>Ga0070665_100008068_pt1 | contig 10659 bp, 8 predicted proteins | sample KBSS13metaG_FD_65862 | JGI IMG/M metagenome (GOLD analysis project Ga0070665, IMG submission 65862) | Switchgrass rhizosphere microbial communities from Kellogg Biological Station, Michigan, USA - KBS S1-3 metaG | ecosystem: Host-associated > Plants > Roots > Rhizosphere > Soil ...
GCCGAACACGGGCGGGAAGACGGTGGCGCTCAAGACGGCCGGTCTGCTGACGCTGATGGCGCAGTCGGGTCTCAGGATTCCGGCCGCCGACGGATCGCGGCTGCCGGTCTTCCGATCGGTCTTCGCCGACATCGGCGACGAGCAGTCCATCGACGCCAGCCTGAGCACGTTCTCTGCGCACATCACGAACCTCGCGAGCATGGACCGCGGCCTCGAGGTGCCGGCGCTGGTGCTGCTCGACGAGATCGGCTCGGGCACCGATCCGATAGAAGGCGGCGCGCTGGGCGTGGCGATCGTCGATCACCTCCGCCAGCGCGGCGCGACGATCGTGGCCACGAGCCACTACGACGCGCTCAAGACCTACGCGTCGACGACGGATGGCGTGGTGAGCGCGGCGTTCGGCTTCGACGCGGACACGTTCGCGCCCACCTACCAGCTGCTGTACGGGTCGCCGGGACGCAGCCTGGCGCTCGAAATCGCGGCGCGCATCGGCCTCAACCCGTCGATCATCGCCGCGGCGCGGCAGAACCTGAGCGCGCGAGAGGCGCAGCTCGCCGAGCACCTGGCGAAGATCGACAAGGACATGCGTGCGCTCGAACACGAGCAACGCCTGGCGGCGCGCGAACGCGAGACGCTCGGGGCCGCCGAGGCCAGGATGCGCGAGCGCGACGAGGCGCTGCGCCAACGCGAGGAAACGTTCCGCCGGCGGCTGAACGAGCAGCTCGAGACCGAGCTCCGGCAGGCGCGCCGGGCGATCGACGGCGTCATCGCGGACCTGAAGGCCAAGAGCGAAGACGCGCCGCGCCAGGCGCTGACGACGGGCGACACCGGCGCGCTGCGCGCCGAGGCGCGGCAGGCCCTCGACACAATCGTTGCCAAGTTCGCCGAGCCGGCGAGCCAGCCGGTGCGGGCCGAGCCGCAGCAGGACGCGCCTGTTGTCGGCGATCGCGTGATCGTCGGCGGGCTGGGGCTCGAAGCCGTCGTGACATTCCTGCACGACGGCACGGCCGATCTGGACGTGCGCGGTAAGCGAATGCGGGCCGCCGTCCGGGATTTGCGGGTGCTCGGGCGCGGAGCGTCGTCGAACGTCACGGTCCGCGTGGATCTGAAGCCGCGCGACGGTGCCGCGTCTGACCTGAACGTCGTCGGCTGCACCGTCGACGAAGCGATCACGCGGGCCGAACGGTTTCTTGATGAGTCGCTGTTGACCGACCAGCGGACGATCCGGCTCATCCACGGATACGGAACGGGCCAGCTCAAGCGCGCATTGGCGGGGTTCCTGCAACAACATCCGCTGGTCGCAAAATTCGGCGCCGCGCCGCCCGAACAGGGCGGCGGCGGCGTCACCGTGGTCGAGCTCAAGGACTGATGGGCCTGTTTCCCCAGACGTTCATCGACGACCTCCGCCTTCAGGCCAACATCCTGCAGGTCGTGCAGGAGTACGTGTCGTTGAAGAAAGTCGGGCGGACATACAAAGGCCTCTGCCCGTTCCACTCCGAGAAGTCGCCGTCGTTTCACGTCGATCCCGAGAAGGGGTTCTTTCACTGCTTCGGCTGCGGCGTCGGCGGCGACATCTTCAAGTTCCTCGAGCTGCACGAGAAGCTCGGCTTTCAGGACTCGGTGCGGATGCTTGCCCAGAAAGTCGGCCTGTCCCTGCCCGAGCAAAGCGAAGGCAGCGGAGACGATGCCACGCGGCGTGATGCTGCGCTGCGCGAAGCGCTGCTGAAGGCCCACGAAACCGCCGCCGCGTATTTCAAGGAACAGCTGGCGGGGCCGGCCGGCTCCCGTGCGCGTCAGCAACTCGCCGAGCGCGAGGTGCCGCAGGCCACGATCGATCAGCTGGGGCTGGGGTTCGCGCCCCAGTCGCGCGACGGCCTGAAGAGCCGGCTGCTCGCGCAGGGTTTCTCGCAGAGCCTCCTGCTTCAGAGCGGCCTGATCGTCCAGCGCGACAGCGGCGAGGTGGTCGATCGGTTCCGGAATCGCCTGATGGTGCCGATCTGCCGGGACACGGGATCGGTCATCGCGTTCGGCGGCCGGGCGATGGATCAGGATCAGGTGCCGAAGTACCTGAACTCGCCGGAAACGGCGATCTACTCGAAGGGCCGGACGCTGTATGGACTGAACCTCTCGAAGAGCGCGATCCGGAAGCTGGGGTTCGCCGTCCTGGTGGAGGGGTATTTCGACTTCGCGCAGGTATTCCGGACGGATGCTGCGCCGGCCGTCGCCTCTTGCGGCACCGCGCTGACGCCTCAGCAGGCTCAGCTGCTGCGCCGGTTCACCACGAAGGTCGTGCTCAGCTTCGACCCCGACGCGGCCGGTCAGGGCGCGGCCGTGCGCTCGTGCGAGATGCTGGTCGCCGAAGGCTTCGAGGTCAACGTCGTCACGCTGGACAAGGGCGAGGACCCCGATACCTTTATCCGGCGCAAAGGCGCCGTGCAATACCGTGAACGGCTGCGAAGCTCGCGGCCGTACCTGGAGTATCTGCTCGACCAGGCGGCAGCGGGGCTCGACTTCGCGCACGACGAGAACCGGCGGCAGTTTCTCGGCAAGATGCTGACGGTGGCGGCCAGAATTCCCGAGGCCGCGGCCCGCGATCAGTTCGCCGATCGCATCGCGCACAAGGCGCGCATTACAGAAGACGTCGTGCGGGCCGAGATTCGAAAGGCCGCCGTGAATCGCCGGACAACCGTCACCACGCGGGAGCTGCCGAACGGCGGGCAGCTGAAACCGGCCGAAAGGGGCCTGATTTGGGGCCTGTTTCACAAGACCCGGGAAGCCGCCGCGGCCCTCGCCGGCCTCGATTCGGCCGACCTGGATCAGCTGGCCGGCCGGGAGATCTTCGAGCTGGCTCGTTCCCTGCACGACCAACCTGTCGATCTTCTACCTTCCGAGCTGTTGCGGCGTCTAAGTACAATGAGCGCCCAGCTGGTCACAGGGATTGCCGGGGAAAAAGGTTCGCCAATCAAGGGCGCCGATGACCTAGAAAGGTGCGCCCGGAGCCTCCGCCGGTATCGCTGCGAACGCGAGCGTGCCGCCGTCCAGCGCGAAATCGACCGGCTTCAGGAACTCGGGAAATACGGGGACGAAATCAACCTGCTCTTGAATCAGAAACGCACGCTCGCGCAGCGGATCGAAGAACTGACGTAGCCAGAGGAGAGATCTTTTGTCGATCGAAGAAAAATACGACGAAGTACGACAGCTCATCAACATCGGCAAGGAGAAGGGGTACCTCCTCTACGACGAGGTCAACGAGCTCCTGCCCGCCGAAATCACCTCGTCGGAAGAGCTGGACGACCTGTTCAATACGTTCGGCAGCCAGGGCATCGAGGTCATTGACTCCGACCAGAAGTACCTCCGCGATGACAAGCCGATCGATCGGACCGGCGAAGGCTCCGAGGAGCTCGAGCTCGACCTGACGCCCGGTGCGCTCGACAAGACGAACGACCCCGTCCGCATGTACCTGCGCGAGATGGGCACCGTCCCGCTGCTCACCCGCGAAGGCGAGGTCGAAATCGCGCGGCGCATCGAACGCGGCAAGCTCGCCGTGATCAAGTCGATCTCGCGGACGCCGCTGGTGGCCAAGAAGGTCATCACGCTCGGCGATCAGCTGCACGTGGGCGAACGCACCATCCGCGAGCTGGTGATTTTCAACGACGAGGAAATCACCGACGAGCGCATCCAGGAACGCTCGCGGCAGGTCCAGAAGCAGATCGACGCGGTGCGCAAGGCGCGCGCGAACTCCGAGAAGTTCGAAGAGAAGCTCGCCGACACGCCGAAGGGCGCGACGACGCGCGACAAGCGGAAGTACCGCCGCGCGAACTGGTCCGCCATGCGCGCGCGCGTGGAACTCTCGCAGCGGATCCGCGAGATCGAGTTCACCGAGTCGGTGAAGCGCCGGCTGATCGAAGAGATGAAGGACTCGGTCGAATCGGTCAGGAACGTCCAGCGCGAGATCGAGGCGATCGACCGCCAGCTGAACCCGAAGAACAAGAAGCAGCGGCTGCGTGAGGAAGACAAGAAGAACCTGCAGCGGATGAGCAAGGAGCAGAAGCTCAGGCTGAAGGGCATGACCGACGCCCTGGAGCAGGAGCCGGCCGAGCTCAAGCAGACGCTCGACACGATTCTGCGCGGCGAGTACCAGGCCGAGCAGGCCAAAAAGGAGCTGGTCGAAGCCAACCTGCGCCTCGTTGTCTCGATTGCGAAGAAGTACACCAACCGCGGCCTGCAGTTCCTCGATCTGATCCAGGAAGGCAACATCGGCCTGATGAAGGCGGTGGACAAGTTCGAGTACCGCCGCGGCTACAAGTTCTCGACGTACGCCACGTGGTGGATCCGCCAGGCCATTACCCGCGCCATCGCCGACCAGGCCCGGACGATCCGCATCCCGGTGCACATGATCGAGACGATCAACAAGCTGATCCGGACCTCGCGGGCCCTCGTGCAGGAGCTCGGACGCGAGCCGACCTCGGAGGAAATCGCGAAGCGGATGGACATCCCGGTGTCGAAGGTCAGGAAAGTCCTGAAGATCGCGCAGGAGCCCATCTCCCTTGAAACGCCCATCGGCGAGGAGGAAGATTCGCATCTGGGCGACTTCATCGAGGATCGCCAGGTGGTGTCGCCGGCCGAAGCCGTGATCAACCTGAACCTCAAGGAACAGACCGAGTCGGTGCTGAAGACGCTGACGCCGCGCGAAGAGAAAGTCATCAAGATGCGGTTCGGCGTGGGCGACGGCAGCGAACACACGCTCGAAGAAGTGGGCCAGAGCTTCGCGGTCACACGCGAACGCATCCGGCAGATCGAGGCCAAGGCGCTCCGCAAGCTGCGCCACCCGTCGCGGAGCCGCAAGCTGCGCGCGTTCCTCGAAGGACGCACGTCGTAACAGTCGGCAGTCGGCAGTCGGCAGTCGGCGGTCGACAGTCGGCAGTCGACCGTCCGGGCGGCGATTCGGGGCTGGCGACTGCGGACTGCAGACTGTAGACTGTGGAGCGGGCCCATAGCTCAACGGTTAGAGCCGCCGGCTCATAACCGGCCCGTTCCAGGTTCGAATCCTGGTGGGCCCAGTTTTATCAACCATGACACCGCAACATTCCAGGACGACAGGAGCCAACAAGCCCCGGTGCTGACGCGCCGGGGCTTTTTTTGTTTATGAACGCAGATCTCCAAAACATCATCGTGCTCCAGCGCCTCGACTCCACCGCGCAGGCCGCCGAGCGCCGGCTCGCCGAGGGGGCCGAACGCGAGAGGGTCCTCGACGCCAGGGTCGCTGCCGCGCGCGACGCCGTCGCCGCCGCCAAGGAACGGCTCGCGCAGAGCCAGGCCGCCCGGCGCGAGGACGAGAAGACCGTCGCGCTGCACCAGGGCCGCCTGTCCAAGTTCCGGGAACAGGCGATGGCCGTCAAGACGAACGTGGAATACCACGCCGTCCAGAAGGAAATCGAGTTCGCGCAGACGGAGATGAAAGCGGCCGAGGACAAGGTGCTCGAGCGGATGCTCGAGGCCGACGATCTCACGGCTGCGCTCAAGAAGGCCGAGGGCGAGCTCGCGGCGGAAACGAAAAAGGTGGACGCCGACCGCAAGACCATGGCCGCCGAATTCGCGGAATTGAAGGCGTCGGTCGAACGCATTCACGGCGAGCGAACGACCGTGGTCCGCTCACTGACCCCGCAAGTGATGTCCACGTTCGAGCGCGTCGCGCAGCGGCGCAACGGGATCGCGGTCGCCGAAGCGCGCGACGGGATCTGCACGATTTGCCACGTGCGGCTGCGTCCCCAGGTGTTCAACACCGTCCGGCGCAACGAAGAAATCATTCAGTGCGACAGCTGCAACCGCATCCTCTACTTCGTGCCCGTCCCCGCAGCGGCCGCGCCAGAGGCGCCGGCGGCCAGTTCGGAAACCCTGAACCCCGAGCCGTGACTCCCGAACCGTGAACCGTGAACCTTGAACCGTGAACCGTGAACCGTGAACCGTGAACCTTGAACCTTGAACCTTGAACCTTGAACCTTGAACCTTGAACCTTGAACCCATAACCGCCTACATCGACGGGGGCGCGCGCGGCAATCCCGGGCCCGCGGGCTTCGGCGTCCGCATCGAAGACGCCGGCGGGGCGCTCGTCGAGGAGTTCCACGAATCGATCGGCGTCGCCACCAACAACGTCGCGGAATACCGCGGCCTGCTCGCCGCGCTGGAGTGGGCCCGGGCGAACGGCCACCGGGCGCTGCGCGTGCGCTCGGACTCGCTGCTGCTCGTCCAGCAGATGCGCGGCATCTACAAGGTCAAGCACCCCGGACTGCAGCCGCTGCACGCCAGAGCGCGCCTCCTCGCGCACGAAATCGGCCACGTGACGTTCGAGCACGTCGGCCGCGCCCTGAATGCCCATGCCGATCGCCTCGCGAATGCGGCCATGGACGAAGCCAGGGACCAGAAGCCCTCGGCTTAATCGGAGCGGAACATCCGAATCGCGGCAGCCATACGCCCGGCGGGCGCGCCGTCGCGCCGGTACGAGCAGAACACGTCGTGGTGGCTTGCCGTGCAGAGGCCGCTCGCGTATATCTGCGTGCCGCTCAGACCCGCCGACGTCAACTCGTCGCGCGCTGATTGACTGGCGTCGAAGAACCAGTGGCCCTCGCGGCGAACAGGTGAAAGCGAGGTCATCGTGGGGTTGAGCCCGGACGCCACCGGCACGGCGCTGAACCACGCCCCGAGCTGCGACGGCGTGAAGGACTCCCGCTCGAACTGCGTTCGGACTTCAGGCCCCACCTCGTAGCAGCACGACCCGATCGCAGGTCCGATCGCCACGAGAAGATCGTCCGTACGGGTGCCGAAGTCCCGCGCCATGCGCTCGACGGCGGTCACCGGGGCACGCGCCACGAGCCCTCGCCATCCGGCGTGGACGGCCGCCGCGACTCCGAGCCGTCGATCGATCATGATGACAGGCACGCAGTCGGCGGTTTGAACCGCGAGCGCGACGCCGGGAACGTCGCTGATGACGATGTCCGCTTCCGGCAGAACGCCTTCCGCGGGCAGGGACGCCCCACGACGATACGTGACGGCCGTCGAACCGTGGACCTGCCTCAGGCGCGCGAGCCGCGGCGTCTCGACAGCCATCGCCGCCGCGACCTCGGGCCACGCGCCGGCGTCGTATGCCGAAGAGGAAGCCCCGAGCCGCCACGGGCGGGTCGTGAACAGGTGCGACGCGTAGCGTTCCATGGGCCGGCAGACCAGGGCCGGCCCGGCCGGAAGTTGCACCCATTCGAAACCATCGCTAGGCTTGGGTAACGTGAACATCATCGGGCTCGGCCTCGACGCCACCGACATCCCGCGCATTGCCGCCACCATGGCGCGCTACGGCGAGCGCTTCATCCATCGTATCTTCACCGAGGGCGAGGTCGCGTACTGCATGCACAGGCGGGAGCCGGCCATTCATTTCGCCGGGCGTTTTGCCTCGAAAGAAGCCGCGATGAAAGCCCTGGGCACGGGCCACTCGCAGGGCGTGCTGTGGCACGACGTCGAGATCGTCCGCGATGACGGCAGGCCGCCGCAACTGCGGTTTCACGGAGGCGCCGCGCGCCGGTTCGAGGCCATGGGCGGCCGTTCATCGCTCCTCACCATCACCCATTCCGACGCGCTGGCGCTCGCCCAGGTCCTGGTCGTCGGCGGCTGAGCAACCGCGGTTGCCGCCGCGGGCCATGCCGCCACGACGCCAGGCGCGGCTCCGATTCCCCAACGGCCATCAGACGATCGCGCAGCAGGTTACAGCCGCATCGGCGGCGCGGCGGCCCGGCACTCTCCTTGATGAACACTCGGTGAACGAACGAAAGGAGAAGTCGCCGTGACCATCAAGATCACCCCGAACGACAGAGGCAACCCTCCCGGCAAGCTGGCTGATGCCGAGCTCCACTTCACCGAGGGTCCTCTCGAAGGACTCAAGCTGATCGGCTTCTCAATCTGGGAATCGCGCCGCGGAGGATCGGCCGGGCGGAACGTCACGTTTCCCGCGCGGCAGTACAACGTCAACGGCGAGCGCCGCAGCTTCGCGCTGCTGCGACCGGTCGCGGACACGACGGCGCAGGGGCGCATCCGCGAGCTGATTCTCGACGCGTACGCGGACTTCGAAGCGGCCGCCGCCGTCGCTAGTTGATGACCGGCAGCAGCCGGGCGTTTTCCTGCTGCCGTTTGGGCGGCAGCGTCCACTCCTCCCGCAGGCCCTTGTCGAACTCGGAGTGGAAGAACGATGCCTTCATGCCGCCGTCGATGATGTCCCAGGGCAGCACCGCGTCGTTGGTGCGGTCGCGGAAGATGTAAAAGTCGGCGTCGAGGCCCGTTTCAGCGACCGCTGCGCGCCAGTTCTGCCCGTTGCGTTCGGCGGCGACGATCGTCGGCGCGACGCGCCGGTCGCCGAGCGAGAGCAGGGCCTGGTAGTAGGAGTGCCGCTCGGATTTGATGTTGAAGTACACGTTGTCGATGCCGGCCATCAGGCTGCGCAGCCGCTTGATCTTCCGATCGACGCTGGCGTCGTCTTCCATCGGCAGCCACTGGTAGGCGGTGCCCGGTTTCGGAATCAACGGGTTCACGCTGCCGATGATGCGCCCGATCGAGCCGCGGGGCTTGGCGTACTTGAGCATCCGCTCGCGGAGCTGCAGCGTGAGATCGCGAATCGCCACGAGGTCGTCGTCGGTTTCCGTGGGGAGGCCGATCATGTAGTAGAGCTTCAGGTTCTCGAGGCCGCTGGCGAAAATCAGATCGGCGCGGTCGAGGATCTCGTCGTTGGTGACCGTCTTGTTGATCACGCGGCGCAGCCGGTCCGAACCGGTTTCGGGCGCGATGGTGATCGTGCGCTCGCCGCTGGCGCGGAGGATCCGGACGATCGGCTCGGTGATGTCGTCGAGGCGGAGCGACGCCGGGCTGATGCCGTAGCCCATTTCGTGAAGCCGGGCGAGGATGCGCTCGATCTCCGGGTGATCGCATAGCGCGATGGATACCAGGCCGACACGGTTGGCATGAACGCGCGCCCTCTCGGCGAGCTGCAGGATCCGCTCGGCCGGGAACGCGCGGACCGGCAGGTAGTTATAGCCGGCCCAGCAGAAGCGGCACAGGTTCGCGCAGCCTCTGACGACCTCGACGAGGAAGCGCGACCCGAACTCCGTGTCGGGCGTGAAGATGCCCGTCGCCGGCGGATCGACGGCCTCGGTCGTCTTGAGCGCGGCCTTGCGAACGGGTACCTGGGCGTCGACGCCTGCCGACGTCCGATAACCCGTCATCGAGCCGTCGGAGGCGTACTGCGGTTCGTAGAACGACGGGATGTAGAAGCCGCGTTCGCGGGCCAGCAGGGTGAGCAGTTCGCGGCGGCCGGACGCTTCGGAGAACGCGCGGGCCAGGCCGGGCACCAGCACTTCGCCCTCACCGGCGGCGATGACGTCGGCAAACGGCGCGAGCGGCTCGGGGTTGACGAACGTGACGGCGCCGCCGACGACGACGAGCGGGTGCCGTTCTGATCGTTCGGCGGCGTACGACGGGACGCCGGCGAGCCGGAGCAGCGTGAGCACGTTCACGTAGTCCCACTCGAAGGACACGGAGAACGCGATCACGTCGAATTCGCCGACGAGCGACTGCGACTCGAGCGAAACGAGAGGCGTCCTGCTCGCCACGAGCTCGGCCAGCTCCTGTTTGGGCGGCAGGAACACGCGTTCGCAGGAGATGTCCGGCTGGTCGTTGAGCAGACGGTACACCGTCTGGAAGCCGAGGTTGGACATCCCGACCCAGTAGGTGTTCGGGAACGCGAGCGCCACGCGCAGGCGTGCGCCCTGCGGCTTGATGTCGTAGCCGGTTTCCTTGGAAAGGATGACGCGTGCGCGCTCGCGCTGCTGCCAGAGGCTCATGGCCTGATGTCGATCGACGGGTGCGGGAGCCGCCCTGTGTAACGCGCCCGCTGACGCTCACACGCCGGCGCTCTCGACTGCCGTGGATCTACTTACTCTACCATCGCGAGCGCGCGGCTCCTCCCGTTCCGGACGGGTCTGGCCCTGGCTCTGCCCTTAGCCTTCCTGGCGCCTCAGGAAGGCCGGGATGTCGAGCGGCGAGCTGAGGTCGGCGTCGGCATCGCGGATCGGCAGCGCTGCGTCGTCACCGTGCCCGTTGCCGCCGGCCTGTGAGCCCTGCAAGGCCTGTGAACCTTGCGAGGCTTGCAGGGCGCCCGCGGCCAGCGGGAGGTCGAGTGCGGTTCGCCGCGCGATTGACAGGCGCGATGCCTGAGCCACGCCCACGGCGGCCGGTGGCGCGATTGGCTCGGCCCGCAGCCGGGGCTGATCGGTGTACGCCGTCATGTCGACGGGCGTGTGCGCGGGCGCGCTCGGCGTGCGCGCCACGTTCGCGCCGAACCCGGTCGCGATGACCGTGATCTTCACCTTGCCCTTGAGCGTGGGATCCACGACGGCGCCGAAGATGATGTTCGCCTCTTCGTCGGCGGCTTCCTGCACGATGGACGCCGCCTCGGACACCTCCACCAGCGACAGGTCCGGTCCGCCGGTCACGTTGATGATGACGCCGCGCGATCCGTTCACCGACGCACCTTCGAGCAGCGGGCTCGAAATCGCGCGCCGTGCCGCTTCCATGGCGCGGTCCGGACCTTCCGCCACGCCGGTGCCCATCATCGCGAGACCCATG
>Ga0070665_100008069_pt1 | contig 10658 bp, 10 predicted proteins | sample KBSS13metaG_FD_65862 | JGI IMG/M metagenome (GOLD analysis project Ga0070665, IMG submission 65862) | Switchgrass rhizosphere microbial communities from Kellogg Biological Station, Michigan, USA - KBS S1-3 metaG | ecosystem: Host-associated > Plants > Roots > Rhizosphere > Soil ...
GCGGTCAGCATGATCACCGGCGCGCGCACGCCCTGGCGGCGCATCAGCTTGCAGAGCTCGCGGCCGTCCATGTCGGGCAGGCCGATATCGAGCAGCACGGCGTCGTAGTGCGCGAGCTTGGCCTTCTCCAGCCCCTCGGCCGCGGTGCCGACCTGGATGGTGGTGAATCCGTCGTAGAGATCGAGCTGCTCGGCGAGCACGGAGCGCAAGGCCTGGTCGTCGTCGACCAGCAGGATCTTCTTGCCGCGATTGTTGCCGGACATGCTGCTGCCTGATGCATCCATGGGGTGCAGTCTATCTTGTACGGCCGCCCTGCAAAAGTGGTTCACTTCCAACCGAATGGCCCGCTCCGTGCTACACCTATATAAGGAACCATGACCTCACAGGCTTCCTCCCGCACCGCCGCCGCCCAGGCCGCCGTCGAGCGCGCCATGGCCGAATTGCGCCGCGGCGGCATCGTCGTGCTGCGTGGCGATGACGGCCATGGCGGGCTGGTGATCGCCGCCGAATCGTGCGGTCCGCGCGCCCTGCAGCGGCTGCAGGGGCTGGCGCAGGAAGCGCCGGTGCTGGTCACGACCCGCCGACGCGCCGAGGCGATCGGCATGGAGATCCCGCCGCACATCGCCGGCGGCATGGGCGAGCGCAACAAGCCGATCACCCTCGACCTGCCGCAGGGCGTGCCGGTCGACATCATCCTGCGCCCGCACGAAAGCGAGCAGGCGGGCCGGCACATCGCCCTCAGCCATCTGTCGCGACCGGTCGCCAGCCATGCGCCGCAGGTCGCCGAGGCGGCGATCGGGCTCGCCAAGATCGCGCGCCTGCTGCCCGCCGTCGTGGTCGGGCCGCTGAGCCGCGATCCCGGCAACAAGCGGCGCGACTGGGCGCGCGAGCAGGACCTGCTCTATGTCGAGGCCGACGACATCGCCGCCTACGAGGAAACCGCGGCACGCACCCTGCAGCAGGTCGCGCAGGCGCACGTGCCGCTCGAAGGCGCGGAGAATGCGCGCATCCTGGCCTGGCGCCCGAGCGACGGCGGCAAGGAACATCTCGCCATCGTGGTCGGCGAGATCGATCCGACCGAGCCGGTGCTGATCCGGCTTCATTCCGAGTGCTTCACCGGCGACCTGCTGGGCTCGCTGCGCTGCGATTGCGGCGTGCAGCTCCGCGGCGCGATCGCGCAGATCAACAAGCTCGGCTCCGGCGTGCTGCTCTATCTCGCGCAGGAAGGCCGCGGCATCGGCCTGGTCAACAAGCTGCGCGCCTACGAATTGCAGGACGACGGCTTCGACACGATCGACGCCAACGAGCAGCTCGGTTTCGACGCCGACGAACGCATCTACGCGCCGGCCGCCACCATGCTGACGCGCATGGGCATCAAGCGGGTGCGGCTGATGACCAACAATCCGCAGAAGATCGCCCAGCTCGAACGCTACGGCATCGAAGTTTCCGAGCGCGTGGCGCATGCCTTCCCGGCCAACGGCCACAACGAGAACTACCTGCGCACCAAGGCCGAGCGGGCGGGCCATCTTCTTTGAGGTTCCTCTCATAGGAGCACGCCACTCCAGTGGCGCTCATGATCATGAGCGCCACTGGAGTGGCGCGCTCCGCTGAAAGAGCTAGGCGGGACATGAAGGAGTGCCAGCCATGCGCATCGGTGTGCCCAAGGAGATCAAGGATCACGAGGATCGCGTCGGCCTGGTGCCGTCGTCGGTCGCCGAGCTGGTGCGGCACGGCCATGAGGTGATGGTCCAGGCCGGTGCGGGATTGGGCGCCGGGCTGGAAGACGAGCTCTACGTCGCCGCCGGCGCGCGGATCGTCGCCACCGCCGACGAGATCTTCGCCGATGCGGAGCTGGTCGTGAAGGTGAAGGAGCCGCTCGCGCCCGAGCGCAAGCGGCTGCATGCGGGACAAGTCCTCTTCACCTATCTGCACCTCGCGCCCGATCCCGAGCAGACGCAGGATCTGCTGGAAAGCGGGGTCACCGCGATTGCCTATGAAACCGTCACCTCGCCCTTCGGGACCTTGCCGCTGCTGACGCCCATGTCGGAGATCGCCGGCCGCCTCGCGCCCCAGGTCGGCGCACGCTATCTCGAGCGCACCTCGGGCGGCCGCGGCGTGCTGCTGGGCGGCGTGCCAGGCGTGCCGCCGGCCGAAGTCGTGGTTCTGGGCGGCGGCGTGTCGGGCACGCATGCCGCCACCATCGCGCTCGGCATGGGCGCCACGGTGACCATCGTCGATCGCTCCGCCGAGGTGCTGCGCCGCATTGCCGTGCAGTTGCCGGCCGCACGCACCATCTTCTCGACCCACGATGCGCTGGTGCAGGTCGTGCGCCGCGCCGACCTGCTGATCGGCGCCGTGCTGGTGCCGGGCGCTGCCGCGCCCAGGCTGGTGACGCGCGACATGGTGAAGACCATGAAGACCGGCAGCGTGCTGGTCGACATCGCGATCGACCAGGGCGGCTGCAGCGAGACCTCGCGCCCGACCAGCCACTCGCATCCGGTCTATGTCGAGGAAGGCGTGACGCACTTCTGCGTCACCAACATGCCGGGCGCCGTGTCGCGCACGTCGACCTTCGCGCTGAACAACGCCACCCTGCCGTTCGCGCTCGCTCTTGCCGACAAGGGCTGGCGCCGCGCGATCGCGGAGGACCCGCACCTGCGCAACGGCCTCAACATCCATGCCGGCCTGCTCACCTGCAAGCCGGTCGCCGAGGCTCAGGGGCTCCCTTATGTCTCACCCGACGAGCTTCCTTAGCGGCCGCGGCTGAGCGACACTCCCTCCAACGATCCCGCAAAGCGGGACGCCTCAGGAGGAAGAAGTACATATGTCCAGGGTTTCACGTCGTGCGGTGGTCGGCTCGGCCGCCGCTTTCGCTTTCGCTCCCGCCATCGTGGGCGCGCAGAAGAAGTATGATTCGGGCGCGACCGACAAGGAGATCAAGCTCGGCCACACCAATCCCTATTCCGGCCCGCTGTCGGCCTACGGCACGATCGGCAAGGCGATCTCGGCCTATTGGCAGATGGTCAACGACACCGGCGGCGTGAACGGCCGCAAGATCAACTTCATCACCTACGACGACGGCTTCGTGCCGTCGAAGACGGTCGAGATGGTGCGCAAGCTGGTCGAGGACGACCAGGTGTTCGCGATCTACCAGTTGCTCGGCACGCCGACCAACACGGTGGTGCAGAAGTACCTCAACCAGAAGAAGGTGCCGCAGCTCTTCGTCGCGACCGGCGCGTCGAAGTGGGGCATGCCCAAGGAGTTCCCGTGGACCATGGGCTGGCAGCCCGACTATCACACCGAGGGCGCAATCTATGCCAAGCACGTGCTCTCGACCTGGAAGGACCGCCTGTCCGAGCTGAAGATCGGCATGCTCTACCAGAACGACGATTCGGGGAAGGACTATACGGGCGGCTTCCTCGACGGGCTGGGCAAGGAGAACCTGAAGTACGTCACCGCCAAGGTGAGCTATGAGGTCACCGATCCGACGGTCGACAGCCAGATCATTCAGATCAAGAATTCCGGCGCCAACGTCTTCTTCAACGATGCCGCGCCCAAGGCCGCCGCGCAGGCGATCCGCAAGGTCGCCGACCTCGGCTGGAAGCCGCAGCACTACCTCGCCAACGTCGCAGCCTCGGTCGCCGCGGTGCTGAAGCCGGCCGGCTTCGACAACAGCACCGGGATCATCACGGCCGCCTACCTCAAGGACGCGACCGATCCGCAATGGGCCGACTATCCCGACTTCAAGGAATGGCAGGCCTGGATGAAGAAGTATCTGCCCGACGCCAACCCGGCGGACTCCGGCAACACCTATGCCTACGCCGTATCGGCCACGATGCGCCATGTACTGACCCAATGCGGCGATACGCTGACGCGCGCGAACCTGATGAAGCAGGCGGCAAGCATGAAGGGACTGGAAGTGCCGCTGCTGCTGCCCGGTATCAAGATCAACACCAGTCCGACCGACTTCTATCCGATCCAGTCGATCCGGCTGGCGAAGTTCGACGGTGAGAAGTGGGCGCTGTTCGGCGACGTGCTCTCGAACGAAAGCGCCTGAAGCATGGAGCCACTCATCGGACCGCACGCATCCTGCGCGCGGTCCGATGAGAGCAAGTCCGTCAAGCGGCGACGGAGGCCGGCTTCGGCGGCGTTTCCGGTCGCTTGGTATCCTGGCGTGCCGCGGCGATGCGCTTCGTGAAGGACAGCATCGCCGTGGCACGAAGGGCGTTGCTCATCTGCTTGAGCTGCCGAACTTCATGGGAGATACGCTGTCGCCGCTCACGGTCCCCGGCGCCCCAGGTCATCTGTTTCGCTGCCATCAAATGTCTCCAATTTGGAGAATCAACGACAAAACTGTGATCGGGTTGCATAAATGACACAGTCCGGGGCGATTGAACACGATTTGTTCGATACCGCACGCCCTTCGCCGAGCGGGTTTGCCTATTGGCCCGACGCGGTCTCGCGCGGCGAAGAGAACGCCTGGGTGCGCCAGCTCGAAGGCCTGCCGTTCAAACCCTTCGAATTCCACGGTTATCTCGGCAAGCGCAGGATCGTTTCGTTCGGCTGGCGTTATGATTATGCAGGCCGGGTGCTACGGCCGGGCGAGCCGATGCCGGATTTCCTCGAGCCCTTGCGCCAGCGCGCCGCCGTGGTTGCCGGCCTCGACGCACGGTGCCTGCAGCAGGCCCTGGTCACCGAATATGACACGGGCGTGACGATAGGGTGGCATCGCGACAAGCCGATGTTCGAGGAGATCGTCGCGCTTTCCTTCCTGTCGACGTGCCGGCTGCGCCTGCGCCGGAAGGAAGGCGCTCGCTGGGAGCACTGGTCGACCGATGTCGCGCCGCGCTCCCTCTACCGCTTAAGCGGCCCGGCCCGGCGAGAATGGGAGCACAGCATCCCACCGGTCGCGGCGCTGCGCTATTCGGTGACCTTTCGCAGCTTCGTCGCCGGTTTCAGCTCGATCCAGGCCGGTGCATGATCGCTGGTCTTCTCCCAACCGCGGACCTCGCGATCGACGCCGCCGCCGGCGAGACGTCTTGCGGCCGCCGGATTGAGGAGAAAATGGTCGATGCGCAGCCCTGCGTTGCGCGGCCAGGCATTCCGGAAGTAATCCCAAAAGGTGTAGAGGCGCTCGTCCGGATGGAGCTTGCGCAACGCATCGACCCAGCCCTGCTTGACGAGCTTGTGGAACGCCGCGCGCGTTTCAGGCCGGAATAGCGCGTCGTCGACCCAGCGCTCCGGCTTGTAGACGTCGAACTCGGTCGGCATGACATTGTAGTCGCCTGCCAGCACGACAGGCTTCTTGCTCTTCTGCAGTCTGGCCGCATAGCGGGTCAATCGCGCGAACCATTCGAGCTTGTAGTCGAACTTCGGTCCAGGCGCCGGATTGCCGTTCGGCAGGTAAAGACAGCCAAGGGTGATCCCCCCGACCGTGGCCTCGATGTAGCGGCTGTGCAGATCCTCGGGAGCTCCCGGCAAGCCGCGCCGCGTCTCGACCGGCTTTGCGCCGCGCGCGAGGATCGCGACACCGTTCCAGCTCTTCTGGCCCAGCCAGATCGCGCCGTAGCCGGCCTCCTGCAGAGGCCGCTCCGGAAATTTCTCCTCCGGAGCCTTCAGTTCCTGCAGGCAGACGACATCCGGCTTCGCCTGCTCCAACCAGCGCAGCAGCACCGGCAGCCGGCCGTTGACGCCATTCACGTTGTAGGTGGCGATCTTCATGGCGTGAGACTGGCACGGAATTCGCTCGACAGCATTGAAAGGTCCCCCATCATCCCGATCTGAATGACTGCGGCTTTATCCGAACCGCTGGTGCGGTTCATCGATGTGCGAAAGAGCTACGACGGCAAGGTCGATGCCGTGCGGGCGCTCAATCTCGCGGTCGCCGACGGCGAGTTCCTGACGCTGCTCGGACCCTCGGGCTCGGGCAAGACCACAACGCTCACCATGCTGGCGGGGTTCGAGCAGCCGACCGCCGGCCGCATCTTCGTCGGCACCGACGACATCACGCACGTGCCGGTCGAGAAGCGCGGCATCGGCATGGTGTTTCAGAACTATGCGCTGTTTCCCAATATGACGGTCGGCGAGAACATCGGCTTTCCGCTCAAGGTCCGGCGCATGGCGGGCGCGGAGATCGCCTCGAAGGTCAAGCGCGCACTCGCGATGGTGCGGCTCGAAGGCCTCGCCGACCGCAAGCCGCAGCAGCTTTCCGGTGGACAGCAGCAGAGAGTCGCGGTCGCGCGTGCGCTGGTCTTCGAGCCGAAGCTGGTGCTGCTCGACGAACCGCTCGGTGCGCTCGACCGCCAGCTCCGCGAGCAGATGCAATACGAGGTCAAGCACCTGCACGGGCGGCTGGGCGTCACCATGGTGTACGTCACGCACGATCAGGTCGAGGCGATGACCATGTCCGATCGCGTCGCAGTGTTCAGCGCCGGCCAGCTCCGCCAGATCGCGCCGCCACGGCGGCTCTACGAAGAGCCGGAGTCGCTTTTCGTCGCGCAGTTCCTGGGCGAGAGCAATATCCTCGCCGGCACCGTGAGGCACCGCCATGGCGGCCAGTGCAACGTCGCCCTCGGCACCGGGCAGGGCGTGGTCGCGACGGCTGTGACCGCGAGCGAGAAGGTCAATCTCGCGATCCGGCCGGAGAAGATCGCGCTGGGCGCCGCCGCGGCGGACTGCGTCAATCGCTATCCCGCCAAGGTGCTCGAGGTTTCGTTCCTCGGCGACCAGTTGCGCGTGCGGCTGGCGGCGCTCGGCCGCGAGGACTTCATCGTGAAGTTCGCCAACGCGCCGGGCCAGGCCGCGCTCGAACCGGGCAGCACGGTCGAGATCGGCTGGCGCGCGGAGGACTGCCGTGCCCTCGGCGAGTAGGCACGCCGCTTACTGGCTGATCGTCCTGCCCGCGCTGCTGATGCTGGTGGTGCTCTATTTCGTGCCGCTGGGCAATGTGCTGCTGACCAGCGTCACCGATCCCCGGCCGGGCCTGCAGAACTACGGCCTGCTGTTCACCAGCGCCTCGGTGCAGAAGTCGCTGCTGACGACCGTCCGCATCGCCGCCGTCACCACCTTCTTCGCGCTGCTGCTGGGCTATGTCGTGGCCTACGCCATGCGCACAGCCAGCACCCGCCTGCAGCGGCTGATGCTGGTCGGCATACTGCTGCCGTTCTGGATCTCGGTGCTGGTGCGATCCTTCGCCTGGATCGCATTGCTCGGCACGCAGGGCCCGCTCAATTCGGCGCTTATCGCCTGGGGCCTCGTCGACGAGCCGCTGACGCTGGTGCGCAACGAGACCGGCGTGCTGATCGGCATGGTGCACGTCATGGTGCCGTATGCCGTGCTGACGCTGTATGCCAACATGCGCGGCATCGATGTCGGCCTGGTCGCCGCGGCGCGCAGCCTCGGCGCCTCGCGCTTCCAGGCCTTCCGCATGGTGTTCCTGCCGCTCACCGTGCCCGGCCTGATCGGCGCGGGCACGCTGGTGTTCATCCTGTCTCTCGGTTTCTACGTTACGCCGGCGCTGCTGGGCGGCGGCAAGGTGCTGATGATCGCCGAGTACGTCGCGGTGCAGATCAACGACACCTTGCGCTGGGGCCTCGGCACCATGCTGGCCGCGACCCTGATGATCGCCGTCCTCGGCACCCTGTGGGCGCTGTCGCGCGTGATCGACGTCAAACGCCTGTTCGGCGCATGACTTCATTGGAGCGCGCCACTCCAGTGGCGCTCATGTCGCTGGAGCCAAGAGAAGAGCGCCACTGGAGTGGCGCGCTCCAATGAACCGGCTCCAGCCCACGGGCATCGTCGCCGCGCTGGCGTGGATGGTGCTGAGCTTCCTCGCGCTGCCGGCCTTCGCGGTGATCCCGATCTCCTTCACCGACACGCGCTACCTCGCCATGCCGCAGGAGACGCTGTCGCTGCAGCATTGGCGTGCCTTCCTGTCGAGCAGCGCCTGGCTCGGCAGCATCTGGCAGAGCCTGTGGATCGCGACCGTCTCGACCCTCGCCGCCGTGATTGCGGGCACGCTCTGCGCCGTCGGCTGCTGGCGCATCGCCTCGGGCCTGTCGGAGAAGGTGCGCGGCATCATGATCCTGCCGCTGGCAGTGCCGACCATTGTCTACGCGCTCGGCCTCTATCGCCTCTATGTCGATCTCGACCTGGTCGGCAGCGCGCTCGGCGTCGTGCTCGCCCATGCGGTGACCGGCCTGCCCTATGTCGTGCTCACGGTGTCGGCCTCGCTCAGCAACCTCGACCCGCGGCTCGAGCAGGCGGCGCGCGGGCTCGGGGCATCGTTGGGCCAAACTCTCCGCTATGTGATCGTGCCCAACATCGTGCCCGGAGTATTGTCGGGTGCGATTTTTGCTTTCATCCATTCGTGGGACGAGCTGGTCGTGGTGATCTTCATCGGTGGGCGGGCGCTGTTTACGCTGCCGCGCCGCATGTGGGACGGCATCAACGATAATCTCGATCCCGTGATCGCCGTGGTGGCGACCGGCATGATCCTGTTCACCTTGCTGATCCTCACCGCGGAATTATCGCTGAGGGCGCGACGGGCGCGCCAGGAGATGGGCCATGACTGACATTCGCGACCGCCTGGACGACATCGAGCAGTTCGTGGAGCGCACGGAAGGCAAGGTCTATCCGCGCCGCGTGTTCATGGGCATGGCCGCGGCCATGGGTCTGGCGCCGATCGCCGCGAAGATGACGCCTGCGCTGGCCGATGCCAAGGAGCTGGTGCTGGTCAACTGGGGCGGCGATGCGGTGAAGGGGATGAAGAACTCCTTCGTCGATCCCTACCTGAAGAAATTTCCCGACCGGAAAGTCGCGATCGACGGTACCGGCCCTTCGACCAGCCGCATCCGCCTGATGGTCCAGAGCAAGCAGGTGAGCTGGGACGTGATGGACCGCAACCTGCACACCGCGCTCGAGATCGGGCCCGAGGGCATGCTCGAGAAGATGGACTACTCGATCATCGACAGGAGCAAGGTGCGGCCCGAGCACTCGGTCGAATGGGGTATCGGCAACTACCTCTATGCGATGGTGCTGACCTACAACACCAAGAAGTGGGGCGGCACGGTGCCGACCACCTGGGCCGACGTCTGGGACATCAAGAAATTCCCCGGCAAGCGCGCCTTTCGCCGCGAGCCCGACGGCGTGCTCGAAGCGGCGCTGATGGCCGATGGCGTGCCGTTCGACAAGATCTATCCGATCGACATGAAGCGCGCGCTCGACATGCACAGGAAGATCAAGGAACACACGGTCTATTACAACGTGATCGCCGACGGCCAGAACGCCTTCCGCAACGGCGAGGTCCATCTCGGCCAATTGCTCAACACGCGCGCCTGGCCGCTCAAGCAGGACACCAAGGGCTTGTGCGACTACACCTGGAACCAGGGCATTTCCTGGGGCGCCTGCTGGATGGTGCCCAAGGGCGCGACCGGCGGAAAGGCGATCTGGGAATTCATCAACTCGACGCTCGATCCGGCAGGCCAGGCCGAGCTACTCAAGACCAACGGCTACGGCCCGAGCAACCCCGAGGCCACCAAGCTGCTCGATGAGGAATGGAACAAGGTCAATCCGGGCGCGCCGGAGAACTACGCCAAGATGCTGCCGGGCGGCATTGCGTGGTATGCCAAGAACGCTACTCAGGCGCGCCAGGAGCTGATCGACGCGCTCGCCGGCTAACGGAAAGGACCCATCATGTCGGACGTCCAGACTGCTGTGACGGCGCCTGTCGCGCCGCCGAAGCCCGCGCCCCCCACGGCGCCAAAACTCGGCCGCTGGGCCAATGCCAACGAATTGCCGGTGATCGACTTCGCGCCCATGAGCGGTAGCAACGACGACGCCAAGGATCGCGTCGCGCGCGAGGTGCACGACGCCTGCCGCGACATCGGCTTCCTGACGATCGTCAATCATCCGGTGCCGCCGCAGAAGATCGCCGAGATCATCCGCCAGTCGAAGCGCTTCTTCGCCCTGCCGCTCGAAGCCAAGATGAAGGCCTACATGGGCAACTCCAACCTGTTCCGCGGCTACCTGCCGATGGACCAGCCCGGCCAGAAAAAAGCCTATCGCGGCAAGGCGATCGAGGGATTCCAGCCGCATCTCGATCCGTCTCGCATGAAGGCGCGCAAGCCGCACATGAACGAGGCCTTCCAGGCCTCGCTCGAGCTGCCGGCCGACGATCCGGACGTGATCGCCGGCAAACCGCTGCACGGGCACAATCTGTGGCCGGAGAACCTGCCCGGCTTCAGGGAGGGCGTGCTCGACTACCACACGACGATGACGCGGTTCGCCGCGCTGCTCGCCTCGGTCTTCGCGCGCGGGCTCGCGCTGCCGCCCGACTATTTCGCGCAGTTCTACAAGAAGCCCCTGATCCAGGTCCGCCTGCTGCACTACCTGCCGCAGGAACAGCAGGCCGCGCTCGAAGGCGGCGACAGCCGCGCGCACCAGGACGCCGGCGGCTTCACCATGCTGCAGCAGGACGACGTCGGCGGGCTCGAGATCAAGAGCAAGTCGGGTGAGTGGCTGATCGTGCCGCCGGTCGAAAACAGCTTCGTGGTGAACATCGGCGACAGCATGCGGATGTGGACCAACAACCGCTTCGCCTCGACACTGCATCGCGTGGTCAACCACTACGGCCGCGAGCGCTACTCGATCGGCATCTT
>Ga0070665_100008071_pt1 | contig 10657 bp, 8 predicted proteins | sample KBSS13metaG_FD_65862 | JGI IMG/M metagenome (GOLD analysis project Ga0070665, IMG submission 65862) | Switchgrass rhizosphere microbial communities from Kellogg Biological Station, Michigan, USA - KBS S1-3 metaG | ecosystem: Host-associated > Plants > Roots > Rhizosphere > Soil ...
CGTTCGCGCACCCGCAGTCTAAATTTCGACGCGCGTACCCAACTCCACCACCCGATTCGTGGGTATGTTGAAAAAATCGGCGATACTTCCCGTATTCCGCGCCATTGCGGCGAAGAGCCGATCCCGCCATTGCGCCATGCCCTTATCGGTCAATCCGGGAACGATTTGCTCGCGCGATAGGAAGTACGTCACCTGCATGGGATCGACCTGAAGCCCTTGCGGCCCACACATCTCCAAGGCGAGCGCAACATCGGGTTGCTCCATGAAGCCGTACTGCACGCGGACGCGCCAGCAATTTTCCGCGATACGTTCGCACGCGACCCGATGCTCCGACTGCACCCACGGAACGTCTCCATATTCAACCGTCAGGAAGACGTTCTGGTCGTGTAGGACCTTGTAGTGCTTGAGGCTGTGCAGCAGCGCGTTGGGCGTGGCGTTCGGTGTTGACGTGAGAAAGACCGCCACGCCTGGCACACGCTGCGGCGAACTGCGCAAGAGCGATTTCAGGAAATCCACGAGCGGCGGCGATGCATTTCGAAGGCGATCGAGCAGTAGCTCACGTCCGCGTCGCCACGTGACCATGCCGGAGAACACGATGGCGCCGAGTGCCAGTGGGAACCAGCCCCCGTCCAGTATCTTGTGCATCGCGGCCGCGAAAAAGGTACCGTCGATAAGCATGAAAAACGCCGTTGGAAGCACGCATAGCCACAAGGGGTAGCGCCAGTCGTAACGGAGCACGAAAAAGGTGAGTAGCGTGGTAACCAACATTGTCCCCATGACTGCGACGCCATAGGCTGAAGCAAGCCGAGAAGAGCTGCCGAAACCGACTACGGCTGCGGCGACGATCGCCAGCAGAGTCCAGTTAACAGCCGGCATGTAGATCTGTCCTTGCGTCCTCGCGGATGTATGCAGGATCGTCATCCGCGGAAGGTATCCGAGCTGGATGGCCTGTTGGGTCATGGAATAGGCGCCGGAAATGGTTGCCTGCGAGGCGATTACCGTTGCCGCCGTTGCGAGCGCCACCATGGGATAAAGCGCCCACGACGGATACGACAGGAAGAAGGGATTAGCGATGGCGTCAGGCTGGTTTACTAGGAGCGCACCTTGCCCGAAGTAATTCAGCACCAACGCCGGCGCCGCGACGCCAAACCATGCTAGTCGGATCGCCCGCGCGCCAAAATGGCCCATGTCGGCGTACAGCGCCTCTGCGCCGGTCACTGCAAGCAGCACCGAGCCGAGAACGATGAACGACGCGGCGCCGTGAGCAGTGACGAAGTGCAAAGCGTATGCCGGATTCAGGGCTCCAAGGATGACCGGTGCCGTGGCGACGTTCCAAATACCAACGACAGCGAGGGAGGCGAACCAGAGCAGGCACACGGGGCCAAACAACAGGCCGACGATGCCTGTCCCAAAGCGTTGGATGGCGAATAAGGCGATGAGAATGCCCATTGCGATCGGCACGATATACGGCTCAAACGCAGAAGTGCCGACTGCAAGCCCCTCTACTGCGGATAGTACGGAGATTGCCGGTGTCAGCACCGCGTCTCCATAAAATAGGGAGGCTCCAAACACGCCGACCACCAGCAGCGTTGCGCTCAACCTGGGGAAGTCCCGCACCGAAGAGGTTGCGAGTGCCAGAAGCGCCATGATGCCTCCCTCGCCACGATTGTCCGCGCGGAGCACTAGCGTGACGTACTTGAGCGAGACGATGATCATCAGCGCCCAGAAGATCGCCGACACGCCACCCAAGATATTCTCAATCGTTAATGGGATCCCATGCTGCGGATTGAAAGTCTCCTTGGCAGCATAAAGGGGACTGGTGCCAATGTCTCCGTACACAACGCCGAGGGCGAGAAGAGCCATCGTCGCGGTTGGTTGACGCGAGAGCATTGGCGCTGCGCCCGTCGAGCTGGCACCGTCGGTGGCGGTATACATGAGTCGTAAGGTAACCCACCATCAGGGCGGTATTTACGATGACCTCGATTTTTAACGGGAAATTTACGGCGGCGCTGCGCTAAAGTTGCGGCATGGATCTTCGCGGGCAACGAGTTGGTTACGTATGGGCTGCAGGCGCGGTTGCAATCTGTACGTTGATAGGGTTCGCAATGAGCCCGCGCTTTGACCTCGTTAACATCGCGATGGTTTATCTGCTCGCAGTTGTCATCGTTGCCTTGCGGTTTCCGCATGGTCCGGCGATCGTCGCCTCGTTACTCGGCGTCGCCGCGTTCGACTTTCTGTTCGTCCCTCCACGAGGAACGCTGACCGTTGACGACATTCAGTACGCGTTGACCTTCGCCATCATGCTCGCCGTAGCAGTCATTATTTCGCGGCTCGTGGAGACGGTACGCCGGCACGCCGATGAACAGGCATCCCTCGAAATCAGAGCCGAAACGGAGCGCATCCGCAGCGCACTGCTCGCCTCCATATCGCATGACTTGCGCACACCGCTGGCCGTCATGGCAGGCGCGTCGTCCAGCCTCGCCACCAGTGGGGAGCGCTTGAGTGCACCCGAGCGGCAGGCTCTGGCGGAAAGCGTCTTCAATCAATCCCGCGAGTTGTCGGAGCACCTCGCCAAGATTTTGCAGATGACGCGTTTGGAAGTAGGAACCGTCGCCGTCGAGCGAGATTGGTCAGCGTTGAGCGAGATTGTCGGATCGGCGCTGGCGCTTCACACCGAGCGCCTTGCTCAGCATCGCGTCATCGTGGAGGTCCCCACCGACCTGCCGTTGGTGCGGGTAGATGCGACACTGATTGAGCAGGCGCTCGGCAACTTGCTCGAAAACTGCGCGAAGCACACGCCGCCGGGAACCATTGTTAGGATTCGCGCACAGGCGCGAGATGCGGACCTCTTGGTGACGGTGGAGGACTATAGCGGCGGACTGTCCGAAAAAGATCTTGAGCGCGTGTTCGCGAAATTTCACCGTGGTTCGGTCGAGAGCGGCGGCACGGACATTGGTCTCGGGCTGGCCATCTGTCGTGCCATCGTGCGGTTGCACGGAGGCCAGGCGTGGGCGGACCGCGTACCCGCCGGAGGGACGGCATTTCGGTTCACGCTCCCGCTGGAGGAAGTCCCGAGCGTTCCAACCGAGCCGGTACCCCATTGAGGATGGCAGAAGCACCATCGCGCCCAACGGTCCTCATCGTTGAGGATGAGCCCGAAATTCGGCGCTTCCTTCGCGCCGTATTCGGTGCAGAAGGCTATCGCGTCGTGGAGTCGGCGACAGGCCGTCGCGGTTCGATCGATGCGACAACGCACAAACCAGACGTAGCAATCGTTGACCTCGGGCTGCCTGACGTCGACGGTATTGAGGTCATCCGAACGATTCGCCAATGGTCTCCAATGCCGATTATTGTGCTTTCGGCGCGTATTCAGGAGCGAGCAAAGGTCGAAGCACTCGACAATGGTGCCGACGATTATGTGACGAAGCCGTTCGGAGTCGCCGAGCTGCTCGCTCGTGTGCGCGCTGCGTTGAGGCACGCGGTACGCAGTGGGGCCGGCACATCAACTCTGCGCTTCGGCGATGCCGTCGTGGACCTAGAAAGACGCGTGGCAAGCCAGGGATCAAAGGCGGTTCACCTCACGCCGATCGAGTTCCGATTGCTCACTACGCTGGCGAAGCACCTCGGTATGGTGGTAACCCATAGGCAGCTTCTCACCCAGGTCTGGGGCCCGACCCACGAGCGGGACACTCATTATTTACGCATTTACATGAAACAGTTGCGGGAGAAGCTCGAAGTCGACCCCGTTAGACCGCGACATTTGCTCACCGAGACGGGACTCGGTTATCGATTGGTCGCTGACGGGTGACGCCAAACGACCGCTATTGGCCGAACGGAGACTGATGCGTGCGGACAGCAGACGTTGCGCTTAACGTCTGCATTGGGACGAATGAGGGGCGTGATCGACCCGGAGCTGTCAGCCGTGGAAGCCGATAGCGGGCATTGCGGGTGGTCGCACCGAGATGCCGAAACCTGATTGCGGCAGTCTAGGCACCGAATCTTTCACAGGTTGTGGCAGAGTCAGTTGTGCCCGTCGATTCTAAAGCGTACGGTATACGTACCGGTCCGCGTGCTGCCGTCCCCACGTGATGCGCCTCGATGTACCATGCCCGCCGAAGGCACTCGCGGGGTTCGTGAGCGACCCGTTTCTCCGTTGATCTCTGGGAGACAACGATGGAATTCCGCGCATTCGCGACGAAGCTCATCGCGCCCGCCTGCCTGATCCGTCACTTACCGCTGGCGATCGTGGTCGTCTCCGCCTCGCTCTCCGGGCCTACACTGGCTGTCGATATCAACCAGCACGGCCTCACCGGTTCCTGGTACAACCCGGCGGCTGCCGGCCAGGGCGTCGAGATCGAGGTCTATCAGGACGCCATCGCTTCAGGAGTTGGATACCTCCAGGGAAGTTGGGCGACCTTCTCCGTCGGCTGGGAAACCGGCCAGCGTTGGTACACGTTTGGCGGGACCGTACAGAGGGGGCAACCTCGCGCGACGTTCACACTCTTCGAGAACGTCGGCGGCAAATTCAACGCTCCGCCTGCAACTCAGAGCACGCCTATCGGAACCGTGGTGCTGACGTTCCTCGATTGCTCGACAGCAAGCATGAAGTACCAGGATGTCCTGTGGGACCGCTACTGGGGTCCCTTTTCCCAAACGATGCCGTTGGTGCGGCTCACACCCAACGTCACTTGCTCCGACGCCGTCGCGAGCCGGCCGGATCTCGACTTCTCCTATTCCGGCCACTGGTTCGACCCAGCGATCCCAGGCCAGGGCCTGTTCGTCGAGCTGAATCCGATCGCCGAGATGTTATTCGTCGTCTGGTACACCTATTCCAGGGACGGCGCGTTCACGGACGCGGAAGAAGAGGTGCAACGCTGGTACAACGGGGTTGGGAATTTCGTTCCGGGTATGTCTGCTCTGCAGATGACACTCTACGAGACGACGGGCGGTGTTATCGGAGGCAGCCCCGACCCCGCGTTCACCGTCAGGACGCAGACGGTTGGCACGGCAACGGCGACCTTCTTCAGCTGCGAGACCGCGCAACTGAGCTTCAATTTCACCGCGGGTAGTAACGCCGGAGCGTCGGGCACGGTGAATCTGTCGCGTGTGGGTCCCGCGCCCCCAGGTTGCGGCTCCTGACCTAATCGTGCGACTGGCGGCGACGCGATTGATTCACGCCCACCTAATGCGACGGCTCTTGGCCGGTCACCGACCGTCGCGCCTAAACGGGATCAGCTTGACCGTCGACGGTCGCAGATCGGCCAGTTCCAGACGGTCGCCATCCCACGCCAATTGCCCCGCAAGCGGCCGTTTGATCAGACAGCTGGCGCCTAGCGATCAGAAGCCGTCGCGCCGAGCTCTGATCCAACGCATTTCATCCGCCGCCTAGTCCGGGGACGGATTGATCGCGGAATGGCAGGAAGTGCTGTCCTTGGATCAGGCAAGCGCCGGCGCTGCCGGTAACCTGATCGGCGGATTCTCGCTCAGCGTCGCCAGTGATCTAGACTCATGCAGCGCGCAATTGCACGCAGTGCGGGTCGGTGGGCGTCGTTCAAGATTGCGAATGCCGCGCGGTCCTCCGACGAGCCCGAGGCGGCACTGGCGGGCGTTATTCTGCGCGACTTGAATCTAATCCAGCGGCAATGACAATGTCAACTCGTCGTTTATGAACTGGTCACATGCGAAGTGAATAACGCTATGCTGCTTTCATGCCGCGGATGTCCGCCTCGGGTCGCTGGCAGACGACGAAGCCGCCGGGATCGGAATGGCACGCGGCCACGGTGGATTCGCCGAGGAATTAGATGTTGCCTGCGGTAGGGCATTATCGGCGAGCCGTATCGAAAGGCACCATCGAAAGGCGCATTCGAGGGAACAATGCAAACGATTCCGCTGGCGCTCCTTGCAGCAATGTTGCTTACCGGTGCTGCGGCCGCCGGCCCGGTCGAGGACGCGGATGAGGCGTACAGGCGTGGCGACTACCAGACCGCCTTGCGCCTTGCCGAACCGCTTGCCGACGGTGGTGATCGAGCCGCCCAGTTTCGCCTTGGCGTCATGTATGAGCAGGGCAAGAGTGTGCCTCAGGACTACACCGAGGCCGCGAACTGGTACCGAAGATCGGCTGACCAGGGATATGGTCAAGGTCAGAACAATCTCGGCAACTTGTAGAAGAGCGGCCGCGGCGTGCCCCAAGACTATGCCGAGGCGATGAAGTGGTATCGCATGTCCGCGGACCAGAGTTATGGTCTCGCTCAAGTCAATATCGGCAGCATGTACTGGTATGGGCGCGGTGTCGCAAAGGCCGGCGATCTACAACAAGACTGCATTCGCGGAGGCGGGCGGACTGATGTCGTACGGCGCGCGCTAAGAGGAGTTTTTCCAGCAGGCTGCGCGATACGTTGACCGGATTCTCCGTGGCGCGAACCCCGGAGAGCTCCCTGTGGTGTTGCCGACCCAGTTCGGTTTTATAGTGAATCTCAAGACTGCCAGGGAATTGGCAATCCGGATTCCACCGTCACTTCTGCTCCGTGCGAACCGGGCGATTGAATAGCAATCCGCGCACGAGCGACGACTTGGATATCGGCCCGCTCGGGCCCGACAGGGCGCGCTTGTCGTCGTCAGGAGTGCCGCAGTCGCACCTGCACGCAGGCGCTCGCTATTTCGCGGGCACGCTCGATGCGAGCCAAGCGGCCGTGACGTCGCGATGCGATGGAATGTTTTCTAGAAATGCCTGGCGCAATGCCTCGTCAGAGATGGTCGCAGCCCGGGCCTGGAGCTGGGTATAGGCTCGCTTCAGCCACTCGGCGGCGCGCTGATCGCGGTTGCTCATCAGCGTGCGATAGCAGGTCAGTTCTACTACGATCGCTGAATCCGCGCCCTCCAAAGTACCACCCGCAGCCACGTGCGCCAACACGCCTTCCACATGTCGCAGTGCGCTGCAGGCATCGTTCTGCGCGAGCGCGACCCGCGCCAAGCCAGCTGCGGCTTCGTGATGAAGCACGAGTCCGAGCTCGAGGGCAAGAGTGCGAGCCCGCTCAAAAGACTGGGACGCTCGATCGCAGTGACCCAAGCACAGTTCAGCATTGCCAAGATACATCAGGGCACCGACTTCCATCGCATGTGCTTCCACGGCGCTCGCCGCTTCAAGCGCTGCCTTTGCCAGCGCTTCGGCTCGCACCGGCTCACCTTGCAAGAACGCCAGTAGCGACAAGTTGCACACTGCTGTGCACTCCAGTGGGAGGTCACCACTAGCGCGGGCCAACCGCAAACATTCCTCCAGGTTGCGCTGACCAAGCGCCAACTCACCCAGTGCCAACCACGAAGCGCCGAGATTGCCGCGTTGGATCGCCTGACCGCGTCTGTCACCAAGCTCTTCGTTAAGTGACAGCGCCTGTTTAGTCAACGCGAGCCTGCTCATCGGATCGTCTTGAAAATATGCGATGGTCGACAAGACGTCGAGGAACCTGACTTCAATTTGGGGCAATCCACGAGTATGTGCCTCAGCCAGCCCCTGCTGAGCCAACGCCTTCCCAGCTTTGTGATCGCCCGAGGAAGCCAAGGCAACTGCAAGCCGATGGTGAGCACTGAGTCGCAAAACGCAGTCACCGTTGCGCTCGGCCAGCGCGATGGCTCGCCGCGCAAAGGCTTCGCTAGCCTGCCAGTCCGCCGTTCTCATCGCGAGATTGTTGCGAATGAGCGCCACCTGGGCTCGTCTTGCATCGTCGTCCAGCGTCTCGGCCAAACGTTCAAGCGCGTCGACGTTCTGACGCTGCTCGCTGCGTTTACCCTCCCGTTCGTAAGTACGTTCACGAAGATCCAGCAGCCGCCACCGCAGTGCGGCGAAGTCTACAGTTGGGTTCGCATCGATCAATGCCAGTGCGCGTTGCACATGTTCCAGTGCACTGGGGTGAGCGAAGCGTTGCACCGCTTCCTCAGCGGCGCGCGCGTGGTATTCAGCGGCGCTAGCTGTTTCACCGGCCTTTTCGAAGTGTTCTGCGGTCGTGCTGAGGAAAATGTTGGCGCGCTCGACCGCCAATTCCGAAAGCCAACGTGCCACTCTTCCGTGTAATAAAACCCGAACCTGCTTTAGCACGGTGTCATAGGTCACTTGGTGCAAGAGCTGATGCTGAAAGACGTACTCGCGCATCCCTTCCGGCAATACCGCGGACCGGGGCGAGATTAGTCCACGACGCACTAGCGAAGGCAACGACTCCAGGGCGTTCCCGTCCAACGCCGCGAGTGCGCGGTCCCAGAAAATATGGCCAACGATACTGGCCCGTTGAAGCGCTTCTCTCTCTGCCGTTGGGAGACCGTCCAGCCGCGATTGCAAGACCCCGACAAGCGTAGGGGGCACATTCGCGCCCACCAACCTCTCTGAGTGCAGGGTCCACGACTTGCTGTAGGAGCCGTGGGTCGCGATCGCGCCTTGGTCTATCAGCATCTTGACCAGCTCCTCCATGTAGAAAGGGTTACCCTCCGCGCGTCCGATGACGAGCTCGCGAAGAGCTGCGGGTACATAGACGAGGCGCTTCAGCAACTCGTCGGCAAGCAACTCGCTCGAGCCTCGATCGAGAGGACTGAGATCGATGCGCAGATGATCCTCATTGGCTCTCTGCCATTCGGCGTTGCGTTCAAATAGCGTCGGTCGGGCGCAAGCCACGATCAGCATTGGCACGTCGCGGTTGACTTGAGCGATGTACCTCAGGAACTCGAGCGAGCCGTCATCGGCCCAATGCACATCCTCGAGCTGCAGCACGATCGGCATACCCTCTTTTGCGCTAACTCGGCGCAACATCTGAGCTGCCACATGGAAAGCGCGATTGCGGATCTGCCTTGGGTCGTCGCGTATGCCACGGATGTGCGGGCTCGCGCTGAAGTCAAACCCGAGCAAGTGACCCAGTACATGGGCATGGCTTTCAGCCAAATCCGAGTCGTCGCCCACGAACAACTGCCCAATTTCCTGTTCGATCTTGTGCCGGGCCGCGTGCAGCGGCTCGTCATCGGCAATCTCAAGCCGCCATGCAATGATGTCGCGTAGCAGTCCGTACGGCTGGCGTTGCGCGTGGGGCGTTGCGCGCCCCCGAAAGATCGCGAACCGCTTCGCTTGCGCCTCGGCCCAGTTGTCAAACTCATATACCAGCCGGCTCTTGCCGATTCCGGCATCGGCCACGACAGTAACGATGGCAAGCTTATGTTGGTCGAAGACACGCTGAAAGCGGCCTTGTAGCTGTTGGAGTTCAGACTCGCGACCAATCATGCGAGTCTCCATGCCCTCGATGCCGCGGGTCGAGACGCGAAACGCGCGCGGCTTGACGCCGAGGACCAAATACGTGACGACCGGTTCGTCAACGCCTTTGATGCTCAGCGGATCCTGAGCCTCGACGTCGAACACGCCGCGAACATGCACGTAGGTTGCGTGACTGATGCGCAAGCTGCCCGCCGGTGCAGTCTGTTCCATACGCGCGGCAATGTTCACTGCGACGCCGCGAATGGCGCTAGGGGCACCGGCACCCCCTCCAAGCGACACGCCGCCGGTGTTGATGCCAACGCGCACGTTGAAGCCGGCGTCGTGTTGGCTGTTCCGGAGTTCTTCGCTCAGTTCCCGGGCCAATGCCAGCAGTGCCAGCCCGCACCGAACGGCGCGCTCGGCGTCGTCTTCCTTGGTCTCGTCAGCGCCGAACACCGCCAGTACGCTGTCGCCGGCATACTGCAGCACTTGGCCGCCAAATGCGTCGACGACGTCCGAGCACCGCGTGAGCGCACCGTCGATAACGTCGTGAATGTCCTCTGGATCCAGCCGCTGGCTAAGGAAGGTGGATCCCACCACGTCCAGAAACACGATAGTGACTTGCTTGAGCTTCTGTGCATGTTCGGCGGCCGTTATCTGCCGTGCTACCAGCTGGCTGCGCAACGCGGCCACGCTGACATCGACGACCGCGCCACCAAGAAGCGGTCTCTGCGCTTCCAGAGCAGTTATGGCGGCTTGGATTCGAAGGTCCGCGGACATCGCTGCGAGGATAGCAACTGACCTGTCTCGGAACAAGCCGAATGCTGCAAGCGTGGTGCTGAATCCGCCGCCCTGGTGGCGATGGACACTGGCCGCCACAGCGCGGGGCATGAGCTACTACGGACAGCAGAGCATCGACGCCTGCGAGGCGAGTCGATCCAACGTTGGAAACCGTGGGAGCAATCATCGGGACCACGGACGGCGGAGGGCAAGGCTAGGTCCGGCCGCGCCCCCGCGCCCCCGTCGACACTTCCTGTGCATGTGAGGACCGCGCGACGTGTGGCGTGCACTGAAGCCGCCGGCTCAGGCGCTAATCACAAATTCACCCTCTTGAGATGCGCTCTGACCCACTCAGGCTTAGTGCCGACCGCGGCGATCGCGGCAACTAGTTGCGCCTTGGTGCAACGGAATATTGCCGTCCAATACCTCACCTCAGGGCCCTCGTTAATATTGACGCGAGCGCGATCAATAAGACCCAAATCACCAAGGTCAATGCCGCTCGTGAGCGCTAACCAACCCGAGCGATCAACCACTGATATTGGGCGGGTCCGCCCCATGACTGTCCTTCCCGGCAACGCGACCATCTTCGCCCTTGATCACGAGCTCGGTCTGCGTGTCTCTTGCTAGCTCCCGCCCGCGCTTAACCGCCTCACT
>Ga0070665_100008072_pt1 | contig 10657 bp, 1 predicted proteins | sample KBSS13metaG_FD_65862 | JGI IMG/M metagenome (GOLD analysis project Ga0070665, IMG submission 65862) | Switchgrass rhizosphere microbial communities from Kellogg Biological Station, Michigan, USA - KBS S1-3 metaG | ecosystem: Host-associated > Plants > Roots > Rhizosphere > Soil ...
CAGGTCACCGGCCCGATCCGCCGCCTGGCCGCCTTCATGGCGGGGCAGGGCTATCTGGTCGCGGTGCCCGAGGTCTATCACGAGTACGAGCCGCTCGGCACGGTGCTGAACTACGATCAGGCGGGCACCGACCGCGGCAACGAACTCAAATTCACCAAGCCCGTCGCCGCCTTCGACGCCGATTCGAAGGCCGCGCTCGCCTGGCTGAAGCAGCATGAGGCCTGTACCGGCCGGCTTGGCACTATGGGCGTTTGCCTGGGCGGCCATCTAGCCTATCGCGCTGCGCTGGACCCGTCGGTCTCGGCCGCCGCCTGCTTCTACGCCACCGATATCCATACCGGCACGCTGGGCGCCGGCAAGTCGGACGACAGCATGGCGCGCATGGCCGACCTCAAGGCCGAGGCGCTGTTCGTCTGGGGGCGGCAGGACCCCCACGTGCCCTTCGCCGGGCGCCAGGCGATCCGCGAACGGCTGGAAGAGGTTGGGGCGCGCTATGAGTGGCACGAGGTCAACGCCCAGCATGCGTTCCTGCGCGATGAGGGGCCGCGCTATGACCCTGCCCTGTTTCTGCAGGCTGTCGGCTGGGCGCTTGCCCTATTTCAGCGGACGCTGCACGCGTCGATTATATAATTTGTGACAAAAATGTGGCCGCGGCGGGCGAATTTTCTGTGCATTTAATATTAATTCCGTAATTATGCCGCGCTTCCAGCCGGCAAGACCCATCGCCCCTTTTGGGGCGCCGGTTGGGACCAACGCACAACCGTCGCCGATACGGTCAGATCCGCCTTAAGACGGAAATCGGCTTCGGCCGGGCATCCCTGCCGAACGAACGCGCAGGGCTTTGAGGGAGAACGATAATGCACTTCGCCGCATCCTAGCTTCATTATCGTTGCCGAAGCCGCCGGGTCCGCGACTGAGCGGATATCGGGCTTCGTCCGTCTCGCCCTAATCTCGAAGAAACGCCGCCAGAGCCAAATCCGAGGGACCTAATGACAACCACAACAATTGACCCCGGCATGTCGGGCACCGGCACGATCTCCGGCGGCGATACAGAGTTCGTCCCGGTCAGCGCTTTCAGTGTCAGCCAGACGGTGCTCAGCGGGGGAACGCTCGATATCGACGGCGGTGCGGCCAGCGCGGCGACGATCAGCAGCGGCGGCACCCTCCTGGTCGAGGCGGGCGGCTTCAATTTCAGCGCCACCCTCATCGGGTCCGGCGCGACCGAGACCGTTTCCGGTTTCGGCCTTTCCGGCGCGTCGACCGACAGCGCCACCTTCATCGGCAGCGGCGCTGTGCTGACTGTTCTGGGCAGCGGCGCCGCGATCGGAGAGACGGTCGACAGCGGCGGCACGCTGGTGGTGGGCAGCGGCGGCACCGCCAACGGCACGACTGTGAACGGTGGCGCCACGGTTTCCGTCGGTTCGGGCGGCTATAGCTTCAGCGCCGTGCTGCAAGGGTCCGGCAGCGGCTCCGGCGCGGCCTTCGCCACCGAGTATGTCCTGTCGGGCGGCAGCGCCGCCGGCAACACGATCAGCAGTGCCGCCGCGATCATCGTCGGCGGTGTGATCAGCAACACCGTCGTGGTCGATGGCGGCGTCCTGCTGGTCAGCGCCGGCGGAATTGCAACGAACACGACCCTGTCCGGTTCCGGCCCCGCCGAGCAGGCGGGCGGGGTGTCCGGTTCGCTGGAGCTCATCATCGGCGGCTCGGCGGTTAGCACGACCTTGCTCAACGGCGCCGAGCTCCTCCTCAGCGGCGGGTCGGTCAATTTCACTACTGTCAGTTCCGGCGGCGAGCTGCTGATCAGCTCCGGCGGCACAGCGAGCAACACGAAAGTGGTGGGCAGCGGCCAGATCAATGTCAGCAACAACGGCACGCTGATCAGCACGATCATGGGTGGCGGCCTGCTGCAGGTCAATTCCGGGGCGACTGTCAATTTCCTGACGGTCAGCGGCGCAGTGGCTGTCGCGGTCAGCAGCGGCGGCCTGCTCAGCAACGCCACCTTCCAGGGAACGTCGGACGGCCAGGCCGTCGGGACGGTTTTCGCCAACGGCTCGGCCTTCGCGACGGTCGTGAACGGCAGTGGCGCACTAAATGTCCAGGGCGGACTGGCCAGCGGCACCACGGTCAATTCCGGCGGCGCGCTGAACGTCAGCGCCAACGGTATCGCCAGCAACACGACCATCAATTCCGGCGGCTCCGCCAGCGTCGTGAGCGGCGCACTCGACGGTTTCTCAGTTGTCAGCGGCGTCCTCGTCGTCGGCGCGGGGGCGACTGCGTCCGGCGGCATCGTCTCGGGTCTGGCCGCCGGGCAGAGCTCCACCGAACGTGTGTCATCCGGCGGCGTCGCCAGCGCCACCACGGCTCTCGGCGGCGGTGCGATCTCGATCCGCTCCGGCGGTTCGGCGAGCGTCATCACGCTGAGCAGCGGCGGGCAGCTGCGGGTCAATGCCGGCGGCACGGCGACGGGCACGACGATCAGCAACGGCGGCACGGAGATCGTCAACGGCACCGACATCGGCACGGTGATCGATTCCGGCGGCACGGAAACGCTGTCCGCCGGCACCGCCAGCAACACGACTGTTAATTTCGGCGGTCTTCTCGACATCGTCGGTGGCACCGCGATCGGCGCGGTCGTTTCCGCCGGCGGCGGCATCTCGCTAGAGGTCGGTCAGACGATCGGCGCCACCCTGGTCGGCCAGACGGTCGTCTCGGGCGTGACGCTCCACGCGACGGAGGATGTTCTGTCGGGCGCGACAGCCAGTGGCACGACCGTCAGCACCGGGGGCCGCCTGTCCGTCGAGGATGGCGGGTCGGCGGTCGGGACCGTGATCCTGGCCGGCGGCAAGGATATGATCTTCGCGGGCGGCCTGGCCGTCGGCACCGTCGTCAGCAGCGGTGGCGTCGAACAGATAGGCGGCGAGGGCGAGGGCGCGACCGTCAGTGACGGCGGCCAATATCTCGTCCTCAGCGGCGGATTGGCGTCCGGCACCACGATTCTGTCCGGCGGCCAGGCCATCGTCCTGTCGGATGGCGCGGCGGTGGGCGTTTCAGTCTCCGGCGACGGCGCCAGCTTTACCATCTCCGCCGGCGGCGCCGCGACCGGTACGACCGTGGCGTCGGCCGGTGTCGTCAGCGCCTTCGGCGCGGTCAGCAGCACCACGGTCAATGCCGACGGCACTCTCGTGGTCGCGTCCGGCGGCACGGCGGACGTCACGGTCATCAACGGCGGCGGTGATGTCAGCGCGTTCGGGACGATCAGCACGACCACGATCAATGCCGGGGGCCAGCTTCTGGTCGGATCGGGCGGCAGTGCCGACGACACCACGATTTCGACCGGCGGCAGCGCTCAGGTCGCCGATGGTGGAGCGGTCACGGATACAGTGCTCAGCGGCGGAACGCTGATCGTCAGTTCCGGCGGCATGGCGGGCGGCACGGAGATCGATTCCGTCGGCACGCTCAGCGCCTTCGGCGCGGTCAGCGCCACCACGGTCAATGGCGGCACGCTGGTGGTGACCGGGTCGGGCGGCTCGGCCACCGATACGACGCTCGAGGCCGGCGCAGTCCGGGTCAGCGCTTTCGGCACAGTCACGGGCACAACGCTCAGCGGTGGTACGCTGACGGTTGGGTCCAGCGGCAGCGCGGTCGACACGCTGGTCGAGTCCGGCATCGTCCGGGTCAGCGCCTTCGGCGCGGTCACCGGCACGACCCTGTCCGGCGGCCAGTTGCTGATCAGTTCCGGCGGCACGGCGAGCAGCACGGAGATCGATGGCGGCAGCGCCACGGTCTTCGGCACGATCAGCGGCACCACGGTGGGGAGCGGCGGCAAACTTGAGGTCGGTTCCGGCGGCACGGCGGACATGACGACGGTCTCGACCGGCGGCATCGTCCAGATCGACGCCTCCGGCACAGTCACCGCGACGACACTCAGCGGCGGTACCTTGACGGTCAGCGCCGGCGGCGCGGCGAGCGGCACCGAGATCGATGCCGGCGGCGTCGCCACCGTCTTCGGCACCGCCAGCGGGACCACCGTCAATGACAGCGGCCAGCTGGTCATCGGTTCCGGCGGCATGGCCGATACCGTGACGGTCAGCGGCAATGGCGCCACTATCCTCATCAGCTCGGGCGGGTTCGCCACCAGCACGACGATCCAGGGATCGTCCACGGCTTCGGGCGATGTCTTCTCCTATGAGGTGATCCTGGCCGGCGGCTCGGCGACCAGCACGACCATCGGCAGCGACGCCTATGCGCTGGTGAAGGGCGGGGTTGCGGACAGCTTCGCGGTGATGAGCGGCGGCGTCCTGATCGTCAGCTCCGGCGGAACGACCACCAGCGCGGTCCTGAACGGCTCTGGCCGTTCCCTCCTCGGCGGCGTGGCCGATGCGACCGAGATCGTATCGTCCGGCGGTGTCGCCAGCGCCACCAGCGTCGGTCCCGACGGCGAGTTGCAGGTCGGTGCCGGCGGCTCGGCGGCTTTCGCCACGATCGGCAGCGGCGGCTCCATCGCCATTGTCGGCGGCGTCACCACCAGCACGGGCGTGGGCGACGGCGGTGTCGAGACCATCTTCGCCGACGGCGTTGCCAACTTCACCACGCTCAGCAGCGGCGGCGCTGAGATCGTGTCGTCGGGCGGCACGGCGAATTTCACGAACGTCAGCGGCGGCACTCTGACCGTTCTGCAGGGCGGCAAGACCGTCAGCGCCACGGTGTTCGCAGGTGGTACGGAGGCGGTTTCCTCCGGCGGCACTGCCAGCTTCACAACGCTCAGCAGCGGCGGCGCTCTCATCGTATCGTCCGGCGGCACCACCAGCGGCACCATGATCAGTGGCGGTGTGGAGACGGTGCTTGCCGGCGGCACGGCCGACTTCACCACAGTCAGCGCGGGCGGCATCCTGGATGTCGCGGGCACCGCCAGCGGCGTGACCGTGCTCAGCGGCGGCGAAATCGTCTTCGACGGTGGCACGGTCAGCGGCCTTACGGTCAGCAGTGGTGGCATCGAGGGGATCGCTTCCGGAATCACGGTCAGCGGCCTTGCCATCGGCGAAGGCGTGACCCTGGTCGTGTCGGGCGGCGCCACGGCCAACGGCGCGAGGGCGATCTCGGGCGGCGGGATCGATGTCCAATCCGGCGGCAGGATCTCCGGCACCGACATCGACGGTTTCAGCGCGGCCTCGGGATCGGTTCAGCCCACCTTCATCAACTTGTCGGCGGGTGCCACGGCGAGCAACACCAGCGTCAGCGAAGGCGCCGTCTTCAATATTTCCGGCGGCATCGCCGACGGGATCACGGTGACCAGCGGCGGCGGGGTCAATGCCGGGTCCGGCAGCCTGGTCCAGGATATCAGCCTCGACGGCTTCCTGGCGACATCCGACACCACCCAGGCCTCGTTCCTGAACCTGTCGGCGGGCGCCACGGCGAGCAATGTCAGCGTCAGCGACGGCGCTGTCTTCACCATTTCGGGCGGCATCGCCGACGGGGTCACCGTCACCAGCGGCGGCGGGGTCAATGTCGGTTCCGGCGGCCTGGTTTCCGGGATCAGCATCGATGGTTTCCTGGAGAGCATCAGCGGAACTCAGGCCTCGTTCCTGAACCTGTCGGCGGGTGGCACGGCGAGCAATGTCAGCGTCAGCGACGGCGCCGTCTTCGCCGTGTCGGGCGGAATTGCGGTCGGCGTGACCGTTACCAGCGGCGGCGAGGTGGATGTCGCCGCCGGCGGGCTGACATCGAGTACGACCCTGTCGGGCTTCCGCATCGTCTCCGGCATGGAGCAGGGATCGCTGGAGGCGGTCTCGGCGGGCGGTATTGCCAGCAACACTGTGGTCGGCAGCCACGGCATCCTCAAAGTGCTCAGCGGCGGCACGGCTGACGGTGTTACCGTGCTCAGCGGCGGCGACCTCGTCTTCGCTGGCGGCGACGCCAGCAATGTGACGGTCAGCAGCGGCGGCTTCGAGGATATAATCTCGGGCGTCACCGCCACCGGCATCACCGTCAGCAGCGGCGCGACGCTCCGCATCTCCGGCGGCGCCATCGCGGCGGGAACGATCGTGCGCGCGGGCGGCCAGGTGTTCGTCCTCAGCGGCGGCGAGATACTGCTGACCAGCGCCATCACCAGCGGCCTGTTCTTCGAAAACGGCGGTATCGAGGCGATCGGTTCCGGCACCACGATCAGCGGCCTGACGGTCGCCGGGAACGCCACGCTGGACGTTCAGTCTGGCGGCGTCGCCAATGCCGCGAGCGCGACCAGTGGCGGCCGGATCGACGTCCTGGACGGCGGCGTGGTCTCCAAGACGCTGGTCAGCGGTTTCGGGACCGTGTCCTCGGGCTCCACCCAGGCCTCGGTCTTGAACGTGTCCTCGGGCGGCATGGCCAGCAATACCAGCGTCACCGACCAGGCCGTCTTTAATGTCTTGAGCGGCGGCACCGCCAATAAGGTCTTCGTGCTCAGCGGCGGCGCGGTTGCCGTCGGCTCGGGCGGCGTGGTCTCGGGCGTGACCGTCAGCGGGTTCGAGTTCGTGTCCGGCACGGTCTCCGCCTCCTACCTGACCTTGTCGGCGGGCGGCGAGGCCGACGCCGTCACGGCGACCGATGGCGGTGGAATCAACATCGCCTCCGGCGCTGTCATCTCCGGCGCGAAGGTGACCGGGTTCGAGATCGTTTCCGGCGTCGTGCAGGCCTCATTCCTCAACCTGTCGTCCGGCGGGGTGGCGAGCGGCACCAGCGTCGGCAGCGGCGGCGTGCTCAACATCCTCGGCGGGATCGCCGATGGGGTCACGGTCACCGGGGGCGGCGGCATCCTCGTCTCACCCAACGGCATGACATCGGGCGTCACCTTGTCCGGGTTCACCACGATCTCCGGCGTGCAGCAGGGATCGTTCGAGACCGTCTCGTCCGGCGGCATCGCCAGCGACACGACCATCGGCAGCGGCGGCGTGTTCAACGTGCTGACCGGCGGTACGGCCGACGGCGTCACGGTGCTCTCCGGCGGCGAGCTCGTCTTCGGCGGCGGCACGGTCAGCGATGTGACGATCAGCAGTGGCGGCAGCGAAGGTATAGGGGCCGGCCTCACGGTCAGCGGCGTGAATGTCGACAGCGGCGTCACGCTGTTCGTCGTCTCCGGCGCCACGGCCGTCGACCCCACGGTCCAGTCGGGCGGCAAGGTCGACGTGCTCTCCGGCGGTCAGCTCCTGCTGACGAGCGGCACGGTGGGTGGCGTGACGATCGAGGCCGGCGGCAGCGAGACCGTTACGTCCGAGGGGGTTGCCAGCGGCCTGATCCTTGGCGGCGGCGCGATCCTGACCGTCTCGTCGGGCGGTACCGCCATCGACGCGACGGCCCAGTCGGGGGGCGGTGTCTATGTCCTGTCGGGCGGCGTGACCTCGGGCGCGCGCATCGCCGGATTCGATGCCACGTCCGGCTTCCCGATACCGTCCTTCATGAACCTGTCCTCCGGCGCGGTGGCGAGCAACACCAGCGTTACCGACGGCGCGATCTTAACCCTCTCGGGCGGCGAGGCCGACGGCGTTACCGTGACCAGCGGCGGTTCGGTCAATGTCAATTCCGGCGCCACGGTCTCGGATGCCGTCATCGATGGGTTCGAGATTGTCTCGGGGCTCCCGCAATCCTCGTTCATGAACGTGTCGTCGGGTGCGACGGCCAACAATACGAGCGTCAATGATGGCGCCGTCCTCGCTATTCAGGGCGGTATCGCCAACGGCGCTACGGCGACCAGCGGCGGTGGGATCAATGTCGCCCTGGGGGGCACGATCTCAGGCGCCAGCATCGCCGGCTTCACCACGATCTCGGGCCTGCCGCAATTCTCTTACCTCAACCTGTCATCGGGCAGCGTGGCGAGTGGCACGAGCGTCGCCAAGGGCGCGGTGTTCAACATCCTCGGCGCGACGGCCAACGGCATTACGGTGACCGGCGGCGGCGGGGTCAATGTCGGCCCTGGCGGCACGACATCGGCGGTCACGCTCCAGGGCTTCGCCTTCATCTCCGGCATCGCCCAAGGCTCGTTCGAAAACGTCTCGGCCAGCGCCTCCGCCACCGATACGACGGTCGGCAGCAGCGGTGTCTTCAACGTTTCCTCCGGCGGCTTCGCCAGCGGCACGACGGTCAGCAACGGCGGGACCTTCAACCTGCTGGGCGGCAGTGCGGACGACGTGACGGTCGGCGTCGGCGGCGTGGTCAATGTCGTCGGCGGCAGCGCCGCCGATATCGGCATCAGCCGCGGCGGGATCAATGTCTCGGCCGGCGGCACTGTGACAGGCGTCACGGTTACGGGCGCCGGCGCTTTCGAGAACCTGTCGTCCGGCGGCTCGGCCGCCAATACCAGCGTCGGGGCGGGTGCAGTGCTCACCGTATCGCGCGGCGGCAGCGTCAAGGGCGTGACCGTGCTCAGCGGCGGCCAGCTCCTGTTTCAGGGCGGCACGGCGACTGGAATCAAGGTCAGCAGCGGCGGCAGCGAGGCGATCGGCGCCGGCATCCGGTTCAATGGGCTGGTCGTCGGCAATGGCGTCACCCTGACCGTCTCCTCCGGCGGTACCGCCGTCGGCCCGACGGTGCAGGCCGGCGGCACGGTCAAGGTTTTGAGCGGCGGCCAGATCGTGCTGACCAGCGCGATTACCAGCGGCCTCGTCATCAGCGCTGGCGGTACCGAGGCGATCGCGACGACGGTGGGCGGCCTGGTGGTCAGCAGCGGCGTGACCCTGCTCGTCTCCTCCGGCGGCATCGCCAGCGGCGCGAAGGTGCTGAGCGGCGGGCAGATCGTCTTTGCCGGCGGCAATATCATCGGCGCCGTGATCAGCAGCGGCGGCAGCGAAGGGGTTGCTGCCAAGGCGAAGGTCAGCGGTATCACGGTCAGCAGCGGCGTGCTGCTCTATGTGTCGGCAGGTGCTGTCGCCAGCGCAACCAAGGTGCTGAAGGGCGGGGAGATCATCTATGCCGGCGGCACCATCGCCGGCACCGTGTTCAGCAGCGGCGGCAGCGCGGGCATCGCCAAGGGTGTGAAGGCCAGCGGGATCGTCGTCACCAGCGGTGCGACTTTGTTCGTCTCGTCCGGCGCCACCGCCAGCGCGGCGAAAATCTCGAGCGGCGGCGTGCTCGTCTATGCCGGCGGTGCGGTAACGGGGACTGTCTTCGTCGGCGGCTCCGCGACCATCGGGGCCGGGCTCAAACTCAGCGGTCTTATCGTCAGCGGCGGCGAGACTCTGATCGTATCTTCCGGTACCACCGCAAGCGGCGCGAAGGTGCTGGGTGGCGGCCAGATCCGCTATGCCGGCGGCACCGTCACCGGTGCTGTGATCAGTTCGGGTGGCAGCATCGGCATCGGCGCCGGTACGAAGTTGACCGGGCTGGTCGTCAGCAGCGGCACGGCGCTGGTCGTCTCGTCCGGCGGCACGGCCAGCGGCACGAAGGTGTTGAAGGGCGGCGCGATCGTCTATGCCGGCGGAGCGATCGCCGGGACGACCGTCAGCAGCGGCGGCAACATCGCCATCCTCGGCGCCAAGGTCTCGAACCTGACGATCAGCACCGGCGTCACGCTGGCCGTTGGCTCGGGCGGTACCGCGGCCAATGCCTCGGTGCTGAAGGGCGGCAGCGTCGTCTTCGGCTTCGGTGGCGCTGAGACAGGGCTCAAGCTCGCCAGCGGCGCAACCGCCGCGGTGACCAGCGGCGGCAAGATCAGTGGCCTTACGATCGGCAGCGGCGTCACGCTCAACGTGTCGTCCGGCGGCACGGCCAGCAATACGGTACTGAGCGGTGGCACCGAGACTGTGGCCTCCGGCGGCATCGTCGGCGGCGCGGTCACCTTCGGCAGCAATGCCAAGCTGGCGGTCGCGGCGACCAAGGGCGTCGCGCTCACCTTCTCGGGCTTCAAGGCGACCGACTCGCTCGACCTGACCGGCTTCACCTTCAAGGCGACGGAAAAGCTGAGTTATGTCCAGGGCAAGACATCCGGCACGCTGACGATCACGGACGGCACGCTGAAGGCCACTGTCACCCTGTTCGGCCAGTATGTCGCCGCAGGATTCCATTTCGCGAAGGATTCCGGTACCGGAACGGTTATAACTTATTCGACGACTTCGGCGCATGTCGCCGAGCTGGCTGTCTCGCGGGGATAAGGCGCATGCCGTCCGCCGGCGGGGCCGGGAAGCTGGAAAAGGACGATCTTGCGGGACTGGAACGAGCGAAACGGGGAGATCGCGCAGCTGGCGCGGCGGCAGCTTTTCTTCGTCGGCGGCGCGCCACGCTCGGGCACGACCTGGCTGCAGCAGCTGCTCGACGCCCATCCCGACGTCTGCTCGAAGGGCGAGGGGCTGTTCCTGCAGCAACTCGCCGTGCCGCTGGAAAAGGTGATGGCGCAGCGCGCCGAGGTGATCGCAGGCAAGAACAAGCAGCTGTTCGGCCATACCGGCGGCTATCCGCTGCCGGTGAAGGACGATGTCGAGTTCGTGATGGGCACCGCGATCCTGACCGCCCTCTACCAGCAGAGCGAGGGTAAGCCCTATCGGGCCATAGGTGAGAAGACGCCGGAGAACGTGTTCTTCTATCCCCGCCTCAAGGCTTTATTCCCCAAGGCGAAATTCATCTCCATCGCCCGCGATCCGCGCGACGTGCTGACCTCGGCCTGGCATTTCTTCAAGAAGCCGGTTCCGGG
>Ga0070665_100008073_pt1 | contig 10656 bp, 7 predicted proteins | sample KBSS13metaG_FD_65862 | JGI IMG/M metagenome (GOLD analysis project Ga0070665, IMG submission 65862) | Switchgrass rhizosphere microbial communities from Kellogg Biological Station, Michigan, USA - KBS S1-3 metaG | ecosystem: Host-associated > Plants > Roots > Rhizosphere > Soil ...
CACCGGTCGTCCCTGCGAACGCGGGAACCCAGTAGCGCCGGTCGCCGGACGACACTGGGTTCCCGCTTTCGCGGGAACGACGTTGGGGGGGATGAGATTCAATCGACATGACGGTTCCAGAAGACTCCCTTGTCGTCCCCGCGCACGCGGGGACCCCGTGGCGTCGGCTGCAATACGGCACCGGGTTCCCGCTTCGCGGGTACGACGATCAGAGGTTCCTCATCGACTCGTTGCCGCCCGCTTGACGGCGTTGTCGTCGTTGGGCGAGCCCTTGAGCGGTGCGCGGAGATACGGGAACTCGTTCGCGAAGAACGCCGAGCTGATGTAGGCGCCGTCCGTGTACTTGAGCGATCCCGCCGGCGCGTTGGCCGGCACGCAGCCGCCGAGGTTCAGCGTGCAGAGCACGCCCATCGCCACGCGAAGCTCGATGTCGACGACGTCGTCTCCGGGTCGGCGCCCGTTCGGGAATCCCGCGTTGTCGCCGCCCAGCACGCCGAGGCGGTTCTGCGCAGCGCCGGCCGTCGGTGCGATGGAGGTATTCAGGCGAACCATTTCCGACGCGACGACGCCCGCGGGCTGGTTGACGCCGGACACACCCGTCAGGAACGCCGCCACGAGATCGGTGCGCGGGAAATTCGTCGGCGCCTTGACGCCCGCGCCTCCAAACAGCAGCTCGAGCAGCGCGGGCAGTGTCGGGTTCGTCACGTAGTCCGCGAACTGCGCATCGTCTTTCGGCTCGCTCGCGTTGAACTTGTTCTTGTCCTTGAGTCCGATCACCAGCTCGTTGACGAGCGGCATGCCAAGTCGCGACACCTGCACGAAGCTGCCCGATTGCTGCGTCGGATCGAGGCCCGTTCCCGGAGACGCGCTTACCACGCGCGACGCCGGTACGCTGGCCGTCGTCCATCCGCCGATGATCGGGTTGGTGCCGTTGGTGAGGCAGGCGATCGGCACCTCGAGGATGAGCGAGGTCACGTTGTCGTCGGACAGCGAGTCCACCGTCGCGAATTCGGCGAGTGGATTCAGCTCGACCGCCGGATACTTGATGTTGACCAGGTCGAACGTCTCGCCCAGGTTGACGACGAACGGATCCTTGCGCTGGCCGACGAACACGCGCCCGGTGCCGCAACCCGGAATCGCCATGTCCCAGATATGCTTGTTGGCATAGGCCACGTAGTTGCTGATCGTCTTCTGCCCGATGTAGTCGACGGGCTTGTCGAATGTCGTGCCGCCACCGGTCGTGGCATTGGCGATCGACTGCTTCGTGCCCGTGCGCCGGTTGCCGCGGATGATGTCGATCGTGTACTTCTCGTGCGTGTTGAGCGCGGGCGAGTTGGCGGTGCTGACGTCGGCCGAGCCGTTCTGGACGAGCGGGATCGATACCTTTTTGTTGCCCACCGTCAGCTGGTTGTCGTCGAGCGTGTTCTGGAACTTGAACGAAAAGGTGATGTTCTCCACCGCGCCGCCGTCGTTGCTGATGTGGATCTCGTAGAGCGCGTTCGGGTCGAGCTTGAAGAAGTTCGGCCCCCCGTAGGTGCTCTGGATCGGCAGGTAGTTGGCGACGATCGTCACGTAGGCTTCGCGACCGGGCTGGTAGCTCCGGAACATGTAGAAGTCGGTGGCGTCGGTCTGCGGCTGCGTGGCGATGAACGGTGCCTCGCGATGGCTGGACGCGTATGCAGGCAGCGCGCCGGGCAGCGCAACCGCCGCCGCGACAAGCGCCGGCAGCAGCGCGGTTCGGCCGGGGAAGCGGCATGGATTCTGGGCGGACATGGAAGACCTCCGTGGGTGGACAGTGACGAGAACCTCGGGCTCAGCCAGAAAATCGCCCGCGCATGAAAGGCGGGAAACCGCCCGGCTCGGCCCGTGCGGGGATATACGCGGGGCGCTCCGGATCGGATGCAGCCGCCACCTGCCGGGCGGGGGTTAAGTCCCGGTTAAGCGTGCCGCCGCTAGAATCCGGAACCAAGGGCATGGGACGCCCTTCCCGGACTTTCGATGCGAATCCTGCTGGTCGAAGACGACGCGATGATCGGCAAGGCGCTGCAGCAGGCGCTGCAGCAGGACGGCTACGCGGTCGATTGGGTGACCGACGGGCAAGCCGGCCGCCTGGCGCTCGACACCGCGGCGGACGCCTACTCGCTGGTCCTCCTCGATCTGGGGCTCCCGCGGAAGAGCGGCATCGAGCTCCTGAAGGAAATCCGCCGCGCCGGCAACAAGGTGCGGGTGCTGATCGTCACCGCGCGCGACGCGGTCGAGGATCGGGTGACCGGGCTCGACGCCGGCGCAGACGACTACCTCACCAAGCCCTTCAGCCTGGCCGAGCTGCAGGCCCGGATGCGCGCGCTGCTGCGGCGCGACGTCACGCGCGAAGACAATGTGCTCCGCCATCGCACGCTGGCGCTGGACACCGCAGCGCGGACGGTCACCTTGGGCGGGAAGGCCATCGAACTGTCCGCACGCGAGTTCGCGCTGCTCGCCGCCCTGCTCGAGCGGCCGGGTGCCGCACTCTCCAAGGCGCAGCTCGAGGAGCGGATCTACCGCTGGGGCGAGGAAGTCGAGAGCAACGCGGTCGAGGTCCACATCCATCATTTGCGGCGCAAGCTCGGCCCCGAGCTGATTCGGACCCTCCGCGGCGTCGGCTACGCGCTCGCGTGACGCGCGTTCCGCGATGACGTCGATTCGCCGCACACTCCTGGTGTCGCTCCTCGCCGGCCTGGCGGCCATCGCCTTCCTGGCGAGCACCGCCACCTATTTCGCGGCGCGCCACGAAATCGGGGAGCTCCTCGACCTGCAGCTGAAGCAGCTCGCCTACTCGACCCGGATCGACGACCTGGTACGCGGCCGCCAGCCGAGCATCGACCCGCACACGTCGGCGGACACCGACGGCGTTACCGAGCTCGTCACCCAGATCTGGAACCGCGACGGCGTGCTCGTCTACTGGTCGTTGCCGGGCCCCGGACTGCCCGTCCCCGCGACTCCCGGCTACGCCACGGTCCACATCAACGACCGGGACTGGCGCGTCTTCACGCTGGTGCAGGGCACGCACGCCCTGCAAGTGGCGCAGGCGGAGGACGAGCGCGAAGCAATCGCGACCAAGACGGCGCTCCGTACGCTGCTGCCGTTCGCGGGGCTGATTCCGCTCCTCGGCATGATGATCTGGTTCGCCGTCGGCCGCGGGCTGGGGCCGCTCTATGCGATGTCGCGCGCGGTCGGCAAGCGCCGGCCCGATGCGCTGGCCCCGCTCGCCGAGCGCGACCTGCCGCACGAGCTGCAGCCGCTCGCCGGCAGCCTGAACGCGCTCCTGTCACGGCTGGACGCCGCGCTCGCCGCGCAGCGCCGGTTCACCGCCGACGCGGCGCATGAGCTCCGCACCCCGCTCGCGGCGCTCAAGCTGCAGCTCGACGTCGCGCGTCGCGCCGACAACGAGCCGGCTCGGCGCGCCGCCTACGACGATCTCGATGCCGGCGTCGCGCGCGCGGCGCATCTCGTCGATCAGCTCCTGACCCTGGCCCGGATCGAGCCCGAGTCGATGGCTGTCCATGCCGCCGACTGCGATCTCGGCGCCATTGCCCGCGACGCGATCGTGGCGCGCGGCGCGCTCGCCGCCGAGAAGCAGATCGACCTGGGGCTCGCGCGCGAAGCGCCTGCGCGGGTGCAGGGCGACCCGGCGAGCCTCGCCATCCTTTTGTCCAACCTGCTGGACAATGCGCTGCGCTACACCCCCCCCGGGGGCCGCATCGACGTCGCCATCGACGACGATCAGGGGTCCGCCGTCCTGACCGTCGCCGACACCGGTCCAGGCATTCCGGCAGACGAGCGGGACCGCGTGTTCGACCGTTTTTTCCGGGGCGCCGCCAACCGCGAGCCGGGCAGCGGGCTCGGCCTGTCCATCGTGAAACGAATCGCCGATGCCCATGGCGCAACGATCGCGCTCTCCTCCGGCGCGGGCGACAGCGGGCTCGTGGTCACGGTGCGCTTTCCGCTCGCCGGCATGGGGACTGTCGCCGCTTAAGCGTCCGTTAAGCGACCATCCTTATATTGCAACGTGCCTGCCCGAGCTTTCGGGCGTCATCCTTACCGAGGAGTGGCACGATGCAACTTTCCAAGATCAGTTACGCGCTGGCCGCTGCGGGCATCGGCGCCGCTCTGGCCACCGGCTACACCCATCTCGAGGGTGCGCCGTTTGCCGACGCGCGCGCCGCCGTCACGCCGCCGCCGGTTACCGCACCCGCGGTGTCCGCGACCGCGGCAGCCCGTCTTCCCGACTTCACCGCGCTCGTCGATGCGGCAGGTGCGTCCGTCGTCAACATCAGCGTCACCGGCAAGGCCCGTGCGGCCTCGATGGATCCTGACGACATGGACGGCGACAACCCGCTGGGCGAATTCCTGAAGCGCTTCGGCATGCCCAACGGCCGCATGCCGCAGATGCCGCGTGAAACGCCTTCGTCGGGCCTCGGCTCCGGATTTCTGGTGAGCCCGGACGGTTACATCATAACCAACGCGCATGTCGTCGATGGCGCCAGCGAAGTCACGGTCAAGCTGACCGACCGGCGCGAGTTCACCGCGAAGGTCATCGGCGCCGACAAGCGCACCGACATCGCGCTCATCAAGATCGACGCGAAGAACCTGCCCGCACTCGACCTGTCGGCACCGCCGAACGTCCGGCGCGGCGAATGGGTGATTGCGATCGGATCGCCGTTCGGATTCGAGAACAGTGTGTCGGCAGGCATCGTGAGCGGCGTGCATCGCGCGCTTCCCGGTGGCCAGATGACGCCGTTCATCCAGACCGACGTCGCGGTCAACCCCGGCAACTCGGGCGGACCGCTCTTGAACTCCGCCGGCCAGGTGGTGGGCGTCAATTCGCAGATCTATAGCCGTTCGGGCGGTTACATGGGCCTTTCGTTCGCGATTCCCGCGGACGTGGCGGCCAAGGTGGCCGACCAGCTCAAGACGACCGGCAAGGTGAGCCATGGACGCCTGGGCATCGGCATCCAGCCGCTCGACCAGTCGCTCGCCCAGAGCTTTGGCCTGCCGGATTCCGAAGGTGCGCTGGTCGGCACCGTCGAAAAGGACAGCCCTGCGGAGAAGGCCGGCTTCAAGAGCGGCGACGTGATCCGCAAGATCGACGGCGTCGCGGTCAGCGACAGTACCGACGTCACGAGCAGGGTCGGCAACTCGGCGCCGGGCTCGAAGATCGCACTCGAAGTGTGGCGCGACGGCAAGCCGATGACGATCAACGCAACGGTCGGCACGCTCGACGAGGCGAAGGTCGCCAAGGCCACGGCTTCGCCCGAGGACAAGGGCAAGCTCGGCCTCGCGCTCCGGCCCCTGACGCCGGACGAGAAGAAGGAAGTCGGGCACGACGGTCTCGTCGTCGAGGACGCCTCGGGTCCGGCGGCGAAGGCCGGCATCCAGCCGGGCGACGTGATCGTGGGCGTCGGCAACACGAAGATCAGCACGATCGCCGAGCTCAAGAAGCACGTCGACAGCGCCGGCAAGAGCGTAGCGCTGCTGGTCGAGCGGGACGGGCGGCAGATCTACGTGCCGATACGGTTGTCCTAAGCTACGCGTGGGTATGACTCGGGAATCCAACACCTGATCATTGCCAACAGCAGCGTGTAGGCAACGCGGCCGCGGGAGATACCCGCGGCCGTTTTGTTTTGGGCCCGCGGCCCTCTGGCTTGCGCGAGCCGCAACGATCCCCACATTTGCCATTGGGGACTCACCTAGACGCCGTCCAAGGCCCCGTTTCCGGGCGGACAATCCGTATCGCAGGGCGGCTGGGCGAGTCGCCGGAGAATCACGAAAACAAGGACGGACGACGCATGCGACCACGCAATCCCGCGACCCGGATGTGGGCCGAGGCCCTCGAGATGCTGGAGCAGGCCGACCGGCTCCAGCGACAGTTCTTTCAGCTCTCGCAGCGGAGCGCCGGCGCCTGCTGGGAGCCTCCGCTCGACATCATGGACACGGAGCAGCGGCTCTACATCCTGGTGGCACTTCCAGGCGTCGCGCCGGACAAGCTGCAGGTGGTGACCGACGGCCACATGCTCCACGTGATCGGCGATCGGCCCATGCCGGCGGTCCCGGGCGCGAGCATCAAGCGGATGGAGATTCCCTATGGCCGCTTCGAGCGGCACATCGAGCTGCCCGCCGGACGGCTGGAGGTGGAGCGGCAGGAACTCGAAAACGGATGCCTGCGCCTGGTGTTGCGCAAACTGTGATCCCGGAGCCGAAACCCGATATGAACAACGACCTTCTTTCCAGCGACGTCGTCGAAGCCAGGACGGAGGAGGCGCACGCGCCGACTTCCGGGGCAGTCCACGACCTGCCCGACGACGCGCTCATCCTGCTGCCGACGCGCAATCTCGTCCTCTTTCCGGGTCTCGTGTCGCCGCTCACCATCGGCCGCGAGAGCTCGATGGCGGCGGCGCAGGAAGCGATGCGCCAGAAGCGGCGCGTCGGCGTCCTGCTCCAGCGCGATCCCAGCGTCGACGCGCCAGGCGCCGGCGATCTGCATTCGGTCGGCACGGCCGCGGCGATCCTTCGCTACGTCACGGCGCCCGACGGCACGCATCACGCGGTGTGCCAGGGTCAGCAGCGCTTCCGCGTGGTTTCTTTCCTCGAGGGCTATCCCTACCCGGTCGCCCAGGTCGAATTGCTCGAGGAAAACGTGACGGTGACGCCCGAGATCGAAGCGCGGATGATCGAGGTGAAGGAGCGCGCCGCCGAGATCCTCGCGCTCATTCCACAGGCCCCGGCCGAGCTCGCGGGGGCGGTGCAGGGCATCGCGCAACCGGGCGCGCTGGCCGATTTCATCGCCGGCCTGATGGACATCAAGCCGGAAGAAAAGCAAAGCATCCTGCAGACGTTCGACGCCGAGCGGCGCCTGGACAAGGTGCTCGCGCACATGATCGGGCGCCTCGAGGTGCTGCGCCTGTCGCGCGAGATCAGCAACCAGACCGAGGAGCGGCTCGGGAAGTCGCAGCGTGAAATGCTGCTCCGCGAGCAGCTGAAGACGATCCAGCAGCAACTCGGCGAGGGCGAAGGCGGCGCAGGCGAGGCCGCCGAAATCGCCGCGGCCATCGAGAAGGCCGGCATGCCCGAGGAAGCCCTGCTGCACGCGAAAAAGGAGCTGAAGCGCCTCGAGCGGATGCCCGAGGGCGCCGCCGAGTATTCGATGCTCCGCACGTACCTCGACTGGCTGACCGAGCTGCCGTGGTCGGCCATGACGCCCGACGAGATCGACATCGCGCGGGCCCGCACGATCCTGAACGAGGACCATTTCGGCCTCGACAAGATCAAGCGGCGGATCCTCGAGCACCTCGCGGTGCGCAAGCTCAATCCGGACGGCAAGAGCCCGATCCTGTGCTTCGTCGGCCCGCCGGGGGTCGGCAAGACGTCGCTCGGCCAGAGCATCGCCAAGGCCACCGGGCGCAAGTTCGTGCGCGTGAGCCTGGGCGGCATTCACGACGAAGCCGAGATCCGCGGCCATCGCCGCACGTACATCGGCGCCCTGCCCGGGAACATCATCCAGGCGATGCGCCGCGCGGGTGCGCGCAACTGCGTGATGATGCTGGACGAGATCGACAAGCTTGGCCGCGGCGTGCACGGCGATCCGTCGTCCGCGATGCTCGAAGTGCTCGATCCCGAGCAGAACGGGACGTTCAGGGACAACTACCTGGGCGTGCCGTTCGACCTGTCGAAGGTGATGTTCATCGCGACCGCCAACATGCTCGACTCGATCTCGGGACCGCTCCGCGATCGCATGGAAGTGATCGAGCTTCCCGGCTATACCGAGGCCGAGAAGGCGCAGATCGCGCGCCGCTACCTGATCAAGCGCCAGCTCGACTCGAACGGACTGAAGCCCGAGCAATGCGAGATCACGGATGCCGCGATCCACGCGATCATCGCCGACTACACGCGCGAGGCGGGCGTGCGCAACCTCGAGCGCGAGATCGGCAACGTGTTTCGCCACGCGGCGATGCAGATCGCGGAAGGAACCGCAACGCAGGTCACGATCGACGCGGCCGACCTGCCGAAGATCCTCGGTTCCCGGCGCTTCGAAAGCGAGGTCGCGATGCGCACGAGCCTTCCGGGGGTCGCCACGGGCCTTGCGTGGACGCCGGTTGGCGGCGACGTGCTGTTCATCGAAGCGAGCCGCACGCCGGGCTCCGGCCGGCTGATCCTGACCGGTCAGCTCGGCGACGTGATGAAGGAGAGCGCGCAGACTGCGTTGACGCTCGTGAAAGCGCGCGCGGGCGAGCTCGACATTGCGCCCGAAATCTTCGAAAAGAGCGACATCCACGTGCACGTGCCGGCGGGAGCGATTCCAAAGGACGGGCCGAGCGCTGGCGTCGCGATGTTCGTGGCGCTCGCCTCGCTCGCCACCAATCGTCCCGTCCGCAGCGATCTCGCGATGACAGGCGAGATCAGCCTGCGCGGGCTCGTGCTGCCGGTGGGCGGGATCAAGGAGAAGGTGCTGGCCGCGCTGCGCGCGGGCATCAAGACGGTGATGCTGCCCGCGCGCAACCAGCGCGTGCTGGACGAGATTCCCGAAGACGCGCGCAATCAGCTCGAGATCGTTTGGCTCGAAACGGTCGCCGACGCACTGGCGACCGCGATCGTGCGCTGACGTCGTTCGTCGCTGGGTAACTGCGTTCGCGGGGACGACGATTGAGTTTGTCACTGCGTTGAACGGTGCCTCGCTTGTCGTTCCCGCGAAAAGCGGGAATCGAGTGTCGTAGAGTCCCGCATCCCCTCTTCCGGGAGTTGCTCCTTTTACCCCACCTCCGCGAGCAACCGCGCGACCGTCGCATCGACGCGTGCGCGATAGCCAGCCCCGAACAGGTTGAGGTGGTTCAGCAGGTGATAGAGGTTGTACAGCTCGCGGCGCACCTCGTAACCCGGCGCGCGGGGCAACGCCTCGTCGTAGGCTCCGTAGAACGCCGCGTCGAATCCGCCGAACAGCTCGGTCATCGCGATGTCCGCTTCGCGGTCGCCCACGTAAACCGCCGGATCGAAGATTGCGGGCTCGCCGCTCGCGAGCTCCGCGACGTTGCCCGACCACAGGTCCCCGTGCAGCAGCGAGGGCGTGGGATCGTGCCCCCGGAGGAGCGCGGGTACCGCGCCCAGCACACGATCGGCCATCCGCGAGAGCGCCGCGCCGCGACCGTCGCGCACGGCGCGTGCGAACTGCGGTGCGAGCCTGCGATCGCGAAAGAACTTCGCCCAGTCGTTCGACCACGCATTCTTCTGCGGCGTGCCGCCGATCCAGTTGTCGTGCATCCAGCCGAACTTGCCCGGGTCAGGGCCGCGCGCAATGGGTTGTCGGTGGAGCGCGGCAACGGCACGGCCGAGCGCGGCCGCATCTTTCAGCGGCCGCATTTCGAGCCACTCGAACGCGACCACCGCAACGTCGCTGCACGCCAGGCGAAGGCGCACGCCCGGTACGCGCACGGATGCCGTGGCCGCGAGCGCCGCGAGCCCGTCCGTTTCCGCGTTTGCCATCGAACGAAAACGTGCGCGCATGACCTTCACGAACCATCGCATCGCGCGCACTTCGAGCGCCCACGCTTCGCTCCACCCGCTCGCACTCATGCGGCGCCAGCGCGCATTGCCGGCAGCGCCCAGCGCCGCGACGACATCCATCTGCCAATGCGTGTCGTCCGTCGCCATCGATCGATCGTTTCCGTGCAAAGGGCGCGACGCTCAAACGCGGAGCTTGTCGATGCCCTGACCGATGCCGCCCAGCGTGAGCGGAAACATGCGCGGGCCCAGCGCCTCGAGGACGATCTGGGTCGAGCGCGTGTACTCCCAGCCTCGCGCGGGTTCCGGATTCCACCAGATGACCTTGCGAAAATGATCGAACAGGCGCTTGAGCCAGGTCAGGCCCGACTCGTCGTTCATGTACTCGACGCTGCCGCCGGCCTGGGTGAGCTCGTACGGGCTCATCGCCGCGTCGCCGACGAGAATTACGCGCCAGTCGGGCCCGTACGTGCGAATCAGCTCGAGCGTGCCGACGCGCTCGTTGCGTCGGCGCGCGTTGTCGCGCCAGACGTGGTCGTAGACACAGTTGTGGAAATAAAAATACTCGAGGTGACGGAACTCCGATTTTGCCGCGGAGAACAATTCCTCGCAGACGCGCACGTGCGGATCCATCGACCCGCCGACGTCGAGAAAGAGCAGCACCTTGACCCGGTTGCGGCGCTCCGGCTGCATCTTGAGATCGAGCCAGCCGGCGTTACGCGCGGTGCCTTCGATCGTGCCGTCGAGATCGAGCTCCTCGGGCACGCCTTCGCGCGCGAAGCGCCGCAGCCGGCGGAGCGCGACCTTGATGTTGCGCGTGTTGAGCTCGACGTCGCCGTCGAGATTGCGGAACGTCCTCTCGTCCCACACCTTGACCGCGCTGCGTGCTCCACCCGCGTCCTGACCGACGCGGATGCCTTCAGGGTTGTACCCGTAAGCGCCGAAGGGGCTGGTGCCGCCGGTTCCGATCCATTTCTTGCCGCCGGCATGGCGTCGCTGCTGCTCCTCCAGCCGCTGGCGAAACGTCTCCAGCAGCTTGTCGAGACCACCCATCGCCTCGACCAGCCTGCGGTCCTCCTCGGTCAGGTTGCGGAGGAATTCCTTGCGCAGCCATTCCTCGGGAAT
>Ga0070665_100008074_pt1 | contig 10656 bp, 9 predicted proteins | sample KBSS13metaG_FD_65862 | JGI IMG/M metagenome (GOLD analysis project Ga0070665, IMG submission 65862) | Switchgrass rhizosphere microbial communities from Kellogg Biological Station, Michigan, USA - KBS S1-3 metaG | ecosystem: Host-associated > Plants > Roots > Rhizosphere > Soil ...
GGCTGCAAACTACTGTCACCAGCAATATTATTTTCTTCATAAACGGAATTAAGAATAATGTATTACTTACAAAAATAAGGGAATGAAAGGGTATTTCTATATATATCACAAAGCTTTAAGAAATTGGTTGCCACGGGCTTGTATTTTACCATTCAGCCACATTGTGCTAACTTCATAATTAATATATTTCAGACGAGAGAATGAACATTAATGAGGATATTTTCCTGCAGCGATATAACAACCTGAATGAACAACAGCGTGAAGCTGTAGATAATATTTATGGCCCGGTAATGGTGATAGCAGGGCCGGGCACAGGCAAGACAGAAGTGCTCTCGATGCGTATAGCCAACCTGCTGCGCAGCGAAGCCCAGGTGCAGCCCAATGAGATACTATGCCTTACCTATACAGATGAAGCTACCAATGCTATGCGTCGCAGGCTGGTGCAGGTAATAGGTACTGCCGCGCATAGAGTAAACATACACACCTTCCATGCCTTCTGTAACAACATTATACAGAACAATAGTGAATACTTTAGCTTGCGTAGTCTGCAACCGATCACTGACCTTGAGCGCACGGAGCTTCTCTACAGCATGCTGGAAGATTTGCCCCAGGGCCATGTGCTGCGTAAGCTGAGCGGTAATATATACTATGATGCTAACCGCATCAGCCGTTTGTTTGACATGATGAAGCGTGAAAATATACGTCCGGCTGATATAGCAGACGCAATAGCCCGCTACCTGGAAGATATACCAACACGCGAAGAATATATTTATAAGAAAGCCGTAAAGGGCTATAGTAAAGGTGATGTAAAGCAGGCGCTGGTAGATGAGGAGGCCAAGCGCATGGAGCTAACACACGCTGCAGCGCATTTGTTTGATGATTACGTGGCCCGCATGCGTGATATAGGACGTTATGACTTTAACGATATGATACTATGGGTGCTGGATATCTTTAAGAAGAATCCCGCACTATTACAAAGCTACCAGGAGCGCCATCAGTTTATATTGGTAGATGAGTTCCAGGATACAAATGGCTCGCAAAATGAATTGCTGAATATGCTTACAGAATATTGGGGCGAAGACTCTAATATCTTCGTAGTGGGCGATGATGACCAGTCTATCTACGAATTCCAGGGCGCACGTATCCGCAATATCATAGACTTTTACCAGCGCTATAGGGAAACGATAAAAATAATAGTGCTGCCACAAAACTATCGTTCATCGCAGGCAATACTTGATAAAGCAGGGGCAACAATATTGCATAATAAGCAAAGACTTATATACCAGCTACAGGAACTAAAACTGGATAAAGATATAGTTGCAGCCGCCCATAGATTTAAAGATGGGAATGATACCATTGTACCTACAGTAAAGGCCTATGCGAATGTACTGCAGGAAGAAGCAGATATAGTGATGCAGATAGAAAAGCTGCAGCAGGCTGGGCTGCCGCTAAATCATGTAGCCATACTCTATGCCCAGCACAAACAGGCTGAAAATATAATGGCACTGATGGAGCGCAAGGGACTGCCGTATTCGGTGAAGAAATCTGTGAACATACTGGACCTACCACTGATACAGCAAATAATAAGCGTTGTGAACTACCTGGAAATGGAACGTAAGGTACCATACAGTGCAGAGAGCATGTTGTTTGAAATAATGCATGCCCCGTATTATGAAATAGATCCTACAGATATTGCATTACTATCGCTATATATACAACAGCATAAGCAAAAAGATAGAAGCCTTGGTTACTGGCGATTACTGCTTACTAACGATCTTTTGCTGGAATCGCTCAACCTGAGCTCTGCAAAGGCATTGCGAAGATTAGGCGCTAATATAAGCAGGTGGCAGCGCCAGCAAACAGAGTTGTCACTACCAATGCTTATAGAAAAGATAGTGTATGAAGGCGGTATAGTTAATTACCTGACGCAGACCAAAGACTATACCTGGAATATACAAGTGCTGCATACCTTCTTTGAATTTGTAAAGGATGCCTATAGCAGGAATCCGCGCATAAAACCAGCAGATCTGCTGCGCATGCTGGAGCGTATGAGCGATGAGCATATAGCCATACCGATACAAAAGGTGATACAGAATGATAACGGAGTACATTTTTATACAGCGCATGGTGCTAAAGGCAACGAATTTGAATACGTATTTCTGATAGGCTGCACTAAAAACTACTGGGAAGGGAAGAAAGGAAGTAATAGCGATTATAAACTGCCTGATACTATTACCAGCACAGATGATGACGCCGAGAAAACATATAAGGTAGAAGTGGCGAGACGCCTGTTCTATGTAGCCCTAACACGTGCTAAAAAACATTTGCAGGTATCGTATGCGCTAAATGATAACGTAGGTAAGAGCCTGGAGACATCAGTATTTATTGATGAAATATCTCTGCCGGAAGAACGTGTAGTGCCTGTATTGGCAGATGAAGATGTGCTAAAGCACCTGCAATGGGCAATGGAGCCTGTGCCGGATGTGCGTATAAAGCTGGCAAACTACCAGTGGCTGGACCATGCTTTGCAGCAGTTCACCATGAGCTATACTACACTAAGCAAATACCTGAAATGCCCATTGTCTTTTTACTACGAGAACCTATTGCGTGTACCTTTTCTTAAGAATGATGCGCTGGCGTTTGGTAGTGCAGTGCACTATGCACTGGAACGTTTCTTCCGTACTATGAAAGAAAAGCATGGAGAATTTCCGGATAAAGACTATCTGATTGGCGCATTTAATTCGGCACTGTATGGGGAATCTGAATGTTTTACACCTATACAGTTTGAGCGTCGCATGGAGCAGGGTAATACAATATTGTCAGAGTACTATGACCATTACATACACCAGTTTTCAACAAACGTAGAAATAGAATTAAAGATACCGCGCTACATGCTGGACGGTGTACCGGTAACAGGTAAGATAGACAAGATAGAATTGGACGGAGATAACTGCACGGTTATAGATTATAAAACAGGCGACCCCGATAAGTCGGCATCTGCCTACACAGCATCACCTAACGATAAAGAACCATTAGGTGGGGACTACTGGCGACAGATGGTATTCTATAAGCTGATAATGGAGAACTACCAGGAGAAAAACTGGAAAGTAAACATGGGAATCTTCGACTTCGTAGAGAAAAGCAAAAAGGCGAACGATTACAGGCGCGTAGTAATACCGATATATGAACAGGATGAGCAGATAGTGCGCCAGCAACTAAAAAGTGCCTACACAGGGATAATGAACCATGAGTTTGACAAAGGTTGTGGTAAAGATGATTGTCATTGGTGCAACTTTGCACGCAGGTATGAGCTCATTCGTCCGGCGGAAAATGAATTTGTAGAAATAGATGATGTATAACCAGAGACTGAAATTAGTCCTCCAGATTGCTTGATTTTAAAACTGCGGCAGTTTCTTTATCCATCAGCAGCGATTGCATAATGTGATAATTATTGATAGCCTGGTTTAGCTGATAATGAATATCCTTTATTTCCTGGGGCACAAAAGTATTGTGCTCCATTTGAAAATGACCATCCTTCAGATGCATACGGAAGGGTGTAATAGCGGGGTTGTTAATTACTGAAACTAAGTAGGCCATTTCAGCATCGGAAGCATCGTGTGCAGTGAAAAGAAAAGTGAAAGGCGTATTATTAACAAAAAGTTGTTGTGTGAACTGATCTCTCATATTTTCAAAAACAGTTTTTTATTTATACTTGAATAAGTATTTTATTTCTCCTTTATAGTAAAGCTGAACTATGGAGATAAAGTTAAATACTTTAAGTTAAAATCAAAAACTGTCTAACGAATTGAAAATCAATTCTTTTTCTTCTTTGCCTGCTTCTTGAAATAACCCTTTAGCAGGAAATTATGCTTCAGGGCTTCCATATCTTCATTGAAAGCTGCTGTTCCTTTTTGTATATTATCAAGACTATTATTCAACTTATTAGTTAAAGCAGAGTCCTTTAGAACAGCGCGCACAGCACCGGGCCCATGGTCCATATCATTCTGCAGGCCGTTAACTATACTATCCAGGTTGCTTACCATGTTATCAGCCTGCGAGGAGGCTGCATTGATGTGTTTGATAGCATCTTTAAGGTTTACAGCCACTTTATCATCGTGCAGTATGGCTCCGGCAGCGCCTTTGCCATTATTTATATCATCAATTATATTGTTCAGCACACCCGCCATATCATCTATTCTCGCAGATATCTTGCGAACATTAGACATAGATGCACCCAGGTTAGGAGATATAGTTGTATCCTCAAGCACACCCCATAATGACGCACTTCTATTCAATCGCTGAATGGCCACCTTAGCCTCCTGGGAAATAACTTCTATGTTAGAGTTGGTATTCGCAAGACTTTGAATGAGGGCATCGGTATTTATAGCTTTCAGGGTAGCCAGATAATCGCCTTCCTCTACCGGCTGGGCAGGTCCATTACCGGGTACTATGTTAATCATTTTGTTACCCATTAAGCCTTCTGTACCTATGGAAGCAATGGCATTTTTGTATATGTAGGGTTTTATTTTTTTATCCAGCACTATCGTTACTTCTACGCTGGTGTCATTAAGTATCTCTATATCTTTTACAGTACCGGCCTGTATGCCCGCGAAACGAACATTGTTGCCCGGCAGCAAGCCATTTACGTTATAAAATTTGGCCTTTACGTAAAAATTAGAACCAAACATACCGTGGTTCTTGCCTATTATATATAGTGAAAGGATGAGGATTAACAGTCCTGCTGATACAAAAATCCCAAGCTTCACATTATTTATGGTTTGTTTAGCCATATATTATATTATTCAAAAAACGCTTTTACTTTACTGTCATTAGTTTGCTTCAGTTCGTCAAACGTTCCTGTAGCATAGTTTTTCCCTTCTATCAGTACAGCTACTCTGTCGGCTGTTATTTCCACGCACTTCATGTCATGCGAAATTATGATGGATGATGTATTATATTTCTTTTGCACCTCCACTATCAGCATACTTATTTCTTTACCGGTTATAGGGTCGAGACCGGTAGTTGGTTCATCATACAGTATAATCTCAGGTTTCAGCACCAAAGTACGTGCCAGCGCTATGCGCTTCTGCATACCACCGGAAAGCTCGGAAGGCAGCATGTCTATTGTATGCGGCAATCCCACGTTGGTAAGCACCTCAATTATAGTTTTTTCTACCTCTTCAGGCGATAGCTGTGACATATGCCTGCGCATAGGGAATTCAAGATTCTCGCGCACTGTCATGGAGTCGTACAAGGCATTGCTTTGAAACAGGAATCCTACTCTCGCACGCAGCTTATCTAAACCTTCATGGTCAAGAGAGGGAACATCGTATCCCAGCACATCTATTGCACCGGCATCAGGCTCCATAAGACCTATAATAAGTTTAATAAGCACAGACTTACCGGCTCCTGACCTTCCTAAAACAACCAGTGTTTCACCTTTGTTCAGCGCGATATTAAAATCATTCAATACCTTGTTTTTGCCGAACTTTTTATTCAGATGAGCTACTGTAATAACAGGTTTAGCGGTATCTGTTATACCACTTGCACTATTGTTTTTATATGCCTGTTCTGCCGTTTCCATCTCTGCTAATTTATGCCCAATACATCTGTTATCTGTACTGCTAAAAGATCCAGGATAAACACTGCAAGGGAGGCAATAACCACTGCCGAGTTAGCAGCACGGCCTACTCCTTCTGTGCCTCTTTTAGAATAATAACCTTTATAACAGCCTATAATACCTACCGCAAAGCCAAAAAAGAAAGTTTTAATTGTTGCAGGCAAAGCATCACTATACTCCAGCGAATGGAACACCTGTGAGAAAAACAGGCTGCTGCTGGTATTGCCCCGTATATTAACTCCTATATAAGTGCCATATAATGAAATTGTGTCAGACAACACCACCAGTATAGGTAACATAAGTGTAGCGGCAAGTACCCTTGTCACCACCAAAAACTTAAAAGGGTTGGTGCCGGATACGTCCATAGCATCTATTTGTTCCGTTACGCGCATGGAACCAAGCTCTGCCCCCATGCTGGAACCTATTTTCCCGGCAAAGATAAGCGCCGTGATAACAGGCCCTATTTCCCGCACTACTGCAAGGCTTACCATAACAGGCAACTCCGCCTCCACACCATAGCTGGTAAGGGAAGGTCGTAACTGCATTGTTAAGACAAGCCCCATGATGAACCCGGTAATAGCTATGAGTGGCAATGATTTATAGCCAATTATATAGCATTGTTTAATAAATTCCCTGAACTCATGCTTTGGGCGAATGAGCTCACGGAAAAAGCCGGTAGTGAATGCGGCTATCTCTCCTGCTTCGTTGAAAAATGTGCGTAGCGACTTGGGTATTTCCATTTCGAGAAATAAAGATACATACAAAAATGCCTCAGTTTTTTGAAATTAATTATACGGGCTTAATCTTAATTTATTTAGTTGTGACAAATGGAGCTCGAAATAATGGACATTTCAGGGAAAAGCCGACCATTTTGTAAGTGCATGAATAAATAAGTTATTATACTTTTAGGCACTTAAATACATTGATACATGAGGAAATTATTATGCGTATCGGCCGCAATGGTATTGCTGCTGGCTGCATGCGACCAGAAAAAGAACGGTGTGCGCGATGAAGCGCAGAATTTTCTGGATGATTATAGCCAGGAATACGTTAAGCTATATACCCAGGACCAATTAGCGCAGTGGATATCTAATATTGAAATAAAAAAGAATGACAGCACAAATACCCTGGCTGCCCAAAAAGCCGATGAGGCTTTGGCTGTATTTACCGGCAGTAAGGATAATATAGATAAAGCACGCAAATTCCTGGATCAAAAGGCTGAACTCAGTGAAATACAGGTAAAACAACTTCAGTACATACTATATAATGCCGCAAACAACCCGCAGACGGTGGCCGACCTTGTAAAAAGGCGCATAAAAGCGGAAAATGACCAGACACAAAAGCTATATGGCTTTCAATATACCGTGGATGGCAAAAAAGTAAGCACCAATAATATAGATGATATACTGAAAAATGAAACGGATGTAAGCAAGCGACTGGCCGCATGGGAAGCCAGTAAGCAAGTAGGCCCAACCCTGAAAGACGGCCTGGTGAACCTGCGCAACCTGCGCAACCAGACGGTGCAGGCCCTCGGTTATCATGACTTCTTTACTTACCAGGTGAGCGACTATGGCATGAAAACAGATGAAATGATGCAGACCATGGACCGCCTGATGAAAGAGTTGTACCCCCTGTACCGCGAGCTGCATACATGGATGCGCTACGAGCTGGCAAAAAAATATGGTGTAACAGAAGTGCCGGATTATCTCCCTGCCCACTGGCTGCCTAACCGTTGGGGGCAAGATTGGAGCTCTATGGTAACTGTAAAAGGCATAAACCTGGATAGCGTGTTGCACAATAAAAAACCTGAGTGGATAGTAAAAGACGCTGAGGACATGTATGTGAGCCTGGGCTTCAACAAGCTGCCGGAAACATTCTGGGAAAAATCAAGCCTCTATCCTTATCCTGCCGACTCTGCTGTAAAGAAAAATAATCACGCGTCTGCCTGGCATATAGACCTGGATAAAGATGTGCGCAGCCTTATGAGCGTAGAGCCTAATGCTGAGTGGTTTGAAACAGCACACCATGAGCTGGGCCATATCTACTACTACATGACATACACTAACTCTGACGTGCCCCCACTGCTGCGTCAGGGTGCTAACCGCGCGTACCATGAAGCAATAGGCACCATGATGGGCCTGGCAGCTATGCAGAAGCCTTTTCTGGTTGGTCGTGGGCTGATACCTGCTAATGTACAGACAGATAGCATACAATCGCTGCTGAAGGAAGCGTTGAATTCCGTAGTGTTCATTTTCTTCTCCTCAGGTACCATGAGCAACTTTGAAAAAGCAATGTATGTAGATAGCTTGCCGGCAGACCAATTTAACCAGAAATGGTGGGAGCTTTCAAAGAAATACCAGGGTATAGTGCCACCATCGGCACGTGGCGAAGAATACTGCGATGCTGCTACCAAAACGCACATTAATGACGACCCTGCACAATACTATGACTATGCATTGTCTTATGTGATATTATATCAGCTGCACAATTACATAGCCAAGAATATACTGCACCAGGATCCGCGTGCTACCAACTACTACGGCCATAAAGAAATAGGCGATTTCCTGAGAAAGATAATGTACCCCGGTGCATCAAAAGACTGGAAGCAAGTGTTGAAAGAATCTACAGGCGACGAGCTCAATGCCAAAGCTATGCTCGATTATTTTCAGCCACTCGTAAGCTGGCTGAAAGAACAGAATAAAGGCAGAAAATATACACTGCCTGAAGCAATGCAATAAAAGCAACCTAGTGTAAAAATGAATGCCCGGCTAAAAAGCCGGGCATTTTCTATAATAACCAATCAAGCACAAAAAATTATTTGTAATTCCTTAGCTTAAATTCTGTACGTCTGTTTTGTGCGCGGCCTATAGCAGTTTTATTGCTGGCTATAGGATTGCCTTCGCCATAACCTTTAGCCGTCATACGGTCTGCACTTATACCCTGGCTCGCTAGGTAGTCGCGACATGCATTGGCACGTTTGTCGGACAGTTCAAGATTGAAGGCCGGCTTGCCCACATTATCAGTATAGCCTGAGATGTCAACATACAATGTAGGGTCATCTTTCATTACTTTCGCTATCCTGTTCAGGCTGGTATAAGAAGCTTTCTTAAGCGTGGCCTTACCGGTTTCGAAGTATACGGAGCGGGCAGCTTTCTCTACTATTTCTATTATTTCTTTCTTTATAACAGGGCAGCCATCGTTTGATGCAGGGCCTGCAACAGTAGGACATTTATCCTGGTCATCAGGTATGCCGTCATGGTCTGTATCAGGTATTGGGCAGCCGCCACGATCTGCAGTGCCTGCAACATAAGGGCATTTATCTTTTTGGTCAGGTATGCCATCGCCATCAGTATCAGGGCAACCATTGAAATCTTTACTACCTGCTACCAGCGGACATTCGTCAATATTATCAGGCACACCATCACCATCAGTATCAGGGCAACCGTCAAATTCAGCAGTACCCGGAATGGTAGGGCATTTATCAAGGCTATCCGTTACGCCATCTTTATCCATATCAGGCGGTGGCAATACTTCAGCCAGCTCTTCAGCTTTAGATTTTGGCCTGTAGCCTGGCTTAAACCAATAGACAACACCAATAGTGTGCTGCAAGTGATTAAAATCCTGGTTAGTAACAGCAATTTTATAGCCTGTCTCAAGATTCAGGAATAGGCCTTTGTCCAGTCGTATGTTAGCTCCTATGCCTACAGGCACATCCATACCCCAAAAGATATTATGATACGAAGCGGTGAGCCCGGCATATATATAAGGAGATATTAGGTGGTCATTCCTGGAAATGATATTATAGTTTATCCTGGCATCAAATTCTCCAAGAAACTTTTCTACCCTGTCACCTTGATCGCGCAGTAGCCTGTTAATATAAACAGAATCTTTACTGCTGGTAGGGTATTGAAGATTAGCCATAGATAAGGCAAAGTATAAATCAAAGTGCTGACTAAGTTTTGCCCAGTAAGACACTTTAATCAAGGGTTGCCACATTAATGCTTTGCGTGTACCGGTATCATTTTTCGCATTGTCTGCACTGTACTTAATATGTTGTTTATCTACAAGAAAATAGTTACCCGTCTGAGGTCCGTAAAAATCATCACCACCCAAATGTATGCCTATCGCCTGCTGAGACAATGCTCTCGCGGACGAGAGTAATAATAGTAGTAGAATTATTTTTGATCTCATAATTGTTAGATTAAGTGATGAAATTAGTATTTCACAAAAGTTCTTAATTGTGTACCAAATGATGCATTAACTACATGATAAGATAGTGTAGTGTCTGGGCTATAAGCAACTGCGCCATTAGATATTGAAAGCGTTCCGGCATCTGTTGGTTGATCAGGGCCTACAATAGTGCTGTCATTTATTTGCGCAAAATATGCGACTATAGGGAGACTAAGTGCTCCACCAATATCGCTTGACTGGTACAATCCATTAGCTTCCTTTGTAACAATAATACTACTGTCTGCTGTGCCAAGACGTGCATAATTGCCTGATAAATCAATAGTTGGTGAAATGTTTGTTACAGCTACATAAATGGCCCCTACGGTAGTATAACCGTTTGAGTTCCTTGCATTTGCCTGGAGGATATAAAGTCCGGGAGTAGTATTATCTACTGTTCCTGATTGTGTAACAGTAATATTTTCGCCAAGTGCAGAGTCATAGGCGCTTACGGTTACAGAAGGTACTGTCCCTCCCACCGGGATACTAAAAAACTGTCCGCCACTATATATAATGTTGGGATAAGAAACCTTCACAACTTTTGATACATTGGCAGGCGTTTTTTTACAAGAGGTAAAGATCAACGCACTTGCTGCTAGTATAAATAATATTGTTTTTTTCATTTTAATTTAGTTTTGAGTTTAACGATCCTATTCAATTAATGAATGTCCCACCATACAGGTGTTGTTACAGGTACTATGCCCGGGAAGTTGGCATTTTCAGTTACTTCATCAAATGGATAAAGGAATCGTCTTGGAAATTTACCACCGGTTAAGTTTGAGGTAGATACAACAAAGAAATCGGGATAG
>Ga0070665_100008075_pt1 | contig 10655 bp, 10 predicted proteins | sample KBSS13metaG_FD_65862 | JGI IMG/M metagenome (GOLD analysis project Ga0070665, IMG submission 65862) | Switchgrass rhizosphere microbial communities from Kellogg Biological Station, Michigan, USA - KBS S1-3 metaG | ecosystem: Host-associated > Plants > Roots > Rhizosphere > Soil ...
CACCCCGATCGGCCGCTTCGCGGCCGGCGCCGGACGCCGAGATCAGAATCCGTTTAATCCGCGTCATCCGCGTCATCCGCGGATCGACCCACGCCGGTTCCGCGCGAGCTACGGCCGCGTCCGCTCCCAGGTCAGCGTCTGCGTGATCCGGTCGCCGCTCTTCAGCGACAGCGTCAGTTGCTTGCCGTCGCTCGAGAACGCGTAGTGGCGCACCTGCTCGCTGCCAAGCCAGTTCGGCAGCGACGAGCCGGCGACGTGATGGACGACGATCTGTTTTTCTGCATCGATCGTGTAGGGGCCGAAGTACCCCAGGTAGCCCTGGTAGGCGGCGGCGCGCGCTGCCTCCGTCGCCGGTGATTCCTTCGGCCGCCCCGATCGCATGAGGTGCGCCGACATCTCGCGCTCGCCATAGTTGATGCGGCCGATGTCGTAGTTCCCCGGCCGCGTCTGGCCGTTCTCGCCGAAGATCTCGTACTTCACCAGCGTCCACTCGCCCGCGAGTTGTTTCCTCACCGCGGCGTCATCGGCGGAGATCACCGGAGATACGACGGTCCGGCTAAAGCTGGACACTACCGGAGCCTCGCCGTGTACGGAAAACGCCGGGACGTCCATCGGGCCCACCGTGCTTCGGTAGTGTCCGGCTTTAGCCGGACCCGATGCGAGCAGCATCCACGCGATTGCCAGTCCCCAGCCGCCAGTCCCCAGTCCCTTCATGGTGAACCTCTCAGAACCCGCTGGTGCGGACCCAGAATCGTTCCTCCCAGGTCTGCCCCGGAGGAATGCTTTGCAAGTCCTTGTAGAGACCGCGCTGCGTCAGGTTGAGCGCGTCGGTGATCGACGCCATCGGCTCGAAGCAGATGAAATTGCGATCCTGCCCGCTCGGATTCGGCGCGTCCGGCGAGGGCGCATAAATGACCACCGCCCGGTAGTTGGGGCCCAGCACGAGGTCGAGGCGCTGCGACTTGCCTTTCACCGACATCACGGCTCGTCCTGACTGGTCACGGATCAGATCGCCGAACACGTGATCGAGGTCGTAGTCCTTCAACGCGGCAGCCGCCGGATCCGGGAACAGCCGTTCGATCGGACGGGTCTCCCCGGTCGGAATCTTGTCCGGTGCGAGCAGCCACTCCGTGCGCGCGGCCACCGAAATGGTCCACGCCTCACGCCGTGAATCGGTCAGCCGGAAATAAGGATGGAAACCGATCGCGACCGGCATCGGCTCCGCGCTGAGGTTGTGAATCCGGGTGGCGATCTCGAGCACGCCGTCCTGCAGCCGGTGGGTGATCTCGACGGTGTGCGCGAACGGGAACTGCGCCATCCACTCCGGCTGGCGGAAGAATTCGAGGCGGCTGGTCACCCACGACGAGGTCGCATCGGATTTCGCCTCGACGACCTGCCACCGGTCGGTCGAACTGACGAAGCCGTGGATCGGATGGGCCCCACGCACGTTGCCAAGTTCCATGTTCAACGTGAACTTCTTGCCGTTCGCGTAGAACGCCTGTTCGTCGAGTCGATTCGCCCACGGCGCGAGAAACGGAATGCCGGCGAGTCCCGGCCGGCTCTTGAACGCAGCGAGAGACGCGTAGGGAAAATGCAGGATCTCCTGCCCCTTCACCTTCATCTCAAACGTGACGTTGCCGATCGACGGCACGATCGACACGACCGTCTGCCGCCGCGAGTCCTCCAGCTGAATCACGCCATCGAGCCGGCGAACCGAGTACGGTTCCTGGACGAGCGGGACCGCGAGCGCAATCGAGACCCGGACGGCACCCACCAGCAGCACGAAGCCGGCGACGCGCCGCGCCACGCTGTTCATTCGGGAAGCGCGAAGCTGAAGAGCATGTTCCCGGCGGAGATCGCCACGAACTGACGCCCGCCGACGGCGTAGCTCATGGGCGACGCATTCAGGTCGCCGCCGGTCTGAAAGTGCCACAGGTGGGTTCCCGTCTTGGCGTCGAGCGCGATGATGTTCCCATCGCGCGATGCGCCAAAGACCACATCACCCGCCGTGGCCAGGAGGCCGTTGGTGAGGGAGCCTCGAAACAGCGGAAACGTCCAGACCGTGCGTCCGGTCTCAGGATCGATGGCCTTGATGCCGGCGCTCTGCGGCGGATCGTTGGGCCCCCGAGCCGGCGGCCCACCGGCTGCCGGGCGGCGTCCGATATATTGGCGGCCCCGCTCGATTTCGGCCGGCGCGCTCGCGTACTGCTGTCCGTTCTCCGCATACGCGAGATAGAGCCATCCGGTCCGCGGGCTGTAGGACGGCGCCTGGAAATTCGTGCCGCCGCCCAGCGTCGGGTAGACGAGGAAGCTGCCCTGCCGGCTCGAATTCGACCCCGGGATCGCCTGCGGCCGGCCCTTGTCGTCGAAGCCCTTGTTCCAGTTCTGGTAGACGAACGGCGTGCCGGACAGGAAGGCGCCGTTGGTGCGATCCAGCACGTAGAAGTGTCCGTTGCGATCCGCATGCATCAGCAGCTTGCGGTTCTGCCCGCGCCACATCCGGTCGACGAGGACCATGTCCTCGACCGAGTCCCAATCGTGGCCGTCGTTGGGCGTGAATTGATAGTGCCACTTGCGCTGACCGGTGTCGGGGTCGAGCGCCACCACGGAGTCGCTGAAGAGATTGTCGAGCTCGCCACGAACGTCCCGATCGATCTGCGGCGCCGGATTGCCGACCGGCCAATAGACCGTGTTGAGGTCCGGATCGTAGGTACCGGTCAGCCAGGTGGCGCCGCCGCCGGTCTTCCAGCTGTCGCCCTTCCAGGTCTCACGGCCGAATTGGCCGGGACCGGGGATCGTGTCGAATCGCCACAACCGCTTGCCCGTGGCCGCATCGTAGGCGTCGATGAACCCTCTGGTCGCGAACTCGCCGCCGGCGACGCCAAGGATCACCTTGTCTTTCACGACCAACGGCGGGCTGGTGATGCTGTAGCCGTCCATGGTGTCGGCGACCTGGGTCTCCCACAGCAGCAGACCGGTGCGCGCGTCGAGCGCGATCAGCGTCGCGTCGAGGGTGCCGACAAACAGCCGGTTCCCCAGAATCGACACGCCGCGGCTGAAGCGATTGATCTCGTACGGATTGACCACGCGTTGCGGCCGCGTCCACCGCCAGATCTGACGGCCCGTCCGCGCATCGAGCGCGGTCACCGTGGCCGGGCTCCCGCTTCCGGTCGCGTACATCACGTTGTCGACGACCAGCGGAGTGCCTTCGAGCACCGCGTCGCCGGGCAGCGGCAACGCCCACACCGCCTGAAGCTGGCGCACGTTGCTCGCGTCGATCTGCGCGAGCGGTGAAAAGTGGGTGCCTTGATAGTTGCCCCAATACGTGAGCCAGTTGTGCGGCTCGCTCTGGGCGTTGCGCAGGCGGTCAAAGGTGACCCCCTCGGCAAGTGCAGGCGTCACGATCGTGCCGGTCGCGCGCCCGTGCAACGTCCGGAGATACGAGACGATGTTGTTGATCTCGTCCGGCGACAGTCGCGTGGCATAGTCGGCGGGCATCAGCGAACGGTTTTCGACCCGCACCGACGCCAGCGTCCGTTTGTCGAGCAGGTGCAGCCGTCCGGACGCGTCAACTATTTGAACCGAGAAGGTGTCTTCGTTGCGCCGCACCCCGCGGATCTCGGCGCCATCCCGCGGCGTCGCGACCACGGTTGCCGCGGATCGACCTGCGCTGGGATTGAGGATGGTCTCGCGGAGCTGCGCGGCCGGCAGTCGTCCGGCATTCGACAGATCGGGCCCGGTGATGCCGCCGCGACCGTTCACCTCGTGGCAGGTTGCGCAGGCGGCCTTGCCCCCAAAAAGCTGTTCGCCCGCAGCCGCATTACCCGACGCCGGCTCCGTCGCCGACGCCGACGCGCGATCGGCCGGCGCGTTCGCCTGCAGGCTGCGGAGGTAGCTGACGAGCTGCCAGATCTGCTCGTCGCTCAATCCCCGAAACGGCGGCATCTGCGTGCCCGGAATCCCCGCCCGGATGGTGTGAAACACGTCGCCATCGTCGTTCCCGTGCGTGAAGCGTGGGGTCGTCAACGCGGGCGCGCGGTCGCCCTGGCCGCCGGGGCCGTGGCACGACTGACACGTCTGGCTGAACGTCCTCGCGCCGGCCGCCACCGCGGTGGCACTCGTCGCGAGCGGGTTTCGCGTCACGTCCGACGTGGGCTGCTGAGCGAGCAGTGCCCCGACACTCGACGCCGTCAGCGCAAGTGCGAAGGCTCTCATCGGGCGCGGTACGATTTGCTGAACCCGTTGCGCACGTTGGTCATGGTGTAGGTCCCGTTCGGGGCCACCGACAGCTCGAGCAGGTTACCGGTGCACTCGGCGGTCGGTCCCATGTTCGCGATCATGCGCTCGTCGGTGTTGACCTCTTTGGGAGCGCCGAGCGCCAGGTGACCCTGCCAGATGTCCTCGAACGCGGGCGACTTCCGCAGCGTCTCGAACACGCTCGGCTGGCCGCCCTTGCGCGGGCCGTTGTTCATCACCACGACCTTCGGCTGGATGGCGCGGATGAACTGCGGCGAGTTCGATCGGTCCAGGCCATGGTGCGTGGTCTGGTAGACGTCCACCGTCCCAATCAGGTTGTTCGGGCAGACCAGCTTCTGCTCGTAGTTCCAGGTCAGGTCGCCCATGTCGATGAAACGGAATTTCCCGAACGTGACGACGATGCCGACGCTTTGATCGTTGTCGGGATCCTGCTCCGGCGCATGCGCGACGAAGTCGGCGCAGTCGTTCCGTGCGCCGGCGCCTTTCAGCGCCTTCGCGATCGGCTGACCCGCTGACATGATCGTCTCAATATCCACGCCGCTCATCGGGATGCGGTCGCCGGGTTTGAGGATCCGCCGCTTGCCCGCGCTTTGGTCGACGTAGGCTTTGTAGGCGGCGGCGACCGCGGGCCGCGCGATCTCGACGGACTCGCCGTGGTCGAGGTACTGGCCGATGGGAATCATTTTTGCCAGGGCTGCCATCCCCCCGATGTGATCGGAGTGGAAGTGCGTCGTGAGCAGCATGTCGATCTTGGTGAGGCCCGCCCGTTGCGCCGCCGCAAGGATGCGTTTCGCGTCGCGATCGTCCGCCGCGTTGTTTGCGGAGTCCACCAGCAGCGACTCGCCGCCCGGCGCGACGATCAGGGTGGCGGCGCCCCCTTCCGCGTCGATCCAGTAGATCCGCAGGCTTTGCGATCCGCCGGGGGCGGCGTTCGCCTGCGAGAAATCGGCACGTGCGGGCGCGCCCAGCGCCAGGGCGAGTGCCAGTGCGCCGAGTCCCCGCATCTTTCTCCCGCTGAGGGCAGTCATTTGGCGCTGAAGATACCATGGATTTTCGGGTAGCATGCGCCGCAGGAGATCACCATGAACGCCCGATTTCTTGCCGCCTCGGCGTGCCTCTCGTTGTGCAGCTTTCTTCCGGCTCCAGCCGGCGCGCAGGCGCTCACCAGCCTGGCGTCGGTGCGGGTCGGCTACACCACGCGCAAGAACACGGTGAAGCCGCAGGGTGAGCTCAAGGCGCAGATCGACGCGCTCGACGCGCAGATCGCCGAGGCCACGAGGCTCGGAAGAACCGGCGAACTGCGCCGGCTGTTCGCGAAGGGCATCGCGCTGCTGGGCAACGGCGACCCCTGGACCGAGGCGTACGAGTACTCGCGGTCGCTGGTGCTGCGGAGCCTGCGCGTCGTGGTCGACTCCTCCAAGCCGTACGAGGTGCGGCTGGAACAGATCTACGCGCCGTCGCTCGTCCTGCAGAACACGCTGACCGCGCACGTGGCGCTGCGGAAGCGCATCACCGCGGCGCCCGCGCCCGGCCAGCGGCCCGCGGATCCGCCGGTCGTCAAGGACCTCGGCACGTTCGACGGCGTCGGCCGCGATCTGCGCGAGTCGCCGTTCTTCTTCGACCTCGATCTGCACGACGTGCCGGACGGCCCGTACAACCTCGGCGTCGAGGTCTTGAACCACGGCGAGCCGATCGGCTACGTGCCGCTGCAGATCGCGGTGCGCAAGGGCGTCGACGATCTGGCGGCGCGCCTCGAGGAGACCGCGGCGCATGCGCCGGAGGCGCTGCGCGCCGAAATCCTGTTCCCGGTCGACCGCATGAAGAACGTCAACCGCGGGCGGCTCGAACTGCGCACCTTCGATCCGGAGCGCGATCTCGCCGCGGCCGAAGCGATCGCCGCTGCGGTGAAGGCCGGCAAGGATCCGTTCGCCGGCCGCACCGGCGACATCCGCCGCCACTACCGGCTGGACGCGGCCAACGAAATCCTGCCGTATCGCACCTACGTGCCGACGAGTTACACCGGCGCGAAAGCGTTTCCGCTGATCATCGCGCTGCACGGCCTGGGCGGCACCGAAGACGCCTTCTTCGACAACTACGAGAAGAAGCTGCCGCCGCTCGCCGAGTCGCACGGCTACATCGTCGCGGCGCCGCTCGGGTACCGCGTGGATGGATCGTACGGCTGGGGCCTCGGCACGCCGCCGGCCGATCCCAACACGAAGCGGACGCAGGACTTCAGCGAGCAGGACGTGATGCAGGTCCTGGCCCGCGTCCGGCAGCTCTATCGAGTCGACGACAGCCGCATCTATCTGCTCGGGCACTCGATGGGCGCGATCGGCACGTGGAAGATCGCGCCGAAGTATCCGGACATCTGGGCGGCGATCGCGCCCTTCTCCGGCAGCGGCGCGGCCGACACCCTCCAGAAGATCCGCACCGTCCCGGAGATCGTCGTGCACGGCGACGCCGATCCGACGGTCAACGTCGCCGGGTCGCGCACGATGGTGGCGAAGCTGAAGGAGCTGGGCACCGAGGTCAAGTACATCGAAGTGCCGGGCGGCCTGCACAGCGACGTCGTGGCGCCGAACCTCGCCGCGGTGATCGACTTCTTCGACGCGCATAAGAAGGCGGTCAAGAGCTCGTCGCAACAGTAGGGGCTGGGGGCTAGGGGCTAACAGATGAACCGCATCCGTCGCATCGTGTTCGCCGTTCTCTGTGCCTCGACAGTGGCCGCGGCGCAGGGGGCCGATCCCGTCGTCGGCAACTGGCGCGGGACGCTGACGTCCGCCTCGGGCGACAGCCCGATCATCATCACGATCGTCAGGAAAGGTGACGGCTACGCCGGCTCGACCAACGGGCTGAACGCCAGCAGCGAGGCGGCGCTCAAGCGGGTGACCGTCAATGGCGCGACGATGTCGATCGAAGCCGCCGACGACTCGAAGCTCGGGGCGGTTTCGCTCACCGCGCAGCTCACCGCCGAGGGGAACGCCCTCAAAGGCGCCGGCACGGTGTCGCTCGGCGCGCAGAAGTTCGACGTCACGCTCGCGCTGCAGCGCCGGCCGCGAGCGGAAGCGATTCAGCCGCACGTCGAGCAGCGGATCGACTATTTCGTCGGACGCTGGAAGTACGAGTACCTGGGCGCGGAGTACCCGCCGCTCAGCCCGGGCGGCCGCTCGGGAACGATGACGTTCACAAGGGTGGGCGTGTCGAACTTCGCGGCGGGCCGGCTCGAAGGCGAGCTGTTCGGGAAGCCGTACCAGGAACAGCTGTCGATCGAGCTGGATCCGGAGACGAACATGCTGGCGTTTGTCGAGAAGCGGCCCGACGGCGTCGAGCTCCTGAGCGTCGCGAGCTGGCGAAGCCCGATCGCGATCACGTTCCAGACGTCGCCGGTGCAGGCCAACGGGAAGATCTATCAGCTCCGCCGGCTGATGTCGGTGATGTCGGCGACAGCGTTCGACGTCACCGAAGAGTTCTCGATCGACGGCGGACCCTTCAAGCGGTTAGGCAATGGCCACTACACGAAACTGCCATAGATCGGTGAGGGCCGTGAAGAGTGCCATCGCATTCGTGGCCGTCGCGGCGATGCTCGCAATCACACCGGCACGCGCCACCGCGCAGGGTCGCGTCGATCCCATGGCGGACACCGTCGCGCAATTGCTCACGATGATCGAGAAGGAGTTCGTGCCGCTGGCCGACGCGATGCCCGCGGAGAAGTACGGCTTCAGGCCGACCGGCGGCGAGTTCAAGGGCGTGCGATCGTTTGGCGAGCAGGTAAAGCACGTGGCCTGCGCGAACTTCGCCTTCTACAATCAGATCGAGAAGAAGACGCCGCCCGAGGGGTGCGAGGCCGGCGGGCCGAGCCCGGCGAAGACCAAGGCCGAGCTGATGACCTACCTGCGCGAATCGTTTGCGTATGCCGGAAAGGTGCTGAAGACGATGACGCCGGCCAACGCGATGGAACGCGTCGAAGGACCGTATGGAGGCCCGAGCACGCGGCTCGGGATTGCGACGCTTTCGATCTGGCACGCGTCGGATCACTACGGCCAGCTGGTCGTCTACTTGCGGCTGAACGGCATCGTTCCGCCGGCCTCACGATAGTTGACGGTTCATCGGCCAGCCGAGCCGTCGAGGTCAAGCTGCATGAATGACGTGCCGGGAACCGGATTGTAGCGGTACGCCTCGACCACTCGGAAGCCCAGTTGCCGGTACAGTTCCTGTGCCGCCGTCATCGTCGGCAGGGTGTCCAGCCGCATCGCGTGATAGTTGGCCGCCTTGCCGAAAGCGATTGCCGCCTCCGCCAGTTGCCGCGCCACGCCTCGTCCACGCGCCTCCGGCCGCACATACAGACGCTTCATCTCGCAGATGCCGTTCTCGAGCGGTCGTACGCCGACGCAGCCGACGGCATGCGCTTGGTCGGCGGCGAGCAGCAGACGTCCTCCTGGAGGTGAGTACGAGCCGGGCAGGCTCGCCAGTTCTTCACCAAAACCCTGGAAGCTCAAGTCGACGCCGAGCGACTGCGCGTACTCCTCGAAGAGCTGCCGGACCTCCTCGACGTCGGCGCTGCCATTGGCTTCACGAATCGTCGCCATCTGTTGGCGAAGTCTACCGGAGTGTGAAGGCCATCTCGACGGTGATGGCCATCGCGACAGGTTGTCCCAGGTGCGTGGCCGGACGGAACGTCCACTGCGCAAGCGCACGTTGCGCCCCTTCGTCGAGGCTGGGCTCGAGCCGCTGCAGAACCCGGACGTCACGGACGACGCCATTCCGATCGACGATGCCTTGAACAACAACACGGCCCTGGGCCTTCGCGTACATCGCCTGCGACGTGTACTGTGCGTACTCCTGGTGAAGGAGGATCGGCAGCTGCACATCCGCGTCGCACGTGCGGTAGACATCGTCGGGAAGGCTGTTGGGTTGCGCGTCGCCGGTGACGACCAGCCTGTCGGTCGATCGCACGGTGAGGGACTGGTCGCCGCCGTCGACGGCCAGCGACGGCGGCGCCACACACACCTGCCGCTGCTCGTATCGATCTTCAATCCGTGACCCAAAGAGCGAGCGGTGCTCGGCCGGGATGACTACAGTCACGTTGCGAGTTGCCGATGGACTAGCGAGGAGAAGGTTGACGGCACTCGAAGGACCCATGCAGCTAACCGCCACTACATGGCCGCAAATCGGCGCGGCCTGCTGTTGCGCGCGCAACGCCCCCACACTGCTGATACCAATCGCGGCTGCCGATGCAAAACCGGCCCGCCACGCCGAGGTCCGTAGCCAACTGCGGCGTTGAAGCCGCGGCGCTCGGCGGCTCCCACCGTTCGCGTCTGTCGCATCAGGCAGATTGATCCTGTTCATAGAACTCGATCAAACCAGCGATGGACTGCAGAAGCTCGCATGGAACTTCGTCCTTGCCAAGGACCCCTTCTGCAATGGCGGCTGCGACTGCCGGCTCGAGACGGTTCGTGGCGTACCGCTTCCAGATGTCTCGCGACGCGCCATCATGGAATTGATGCACCAACTGGTTCAGTTCGTGAGAGTCGATTTCGCCACGCTCCCATCGGCCGAACTGACCGTGAAGCTCTTCCAACGCCTGGCGCAGATCGCGACCATGGGCGACGCTTGCCCATTCCCGAACCAACCGCTTCATCGCTTTGGGAGTCTCCTGCATGGCGCAATCCTCCATTCGCGATGCCCCTTCACCCGGGACGACTCATGATCACACGGGCTGCCGGCGGCTGCAATATTTTGCGAGGCCCGCCAGCGATGCGGCGGCGCGGTGGGATGCCTCGAGTGGGCTGTTCGCGGACAGGCCCCGCCATGGCGCACTCTGCATGCTGACGCGAACGACGATCACGAAAAGCTGGCATCAAGGCCGCGCTCGACCGGAACGAGAGGGCTGGGAACGCCGAAAGGGTAACGCGAGGTCCGGCTAAAGCCGGACACTACCGTAGTCACGATTCACCGCCGTCGCGATTCGCCAAGTCCCCAATTCTCGCCCGGTCCGGTTGAAGCCGGACGCTACCATCGTCGGTATTCAAGCGCCACTCGCGGGTGGCCGCGAACGGGTGCCCGCTCTGGCGCGCAGGCGATCCAGCTGTGGTTCGAGGGCGTTTCGCCGAGCACCCGAGTGAGCTGTTCGCGGACAGGCCCCGCCAGGGCGCACTCCGCATGCTGACACCAAGACGATCACGAAAACCACAGACTCTGTCTTATCGCACAGTTGGCGCGTTGGTTAGTTGGAAAGGGACCGACGAACGCCCGCGAGCTCTGCGGGTTCCGCGTTGATCGTCGTTTGCCAATCGCCAGTCAGTGAGGCCGCAGCAGCGGCAGGAAATCGCGATGGCCGTACCGTTCCGCAAGTTCTTCCGCTGATGCATTCGCCTTCGACCGAATAGCCGGACGCGCGC
>Ga0070665_100008077_pt1 | contig 10654 bp, 6 predicted proteins | sample KBSS13metaG_FD_65862 | JGI IMG/M metagenome (GOLD analysis project Ga0070665, IMG submission 65862) | Switchgrass rhizosphere microbial communities from Kellogg Biological Station, Michigan, USA - KBS S1-3 metaG | ecosystem: Host-associated > Plants > Roots > Rhizosphere > Soil ...
GACACCGTCACCGTTTCGCTGATATTCGCGACGCTGAGTTGAATCGACACCGTCGTGGCGGCGGTTTCTGAAACCTGAATGCCGGCGCGCCGGATCGCTTCGAAACCGGGCACGAGAATCTCGAGGGCGTAGGTGCCCGGTTTCAGGTCCGTGATCGAGAAACGTCCCTGCCCGTCCGTCGTCGTGGTCGCGACCGCGCCGGTTGTTTCGTTTCGGACGACGATCGCGGCGTTGACGACAGCCTTGCTGTCCGGATCCAGCACCGTGCCTTGAAGGCCGGCTTTGGCAGCCGCCTGCGCGCGCAGGGAGGCCACCGACAGCGGCACAAGTGCCAGCCACAGCGTGAAGAACAGTACCCAGCAGCGTCGTACCTCTCGGAGCAGTCGAATCATCGTTGTGAACCTCTGGCGCTGTGGAAGGCAGCGCGACGGAGGCGACGATAAATGGACGACCTCTTTCGTCTTGTGACGATGCTGTTAATTCCGGGTGAACGATTTGTTCATCTCTCTTTCATGTTGCGGTGAACATGAACGGCTGATGAACGTCGGCGGCGCTCACTCGGTGTATAACCGCGCAGAGGAAAACCAACATGCGTCGAACGAGTGCCGTTGCGATCGCCGTCGCGTTGTGTGTCACCGGAGGGCGGGCGCAGTCGCCATCGATGGGACCGTACAAGGTGCTGAAGACCGCGAAGGTCGGAGGCGCAGGTGGGTTCGACTACGTCTACGCCGATGTGGCGAATCGGCGACTGTACATTCCGCGAGGCGCGGTCGCGGCCACGGCGGCCGCCCCAGCCATGCCCGGCAGAGTCACGGTCTTCGATCTCGACACGCTCGCGCCAGTCGGCGAGATCCCGAACACGCGAGGGAACGGAGCAGCCGTGGATCCGAAATCGGGGCACGGCTTCGCCAGCAGCAAGCCGGTGGCAATGTGGGACACGAAGACGCTCGCGCTGATCAAGACGATCGAGGTTCAGGGAAACCCCGACGGCATTCTGTTCGATGCGTTCAACGATCGCGTCTACGTGTTCAGCCACGCCGCTCCGCACACGACCGTGATTGATTCCAAAGACGGATCGGTGCTCGGGACCATCGATCTGGGCGGCGCGCCCGAACAGGCCGTCACGGACGGCCGCGGGCACATCTACGTGGACGTATCAGACAAGGCGAACGTCGCCGTCATCGACGCGAAGACGATGACCGTGACCGCTCACTACGATCTGGGCGGTGCTGGAGAAGGGCTCGCCGGCCTCGCGTTCGACGCAAAGACCCGCGTGCTGTTCGTCGCGTGCCGCCTGCCCGCGCCAGGCGTGATGGTGATGCTCAACGCCGACACGGGCAAGGTCCTCGCCACGCTGCCTCTCGCAGGCAGCTCCGACGGCGCCGTCTTCAACCCCGACACGCAGGAAGCATTCAGCTCCTCGGGTCAGGGTGACGGGACGCTCAGCATCATCAAGGAGACCGGCCCCACCAGTTTCGAAGTGGAGCAGAACCTGAAGACGATGTCAGGCGCCAAGACGCTGACGTTCGACAGCAAGACGAACCACGTCCTGCTGATCGGCGCCGAGTATCTGGCGGCGACGCCGCCTCCGACCCCGCCTCCCGCCGGCGGACGAGGTCCGGCACGGACGATGGTGCCGGATTCTTTTTCGATTGTCGTGGTGGGCAAGTAGATCTATCCGCGGATGAATCTTTACCGCCGCGGGAACTTGTCCGGGTTGTTCGTGAACAGCGCGTCGATGCCGAGGTCGTACAGGAAGTGCGACATCTCGGCGCGGACATCCGGGAATTTCATCTCCTTGTCGTCCGCGCGGAAGGTCCACGATGTGACCGTCAGGCCGGCGGCGTGGGCGCGCGCCACCATTTCCGGGTGCCGCGCGATGACGAACTTCTCCGGTGCGATCCCGGTAGCAAATGTCGCCAGCTCCTTGATGCGCGCCTCGGTGACGTCCTCGTCCTTCGCCGTCAGGAACACGCGCGGCACGGTCGGCAGCTCTTTCGACACGCGGCGGATCGCTTCCTCGTCGAACGACTGGATGATGACCGGCGTCGTCTTCAGCGACTCCGGCTTCTCGAGCCCGTTCTTCCGCATGATGTCGACGAACAACTTCACCTGATCGACGTTCCGCGATCGGTACAACTCAGGCGACTTGAGTTCTGGATAGAGGCCCGCCTTGCCGCGCACGAGATCGATCGCATCCTGGAACGTCTGAATCCGCTGGCCCGCGAACTCCGGCTTGAACCATTTGCCGGCGTCGAGCCGCTTGATCTCCGCCATTGTGAAATCGTTGCCGAGCCAGTGCTTGCCGGGTTGCCGTGTCTGATAGCCGGTCGACGGACGATCCGGGAAGACCTCCGCGACGTTCGTCGTCCGCTCGAGCGTGTCGTCGTGCATGCAGAAGAGCACGTTGTCCTTCGACACCGCGAGGTCGGGCTCGACGAAGTCCGCTTTCTGCTCCATCGCCAGCTTGTACGCCGCCTGCGTGTGTTCGGGAGCGTAGCCGGAGGCGCCGCGGTGTGCGATCAACTGCTTGGATGCCGCCGGCTGAGCCGACAAGCCGGCCACGGCCGCCACGGCCGCAGGCGCGAGCGCGAACAGAAAAGCCGAGCGTATGATGGTGGTCACAGTGAGCGGATTATATCGTCGGACGGTGACGTATGTATGACGAACCGAAGGCGAGCGGCGTCTCGCGGCTCGCCGCATGGCTGGGAGCCGTTTCGCTGATCGTGTTGGCGTCGACCGGGCCTCTGCACCGCATCGGCCTCTTCGGCCTCGCGGGAACGTTCAACCTGTTGAAGTGGGCGGTCTACGGCGCCCTTGCGGCCATCGTGCTGGCCATCATCGGGATCATCGTTGACGTGCGCCGAGAAGCTCCAACGTCGACGGCGTTGATGGCGATGCTGATGTCGTTCATCGCCACCGGTTCGATTGCGGCGCTGGCCTGGAAGGCCTCCCGCGTGCCGCCGATTCACGATGTGACCACGGACACGATGCAGCCGCCGCCGTTTCTGGCCGTCCTGCCGCTGCGCGAGGGCGCGCTGAATCCTGTAGAGTACGGCGGGCCCGACGTCGCCGCTCAACAGAAGAAGGCGTTTCCGGACATCGTGCCGTTGACGTTGAAGCTTCCGCCTGCGCGAGCCTTCGACCGCGCGCTCGCCGCCGCGAGGGCGATGGGATGGGATCTCGTGGCGTCGGATCCGGCGGGCGGCCGCATCGAAGCGACGGCGACCACGTTCTGGTTCGGCTTCAAAGACGACGTCGTCATCCGTGTGACGCCCGAGCCGGACGGCAGCCGCATCGACGTCCGATCGCTGTCGCGCGTGGGCGGCGGCGACATCGGCGCGAATGCGGCGCGCGTCCGCAAATATCTCGCAGCGTTGAAAGCCTCATGATGCATCTTCGCGAACAGGACGCCGAGTCCCTTCAGCTCTCCGACGTTCGCCGCCGGCTCGCGGCCATCTTCGTCGGCTCGATTGGCAACCTCGTCGAGTGGTACGACTTCTACGCGTACGCCGCCTTCGCGCTCTACTTTGCCAGCGCGTTTTTCCCCGGCGGCGACCCGGTCGTGCAGCAATTGAACGCCGCCATCCTGTTTGCCATCGGCTTCATCGTCCGGCCCATTGGCGGATGGCTGTTCGGCCACCTGGCCGATCACTACGGCCGGCGCAACTCTTTGATGCTGTCGGTCCTGTTGATGTGCTTTGGATCGCTGATGATTGCGGTCACGCCGACCTACGCGTCGATTGGCATCGGCGCTCCGATCGTTCTGGGGCTGGCGCGCATGATTCAGGGATTGAGCCTGGGCGGCGAGTACGGCACCAGCGCCACGTATTTGACTGAAGTCGCCGACGAGCGCAACCGCGGTTTCTATTCGAGCTTTCAGTACGTCACGCTCATCGGCGGTCAGTTGTGCGCCATCCTGGTGCTGCTGCTCCTTCAGCAGGTCTTTCTCACCAGCGCGCAGCTGAAGGCCTGGGGATGGCGCATTCCCTTCGTCATCGGGGCGATGCTGGCGATTGTCGCGCTCCTGATGCGGCGCAACCTGCACGAAACCGACGATTTCATCGCGGCGAAGAAGGTGGCGCGCAAGTCCAGCTCGATTGCGGCGCTGGCCAAGTACCCGCGAGAGGTGCTGGTCGTTGTGGGGTTGACGATGGGCGGCACGACGGCCTTCTACACGTACACGACGTACATGCAGAAGTTCCTGAAGCTGTCGGTCGGCCTCAACGACATCCAGACGACCATCGTGACGGCGACGTCGTTGATCTTCGCGCTGATCCTTCAGCCGATCTATGGCGCGCTGTCAGATCGGATCGGCCGCAAGCCGCTGCTGATCTGGTTCGGCGTCATGGGAACCTTGTGCACGATTCCGCTGCTGCGATCGCTCGAAGCGACCCGCAGCGCGTCAGTCGCGTGGCTCCTGATTGCGGCCGCCTGGTTGATCGTGGCCGGGTACACGTCCATCAACGCCGTGGTGAAGGCCGAACTCTTCCCGACGAAGGTCCGCGCGACCGGCGTCGGCGTCCCGTACGCGGTGACGGTGTCGATCTTCGGCGGAACCGCGGAGTCGCTGGCACTGTGGTTCAAGTCGATCGGCCACGAGGTCTGGTTCTCCTACTACCTCACGGCCGTGATCGCCGCGTCGCTCCTCGTCTACGCGTCGATGCGCGATACCAGGCGCGACTCAGCGATGGGACGCCATGAGTAACGACTCGCGGTTTCCGATCAGCGAAACGCAAACCAGTTGAAGTTGGCAACCGAGCCGCCGGGGCCGTTGGTGTCGAGGACGACTTTGAGCACCTGCGTCCCCGCCGCCAGCGTGACTCCGGTTTTCGTCACCGTCTTCCACGTCTGCCAGCCGCCCGTATCCGGAACCTGAATCGAACCCGTCACGTTCACGCCGTTGACCTCGATGTGGAACGTGCCGCCAACTCCGTCGGATGCGAGGCGGACGTCCAAACTGTACGAGCGTGACTGCGCAACGGTGACGGTGTAATTCAGCCACTCTCCGGCCTTCGTCCACCCGACGAGATATCCGCCGCCGCTGTCGGACGCTGCCTTGATATCCACGTTGTTGCTGCGGTACACGCCGCCGGTGTTGCCGGAGCCCGTGTCGAAGTAGGCGACGTTCGCGCCGCCCGCGTCGTAGTTCTCGAACTGCACGGTGCCGGGTATCGCGACCGGCGTCCCGGAATAGGCCGTGGAACCCGTCGGCGGATTCGACGGCGGATCCGGCGGCGTCGACGTGGACGCGCCGCTCAGGGCGGCGTTGAGAGCGGCGAAGTTCACGCCGATGTCGGTCCCGTCGCCCGCGGCCCCCTTGAGAATGCTCGCCGACACGAGCTGGTAGTTCGCTGCGGCGGGGCTCACGAAGTTGTCGAGCCACTGCGCGACAGTGGGGAAGTCGTTGCCGGTCGGGTACAGCTTGGCGTTGCCGCCGGCGAAGGCGTTGGTGATGACCTTGGCTCCAGGCGCGTAGAAGTTCAGCGAATCAGTCCCCTGTGTGTGGCTGTCGCCGGCGATCCCGTACGTGTTCGTGCGCCAGCTGTTGTCGTTCACCACGAGGCCATAGATCTTCGTGACGCCGTCGGTGGCCTTGCCGCTGTACAGGCGAATCAGGTTGCTCCCGTTGTGGTCGACCGTGTTGTGCTCGAAGCTCACGTTCTTCGGCGCGTTGCCGATGATCGCGAACCATCCGTTGGCCGGGTGCCCGGGGATGGCGTACGCGGTGCTCACGTCATACACCAGGTTGTTCTCGATGGCGATGTTCTGCGTCTGCTGCGACGTGAAGATGTCGTCCCAACCCGAGATGTTGAAGACCGCGGCGACGTGGCGGATCACGTTGTTGCGCACGGTGATGTCCCGCACCACGGACCATGGCGCACCACCGCTCTGATTGCGCGGCGTGAAGATGAAGGCGTATCCGGACTGTCCCGCCGCCCAGTGGTTTTCGATCGTGTTGCCCTCGACCAGGACGTTCTCGGCGTTCTTGAATTCGACGAGGTTCTTGACCGTCCACGTCTTGGACATCCAGGACAGCGGACGGCTGATCAGGTTGCGGCGAATCGTGATATTCGCCGGCACCAGGTTCGGGATGTTCGGATCAGTGCCGCCGAACATCACGTTCTCCCCGGCCGCTTCGAGGTAGTTGTTCTCGATGAGATAAGGGCCCGGGCCGTTCCACCCCATGATCGCCTGTGTGTCCTGCAGCACGCCTTTGATGTCGGCGAAGTACGAGTTCAGGATTTGCGCGTCGCCACTGTTGAGCGCCAGTCCGCGGCGCTGTCCGTAGCTCGCATTGCCGTGCAGGTAGCAGCGATCCATGACCAGGTGCGCGGGCACCACGGACAGCGTGGTTTGCGTCGAACCGGCGCCGCCGAATTCGACGAGGTTCGCGCTGCCCGACGAAGAGCTCGGCAGGAACTCCAGGAACCGCAGCGTCCAGTAGGTCGCGCCGGGATCGGTTCGCATCGCCGGACCCGCCGTCGTCGATCGAATCTTGGCAAGGAGAGGCGCCGCTGCCGGCGTGATGCGGACGCCGGCTGCCGGCAGGAGTGAGTCGGCGGTCGACGAACGTATCGTGATCGGTGTGCTGCCGCCTTTCGCGCGCAGCTTGAACGGCCCGTCGAACGTTGCGCCTGCCTGGAGGACGATCGTGTCGCCAGGATGCGCGGCGTCAATCGCCGCCTGGAGATTGCCGCCGGCATTGACCGTGAGCGTCGCCGCGGACGCCGACGCGGCGAATGCCACGGTGATCAGAACGCACAACTCGACCGGAACCAGTTTTTTCAAATCTTCACTCCTCTTGGGTACAAACCGTGGGCGGATTGTCGCGAGGCAAGATGGCCGCCAATCGCGACGCATGACCCGACATCGCGATTCACAAGAGGATTTGGAAGGTTTCGAGTGACGCGCCGAAATCGAGCAGCGGCTTGACCGATAACACTACTCGGCCATTCTGCAGGATCTACACGGTGGGTCCGCCGTCAGCCGACCGCGCGCATCTTTGCGGAAACAGCCCAGTTGCGATCAAAAACACGAGAGGCCGGGCAGCGAGCACGGCCTCTCAAAATTGCTTGCTGAGGGACGACCTGAAGGTCGTCTCCCACTGTCAATACGAACCGACTAGAAATTGAAGCGGAACGCCAGCTGGATCTGCCGGTTCGTGCCCAGACCGACCGTCGTACCAACCGTCGACGTCGCCCTTCCGAACGGACCTGCAGCGGCGGCTGTGTACGGTTGACCGGGTTGAACCTTGCCGGCCTCGGTCAACGCATTCGACGGGAGCGCGTTCGGGAGCGTCGCGCCGATCCCGGCGAAGTTGGTCTGGTTGAAGACGTTGAAGATCTCCAGCCGCAATTCCCCGTTGGCCCCCGACCGCGGACCGACCCGCTTGGCGATGACGGCATCCACCTGCATGAAGTTCGGCCCGTGGATGGCGTTTCGCTCGAGGTTGCCGAACGTGCCTGGCTGCGGCGTCGCGAACGCGGCCGGATTGAGGAACAGCAGCCCGCCGTCGACGATGTATGGATCCACGCCCGGCACCACGTCGGGACGACGTGTGGCGCGCGAGAGTCCGCCGCCCGGCGTGTTGATCACCGCGGTGCGGCCCGCCGCCGGGTTCAGGAACGCATTGCCCGCGGCGTCGACGTAGACGATGTCGTTCCGGCCGATGGTCACCTGAATCGGGAGCCCGCTGCGGGCATTGGCGATGCCGCCGAACGACCAGCCGCCCGTGAACGCGCCGTCGCCGGGTACCGTGTAGATCGCGCTCAGGTTGAACGTGTGGCGCACGTCGAAGTTGTTGTAGCCGTCGTCGTACTCGAAGTCGGCGATCGACCGCGCGTTGTTGCCGGCGGTGGCGGCCTCGTTGGATCCGCCGGTGGTCCCGCGGCTGTCGGCATACGTGTACTGCGCGTTTACCGCGAGGCCGTTCCCCGAGCGGCGGCTCAGCGCGAGCTGCAGCGCGTTGTAGCTGTCGTGACCGCCGCTGGTCTTGTAGTCAATCTCCGCGTACGGCTTCTGGATGCTCGCGATTGTCGAGCCCTGGCACATCGTGCCGATGGCCGTGGTCCCGTTCGCGCACGTCACGATATCGAACTCGCGCACTTGCGTGGCCGCCGCGGCGCCGTTGGTCTGCACGCCGATGGTCCGGTTCGCGATGCTGCGAAGGAAGAGATTCCGCCCCTGGCTGCCGACGTAGGCGACCGAGGCCGCCATACCCTTCCCGATCTCCTGCTGGAAGGTGGTCGAGTACTGGTAGACCTTCTCGGGAAGCGTGTAGTCGTTCGCGTAGGCGCGCGGCTGGAAGGATCGATTGTTGGGATTGTTGGTGAAGTTCAGGCGGATCAGCGCCGGGTCGATGGGATACGCGAGCAGCGGCCCGCTCGACAGCGTCGTGTTGATCCGTTCGGCTTCGATCGGCTGAATCTGGTCTTCAGTCTGCCCGGGGCCGACGAAGATGCCGGCGCCGGCCTTCAGCACGCTGCGCGGCGTGATCGCGTAGGTGGCGGACACCCGCGGCTGAATGTTGTCCTTCTTCGACTTGTAGAACGGCGTCGTGTCGGGATCGATGACGCCGGTGTCGATGTTGAACTTGACGATCCGGTTGTCCGCTTCCTGCAGCGGCACGTAGTAATCGTAGCGAACGCCGTAGTTCAGCGTGAAGTTCTCCCGCACGCGCCATTCGTCCTGTGCAAAGGCGACGTAGTACTCCTGCTTGATGTGCTTCAACCCCGAGGCGCCGTTGTGGAACGGGCTCGGCTCGCTCAGGTCACCGAAGTACTGAATCGACGTCGGCTGGTTCGCCAGGAATGCCGTCACGTTGGGATAGGTATACGTGATGCCGCCGAGCTGATCGGTGCTCATGCGGATGATTCGGGCATCGCCGCCGAACTTGATGTAGTGGTTGCTGCGGACGGTGCTCACCGAATCGGCGAACGTCAGCGAGTACGGATTGTACGGCGCGCCGCGGCCGTTGCCCGCGCTGTTGACCCTGACCAGGCCGCCCGGGCTCGCCCACGACGAGGCCGTGCCTTGACCGGCGATGCCGGCGTTGGCCACCGTGCCCTGCAGGCTGAGCGCGATGTTCTCGAAACCGGGCTGCGTGTCCGCGCCCTCCGTGCTGGGCGCGCCGTTGTACCCGAACTTGAATTCGTTGATCGCGCCGTGGCCCAGGATCCCCTGCAGGTTGAAGATCGCGTTGGTCGGGTTGATCGTGATTTTGAAGAAGCGGCCGCTCACGTCCTGCGGGTCGCGGCTCGTTGCCTGATCGTGAAACACGCGCACGTAAGACGACCAGTTCTGACTGATCCTGAAGTCCAGCCGTCCGCTGTAGGAGTTCTCCGTGACTTCCTGGCTGCCCTGCCACTGGACGATGTCGCTGTCCGGGTTCGTCGACGCACCGGGAAGGAGGACGGCGTCCGGCGCGGTGAATCCCGATCGCAAACCGGCCACCGCCGGAACGGCGCGCGACCAGGCCGCCGCGCTCGGAACCGCCTGGATGAAGTTTCTGCCGGCGGTCAACCGGTAGCCTTCGTAGCTGCCGAAGAAAAACGCCTTATCCTTCACGAGCGCCCCGCCAAGGGATCCGCCGAACTGGTTCAGGCTGAGCGGCGATTTCGGCACGGTCGGCGCGCTGCCCGCGGCGGCAATGATGCTCCCGTCCGCATTACGCTGCGAATCGAAGTAGTTGGCAGAGTCGAAGGCGTCGTTCCGCAGGTACTCGAAGACCGATCCGCGCACGCGGTTCCCGCCTGACTTCGTGATCACGCTGACCTGGCCGCCGGTGCCGGTTCCAAACTCGGCGGGGTAGCCGCTTGATTCGACCCGGAATTCCTGGACGTTCTCCAGGCTGGCCTGCAGCTTGAAGAGGCTCGCGTTCTCGCCGTTCGCGACGCCGGGCGCGGAGTCGATGATGCCCGACGCCTCGATGCCGTCGTACTTGATGACGTTCTGCTCGACAGCCCGTCCAGAGAAGCGAATGTCGCCCCACGTGCCGGTGCCGGCGTTCTGCGAGCCCGGCGCCTGCAGCATGAGCTGCGACATCTGGCGGCCGTTGACCGGCAGCCCCTGCACTTCGCGTTCGGTGACGTTGACGCCGATCTTCGCCGAGCTCAGGTCGAGCACGGGCGCCACGCCGACCACGTTCACCGACTCCTGGACACCCGCTGGCTTGAGCTCGAAGTCGATCGTCAGTTCATGTCCGCTGGTCACCGGCATCGCGGTGTATTCGATGGCCGAAAACCCGTCCTTCTCCACCTTGATGGTGTAGATGGACGGCTTGAGCGAGCCGACGATGAAATACCCCTGGCTGTTGGTCGCCGCAGTGCGTTCCTCGCCGGTCTTCTCGCTCTTGACCAGGACTTTCGCTTCCGCGACGAAGGCGTTGCTCTGATCCCGCACGATGCCGGCCACGCGGCCTTGCTCACCCTGCGCAAACGTCGAGGCCGGCAACGCAGCGAAACACAGAGCCAGGGCCACCGACAGATAGAACTTCATCATCCCTCCCATGGTCCGGCTCCGGCCGGACTCAACGTGAAGGGCAGCGTAAAAGTACCGTATGTGCGCGTTGTGACAGGGATGTTACGGGGTCGTTAACAATCGAGAAGGGCGAAGGGTTGAGGGCTTAGGGCTCAGGGCGTAGGGCTTAGGG
>Ga0070665_100008079_pt1 | contig 10652 bp, 7 predicted proteins | sample KBSS13metaG_FD_65862 | JGI IMG/M metagenome (GOLD analysis project Ga0070665, IMG submission 65862) | Switchgrass rhizosphere microbial communities from Kellogg Biological Station, Michigan, USA - KBS S1-3 metaG | ecosystem: Host-associated > Plants > Roots > Rhizosphere > Soil ...
CAGCGTCGCCCACGGCGCGACGACCAGTGCCGCGCCCGCCAACGCCACGCCGGCGAGCGCGAACAATCGCCAGTCGCGGCGGATGCGGATGCTCGACCAGCTGTAGGTCGGGAGGCTCGAGATCATCAGCGCGGCGATGAACAGGGTCCACGCCATCACCAGCTCCCACCGCTGGAACAGAGCGTTGCCGGTGATCAGCCATAGATAGATCGGGACGAAGGCAAGCCCAGCCCCGGCCGGCGCCGGCACGCCGGTGTTGAATCCAGCCGACTTGTGCGGCTGTTCGGCGGCGTCGAGCCTGGCGTTGAACCGCGCGAGGCGAAGCGCGCAGCAGACCGCGAGCGCGAGCGCCGCGATCCAGCCGAAGCGCGGCGCATTCTGGAGCGACCACAGGAACAGCACGAGCGCGGGCGCAGTCCCGAACGCGATATTGTCCGACAGGCTGTCGAGCTCGGCCCCGAACTTGCTCTGGGCGCGGAGCAGCCGGGCGATCCGCCCGTCAACTCCGTCGAGGACGCCGGCGAGCACGATCGCGCCCAGCGCCCGCTCCCACTCGCCGCGGATGGCCAGGCTCACTCCGGTAAGCCCCATGCACAAAGCGAGCGTGGTGATCGCGTTCGGCACCATGCCGCGGAAAGGGATCCGGCGCGGCCCCTGATCGAACCCGTTGTCGTCGCTCACTGGCTGGTGCCGGTGACCGGAATGTCCAGCCCGACGATGCCGATGATGGTTTCCCCGGCGACCGAGCGCTGACCTAGCACCACCCGCGGGGCGACGCCCGCGGGCAAATAGACGTCGACCCGGCTGCCGAAGCGGATCAGCCCCACCCGCTGGCCAGCTTCGACCGGATCGCCTTCCTTGACGAAAGCGAGGATCCGCCGCGCGACCAGGCCGGCGATCTGGGTGAACCCGATGCGCAGCCCGTCGGCGCTTTCGACCAGGATATGCTGGCGTTCATTGTCCTCGCTCGCCTTGTCGAGGTCGGCGTTGACGAACTTGCCGGGGACGTAGGCGATGCGCCGCACCCGCCCGGCGATTGGCGTGCGGTTGATGTGGACATCGAACACGCTCATGAAAATCGACACACGCGTATATTCGCCATCGGCGAGCGCGTCGGGTCCGCGCAGCTCTGACGGCGGCGGGACCTTGGCGATCATGGTGATCAGCCCGTCGGCGGGCGCGACGATGAACTTGTCGCCGCGCGGGGTCGTCCGGATCGGGTCGCGGAAGAAAGCGGCTACCCACAAAGTCAGGCCAAAAGCGAGCCAGCCAAGCGGGTGCCACAGCCAGTAGAGGAGCAAGGTGGCAAACGCTGCTCCGACAACGAACTTGCGTCCTTCTGGATGGACCGATGGGAAACGCCACTTCACGGTGGTCGTCGGAAGCGGACTGTCGTGCTTGTCGAGTTCGGGCATCCGGCGACCCTTAATGCCGCTCGGATACCGGCACAACGCCGCGGTTGCGCGCGTTCGGGACGCATTCTAAGGCCCGCCCAACTCCAAAAATCGCAGGAACGCGCATGCCCAAGATCAAGGTGAAGAACCCGGTCGTCGAGCTCGACGGCGACGAGATGACCCGCATCATCTGGCAATGGATCCGGGAACGCCTCGTCCAGCCCTACCTCGACATCGACCTGCTCTATTACGACCTGTCGGTCGAGAACCGCGACGCGACCGACGACCAGGTCACGGTCGATGCGGCCAACGCGATCAAGCAGCATGGCGTCGGCGTCAAATGCGCGACGATCACGCCGGACGAGGCCCGGGTCGAGGAGTTCAAGCTCAAGAAGATGTGGAAGTCGCCCAACGGCACGATCCGTAACATCCTTGGCGGGTGCATCTTCCGCGAGCCGATCGTGATTTCCAACGTACCGCGGCTGATCCCCGGCTGGACCGACCCAATCGTCGTCGGCCGCCACGCCTTTGGCGACCAGTATCGCGCGACCGACTTCCTTGTGCCCGGCCCGGGCAAACTCACCATGAAGTGGGTCGGCGAGGACGGCACGGAGCTCGACTTCGACGTGTTCGACTTCCCCGGCTCCGGCGTCGCAATGGGCATGTACAATCTCGACGCGAGCATCCGCGACTTCGCCCACGCCTGCTTCAACTACAGCCTCGACCGCGGCTGGCCGCTCTATCTCTCGACGAAGAACACCATCCTCAAGGCCTACGACGGGCGCTTCAAGGATATCTTCCAGGAGATTTATGACAGCGAATACAAGGCGAAGTTCGAAGCTGCTGGCATCGAATATCAGCATCGCCTGATCGACGACATGGTCGCGTCCGCGCTGAAGTGGAGCGGCAAGTTCGTCTGGGCGTGCAAGAATTACGACGGCGACGTCCAGTCCGACCAGGTCGCACAGGGTTTCGGCTCACTTGGCCTGATGACCTCGGTGCTGATGACGCCCGACGGGAAAACGGTCGAGGCGGAAGCGGCGCACGGCACCGTCACCCGTCATTACCGCATGCACCAGCAGGGCAAGGCGACCTCGACCAACCCGATTGCGTCGATCTTCGCCTGGACCCGCGGCCTGATCTACCGTGGCAAGTTCGACGACACGCCCGACGTGGTGCGCTTCGCCGAGACGCTCGAGCGGGTGTGCATCGAGACCGTCGAAGCCGGGCAGATGACCAAGGATCTCGCGCTACTGGTCGGTCCCGAGCAGGCGTGGATGACGACTGAGCAATTCTTCGAGGCGATCGTCCACAACCTCGAGGCGGCAATGACTCAGGAACCGGTCAGCGCCTGAGGCCGGCGTCGGGCGAGCGGATATGCTCGCGCCGGACTCCGAGGCCGACCAGACGCGCCGGGATCCGTCTCAGGACCGGGAAGCGCTGGAACAACCTTAGCGGCAGCGGCACCTTGCTCAGCACCGCGCGGCGCAGCACCAGCGGCGTGAGCACGCGGTCGTGCACCGCCTTTTGCGCCGCCTGGATGACTCGCGTCGGGAACAGCCGCCGCTCCTGGACCTGCTTCAGCAGCGTATCGGGGTCTTTCCCGGCCGCTAGCGGCCCTGCGAGGATATTCGCGGCGGCGACCGCGTCCTGGACGGCGAGGTTGATCCCCACCCCGCCGACTGGCGACATCGCATGGGCAGCATCGCCGATCGCGAGCAGGCCCGGCCGCCACCAGCGCTCGAGCCGGTCGAGCGAGACCGACAGCAATTTGACTTGCTCCCAGTCCTGCAGCGTACCGACCGCGCCGGACAGCTCCGGCGCGGCCTTGGCGACGTCGGAGCGAAAGGCTGCAATTCCGGCGGTCCGGATCTCCTCCGCTGCGCCCTTGGGAACGACGTAAGCGCATTGCCAGTAATCGCCGCGGTCGATCTCGACGACCAAAGTGCCAGCTCCGAACGTGCCGCCGGTCTCGTTGGTGGGAGTCGGCTGCTTCGGCAGCCGGAACCACAGCACGTCGATCGGCGCGCCGAGGTCCTTACGCGGCAGGCCGGCGCGGTCGCGCAGCACCGATCCGCGGCCATCGGCGGCAAGGACGAGCCGCGCGCGAATCTCTTCACCATCGCTCAGCCTGACGCCCGCCACGCGCCTGTTCTCGATCAGCAGGTCGACGGCTTCGGCCTCCATGCGCAGGCTGAACCCCGGATAATGCTTCGCCTCGTCGGCCAGGAAATCGAGGAATTCCCACTGCGGCATCATCGCGACGAACCGGCTTTCGACCGGCAAGTGGCTCAAGTCGGCGATGGTGATCATCTCATTCGCGACCCGCGCCGTCAGCGTTCGCACCTCGTCGTGCGGGCGCTTGAGGAACTCGTCGATCAGCCCGAGCTCGCGCAGCAGCTCGAGCGTCGACGGGTGGACCGTGTCGCCACGGAAGTCGCGGAAGAAGTCGGCGTGCTTCTCCAGCACCTGAACCCGGCAGCCGGCGCGCGCGAACAGCAGGCCGGCCATCATCCCGGCAGGACCACCGCCGACGACGATCAGGTCGAGATCGGACGCCATGACGTCACTCCATAGCCCGGGCGAACGCCGTGACAAGCGCCGGAGCCGCTGGCACAACGCGGCGCATGGCGGGCGAAGCACCGATGGGCGGTCATGGCCTCAGCGACGCGCTGACCATCCTCGGCGCGGCCGGGATCGTCATCCCCGCCTTCGCCCGCTTGAAAATCTCGCCAGTCATCGGGTTCATCATCGTCGGCGTGATCGCCGGGCCGTACGCGCTTGGCGCGCTCGCGCCGGCGCATCCCTGGCTCCATGCCTTCTCGATCAGCGATCCCCACGGCATCGAGCCGTTTGCCGAGCTCGGCATCATCCTGCTGCTGTTCTCGGCCGGCCTGCACATCAATTTCCGTCGCTTGAGGACCATGCGGCGGGCGGTGTTCGGGGTCGGCGCCGCGGAGCTGGCGGCCTGCGCGGTTCTGATCGGCGCGGGATTGCTTGGCTTTGGCTCGTCGCCGTCAGTGTCCATCGCGCTTGGGCTAGCGCTTGCCTTGTCGTCGACCGCCCTGGTCCTGCCAATCACCGGCCTCGACAGTGCGGTCGGGAAATCGGCGTTCGGAATGCTGCTGTTCGAGGACCTCGCGCTGGTCCCGATGCTGTTCCTGATCGAGCTGATCGGCGGGCACGCCGAGACCGGCGAGTTCATCCGTACCGCGCTGCTCGGGCTGCTGGTCGTCGCCGTGATGCTGGCCTTGGGCCGGTTCGTCCTGCCGATGCTGTTCGCCCAAGCGGCGCGGACCAAGAATCCGGAGCTGTTCCTCGCGATCAGCCTGCTGACCGTGATCCTGGCAAGCCTCGCGACGAGCACCGTCGGCCTGTCGCCGATCCTCGGCGCGCTGATCGCCGGAATCCTCATTGCCGAGACCGATTACAGCGCCGAGGTCGAAGCGATCACCACTCCGCTCGCCGGGCTGGCGCTCGGCATCTTCCTCATCACCGTGGGCATGCGAATCGACCTGCCTGCCCTCGCCGCCAACTGGCCGATGATCATCGGCGCGGCGGTTGCGGTGCTGGTAGTGAAGGCGGTGGTCACTGCGGGACTGCTCCGGGCGCTGGGCATCCGAGCCGCGGTCGCCGTGGAAACCGGCGTGGTGATGGCGAGCCCGTCGGAAACCAGCTTGATCGTCATTGGCGCGGCCGCCGCGGCGCGGATCGTCTCGGCCGACGAGGCCGGCTTCTGGACTACCGTCACCGCGATCGGCCTCACGGTCACACCGGTGCTCGCCGCAGCCGGACGCCGGATGGGCCGCCGCGTGGAACATGAAGGCGCGGTCGACGCGCTGCCCTCGGGCAAGGGACAGACGGTGATCTTCGGTTTCGGCCGGGTGGGCCACATGGTCGCGGACATGCTCGCTGCCCACAACAAGCCCTATCTAGCGGTCGACAGCGACGTGGATGGGGTCCGGGCGGCGCGGGAGGCGGGCTACAATGTGTTGTTCGGCGACGTTCGGCGGCCAGAGCTCACCGACAAGCTCCAGCTCGGCCATGCGGCGGCGTTGGTGCTGACGATGGACGACCCCGTGCTGGTTGCCCGGATCGCGCGGCGCGTGCGAGGCTGGGTCCCGGACCTGCCGATCATCGCCCGGGCCCGCGATACCGACCATGCCGCCCAGCTCTACAAGGCGGGCGTGACCGACGCGGTCCCGGAGACGCTCGAAGCGTCGCTGCAACTGGCCGAAGCGGTGCTGGTCGACGTCGGCGCGCCGATGGGACCGGTGATCGCCTCGATCCACGAGAAGCGGTCCGAGCTTCGCGGAGAGATCATGGCCGACGCGAACCTCGAGAGCGAACCGCGGCTCGGCCGGCGCCGCTAGCGCGACGGCCAGGCGTCCTTTGCGAGCTCGGGCAGCCGGCAAAACTCCTCCGGCGAGAGCAGCACTTCGAGCCTGTCTTCGCCCATCCGCGCCCTGGACCAGGGCAGCCGCCGCAGGGTTTCGCCGACACCGGCAACTCCGCCCTGCGAGGCGACGACATAAGCGATCCGGCCGCTCGATCGGCCGGCCATCGCATCGATGCACGTGCCGAGCGGCTCGCCACGGCACAGGATTTCGCCGCGCGTGAGCAGCGAAACCGGAAACAGCGCCTCGCCCGGGGTTTCCTCGCTCGCTTCGGCTGCCGCGCGAGCTCCCTCTTCAACGCGCGTCTGGCGCCCGAGCCAGCGCCAGATGCCGAACAGATCGAGCGCGGTCAGGACGACGTTGGTCCACATCAGCGCCGGCTGGCCGGTCCAAGCGCCCACGGCGATCCAGCACAAGGCGCCGACAGTGAAGACGACGAAGCCGTAGCCCGTCACCCTGGATCCAAGATTGGAAGCGGTCATGAAAGCCGCGGTGACGGTCGCTACGGTCGCGATCCACGAGACGATTTCAGCCATGGCGCGGCAATGCGCGGCGCCCGGGGATGGTTCAGATTTCGACTTGGCTGCCGAGCTCGACGACGCGGTTGGTCGGGAGCTTGAAGAATTCCATCGCGCTCACCGAATTGCGCAGCATCCAGGCGAACAATCGCTCGCGCCAGATGGCCATGCCCGGGCGCTTGGTCGAGGCGATCAGAGTCTGGCGGGCGAGGAAGAAGCTGGTGTCCATCATCTTCGCCCGCGGGCCGCAGCCCTGAAGGCCGGTCAGCGCGCTCGGAACGTCGATCTCGTCCATGAACCCGTAGCGCAGCACCACGCGGTAGAAGCCGGCGCCATAATCGTGGAAGTCCAGACGCTTTTCTAGCGGGACGTAGGGCACGTCCTCGATCCGCACGGTCAGCAGGAACACTCGCTCGTGAAGCACCTTGTTGTGCTTGAGATTGTGCAGCAGCGCGTGCGGCACGCCGCTCGCCGAGCTGGTCATGAACACCGCCGTCCCCGGAACGCGCGCCGCGCTCGGCGCCGCCGACTTGATGAAAATCTCCATTGGCAGGCTGGCTTCGTTCATGCGGTCGATCATCAGCTGCCGGCCCTTCGCCCAGGTGGTGAGGAAGGTGAAGGCGATGCCGCCGACCAGCAACGGGAACCAGCCACCTGCCGGGATCTTCAGCAGGTTCGCGGCCAGATAGGTGAAATCGACCGTGAAGAAGAGCATCAGCAGCCCGGCAACCACGAACCTGTTCCAGTTCCACATCTGCCGCAGGACGACGGCGATGAGCACGCTGTCGATCAGCATCGCGCCGACGACCGCGATGCCGTACGCGCCGGTCAGGGCCGACGAGCTGCGGAAACTGACTACCAGCAGCAGCACCATGACCATCAGCGCCCAGTTGACCAGCGGGATGTAGATCTGACCGGCGGTGCTTTCGCTGGTGTGGGTGATACGCAGGCGCGGAACGAAACCGAGCTGGATCGCCTGCTGGGTGACCGAGAAGGCGCCTGAGATGACCGCCTGACTAGCGATGATGGCGGCTGCGGTTGAGAGCAGCACGAGCGGCAGGCGGAACGCGTCCGAGGCCATGTAGAAGAACGGGTCCTTCACCTGCTTCAGGGCCGTAGCGGTGTCGGCGGAGAGGATCATGGCGCCCTGGCCGAGATAGTTCAGCAAGAGCGCGGGGAGCACGAAGTAGATCCAGGAGACCCGGATCGGTTTGCGGCCGAAGTGTCCCATATCGGCGTACAAGGCTTCGGCGCCCGTCACCGCCAGCACGACCGAGCCGAGGGCGACGAACGCCCGAACGAAATCCGACGCGAAGAAGTAGATGGCGTTCAGCGGATTGAGCATCGCCAGGATGACCGACGGCTTGTCGAGGATGTGGATCACGCCGAGCACCGATAGCGTCAGGAAGTAGACGATCATCACCGGGCCGAACATCAGCCCGACCCGCGCGGTGCCGCGCGCCTGGATCAGGAACAGGCCAATGATGATTGCAACCGCGATCGGGATGACGAACGAGCCGAAGACGGGGTTGACCGTAGTCAGGCCCTCGACCGCGCCGAGCACCGTGACCGCCGGCGTGATCATCGAATCGCCGTAGAACAGAGCGGTTGCGAAGACGCCGAGCATCACCACCCCCTTGGTCCATTTCTTCTTGCCGGACAGCGTGCGGTTGATCAGCGCCAGCAGCGCGAGGCTGCCGCCCTCCCCCTTGTTGTCGGCGCGCATGATGATGGTGACATACTTCAGCGTCACGATGATCATCATCGACCAGAAGATGAGGCTCAAGACCCCGAAGATGTGGAGCTGGTCGACCTTGAGGACATGGTGGCCGGCGAAGGTCTCGCGAAAGGCGTAGATCGGCGACGTGCCGATGTCGCCGTAGACGATGCCGATCGCGCCGATGACCAGCTTGTACAGCGGCCCCTGGGCATGGCCGTGCGAAGCATCGGTGGGCGCGTCGGCCTCGGCGCCACCAGTCGCGGTAATGTTCATGTCTCGAGAAACTGCCTGGACAGACTGCGGCTTCGCATCCTTAGCGCCGGAGCCGACTCCCTCGGTCGCGGGCGGACCCGGTTAGCACTGCTGTTCCGGCGCTGCAATCGCGCGGGACAGAGCCGAAAAGCCCGTCTATAGGCCCGCCCAACCACCATAGTCGGAGCCAACGAATAAATGCGTATCGGGGTGCCAAAGGAGATCAAGGTCCATGAATATCGGGTCGGCCTGACCCCAGCGTCGGTCGCCGAGCTGGTCGCCCATGGACATGAAGTGGTCGTCGAGACCAAAGCCGGCAACGGCATCGATTGCCCCGACAGCGCCTATGAAAAGGCCGGCGCGACCATCCTCCCTGACGCTGCGACGGTATTCGAGGCGGCGGACATGATCGTGAAGGTCAAGGAACCGCAGCAGCCGGAGATCGCGCTGCTCGAGCCGCGCCACATCCTCTTCACTTACCTCCACCTCGCCGCCGACAAGCCGCAGGCCGAGGGGCTGATGAAGTCCGGCGCGACCTGCATCGCCTACGAGACGGTGACCGCGCGCAACGGCTCGCTTCCGCTGCTGAAGCCGATGAGCGAGGTCGCTGGCCGGATGTCGGTCCAGGTCGGCGCCCATTATCTCGAGAAGGAACAGGGCGGTCGCGGCGTGCTCCTCGGCGGCGTGCCGGGCGTCGCCCCGGCCAAGGTCGCGATCCTCGGCGGCGGAGTCTCGGGCGTGAACGCGGCGCAGATGGCGACGGGAATGCGCGCCGACGTCACGATCTATGACATCAACAACGATCGCCTGGCCGAGCTCGACATGTTCTTCTCGAGCCAGATCAAGACCGCCTACGCGTCGCGCGCGGCCATCGCCAATGCGGTCAAGGAAGCCGAGTTGGTGATCGGCGCCGTGCTGGTGCCCGGCGCCGCTGCCCCGAAGCTGGTCACGCGCGAGATGCTGAAGACGATGAAGCGCGGATCGGTCCTCGTCGACATCGCGATCGACCAGGGCGGCTGCTTCGAGACCAGCCACCCGACGACCCATGCCGACCCGGTCTACGAGGTCGACGGGATCATCCATTATTGCGTCGCCAACATGCCCGGCGCAGTCGCCCGGACCAGCGCCTTCGCGCTCAACAATGCGACCCTGCCCTTCGCGCTCAAGATCGCCAATCTCGGCGCGGAGGAAGCGATGAAGCAGGACCCGAACCTCGCCGCCGGGCTCAACGTCTCGGGCGGCAAGATTCGCCACCAGGCCGTGGCTGAAGCGCTCGACCTCCGCTACGATCCAGCCTGAGCGTGCGGCGCTGGGGGCTCTTCGCGGCCCTTGCGGCCAGCTTTGCGGTTCCGGTGGCCGCGGCGCCGTTCGATACCGCGCCGTGGCTCGCTGACCTCGAGCAGGCGCGACAGGCGTTCCATGGCAAATATGCCAATTGGGACTGGCTCGAAGGCGAACGCGAGATCAAAATCGACCCGCTGTTCGACAGCCTCGCCCAGCGGATGCAGCGCGCCCAGAACCAAGCGCAGGCGATGGCGGTGTTCGATCGGCTGGTCCGCCGCACTCGCGACGGGCATGTCGAAATCCGCTGGCCGGAGCCCGCGCCCGCAGCGAGCCCGCCATCTCAAGCCCCGGACCTATGCGCGAAGCTCGGCTATGACGCCCGGCAGAACGGGCCGGGGACGGCCCAGGCGCTGCCCGGGTACGCGCCGCTGCCGTCGACCGGAAATTCGTTCGAAGCGGGAACCGTCGACGTGGCCGGAGCCAGGCTCGGCGTCGTGCGCATCGGCATCTTCCAGCCGCAAGGCTATCCGACGCTGTGCCAGGCTGCGGTCCGCGAACTGGCCATTCCAACCGACAAGCCCTGCGACGAGACCTGCGAGGACAGGATCGTCACCCTCGCCTATCGCCGGCTGACCGAGGGGCTGGAACAGCGCGCGCGGGAATTGAAGGCTGCGGGCGCGACCGCGCTTCTGATCGACATCTCGAACAACGGCGGAGGTTCCGAATGGGCCGAAGCCGCCGCCCGCATCTTCTCGGGAAAGACACTCACGTCCGAAAAGCTCGGCTTCGTTCGCGGCGACCATTGGGCGAAGCAGTGGCGCGAGCTCGGCGGCGACCTGCGCGAGCATGCGAAATCAGCCTCGTCGGCGGATCGGCAACGGCTGCTCGCCTGGGCTGCTGAGGCCGACGCCGCGGCGCGCCAGGCCGAGACGCCCTGCACGTTGGGACAGCCGACCTGCACGCGGTTGGGAACCGCCGGTTTCTCGACCGGTCTCGTTGGCGCGGCTCCGTCCGGCGCATTCGCCGGCAAGGACTGGGGTGTCCTCGTCTTCAGCCCCGCCCAATTCCCCTACCACGACGGCGTTTG
>Ga0070665_100008082_pt1 | contig 10649 bp, 7 predicted proteins | sample KBSS13metaG_FD_65862 | JGI IMG/M metagenome (GOLD analysis project Ga0070665, IMG submission 65862) | Switchgrass rhizosphere microbial communities from Kellogg Biological Station, Michigan, USA - KBS S1-3 metaG | ecosystem: Host-associated > Plants > Roots > Rhizosphere > Soil ...
TATCGGACTCCCAAGGGGCCACGCCGCCGGCCACGGTGGCGTCGAGCAACCAGGCTCCCACCATCTCGGGCGACGCGAACGCCTATGCGCGCGTCGGCCACGACTATCTATTCCAGCCGTCGTCCAACGACGCCGACGGCGACCACCTGACCTTCAGCGCCAACAACCTGCCGCCGTGGGCCAGGATCGATCCGGCCAGCGGCCGCCTCACCGGCACGCCGGACGCCGGCGATCTCGGCGAGTATGAAGACATCACCATCACCGTGGCCGATGCCTCGCATCGCTCGGTGACCCAGCCGTTCACCATCACCGTGCTCAGCCCGGTCACCGGCATGGCCACCCTGCAGTGGGAACAGCCGCCCGCCAAGGTCGACGGTTCGCCGCTCGATGACCTGGCCGGCTACCGCATCGTTTACGGTCGCAACGCCGACGATCTCGATCACAGCGTTTTCATCACCGATCCGTCGCGGACTTCCTTCGAGTTGACGGGGCTGGACGAGGGCATCTGGTACTTCGCGGTGATCGGCGTGAATGCCAACGGTCTCGAGGGTCCGCCCACGACCCCCGCAATGAAGTCCATCTGAAGATTTTTCTGACAGACGTTTCCCATTTTCTCCGAGGGTTTAAGGAATGAGCCTTGTTAGAGTGAACCGCATCCATGCGCCGACCCGCCGTCAAATGAAGTCCCTGCTTCCCCGGTTGCTGCTGGCAGCCGCCGTGCTGACATTGGGTGCTACCACAGCCAAGGCACGCCCGGTCATCCCGGGTGCCGCCGGATACGGCGTGGAAACCGTGGCGGGACGCGGTGGCAAGGTCATGCGCGTCACCAACCTCAATGCGAGCGGTGCGGGTTCCCTCAAGGCCTGTGTTTCGGACACCTCGGGACCGCGCGTCTGCATCTTCGACGTGTCAGGCACCATCCGCATCACGCAGGACATGATGATCCGCTACGGCAACCTGACGATCGCGGGGCAGACCGCGCCGTCGCCGGGCATCATGATCCGCGGCGCCGGCATCCGCGTCCAGGCCAACGACGTCCTGATCCAGCACATCCGTGTGCGTCCGGGTGACGACTCCAATGGTCCCGATCCGGACAATCGCGACGCGATCATGATCCAGGGCAGCGATGACCGGCAGGTCAAGAACATCGTCATCGACCACTGCTCGTTCAGCTGGGCCATCGACGAGACGTTGAGCGTCTGGGGCTGGCACGACAACATCACGCTGTCGAACAACATCTTCTCCGAGCCGCTCAACGAGTCGCTGCACATGAGCGACGATGGCAAGACGCGCGAGAAGCATGGCTTCGGCGTGCTGCTCGGCTCGAGCAAGAGCGGCGGACGCGTCACCATGTACGGCAACCTGCTGGCACACGCGGTGGAGCGCAACCCGCTGGCGCGGTCGCGCGAGCTGGTGTTCGTGAACAACATGATCTACGACCGCGGCACGATGGACTACGACGGCCAGACGGACTATGACCGCACCACCAAGAGCTCGGTCGTCGGCAACGTGTTCCTGCGCGGCAAGAGCTACTCGCGCACCACGAAGCCCATCTACCTGCGCACCGCGGGTTCGGCCGAGCTGATCTCCGGCTCGCGGGTCTACGTGAGTGACAACTATGCGCCGGAGTGGGGCACCTCGGCGACTTCGCTGGTATCGCAGACCGGCGGCGCGCTGTCGGGCCTGCTTTCGACCTCGACGGCGCCGGTGTGGAACACCGGGCTCACGCTCCGCAAGACCGCGAGCAACGGTGTCTACAACCGCGTGCTGGGCTACGCCGGCGCGCGCCCGTCGGACCGCGACAGCGTCGACAAGCGCATCGTCACGCACGTGAAGGAGCGCAGCGGCGGCGTCATCAACTGCGTGGCATCGAACGGCTCAACCCGGTGCAACAAGAATGCCGGGGGCTGGCCGGTGCTGAGCCAGAACCGTCGCGCGCTGACGTTGCCGAGCAACTACAACAGCACGGCGTCGAACGGCTATACGAACCTCGAAAACTGGCTCCACAGTCTCGACGAGAACGTGCAGGGCGTGACGTCCTCCTTGAGTCCGACATCGCCGCCGTCGCTGTCGGTGCAATGACCGGAATGTAGGAGCCGGACACGGGGCGTGTAATCGTCCGGTGATACGGGCTTGGCCAAGGGGCTGGCGTCCACGACGCCGGCCCTTTTCTATTCTGTGGGTGTGAACTCACCTTTCGAATATCAGAATCATGTCAGCCAGCCGATCATCTTCAAGCGCGGCACGTCGTTGGTCGCGCCGGTGTTGCTGTGGTTGATGGACGCGCTGCCAGCGGTTCTCGCAGGCGTGATGTTCTACCCGCTGACAAAAATGTACGACGTGGACTTCGACCGGCCGTTCCTGGTGCTGTCGATCCTGGCGGCCACTTTCACGCTGGCGGTGTTGCCGAGCAACGCGACTTCGCAGGTGGTGTCGGGTCGCATCGAGCTGGCCACCAACCTGTTGTGGCGCTGGGCCGTGCTGGTGGCCTGCCTGTTGGCGCTCGGCTACATCACCAAGTTTTCCGAGGAGTATTCGCGCCGCGTGGTGGTCACCTGGGTGCTGGTCACGCCGGTGCTGCTGGTGATCCTGCAGCTGGCGCTGCAGTCGATCACGCGCGCGCTGCTCACTGACGCCGCGCACGCGCGCCGCGCGATCATCGTGGGCTGCACGGCCGCCAGCCAGGAGCTGGCCCGCCGGCTGTCGGTCCACACCGAGCTCGGCATGTCGGTGGCCGGCTTCTTCGATGACCGTGGCAGCGACCGGCTGCAATGCGCGCAATACGCGCAGCTGCTGGGCCGCTTCGGCGACGTGCCGGACTTCGTCAAGAGCCGCAACATCGACGTGATCTTCATCGCCATCCCGCCGGGGCAGGTGGCGCGCATGCGCGAACTGGTCAACGAGCTCGGCGACACCACGGCGTCCATCTACTACGTGCCGGACGTCAGCGGCTTCGACATGATCCAGCAGCGCACCAGCGAGATCCTCGGCTTCCCGGTGGTCGCGATGTGCGAGACGCCGTTCCACGGGTACCGCGGCCTGGTGAAGCGGCTCATGGACGTGAGCATCGCGTCGCTGGCGCTGGTGATCCTGTCGCCATTGTTGTTAGGCATCGCGTGGAGCGTGAAGCGCGGCTCGCCGGGGCCGGCGCTGTTTCGCCAGCGGCGCTACGGCCTCGATGGCCGCGAGATCCTGGTGTACAAGTTCCGCACCATGACGGTGTGCGAGGACGGCGCGCAGGTCACGCAGGCGCAGAAAAGCGATCAACGCGTGACGCCGATCGGCAAGCACCTGCGGCGCTGGTCGCTCGACGAACTACCGCAGCTGATTAACGTATTGCAGGGAACCATGAGCCTCGTAGGACCCCGCCCACATGCGGTGGCACACAACGAGGAATACCGCAAGCTGATCAAACGGTACATGGTTCGTCACAAGGTCCTGCCGGGCATCACGGGCCTTGCCCAGGTGCGAGGTTGCCGCGGTGAGACGGCGCGCGTCGAGGACATGGAAGCACGCGTGGTTTTCGACCTCGAGTACATGCGCAACTGGTCCCCGTTGCTGGACCTGCAGATCCTGGTGGCCACGGTGTTCGCCGTGGTGCGCACGGATCGGGCGTATTGAGTGAACAAAGGGGACTCATCTGGCGACTCTGCTCGGCATCACGTCATTTTTCCTGCTCGCAACCACGGTGCTGCGCTGGGATCTCACGATCACCACCGGCCTGTCGGCCAAGAACCTGGTCATCTATCTGCTGGCGACCTTCCTGGCCCTGCGCATGGTGGTCGGCCGCACGTCGGTGACCGCCGCCGGGTCGATGCAGGGTGCCTTCATCGTGCAGATCGGTTACGCCATCATCACCTGGTTGGTGGTCTCGCTGATCATCCAGTACCCCGGATATGACCCGGTCGACAGCGGCATCCAGCTGAAGAGCGGGCTGCTCGACTATTACATCTTCTTCCTCGTGTTCCTGTTCGGCGTGCGCAACACCGAAGATGGAATGACCGTGATCAAGTGGATGCTGTTCGGCGCGATCTTCGCGAACCTCGCCACCATCCTCGACAGCGCCGGCATACTCAATCTCGGATACAAGGAACGCATCGACGGGCGCACGCAGGGCGCCATCGGCGAATCGAACCAGTACGCGGCGTACATCGTGCTGTTCCTGCCGGGCATCATCGCCATGGCGGTCGCCAATCGCGGCTTCAAGCGACTGGCCTGGCTGGGCGGTGCGCTGGCCTCCTGCATCGCGTTGGCAATGACCGCGTCGCGCGGCGGCATCGTCGGCGCATTGCTCGGCTGCGTCATCGGCGCCTATCTATACCGGCACCTGGTGTCGTACAGCCGCATCGCCGGCTGGGTGCTGGGTCCGCTGGTGCTGCTGGTCGTGATCCTCAGCCTGTCGCAATACGGCGGGCTGCTCACCGAGCGCATTTTCGGGCAGACCTCGAGCATCGACGCGACCGAAGCCTCGTCCGGACGCACCGAGATCTGGATGACGCTGTTCGCCAAGATGGTCGAGCACCCGATCAGTTTCATCACCGGTTATGGCTGGGACACCTACGGGTCGTTCGCCTTCCACTTCGCGCCCCACAATCACTACTTCGCGTTGTGGTTCAACCTGGGCCTGGTGGGTCTGGTCACCGGCTGTTACCTGCTGTTCTCGGCCATCGCGCGCGCGCGCCGCGCCGGCCTGGTCGCGGAGCCGGCCGTGCGCCGCCAGCTCATCGCTTTCGTCATCGGTGGCATCAGCGTTTGCGGTGCCGTGTTCTTCGTCGAACTGCACGATCCCTGGATCTTCTTCTGGATGTACACGGGCACGGTGATGCGCCTGGTGCTGTGCGTCGCGCCCGCGGGCGCGACCGAGCCCCTGGCTGCGCCGCTGCCGGTCACGGGCCGCCGCCTGCGCACCCGCGCCGCGACCGCGGCCGCCCGCGATACATACGGATGGGCAGGAGCACAAGGACGAAGGCCGACATGAGACACCGAAAGATCTGCATCGTGGCAATGGACGCTTACGGACTGCTGTCCGGCGAAGGCGATCTCAAGTACATCGGTGGCGAGACCGTGCAGCACGTGTTGCTGGCCCGCGCGTGGCGCGAACTCGGCTACGAAGTGTCGATGATCGTGTTCGACGACGGGCAGGGCGCGCGTCGCGTCGTCGACGGCATCACCGTGATCGCCGCGCACTCGCGCCACGGCGGACTGCCGGGCATCAAGTTCTTCCACCCGCGCGCCTCCAAACTATTCTCGGCGCTGGCGGCCGCCGATGCCGACGTGTACTACCAGTCGCCGGCCGGCGCGTTCACCGGCATCACGGCCTGGTTCTGCCGCATGACGGGCCGCAAGTTCATTTTTCGCGTCGCCTCCGACAGCGACTGCGAGAAGGAACACAGCCGCATCAACCTGTGGCGCGACCGCAAGCTGTACGAATACGGCCTGAGGCACGCGGACCTGGTCGCGGTGCAAACCGAGTTCCAGGGAAACATGCTGCGCCAGAACCACGGGCTCGAGTCGAGCGTGGTCAACATGCTGGTCGAACCACCGCGCCGCAGCACGCCGCCGGTCAGGAAGGACATCGACGTGTTGTGGCTGGGAAACCTGCGCTCGCTCAAGCGTCCCGAGATGGTGCTGGAGCTCGCGCGCCAATTGCCGCACGTGCACTTCACGCTGGCGGGCGGGCCATGCCCCTATCCGTGGGGCTATACGTATTTCGACGACGTGAAAGCCGCGGCCGCGAGACTGCCCAATGTGTCGATGCCCGGCGGCGTGCGTTACACCGAGTCCGGCGAGTGGTTCGACCGCGCGCGGATCTTCCTCAATACCTCGAGCATCGAGGGGTTCCCCAATACTTTCCTGCAAGCCTGGATCCGCGGCGTTCCGGTGGTGAGCTTCTTCGACCCCGACGGGTTGATCCGCCGGCTGCAGCTCGGCCAGGTGGCCACGACCATCGACGACATGCGCGAATTCATCCGTGGCCTGCTCGACGTCGACGTGTACCGCGAGAACATCGGCCGCCGCGCGCGCGACTTCGTGTCGCGCGAATTCACCAGTGCCGCCGCCGCGCGCTACCTCGAACTACTGGAAACAAGACCGGTACGCGTCCGCGTGGGCGCGACCGATGGAGGAACCGTTCCATGAATACCCCCGCGTATGCGGCAGCCACCCTGGGAAACCTGGCGACCACGAAGGGCGACCCCAAGGCCGACGCGGAGGCGGTGGTCGCCACGCGACCCGATGCGCTTTTCCTGGTCAACAACCTCGGGATCGGCGGCTCGGAGCGCAAGATCGTGCGCCTCGCGAACCGGCTCAAGGACGAGGGCGTGCACGTGATCATGGCCTGCCTCAATGGTCCGTACACCATCGAGTCCGGCCTGCGCCGTGACGTGAGCTGCACGAAGCTCGAACGCAAGGGCAAGTTCTCGTTCCGGACTTTGTGGCAGCTGCGCCAGATCCTGGTGCGCGAGCGGCCCGCCACGCTGCTGGCCGTCAATCTCTACCAGGCGCTGTATCTCTCCCTGGCCACGATGTTCCTGCCGTACCGGCCACGAAGGATCGCGCTGGTCAATACGTCCACGTTTCGAGGCGCTCAGCTCTGGAAGCGCATGTACCAGGTCGTGCTGGGGCGCTTTGATCTCATCGTCCACGGCTCGGAGATGCAGAAGCGCTTCTGGTTCAAGCCGGATGGCGGCGGCTGGAAGAATTCCACCGTGCTCTACAACGGCGTCGATTCGGATCATTTCGAGCTCACCGGTTCCTTCGAAGCCGGCAAGCGCATGCGCGCCTCGCTGGGCGTCAAGCCCGAATCGCTGCTGATCGGCACCGTCGGCATGTGCCGGCCCGAGAAGAACCAGGAAGTCCTGCTGACCACGCTGCGCCGCCTGCGCGTGGCGCGCGTCGATGCGCACCTGGTGATCGCGGGCAGTGGCGTGCTGCTCGAGCACCTGAAGCGCCGCGCCGCGCAACTCGAGATCGCGGACCGCGTGCATTTCGTCGGCGCGCTCGACGACGTGCGGCCGGTGCTGGCGGCACTGGACGTGTTCGTGCTGCCGTCGATCGCGGTGGAGTCGTTCTCCAATGCCGCGCTCGAGGCCATGTCGATGGGTCGGCCGGTGATCCTGTCGGACATCGGCGGCGCGCGGGAAATGATCAGCGAGGGCGTGGAGGGTTACGTGGTTTCGCCCACCGAGCTCGCCGCGCGGCTGCCCGCCATGATCGCGGCGCTGTACGCCGACAAACGCAAGCGCCAGCAGATGGGCGCGGCCGCGCGGGATCGCGCGGTCAATTGCTTCTCGGTGCCCGCCATGGTGGCAGGTTACCGGGGGCTGTTGCACAACGGAGAGGCCCAATGAATGCGGACCTCAAGACGGTGACCCGAAATTTCCAGCCGCTTCCGGCGCGACTCGCGCCGCTGCCCCCGGACGGGCGGGTGCGCGTCATGCAATTCGGGCCCTCGCTCGCGGTGCGTGGCGGCATCAGCTCGGTGGAACAGCTGATCTGTGACTATCTACCGCCGTACGTGTCGATGCGGCACATCCCGACGATGGAAGAGGGCTCGGCGATCACCAAGGCCTCGGTGTTCGCGCGCGCCGTGCAGGTGATGCGCCGGGTGCTGGAATCGCTCGATCCGACCATCATCCACATCCACATCGCATCGCGCGGCAGCACCTTGCGCAAGGTGATCCTGGCCGAGATGGTGGCGCGCGCCGGCCGCCCGCTGGTGCTGCACGCGCATGGTTCCGAATTCGATCTCTTCTATCGCAAGCTGCCGGCGGCGGTGCGCCGCAACGTCAATCGCACGCTGCAACGGGCCAACGTGTTCATCACGCTGTCCACGCAGTGGCGCGACTTCTACGTCGAGGAGTGCGAGATCTCCCCGTCGCAGATCGTGGTGCTGCCGAACCCGGTGCGCGTGCCCTCGGAAGTTCCGGATCGCAGCGCGCGCCAGACCGTGCAGTTCCTGCATCTCGGGCGCCTCGGTGAACGCAAGGGCGCCTATGACCTGGTGAACGCCTTCGCCGGTCTGCCCGAAGGCCTGCGCAACCGCGCGCGCCTGGTGATGGCGGGCGATGGCGATGTCGAGGGCGTGCGCAAGATGGCGGAGCCGCTCGGCAGCCAGGTCGAAGTGCATTCCTGGATCAACAGCCATGAACGCGACCTCATGCTCGAACGCAGCGACGTGTTCGCGTTGCCGTCACGCGCCGAGGGCGTGCCCATGGCCCTGCTGGAGGCGATGGCCAACGGCCTGCCGTCGATCACCTCGCCGGTGGGCGGCATACCCGATGTATTCCGCCACGGCCTGGATGGCGCATTGGTGACCCCGGGCGACGTCGAGCAGATCCGCGCCGCGATGGCGCGGCTGATCTCGGACGACGCGGCCCGACTCGCCGCCGGCCGCGCCGCGCGCGAACGGGCGCGGGCCTTCGACGTGCACGTCTACGCGCGGCGGCTCGCCGACATCTATCAGCGCATCGCCCCCGTCGCGGAGATCCGGGAAATCGCATGAGCGCCGCGCTGGCATTGGTAGACCGCCTCAAGCGACACGTGGTCGGCGAGAGTTTCGTGCGGCGCAACCCGTTCTACTACGAACGGTCGCGCCGCCTGCTGGATCGACTCCAGTTGCTGGATCTGCAGGGCCGCCTGGCGTGGTCGCGCGAGCAGCTGGCGCGCACGCTCACGGCCGCGCAGCGCACCGACTACGGCGGCATCGTGCGCGGGGGTGACGACATCACCAGTTGGCCGCTGCTCGACAAGGAACTGCTGCGCAACCGGTTGCGCGCCTTCACCACCGGCACCGACTGGTTCGCCGCGCCGGCCGTCACGGGCGGCACCTCGGGCATGCCGTTGAAGCTGGTGCGCTCGCTCGATGGAATCGTGTTCGAACAGGCGTGCATCGACCGGCTGGTCGTGCAGCTCGGGCTGCATGCGCGCACCGCTCGCACCGCGGTGCTGCGCGGTGACAACCTGCAGGATCCGCGCACGCTGATCCTGCCGGACGGCGTCAGCGCGAATGGCGGACGCTCGCGCATCTTTTGCGCGCGGGCCGTCTCCTCGAAGAACATCGATCGCATCGCGGACTCGCTCGAAAGGTTCGCGCCGCAGCTGCTGTGTGCCTACCCGAGCGCGTTGGAGACCCTGTGCCGGTTGCTGCTGGAACGCGGGCGCAGTCTCAAGGTGCCGGCCGTGCTCACGTCCTCCGAGGTGCTCAAGCCCGAAGCCTGGGCGCTGGCGCAGGAGGTGCTGGGCTGTCGGATCGCCGACTACTACGGGCAGTCCGAACGCGTCGCCTTCGCCTATGCCTACGCGCCGCGCGAGTACCGCTTCCTGCCGGGTTACTCGCACGTCGAGTTCGTGCCGCACGAGTCCAAACTACTGCCGGCCGACGACAGCGACCGGTTGTACGAGATCGTCGGCACCACGTTCTGGAACACCATGATGCCGCTGGTGCGCTACCGCACCGGCGATCTCATCCGCCTGCCGGCCGATTGGGGATTGCGCGAACTGCAGGAGCTGGCCCTGGGCCTGCGCAGCTTCCGCGGCTTCCTCGGTCGCGAACAGGAAGTGCTCGCCTGTCCGCTGGGCATTCGCCTTACGGGACTGGAGTCCATTCCGAACGACGTCGCGCACGTGCTGCGGATCCAGGTGGTGCAGGAGTCGTTTGACTCGGCGCGTATACGAGTCGTCCCCGCGCCCGGCTTCTGCGCGCAGGACGCCGCGAACCTGCTGGAGAACGCGCGCGCCAAGGTGCCGCCGGAGATGCATATCGAGGTCGAGGTCGCGCAGTACCTGGAACGCACCCCGCGTGGCAAGACGCCCCTGATCGTGCATCGGCCACCGGTCCACGAGGCGCTGCGTCGCGTCGGGGTGGAACCAATGTTGACTCACTGAGTCTTCAAGTCTCCATGCAGCAACCTGGCTGGTATTTGAAGCGCCTGCGGCGCATGTCGGGCGCCGAAGTGGCGTATCGGCTGGCGCGCAGCGTACGCACGGTCTCCGAACCCTTTACGCAACACGCCTTGCCGGCGCGTGATGAGTACGCCACCGACCTGCGGTTCCTGCCGCCGTTCGTGTCGCTGTCTCCCGACGCGCTGATCGCGGCGGCCGATCGCCTGCTCGCGGGCCGTTACAGCTTCTTCGATCTCGCCGATTGCGATCTCGGCGATCCGCCGCAGTGGAACCGCGATCCGCTCACGCACCGCGTCGCCGGTACGCGACGCGCGTCGTCGATCGACTATCGCGACGAGCGCGTGGTCGGCAACATCAAGTACCTGTGGGAAGCAAACCGCCACCTGCACCTCGTGACGCTGGCGCAGGCCAGCGCGCTCACCGGTGATCCGCGCTACGCGCAAGCCGTGCGCACGCAGATCGATTCCTGGATCGAGCAGTGCCCCGTGGGTCGCGGGCCCAACTGGTGCAGCTCGCTGGAGCTCGGCATCCGCCTGATCAACTGGAGCCTGGCGTGGCAGCTGCTCGGCGGATCGCGCGCGCGGGTGTTCGCCGATGCCGACGGCGAAGCCTTCCGCGAACGCTGGCTGAAGTCGATCTTCGAACAGGCGCGCATGATCGTCGGCAACCTGTCGCGCTTCTCGTCGGCCAACAATCACCTGGTCGGCGAGGCCGCGGGCGTGTACGTCGCCGCGTCGACCTGGCCG
>Ga0070665_100008083_pt1 | contig 10648 bp, 2 predicted proteins | sample KBSS13metaG_FD_65862 | JGI IMG/M metagenome (GOLD analysis project Ga0070665, IMG submission 65862) | Switchgrass rhizosphere microbial communities from Kellogg Biological Station, Michigan, USA - KBS S1-3 metaG | ecosystem: Host-associated > Plants > Roots > Rhizosphere > Soil ...
TTGCCCGAGTGCAGTGTCGGCCCGGTGGGCGGCAGGCACTGGTTGTAGTTGGCCGTGACGGTGATCTGGCTCGCCGTCACGCCGGACTCGAGCGTGAAGTAGTAGCGATAAGAAAGCTTGTCCCCCATGCGCGCCGGCCAGCCGGACTGGTTGTTCAACATCACCTTGATCTCGGTGAAGTTGGTGCCGGCGGCGTTGACCGAGGCCTCGGGGAAGATCTCGTTGCCGACCACCGCTTCGGGCTGCGGGAAATTGGCGAGCGGCGTGCCGCCGTATTCCTGCGCCAGGCGCGCGAGCGCGCCGGTGAAGCCCGCGTTGTAGTCGGTGGCGACCTCGTTCATGGTGAAGTCGCTGCGGTCGTCGGTGTACGCATCGTTGTTGGACTTCGGTCCGCCGACCAGCGCGCCGTAGAGAATGTGGCGGCTGATGGTGGGGAAGGTGAGCTGGTCGGTCCAGGATCCATGCGCCGTCCGGTGATGCGGATTGCGCGGCGGATTGGCACCGAAGCCCACGACGAAGCTCGAATTGCGTGGGTTGTCACCCAGCGCATAGTCGATCTGCCGCTTGGCGAAGTCGTGGTAACGCGCCTTCAGCACGGTGTCGGTGATCGCGTCGGAATAGATCAGCGCCACGAACGAGGTGTTGGCCGCGTAGCGCAGCGAGCCCCACTGGTCGAGCACCGCCTGGCCACCCGGGCTGTAGTTGACGCGCGTGCCATCGGCGCCCAGCGCCGTGCCGCCCACGGTCCACCAGTTCAGCCAGCGCTGCGCATCCTGGTGGTAGTTGGTCGCGCCGGTGAGCTTGGCCAGCAGCACGTAGCAGCCATAGGACTTGTCGTCCCAGGCATGCGTCCACTTGTACGACTTGATCGTGGTTTGCTGCTGGTTGGAGAGATTGGCGTAGTAGCTCTGCGCCTTGTCGAGGAAGGCGGTTTCATTGGTGGCGCGGTACAACCAGATGGCGCCCCACACCAGTTCGTCGTTGTAGCCGCTCCAGGAGTTGTAGAAGCCCGAAGCATCGGTGATCGCATCGGAGTATTTGCCGCGGAAATTGTCCGCGAACGAATAGAGTTGCCGCGCGTGGGTCAGCAGCGTGTTCGCGTAGGTCGGGTCGGTGGCGCGGAAGGCCATGGACGCGGCCGCGAGCGCGGCGGCGGTTTCGCCGGCGAGATCGGAGCCCGGATGAGTGCTGTCGATCTTGAACGCGGGCCGCGCCATCTGCATGACCTCGGCCGGACCCCACCAGGCGTGATCGGTGCCGCCGGCGCCGACCTGTCCGTAGAGTTCGTTGGCCGCGGTGTGCGCCTTGATGAAGTAGTCGGTGGCCCACTTCAGCTGGTCGAGCGCGGTGTTGAGCTGACCGGTCTGAACATAGGCATTGCGATAGTCGACGATGCCCCAGGCGAGCATGGTCGCCGAGGCCGCCATGGGCAGGCCGAACTTGACGTGATCGCCGGCGTCGTACCAGCCGCCGGTCAGGTCCTTGCCCACATCCGAGCCATCGGCCATGCCGGAATCGCCGCGCCAGTTGACGCGGTTGGTGCTCGGCAGGTCGCCGGAGCGTTGCGCCTCATAAAAGAAGAGTGACTTCTGCAGGGCCTCGCCGTAGTTGAAGGTTTGCGCGAAGAGATTGGGCGCGAAAAGCGCCAGGCATACCGCGATGGCGCGGGTGTGCCACGTCGTTCCATGAACCATGTTGTCCCCCTGTTTGATGAACGCATCGAGCTTATGCCGCGGGACCACGGCGTCCATTTCGAAAATCGCTACGCGCGACGCACCGATTCCTGGCCGCATGAGACAGCCAGGACAACTTTGTCAGTGCCGATGACAAATGCAGGCCAACTCCGACATGATGTGGCTGTCCGCCAGGCTCCAGAATGAATACCAACAACATCGAGCTCGAAGACCGCATCCACGCGGCGCAAGTACGTTCGGCCTACAGCAACACCGCGCCCGGCATGAGCGCGACGGCCGTCGCCGCATTCCTGGTCGCCGGCATCCTCGCGGGCACCGGCGCGGTGAGCTGGCCGATCGCCATCGCGTTCAGCGTGTTCATGCTGGTGCAGATCCAGGCGCGCCTGTTGTTGATCGCCGCCTATCACCGCCACGATCCGCCCGACCACGAATGGCGCGTGTGGTCACGGCGATTCACGGCCGGCGTGATCGTCGCGAGCATCGGCATGGGCGTGTTCTCGTGGGTGCTGCTGGCACCGAAACACTTCGACATGCAGCTGTTGCTGATGCTCTACCTGTGCGCCGTGGCCAGCGGCGCCATCACGGCGTTCGGCGTGCTGCGGCCGGCGATCTACTTCTCCATCCTGCCCATGCTGCTGTTTCCCACGCTGTGGATGATGGTGCGCAACGACTGGATCCACTGGGTTCTCGCCGCCATCATCATCGGCTGGCTGCTGGCCATCACCAACCAGGCACGCCGTTATGGCGCGCAGTTCGAGGAATCGGTGCGGCTGCGATACGAGAACGAAGAGCTGATCGCGCGGCTACGCCACGAAAAAAGCGTGGCCGAAGATGCGAGCAACGCCAAGTCGCGCTTCCTCGCCGCCGCCAGCCACGACCTGCGCCAGCCGGTGCATGCCTTGTCGCTGTTCGTGGCGGCGCTTCGGCCGCGGGTCACGGATCGCGAAGCCGCACGCATGCTCGATCACATCGACAGTTCCGTGCAGGCCATGGGCGGCCTCTTCAACGGCCTGCTGGACATCTCGCGGCTGGATGCCGGCGTGGTGGAAGTCAACGCGCAGTCGTTCGCCATCCAGCCGCTGCTGGAACGCATTTGCCGCGACTACGCTGGCGAGGCGGCCGCCAAGCAGATCGAGCTGCGGCTGAGGCCGACGCGCGCTGCCGCGTTCAGCGATCCGCTGCTGATCGAGCGCATCGTGCGCAACATCGTCGCCAATGCCATCGCCTATACCGACCGCGGCCGCGTGGTGGTGGGTTGCCGCCGGCGTGGTCGCACGGTGAGCGTGGTGGTCGGCGACACGGGCCGCGGCATTCCCAAGGCGGAGCAAGGGCTGATCTTCCAGGAGTTCTACCAGGTGGGGAATCCCGAGCGTGACCGCGGCCGCGGCGTCGGCCTCGGCCTCGCCATCGTCAAGCGGCTCACGGCCTTGTTAGGTCATCCACTGAAGCTGCGTTCCCGGCCGGAACACGGTTCGATATTCATGCTCGAGTTGCCGTATTCGGATGCGCCGTTGGCCGCGCCACTGCGCGCCTTCGATCCCGCGCACGAGGCGGCCGGCAACGGCGGCGGCCTGGTGCTCGTGGTCGACGACGAATTCTCCATCCAGATGGCGATGAAGGACCTGCTCGAGGGCTGGGGCTTCAAGACCATCGTCGCCGGGTCCTGCGAAGAACTGCTGGCCAGGCTTGCCGACTGCCCGGACCGTCCGACGCTCGTGATCTGCGACTACCGGCTGCGCGAACACGAGAACGGCATCCATGTCATCGAGCGGCTGCGCGCCGAGTACAACGACGACGACATCCCCGGGATGCTGATCACCGGCGACACGGCGCCGGATCGACTCAAGGAAGCGCAGGAAAGCGGGTTGCTACTGTTGCACAAGCCGGTGAACAACAGCCGGCTGCGCGCGGCGATCACTCACCTGATCATGGAGCATCAGTCGCGTCGCGCAGAAACTTCGCCGCCTGCGTCCGATTCACAACGTTCAGCGTCTTGAAGATCGCCGCGATGTGGACCTTGACGGTCTTCTCGGCGATGCCGAGGTTGGCGCTGATTTCCTTGTTGGTGAGCCCATCGCGCAGGTAACGCAGCACGTCGACCTGGCGATCCGTGAGTTGCGTGACCGAGCGCGGCGCATCGTTCACGTCGCCGTTGGCCGCCCGGGCGGCGTGCGCGACCAGCAGCGGCGGCACGTAGATGTTTCCGGACAGCACCAGCTGCAGCGCGGAGACCACGGTCTGTGCGGTGGCCGATTTCGGGATGTAGCCCGACGCGCCCGCGTTGATCACGCGACGCACGTCACTCGGACTCTCCGAACTCGACAACACGATCACCGGCAAATCCGGGTTGCGCCGCGCGAACTCCCGGATCGCCGGTTCGCCGCACATGCCCGGCATCACCAGGTCCATGAACATGGCGTCGAAGATTTCCTCGTCGACGACGCGCAGCGCTTCTTCCGCGGAAGCGGCCTGTCTAACAATCACGTCGGCCGAAGCCTGGCGCAGCAGTGCCGCGAGGCCGTCGCGGAACAGGGGATGGTCGTCGACGATGAGCAGTTTCACGAAGCTCATCTTAATGAATGCGCCGCGCGCGGGGCCAGAGTTGCGCGGCGGTTTGCCATAGTTTGTGAAGCGCATAGGCCGAAGGACCTAAGACCTGGGGTTAGGTCATTCGGTCAGTTGTGGCGCTGCTCCCCGGCCTGTGAAATGCCATCTCAGGGAGGGACCTAGACGTATGGCCGGGGGTTGCAAGGCCGCATTCATTCCATTCTGCTCGCGGGCGTTGGCCCGATTGCCGTTCGGCTGGACCCCGCAAGGGGTTTGCACTAGCCTGCGCGCGCGCTCTTCAGTCCACTGGGTGTCCCCCGGAGAGGTGGCAGAGCGGTTGAATGCACCGGTCTTGAAAACCGGCGTCCCCTCACGGGGACCGTGGGTTCGAATCCCACCCTCTCCGCCAAAATTTCACGCCCCGTGGGTTCGACAACTTTGCGGAGCAAAGTTGGACACAGGAGCGTCAGCGACTGTGGCCCCGAGTCCTCGAGGGGTGAGCGACTGTCCCCAGTCGCGAGCAATCCCACCCTCTCCGCCAGATTCAATCGAATCCCTTCGACTGGCTCACCCGCCAAGTCCTCCTTCTAGCTTCCTGCCTTCCCGCCAGGCCGCGCGCGTCATCCACGCCCGCGGCCTTTCTTCACGTGGAGCTTTCCGATGACCACCCGCAAGTTGTTCTCTGCCAGCCTCGCGAAATCTGCGATTGCCTTCGGCGTCGCCGCGGCACTGCGAAGCACCGCGGCCTGGTCGCAGACACCGCCCAGCGTGTTCGGCTACGAAGCTGAGGATGACATCGTCAATCCGACCACGGGTGCGACGGAGAAGATCAAGGAGGTCATCCTCAATCCGTATGGCCTGGTGCTCACCTACACCGGGCACTACGTCTGGGCGGGGCCCAAGCTCAAGGACGCCACGTTCACCGTACCGGCTACCCCCGCGATCGAGCCGCACCCCGAGGTGCCGGCGTCGTCGGGTCATCCTGGCAGCCCGGCCGAGCCCGGCCGCCCGGCCCAACCGGAGCGCACCTACAAGATCGACGAGGTACTGCTCGGGCCGGATCCGACACCTAACAACAATCAAACCGATCCGGGTCCGCCCGTCGGCATTCGCATCAGCTGCACTTCGGGTTGCGATTCCGTCCCGCCCACCCAGGACATGAATTTCGTGATCGAGCCGCCGGCGGGCTCGTTTCCGCCCGGTTACTTCGGTGCTGGCGGTCAGCCCGCGCGCGATGTCCCCACGGGCGATCTCACCCTGGGTGGCAACCAGAACCGCCTGGCGCCGCGGAAAGAGGGCAGGTATGGCGACAACGGTGACGACGGCTGGGGCGTCGAGATCTGCATCTTCAGTTGCTGGACGATTGGCGAATCCGCCGAAAATGGCGACCCGGGCGAAGCGGGCGGCGACAATCTCGTCAACGTCACCACCACCAACAATGGCCCCAACAACGGCGCCATCGTTTCCGTGACCGACAACGGGCCCGGCATCTGGGCCACCAGCCGCGGCGGCAATGGCGGCCAGGGCGGCGACGCCTGGGGTGCCTTGCCCGCGGGCAGCGGCGGCGCGGCCGGCGCTGGCGGGCTCGTCAACGTCACGTCAAACGTGAACATTTCCACCAGCGGCGTGCGCGGCTACGGCATCTGGGCGCAGAGCCAGGCCGGCTTCGGCGGCGACGGCGGCAACGGCTACATCTTCAGCAGCTCGGGCAACGGTGGCCCCGCCGCGGAGGCGGGCAACTCGATCGCCACCAACAACGGCGATGGCGTGAACAACGGCCGCATCATCACCACCGGCGACAATGCCATCGGCATCTATGTCCAGAGCATCGGCGGTGGTGGTGGCAACGCCGGCTCCGCCTATGGCGTGGTTGGAGACGCGGGCTCGGCCGCGTTCGGCGGCAATGCGCACGACGCCACGGCCATCAACAACGCGTATGTCGCCACCAGCGGCGTGGCCGCGCATGGCGTGATGGCGCAGAGCGTGGGTGGCAAGGGCGGCAACGGCGGCGACGTGTCCAACCTCACCGGCATCGGTGGCGGCGCGAGCGGCGGCGGCGATGGTGCCACGGCCATCGCCAGCAACTCCGGAACCATCATCACGCAGGGGCTGGGATCCGTCGGCCTGTATGCGCAGTCGGTGGGCGGCGGCGGCGGCGATGGCGGTGACGGCGGCGGCATCACCAGCGTCGGCGGCAGTGGCGGCGCGGGCGGCAACGGCAAGACCGCGACGGCGACCAACGCCGTTGGCGGCGACATTTTCACCACCGGCAGCCTGTCGTACGGCATCCTGGCGCAGTCCATCGGCGGCGGCGGCGGCAACGGCGGCTCGTCCTCGGGCATCAGCGCCATCGGCGGTGGCGGCACCAGCGGTGGCCGCGGCGAACACGCCACGGCTAACAACTACGGCTCCATCGAAACCCAGGGCACCTACGCCACCGCGATGGTGGTGCAGTCCATCGGCGGCGGCGGCGGCGCGGGCGGGCAAGCCGGCGGCGTGGTCGCCATCGGCGGCAGCAGCCAGGCCAACACTTACGGCGCGGACCCGAACAACGGCGGCGAAGTGGACGCCAACAATTTCGCGGACGGCGCCATTCTCACCGGCAATCGCGCGGCGCACGGCATCCTGGCGCAATCCATCGGTGGTGGCGGCGGTGCCGGCGGCGGCGCCAATGGCGTGGTCGGCGTCGGTGGCAGCGGCGGCACCGGCGGCAATGGCTGGCTGGTCGACGTGCTCAACCAGGGCAGCATCCAGACGCGCGGCGAAGACTCCAAGGGCATCCTCGCGCAGAGCATCGGCGGCGGCGGCGGATCGGCCGGCAACGCGGGCGGTGTCGTCGGCATCGGCGGCAGCGGTGCCGGCGGCGGCGGCGGCGGCAACGTCACGATCACCAATGACACCAGTGCGGTCATTTCCACGCGCCAGCGCGGCGCCGACGGCATCCTCGCGCAGTCCATTGGCGGCGGTGGCGGCAACGGCGGCAGCTCCACCGGCGTCTCGACCATCGGCGGCTCGGGCAGCACCGGTGGCGAGGGCGGCACGGTCACGGTCATCAATCGCGGCTCCATCTACACGGGCCTGGACGTCATCACCCCGGGGCTGAGCGACACCGCCGGCGCCTGGGCGCGCGGCATCCTGGCGCAGTCCATCGGCGGCGGCGGCGGCACCGGCGGTGATGCCGGCGGTGCCATCGGCGGCACGGGCGGCAATGGCGGCGCGGGCAGCAAGGCGAATACGGTCACGGTGACCAACTCCGGACTGATCGCCACGCGCGGCAACCTGTCGAGCGCCATCGAGGCGCAGAGCATCGGTGGCGGCGGCGGCTCGGGTGGTTCGGGCAGCGCGGCGTTCGTTTCGGTCGGTGGCAATGGCGGCGACGGCGGTGCCGGCGGCAAAGTCATCATCACCAACGATCGCGACCTGGCGACTCTCGGCGACGACTCGCACGGCATTTTTGCGCAATCGATCGGCGGCGGCGGCGGCAACGGCGGCAGCTCCACCACGTTGACCGTGTTCGGCGGCGTGGGCATCGGCGGCGCCGCGGGCAAGGGCGGCGCGGCCGAAACCGTGACCATCAATGCCGGCTCGAACATCAATCCGCTGCCGTCCATCCACACGCAGGGCGATCGCGCCAAGGGCATCCTGGCGCAGTCCGTCGGCGGCGGCGGCGGCAACGGCGGTTTCGCCGCGACCGTGGGCGGCGGCTACATCGCCGCCGCCTCGGCCTCGGTGGGTGGCAAGGGCGGTGACGGCGGCAAGTCCAACGTCGTGCAGATCAATGGCGATACCTCGATCTTCACCGAGGGCCTGGATGCGGACGGCATCGTCGCGCAGAGCGTGGGCGGCAGCGGCGGCAACGGTGGCTTCGCGCTGTCGTTCGCGTTCGCGCCGGGTGACGTCGCCGCGGCGGCCTTCTCGGCCAGCGTCGGCGGCCGCGGCGGCGGCGGCGGCGACGGCAACATCGTGCGCCTGCGCGATGGCGGCGACATTCTAACTACCGGCAATCTGTCGGACGGCATCGTGGCGCAGTCCATCGGCGGCGGCGGCGGCAACGGCGGCTTCGCGGTGGCGATTTCCGCCACGGCCGCGGCCGGCGCGAATGCCGGCGTGTCCACCTCGGTGGGCGGCGACGGCGGCGCGGGCGGCAAGGCCGATCTCGTGGACGCGCAGTACGGCGGCAGCATCCGCACCGAGGGCGATGACGCCTTCGGCATGGTGCTGCAGAGCGTGGGCGGCGGTGGCGGCAACGGTGGCTTCACCGTGTCGGGCGCCGTGGTCGGCTCCGGTGGCGGATCCGCGGGTGTGGCCGTGGGCGTCGGTGGTGCGGGCGGCGCGGGTGGTGCGGGCGGCAAGGTGCTCGCCACCATCGACGGCGGCATCACCACGTTGGGTGATCGCTCCACCGGTCTCGTCGCGCAGTCCATCGGTGGCCGCGGCGGCAATGGTGGATTCAACATTTCGGGCGCCATCACCGGTTCGGGTGGCGGCGCGGGTTCGGTGGCCGTCGGTGTCGGCGGCGCGGGCGCGGGCGGCGGCGCAGCCGAGACCGTGGACGTCACGCTGAATGGCGACGCGGCCACGGGTGGCGATGACGCCGATGCCGTGGTCGTGCAAAGCATCGGCGGTGGCGGCGGCAACGGCGGCATGAATGTGTCGGGCACGCTCACGGGCGCTGGCGGCGGCGCGGGTGGTGTGGCGGTGGGTGTCGGCGGTGAAGCGGGTTCGGCCAGCAACGGCAACGTGGTACATGCCACCGTCAACGGCGACATCGACACCTTCGGGCGCGGCTCGAATGCGCTCATCGCGCAGTCCATCGGCGGCAGCGGCGGCAACGGCGGCATGAACGTCTCCGGCCAGATCACCGGTTCCGGTGGCGCGGGCGGCGGCGTGGCCGTCGGTATCGGCGGCGGTGGCGGCGCGGGCGGCAATGGCATGGCCGTGTTCGCCACTCTCACCGGCAATGCGGCGACGCGCGGCGACAACGCGACGGCCATCATCGCGCAGAGCCTGGGCGGTGGTGGCGGCAACGGCGGCATGACGGCCTCGGGTGGCATCGTCGCCACGGGCGGCGCCGGCGGCGGCGTGGCCGTGGGCGTGGGCGGCTCCGGCGGCGGCGCCGGCAATTCCGATCTAACTACGTTACGCATCACGGGCAACGTGGACACCGTGGGCGCGAATTCCGGCGGCGTGCTGGCGCAGTCACTGGGTGGCGGCGGCGGCAATGGCGGCATGGCCGTGGTCGGTCAGCTCACGGCCTCCGGCGCGGGCGCCGGCGGCGTGGCCGTGGGAGTCGGCGGCAGCGGTGGCTCCGGCGGCACCGGCGGCGCAGTTGACGCGCGCATCGAAGGCAACGTACGTACGCGCGGGGCTCAATCCATGGGCGTCACCGCGCAGAGCATCGGTGGTGGCGGTGGTAACGGCGGCATGGCGGTGAGCGGGGTGCTCACGGCCTCCGGTTCGACCGGTGGTGCCGTGGCCGTCGGTGTCGGCGGCTCGGGCGGCACGGGCGGCACTTCCTCGCGCGTCGATGCCGATCTGTTCGGCGACGTCACCACCGAAGGCGACAATTCCACCGGCTTCCTGGCGCAGTCGCTGGGTGGCGGCGGTGGCAACGGCGGCATGACGGTCACCGCTTCACTCACGGCCTCGGGCGCCAATGCCGGCGCGGTGGCGGTGGGCATCGGCGGCTCGGGCGGTGGCGGCGGCGACGGCAACGTTGTGGACGCCTCGGTCACGGGTCATGCGACCACGCGCGGCGCGAATTCGGCCGGCGTGGTGGCGCAGAGCCTGGGCGGCGGCGGCGGCAACGGCGGTCTCAACGTGACCACGGCGCTGACCGCGGGCGGCAGCGCCAGCGGCTCGGTGGCCGTGGGTGTCGGCGGCTCCGGCGGCGGCGCCGGCCTCGGCCGGCTAACTACCCTGGCGGTCGACGGCGAAGTCGACACCTGGGGTGACAATTCCGCCGGCGTGATCGCGCAGAGCCTGGGCGGCGGTGGCGGCAACGGCGGCATCAATGTCAGCGGCGCGATCACCGCGGCCGGGCAGCAGGGTGCGGCGGTGGCGGTCGGTGTCGGCGGCGCGGGCGGCGGCGGCGGCAACGCCGGCGTGGTCAATGCCACGGTCGACGGCGCGGTGCGCACGCGCGGCGACAATTCGATCGGCTTCATCGCGCAGTCCATCGGCGGTGGCGGCGGCAATGGCGCGCTCAATGCGACCGGCACGCTCACGGCCACCGGCTCGAGCGGCGGTTCGATCGCGGTCGGTGTCGGTGGCGGTGGTGGCGGCGCGGGCAATGGCGCCCAGGTCACCGCGACCATGCACGACGGCACGGTGGCCACGACCGGTGCGAGCTCACATGGTGTGCTGGTGCAAAGCGTGGGCGGCGGTGGCGGCAGCGGCGGCATGAA
>Ga0070665_100008086_pt1 | contig 10646 bp, 5 predicted proteins | sample KBSS13metaG_FD_65862 | JGI IMG/M metagenome (GOLD analysis project Ga0070665, IMG submission 65862) | Switchgrass rhizosphere microbial communities from Kellogg Biological Station, Michigan, USA - KBS S1-3 metaG | ecosystem: Host-associated > Plants > Roots > Rhizosphere > Soil ...
TCGAGATCGAGCACGGCTCCGGCGTGCGGCAGGCCAGCGCGCACCAGCTCGTCGGCCGCGTGCGCGTCGCGCAACCCGCCGGCGAGCACGACGTCGAGGCGCTCCGCGCCGGTGCGCTTGGCCGCCGCGGCGAGCTCGGCGTGCTCGAGGCCGGCGGTGATCACGCCGTCGCCGACGAGCACGATCCGACGGCCCGCCTGCTTAGCGCCCAGCGACGCGAGCGCCTGGCCGAGATCCGATGCGCCGGCCGCGCCACGCGCGACGAGCTTGGCGTCCTGCGCGTCGCCCCACCCGCTCGCCGCGCCCGCGTAGATCGTCTCGTGATCCTGATCGAACGCGACCACGTCGAGCGCGACGCTGTCGCCGTAGTGCTTCTGGAGATCGCCGATCAGCTCGCGCACCTCGTGCACGTAGCGCTCGAAGCCGAGCGCGCGCGACGCGCTGGTATCGACGAGCAACGTGATCGATTTCGGTGGCTCCGCCGTCGCGTGCGGCATCGCGATCGGCACGCGCGTCGCGACGAGCGCGCCCGCGGCCACGGCGATCGCCGCGGTCGGTGCGCTCGCGATGAAGTCGCGATCGGGCTGCCACGCTTGTTGATGGAGCGCCTGCGTCGTGGTCTTGCCGTCCGATCCCATCGACGACAGCTCGACGTCGACCTGCGCGATCTTCGGCAGGCCGCGCAGCGGCAGCACATAGGGCGTGCCCGGCAGCTCCTGGCTGTACGAGATCACGATGTGCTTGTCGGCGTTCGGCGCGATCGGGAAGACCTTCGCCGTGAACTGGTTGCCCGGCGCTTTCTCGAGCAGGGCCGGATCCTGGCGCTTGTGCAGGAAGTCGTCGTACGCGCGGCGCGCGAGCTGCTTCTCGACGACCTCGGCTTCCATCCACTGGCCGTCGTTTTCCATCGCGAACCGCGACACCGCGGCGTGCTCGGGCAGCGCGATCTGGAACGTGCCCTCGCGGCGGCGCGCTTCGGCGTTGTGGAACCACAGGTGCAGCTCGGTGTAGGCGAGCGGTCCTTGCACGACCGACTTGGCTTGCACCCGCGACAGCACGAGCCCGCTGCCATCAGAGGCCGTCAGCGACCACGGCGGCTCGATGTCGGCCCGCGCGATCTGCTGCGCGGCGACCGAGGCGGTCGCGGCAGTCAGCGGCACGGCGACGGTTTCGGCCACCACCGGCAGGGCCGGCGGCGTGGCGGCGTGAGGACCGCAAGCAGCGAGAAACAGGGCGAGCGCGGAGCGTTTCCACAGAGCCATGCGCTTTCCAACGCACGGCCGGGCGCCGCGGTTTAGCGCGCTATGCTGCCGTCGTGTCGACCCCTGCCGAGTCGTTCCGCCGCTCCCGCGAGGTCCTGCTCCGCTTCCGCGACGATCCCGACCGCGCACGGGCCGAGTTCCGCTGGCCCGTGCTCGACGCGTTCAACTGGGTCGACGACTGGTTCGACACGTTTGCCGCGGGCAACGCGCGCGCCGGGCTCGTCGTCGTGCGCGAAGGCGGTGCCGAGGTCACGAGCTTCGGCGAGCTCGCCGAGCGCTCGCGTCGAGTCGCGCGCTGGCTCGTCGACCACGGCGCGCGGCGCGGCGATCGCGTGCTCGTGATGCTCACCAACGTCACGCCGCTGTGGGAGACCATGCTCGCCGCGATCCGACTCGGGCTGGTCGTGATCCCGGCGAGCACGCAGCTCACGCCCGCCGATCTCGACGACCGGCTCGAGCGCGGCGAGGTCCGCCACGTCATCACCGATCGCGACGGCGCCGCCAAGCTGCGCGATCCCGCACGCCTCGAAATCAAGCTCGCGACCGAGGCCGGCGTGCCCGGGTTCGCGGCGTTCGACGACGCGCGCTCCGCGCCGCCCGACGTCGCGCGCGTACCGACGCGAGCGAGCGATCCGCTGCTCCTGTACTTCACGTCGGGCACGACCGCGAAGCCCAAGCTCGTGCTGCACACGCACGCGAGCTATCCCGTCGGCCATCTGTCGACGATGTTCTGGATCGGCATCCGCGAAGGCGACGTTCACCAGAACATCAGCTCGCCCGGCTGGGCCAAGCACGCGTGGTCGAGCTTCTTCGCGCCGTGGAACGCGGGCGCGACGATCCTCGTCCACGACCAGCCGCGGTTCTCGGCCGCGCGCGCGATCGGCGTGTTGCGCGATCACGCGGTGACCACGTTGTGCGCGCCGCCGACGGTGTGGCGCATGATGATCCTCGAGTCGCTCGGCGAGCGCCCAGCTGCCCTGCGCGAGCTCGCGAGTGCCGGCGAGCCGCTCAACCCCGAGGTGATCGATGCCGTGCAGCGCGCGTGGAGCATCACCGTGCGCGACGGGTACGGCCAGACCGAGACGACCGCGCAGGTCGGCAACTCGCCCGGCCTGCCGGTGAAGCCCGGCTCGATGGGCAAGCCGCTGCCCGGGTACGAGATCGCGCTCGTCGATGCGTCGGGCACGCCGGCCACCGAGGGCGAGCTCGCGATCCGGCTCGGCGCCGCGCGGCCGCTCGCGCTCATGGACGGCTACATCGACGATCCCGAGCGCATGGCCGCGACCACGGCTCGCGGCTTCTATCGAACCGGCGACGAAGCGACGATCGACGCCGATGGCTACATCCACTTCGTTGGGCGCGGCGACGACGTGTTCAAGAGCTCGGACTATCGCATCAGCCCGTTCGAGCTCGAGAGCGTGCTCGTCGAGCACGACGCCGTGGCCGAGGCTGCCGTCGTGCCCAGCCCCGATCCCGTTCGCCTCTCGATCGCCAAAGCGTTCATCGCGCTGCGCCCCGGCGTGGCCGCCGACGAGGCCACCGCGCGCTCGATCTTCGAGCACTGTCGCGCGCGCCTCGCGCCGTACGCGCGCGTGCGCAAGATCGAGTTCACCCCGCAACTTCCCAAAACCATCTCCGGCAAGATCCGCCGGGTCGAGCTCCGCGCCCTCGAGCGCGCTGGAAACCGCCCAGACTTCAGGGACGCTCTCCACTAGCTCAACCTGAGCCGATCTAACGCCGCGAGATCACAGACGCGTCGAGGGACGGACTAAACCGAGGCGTGTTCGACGCGCGATCGAAGGTGCAGATTTGCACCTCGCGCGCGGCGAAAAACACGGCTCAGTTTAGTCCGTCCCTGCGCGCGTCAATGATCTCGACGGGTTGACCCGTGTCAGGTTGAGCTAGTGGAGAGCGTCCCTGAGTTCGACTGCTTGACCAGCGTCAGGTCGAGCGAGAACGACGCGGCCTTCAAGCCAGCCAAGCCAGGCGTTGCCGAGCAGCTCGCGACGCCACGTCGCGAGTGCGGGGAGCGCCGCGACCTGTGGGCTGGACGCGCCGTGCTCGTCGACGGCGCGCGCGAAGTCTTCGGCGTCGCTGCGCGTCGCGATCAGACGCTCTGCGATCCCCGCGGCGTCGGCGACAGCGTGCGCGATCACGAGCAGCACCTCGGCCCACCGCTGCGCGCGCGCGCTCGGGCTCGCGTTCACGCGCGCGCTCGCCTTGCCCGCTACCCGCGTGGCGCTCACTGCCGGCACACCGGCGATCGCGCTGGCGATCGCATCGGCGCGCGTCTTCGCCAGCGGCGACAGGCCCTTGAGCTCGCGCACGCCGGCCGCGCTGGTGGGCCGCTGGCGTGCGAGATCGACGAGCGTCTTGTCGGCGAGCACCTGGCCGAGAGGGCGGTCGAGCTCGATCGCGGTGCGCTGTCGCCACGCCGCGAGCGCCGTCACGGCGGCGAGCGCGGCCGCGTCGAGCCCACGCGTGCCGCCGACGTTGCGCCAGGCGTCCTCGGGCGTCACGCGCGCGGCGGCGAGCGCGTCGGCGCTGATCCGTGCGGTTTCTTCGCGCACCCACGCGACGCGCGGCCCGAGCCGCGACGCGAGCCGCGCGTAGATCGCCGGCAAGTAGTGCACGTCGGCGACCGCGTACGTGAGCTGCGCGTCGGTGAGCGGGCGCTTGTCCCACGAGGTCCACTGCTGATCCTTCGCGAGCGACGTACCGAGCAGCTCGTTCGCGAGCGACGCGTAGCCGATCTGATCGCCGTGCCCGGCAAAGGCGGCCATGAGCTGCGTGTCGACGAGCCCCGGGAGCTCGGCGCCGAATCGTGCCGCGAGCAGCGCGAGGTCCTGACGCGGCGCGTGCGCGATCACGCACGGATGCGCCGCGAGCGCGCGGACGACCGGTCCGGCGTCCCCGGCGATCGGGTCGACCAGACGAACGTCCGGATCTCCTGCGACGGTTTTCGCGGCACCTGCATCAAACGCCGGATGCCACGCGACCTGCACGAGCGCGAGCAGCGGCACCAAGCGGTCCGCCGAGACGAACTCGAGATCGAACGCAGCCAGCGGCGCACGCGCGATGGCGTCCGCGATCGCGGCGATTTCGGTCGCATCCGCGACGAGGCGCACGACTCATTCTATACAGCGGTGACCGCCCCGCTTCGCGGCGTGGCTGGTAGATTCCGCCCAGGCGTCCCATGACAGCAAACAGCTTCTCCAGCAAAACGCAGATCTCCGTCGGCAAGCAGACGATCGGCATGTACCGGCTCGACGCGCTCACCAAGGCGAAAGTCGGCGATGTCGAGACCTTGCCCTACTCACTTCGCATCCTGCTCGAGAACCTCTTGCGTTACGAGGACGGCAAGACGGTCCACCCGGCCGACATCGAAGCGGTCGCGGCGTGGAACCCGGCCAAGCGCGTGCTCCACGAGGTCCAGCTCCGGCCCGCCCGCGTGCTGATGCAGGACTTCACCGGCGTGCCCGCGGTGTGCGACCTCGCAGCCATGCGCGACGCGGTCGTGGCCCTCGGCAAGCCCGGCAAGTCGATCAACCCGCTGCGCAACGTCGACCTCGTCATCGATCACTCGGTGCAGGTCGACGAATACGGCACCAACGCCGCGTTCCGCCGCAACGTCGATCTCGAATACCAGCGCAACCACGAGCGCTACCTGTTCTTGCGCTGGGGCCAGCAGGCGTTCGCGAACATGAAGGTCGTGCCGCCCGGCACCGGCATCTGCCATCAGGTCAACCTCGAATATCTCGCACGCGTCGTGTGGCTGCAGGACGGCGTCGCGTATCCGGACTCGCTCGTCGGCACCGACTCGCACACCACGATGGTCAACGGCCTCGGCGTGTTCGGCTGGGGCGTCGGCGGCATCGAGGCCGAGGCGGTGATGCTCGGCCAGCCGATGGCGATGTTGATCCCGGAGGTCGTCGGCTTCGAGCTCACCGGCAAGCTGCCGCCCGGCTCGACCGCGACCGACCTCGTGCTGACCGTGACCGAGATGCTGCGCAAGAAGGGCGTCGTCGACAAGTTCGTCGAGTTCTACGGCGCCGGCATCGCGTCGCTGCCCCTGCCCGATCGCGCGACGATCGCGAACATGGCGCCGGAGTACGGCGCGACGATGGGCTTCTTCCCCGTCGACGACGAGACGCTCTCGTACCTGCGCTTCACCGGCCGCGCCGAAGATCACGTGCAGATGGTCGAGCGCTACACGAAGGAGAATCTGCTCTGGCACGATCCGAAGGCCAAGCTGCGATTCTCGGACACGCTGTCGCTCGACCTCGGCACCGTCGAGCCGTCGATCGCCGGCCCGGCGCGCCCGCAGGATCGCGTGCCGCTCAAGTCGTCGCGCCCGGCGTGGCGCAAGGCCGTCACCGCGATCCTTGGCAGCAGCTTCAACGGGCCGCAGGAAGAGGTCGCGCGCTGGCTCAACGAAGGCGGCCACCCGGCGCCCGGCAACCTCGGCGACACGCGGTCGTGCACGACCGACCACGGCACGTTCCATCTCGGCCACGGCGCCGTCGTGATCGCGGCGATCACGAGCTGCACGAACACGTCCAACCCGTCGGTGCTGCTCGCGGCCGGCCTGCTCGCGAAGAAGGCGGTCGCCAAGGGCCTCCAGCGCAAGCCGTGGGTGAAGACGTCGCTCGCGCCCGGATCGCAGGTCGTCACCGACTATCTCAAAGAAGCGGGCGTGATGGCCGATCTGGAGAAGCTCGGCTTTTACCTCGCCGGCTACGGCTGCACGACGTGCATCGGCAACTCCGGCCCGGTCGACGACGCGATCGCCACGGCGATCAAGGACGGCAACCTCGTCGCCGTCTCGGTGCTGTCGGGCAACCGCAACTTCGAGGGACGCGTGAACCCGGTCGTGCGCGCGAACTACCTCGCGTCGCCGCCGCTCGTCGTCGCGTACGCGCTCGCCGGCACGATGGACATCGACCTCGCCAAGGATCCGCTCGGCATGGGCAGTGACGGCAAGCCGGTGTTCATGAAGGACATCTGGCCGACGCCGGCCGAGGTCGCCGAGGCGATGCGCGGCTCGATCAAGAAGGAGCAGTTCCAGCAGCGCTACGCGCACGTGCTCGACGGCGACGCCGACTGGAAGGGCCTCGACGTGCCGGCCGGCGACACCTTCGCCTGGGACGACGCGTCGACGTACATCCGCAAGCCGAGCTTCTTCGATGATCTGGGGCCGACGCCGAAGCCGCTCGTCGACATCACGGCCGCGCGCGTGCTCGCGGTGCTCGGCGACTCGGTCACGACCGACCACATCTCGCCGGCCGGCAACATCGCGAAGACCTCGCCCGCCGCGACGTATCTGCAGGACCACGGCGTCAAGCCCGCCGACTTCAACCAGTACGGCGCACGCCGCGGCAACCACGAGGTGATGGTGCGCGGCACGTTCGCGAACATCCGGCTCAAGAACCTGATGGTCCCGGGCGTCGAGGGCGGCGTGACGAAGCACCTGCCCGACGGCGCGCAGATGTCGATCTACGACGCGTCGGTCGCCTATCAAAAAGACGGCGTGCCGCTCATCGTGATCGCCGGCGAGCAGTACGGCACCGGCTCCTCGCGCGACTGGGCCGCGAAGGGCACGCTGCTCCTCGGCGTGCGCGCCGTGATCGCGAAGAGCTTCGAGCGGATCCATCGCTCGAACCTGATCGGCATGGGCATCCTGCCGCTCCAGTTCGAGCCCGGCCAGGACGCCGCGTCGCTCGGGCTCACCGGCAGCGAAACGATCTCGATCGGCGGCATCGCCGGCGGCGTGACGCCGAAGAAGAAGCTCCAGGTCACGGCCGACGGCAAGACGTTCTCGGTCATCGCGCGCGTCGATACGGCGCAAGAGGTCGAGTACATCAACCACGGCGGCATCCTCCAGTACGTGTTGCGCCAGCGCGCGTCGGTCTCCGGCTAGCGTCCGTCGGGCCGACGGATCCGCACGCGCCGGCGGAGCTCGAGGCCCCACGCCTTGGCCTTGTCGGCGAACGTCGATTTCGGCATGCCGATCGCGCTCGCCGCGGCGCGAATCGTGCCGTGCGCAGCGAGCGCCTGCTCCATCGCGCCGCGCAACGCCACGTGATACGCCGGCATCGCCTCGAGCTCGCGCGTGATTGGCGCCGACGTCGGCGCCACCAGCGGACGCGGCCCGATCGCTGCGAAGAAGTCGTTCGGGCCGAGCTCGTCGCCGCCTAGCGTGACGGCGCGCTCGACCGCCTTGAACAGCTCGCGGATGTTGCCCGGCCACGTGTGACCGGCGAGCGCCTGCCAGCCGTCGGCCGACACCATCTTCTTGCCGAACGCGGGCGCGAGATCATCGAGCATGCCGTCGACGAGCTCGCCGAGATCCGACATGCGCTCGCGCAGCGGCGTGAGCGTGAGCACGACCGTCGCGAGCCGGTGGTAGAGGTCCGGTCGCAACCGCGAGCCTTCGGTGCCGAGCCCCATCGTGCGATGCGTCGCCGCGACGATCCGCACGTCGATCGGACGATCCGACGTTCCGCCGACGCGACGCACGCGACGCGTCTCGAGCACGCGCAACAAGTGCGGTTGCAGCTCGAGCGGCAGCTCGCCGATCTCGTCGAGGAACAGCGTTCCACCGTGGGCTTCGACGAACCAGCCGTCGCGCGTCTCCGTCGCGCCGGTGAACGCGCCCTTCTCGTGTCCGAACAGCTCGGACGCGACGAGCTCGCGCGCGATCGAGCCGCAGTTCACGGCGACGAACGGACCATTCGCGCGCCGCGAGCTCTCGTGCACCAGGCGCGCGAGCAGATCCTTGCCCGTGCCGGTCTCACCGAGCACGAGCACGCTGCAATCGGTACGCGCCGCGGTCATCGCCTGTTCGATCGTCGTGCGCAGCGCCGGATCGCGGCCGCGCAACAGCTCGATCGCGTGGCGCCGCTCGTCGCTCGCCGCCGCGATCGCGACGAGCGTGGTGCGACCGACCGTGAGATACGCGCCGATGCGCAGCTCGGCGCATTCGACCGGGTTGCCGTCGATAAAAGTCCCGTTGCGCGAGCTCGCATCGCGCACGACGAGGGCGCCGTTGGGCTTGCGCTCGAGCACGCAGTGCACGTTCGACAGATATGGATCCTCGAACGCCAGGTCGCTGCTCGGGTTCGAGCCGACGACCCAGCGCCGCATCGTCGCGTCGAGCTCGAACACCTCACCGCTCGTCATGCGCTTGAGCGCGACGACCACCGATCCCGCACGGGGGCTGCCACCATTCGACTGCGTCGTCCTCATCCTCGCTCCTGGGCCATCGTGTCCATGTGTATCGATCACGACCTGGGGCGGTTGCGTCCTTCATGCCGCGCTAACCAGCTGAATTTTCGTGTGGCGCTGTCCGGAGTGTCCGGAGCGCGGCCGGACGCCGGACAGACGTCGGCCGAAAACGAAAAGGGCCGGCGAATCGCCGGCCCCGTTCGATCAATCGCAGCTCGATCAGCGCGTGCGGCTACGCAGCGCCTGGACGGCCGTCGTCGGAATACGCGGCATGTCCATCGTCGGGCGCGAGTGCGTGCGCGCGCGGAACCCCGAGCCCGAGCCCGAGGTCAGATCGCCGAGCGCGGTCGCCGTCGCGACGCTGATGCAGCCGAAGTCGGCGGCGTTGATGCCGCTGCCCGAGCCATCGAGCTGGTTGCACGGCGGGATGGCCAGGTCGCTTCCGTCGATCATCGTGTTGTTGTTCGAGTCGTACTTGTAGCGCGCGTGGTCGAAGCAGAAGCCGAGGGTGTCGTCGTACTGCGAGTCGGCGATCACGCCCGTCGTGCTGTCTTCCTCGAAGCCCCACCAGTAGTAGCAGGAGTTGTTCGCGGCCGAGCCCGTGGTGATCGGCGCGCCCGTGCGGATGTCCTGCGTCGAGCACGAGTGCGGCTCTTTGCCGGCCGACGTGAGCGTGACGTCGCTGCCGCAGTTGCCGCTGCCCGCGTAGCAGTCCTGCGGGATGCAGAACGCGATGCAGACCGCTTCCGTGCTGCCGAGGCTCATGTCCTTGAGCAGCGGGATGTAGCCCTGCGCGCAACCGTTGAGGTAGACGCTCATCGCGTCCGGCGCGCAGCCCGGCTGCGTCGGATCCGTCGAAGCGACGCACATGCTGCGGTGCACGAGGCCCGTGTTGAGCTCGCCGCCGCAGGTGAAGTGCGTCGGGTCGGTCGTGTCCGAGCTCGGGAAGCCGTAGCAGCCCTGGTCGGAGCCGCAGGTCGAGCCGGTCTTCGCCGGCAGCGGGTCACCCGCGCTGCCGGTGCCGAAGCGGTTGTCCGCCAGCGGATCGCACGTCTTGTCGCACGCGCCAGCCTCGAAGTTACCGTTCACCTCGAAGAGGCCGCTGTAGATGCCGCACGCGAAGCCGCTGCCGCATGCCGAGCCGCCCGCGTTGTTATCGCAGATCGTCTCGCACTTGCCGTTGATGCAGATGCCGCCCTTGTCGCAGTTGTCGAACGTCGGAAGGTTCGAGCCTTCCGGCGCGCAGTCGCCACCGATCGCGACGGTGCCATCGGGCTCGCAGTCGACGTGGCCGATCGTCGTCGTGTCCTGAACCCAGGTGCAACGCGGGTTGTCCGCCGGGCATCCGGTCTGCGCGATGGGATCGCAGATGGGACCACCGCTGCCGTTGTTGCTGTCGATGATCTTGTTGTTGTTGCCACCGCAGGCGACGGCAAAGAGCCCCATGACGAAGGCTCCGCGGGCTAGGTTCTGCATCTAAGTCCTCTCATTCCCAAAGTTCGAGCGTGGCAAAAAAGCTGCGCGACCCTACTTTTGTTGCCCCGGGGGGGTCAAGCCAATTGTGGCAAGTTGACGGTAGGCGGATTCGTGGTCGCCCGACGATGATCGAAGTCACGTCCGCGATCAGGGCGTGACGGTGACCGAGCCAGGCGGCAGCGAGCCGGGTCCTGGGCCTCGGGTCTCGAACACCGCGATCCCGGTGACACCGGCCGCGACCGCGGCGGCTCCGGCAATCACGTACCAGCGGCTGTACCAGGGACGTGCGGAAGTCACTGGCCCACCCGCGGAAAGCGCGATCTCGAGCGGTTGGTCCGGAGCTGCGACGCGCGCGATCGCGGCACCGCCCGCGTCTCGCGCTTCGATGTAGTACTCGAGGACGTACGGACGAGGCGACGGGTCGGGCGTGATCCGCGCACGCCACCGCCCGCCGCCGCGCGGACTGGCCGGCGTCAGCTTATAGCCGAGCTCGCCGCGCCGCCGCGTGGCGACGGCGACGTCGAAGACATTCCCGCGCGTCGCCCGGACGTCGATCTCGAGCGGGCGACCGGCCGTGCCAGCGGTCGGCACGGCGTGCTCGAGGTCGGCGCCGGCGTTCGCGTCGTAGCCCGGGATCAGCTGCTTCTTCAGATCATCGAAGAACGCGCGAACCTTCGGCGA
>Ga0070665_100008087_pt1 | contig 10646 bp, 12 predicted proteins | sample KBSS13metaG_FD_65862 | JGI IMG/M metagenome (GOLD analysis project Ga0070665, IMG submission 65862) | Switchgrass rhizosphere microbial communities from Kellogg Biological Station, Michigan, USA - KBS S1-3 metaG | ecosystem: Host-associated > Plants > Roots > Rhizosphere > Soil ...
AAAGGTCCCGGGCTCACTGCAGAGAGTGTCGTCGCGCACGCGAAGCAATCGCTGACCGGGTACAAGGTGCCGAAGCACGTGTACATCCGGAAGGATCTGCCCAAGACGAACGTGGGGAAGATCTTGCGGCGGGCGTTGAAGGATGAGTTGAAGCAGCGGCAGGCGTGATCCAGCTTGTCGCTCGACGTTGGGTGGAATGCGGTTTCAACAGGGATGTCGAGCGCTTCGGTATGATTCGCCCATGACCTCGCTGACTCCATTCCACATCGCCGTCCAGGTCCGCGACCTCGAAGAAGCGCGCTCCTTCTATAAAGGAGCGCTCGGCTGCTCCGAAGGCCGCAGCAGCGATCACTGGGTCGACTTCAACCTCTTTGGCCACCAGTTCGTGGTCCATCTGAACAAGGCGCTGGGCAAGGACGGCAAGATCAGCCAGATCCACAACGCCGTCGACGGTCATGGCGTGCCCGTGCCCCACTGCGGCGTGGTGCTGACGATGGACGCGTTCGACGCGCTGGCCAAGCGCATCCGCGAAGCGGGCCAGACATTCGTGATCGAGCCTTATGTTCGATTCAAGGGATTGCCCGGTGAACAGGCGACGATGTTTCTGCTCGATCCGTCGGGGAACGCACTAGAGTTCAAGGCGTTCAGGGACATTGCCAAACAACTCTTCGAAACCTGATCAGCGACGCGACAGCGGCAGCGCCGTCGTTTCCTTGATCGTCGAAAGCGCAATAGACGAGTGAACGGACTCCACCCCCGGCAGGCGTGTCAGGTGATCGAGGAAGAACGCCTCGTACGCCTTGATATCGCGCACCACGATGCGCAGCAGGAAGTCCGTGTCCCCCATCAGCGTGTAGCACTCGAGCACTTCGGGATGCTCGCGCACCGCCTGCTCGAACTTGCCGAGCGAGTCGCGCCCGTGCGTGGACAATTTCACCCGGGAAAAGACCGTGACGTTCAAGCCAACCTTCTCGCGATCCAGCAAGGTCACGCGGCTTTTGATGACGCCGGCCTCCTCGAGACGCGTGATCCGGCGCCAGCAGGTGGAGGTGGTCATGTCGACCTTCTCCGCCACCTCGGCGGCCGACAGGTTGCCGTGCTGCTGCAGCACTTCGAGGATTCGGAGGTCCGCCTTGTCCAGCTCAACGTGCATGGGAATGGCCATCCGGCGCCTTTTGGTGGCATGAATAGTTCATCGAAAGCCGGTATGAAGCAAGTTTTGTAACGCCTAGTGCGCGGCAGCGGGCGTAGGCTGCCGCACTTTCGAAGGAGTGCGATGCATGAGTGTCTTCGAGAATCGGGAGTTCAACGGCCACGAGCTCGTCACCTTCGGGAACGACGGGCCCACGGCGCTCCGCGCCATCGTTGCCGTTCACTCCACCGCGTTGGGCCCGGCCGCCGGCGGTTGCCGCATGTGGCCCTATGCCAGCACGGATGAAGCCATCACCGATGCGCTCCGACTCTCGCGTGGCATGAGCTTCAAGAACGCCATGGCCAACCTGCCGTTCGGCGGTGGCAAGGCGGTCATCATCGGCGACTCCCGTCGCAAGACGCCGCAGCTCTTCGAAGCCTTCGGCCGTTTCGTCGACACGCTCGGCGGCCTGTACATCACGGCCGAAGACGTCGGCACCACCACCACGGATATGGAAAGCGTCGCGAAGCAGACGAGCTTCGTGACCGGGCTGCATCGTCGCGGCGGTGAGTTCGGCGGTGACCCGGCGCCGAAAACCGCGCTCGGCGTTTACCTTGGCATCAAGGCCGCCGCGAAATTCCGCTGGGGCCGCACGGATCTCGCAGGTCTGCGCGTTGCCGTTCAAGGTGTCGGTGGCGTCGGCTATCACCTCTGCCGCCTGCTCGCGGCTGACGGCGCGGTGCTGCGTGTCGCGGATGTGCGCTCGACCGCGGCCGAACGTGTGCGGGATGAGCTCAGCGCCTCGATCGTTCCGGTCGAGACCGTGATGTATGAAGACGTGGATGTGTTCGCGCCCTGCGCGCTCGGCGCGGTGCTGAACGAGCACACCATCGGCAAGATCCAGGCGCGCATCGTCGCCGGTGCCGCGAACAACCAGCTCGCGAAGGATGCGGACGGCGTCTCGCTTCAGGCCGCCTCCATTCTTTATGCGCCGGACTATGTGATCAACGCGGGCGGCATCATCAGCGTCACGCGCGAATACCTCGGCGGCAGCAGCGAGGCGCAGGTGAGCGCGGAGATCCACGCGATCGGCGAGCGGCTCACCGAAATCTTCGACAAGGCGCGTCGGGAGAACAAACCGACCAATGTCGTGGCGGATCGTCTCGCGCAGGAGCGCATCGAGACCGCGCAGAACCGCCTAGTCGCCTGAAAGCGACGACCTTCCAGCCTTTAGACGCCGTTGAATGACATGCGCCGCCTTCCGGCGGCGCGTGTGCAGTACACTCCCGCTTCTAATGAAGCGCGTGATGGCTATTGCGAACCAGAAGGGGGGCGTCGGCAAAACGACGACCGCCGTCAATCTCGCTGCTTCGCTCGCGGCGACCAAGCGCCGCACGCTCCTCATCGACCTCGATCCCCAGGGCAATGCCACCATGGGCTGCGGCATCGACAAGGCGCAGCTTCAGCGTGGCACGTGCGAAGTGCTGCTCGGCGAGGCGGATATCCAGTCCGCGCTGGTGCCTCTCGAAGCCGCGGGCTTCACGATGCTGCCCACCAACCAGGATCTCGTGGCCGCGGAAGTGCGGCTGCTCACGATGACGGTGGGACGCGAGACCAAACTGCAGCACGCGCTGAAGCCGGTGCGTGATCAGTTCGATGTGATCATCATCGACTGCCCGCCCTCATTGAACATGCTCACCGTGAATGCGCTCGTCGCCGCGGATAGCGTGCTCATCCCGATGCAGTGTGAGTACTACGCGCTCGAAGGGCTTTCGGCGCTGCTGTCGACTGTCGATCAGATTCGCTCGGCCGTGAATCCCGGCCTCGAGCTCGAAGGCATTCTGCGCACGATGTTCGACCCCAGGAATAACCTCGCGAACGAAGTGGGCGCGCAGCTCATCATGCACTTCGGCGACAAGGTGTTCCGCACGATCATTCCGCGCAATGTGCGACTTGCTGAGGCGCCTTCTTTCGGCAAGCCCGTGCTCCTCCATGACAAGGAGTCGCGGGGCGCGCTCGCCTACCTGGCGCTCGCTGGGGAAATGATTCGGCGAGAAGAAGAAGCGAAGGAGACGCCCGCTCCTGCTACGCCTGGGTCCGGCGACTCCGGTTCCGGCGCCGGATCGGGCGAAGAGGGCGCCATCGCAAGCGCCGGCCCGCGCGAAGAGGCTCTTGGCGGGGACCGGCCGTAAGGCGCCGCTCTCAGCCGCCCGGCGATTGAGGGCGTCTTAGTTCTTCCTCCCCTCCAAACTTTCTTTATGATCCGTTCGATGTCCCAGAAGAAGCCAACGCTCGGCCGGAGTCTCGCCGCACTGCTGCCGAACACGTTCGCGCAGGTGCCGCCGCCCGCGGCCGGCGGTGCTCCTGCCGCGCCGGCCGGTGCCGAGTCTCGCGGCTCGCCCGCCCTGGCACCGGGCGATGAGCTCGCGAAGTTGCCGCTCGATCTGCTTCAGCGAGGCAAATATCAGCCGCGCGTCGACATGCGCCAGGAAACGCTGCAGGAGCTGGCGGACTCCATCAAGGCGCAGGGCGTCGTGCAGCCCATCGTGGTCCGGCCAGTCGGGACACCCGCGGCGGGCCAGTCGCAGCGATACGAAATCATCGCCGGCGAGCGCCGCTGGCGCGCCTCGCAGCTTGCGGGGCTCGCGGATATTCCCGCGATCATCCGCCACATCCCCGATGAAGCCGCGATTGCCGTCGCGCTCATCGAGAACATCCAGCGCGAGGACCTCAATTCGCTCGAAGAGGCGCGCGCGCTCGACCGCCTGATCAACGAGTTCCAGCTCACCCACCAGCAGTGCGCCGACGCGATCGGCCGCTCTCGCGCCGCGGTGTCGAACCTGCTCCGGCTGCTCGAAGCGGCGCCCGAAGTGTGTGACATGGTGGCGACCCATTCGCTGGAGATGGGCCACGCCCGCGCGCTGCTGGGACTCACGAACAAGCGCAAGCAGGCCGAAGTCGCGGCCGAGGTTGCGAAGAAAGGCATGTCGGTGCGCGACACCGAAGCCCTGGTCCGGCGACTCACGAGCGCGCCGTCCAGTGGCTCGGCGAGTTCGGCGGCCGAGTCAGCGGCCGGCGCGGCCGGCTCGAGCGACCCGAATGTGTCACGGTTGGAGCAGGAGCTGGCCGAAAAGCTGGGCGCGAAGGTCACGATCCAGCACGCGGCCTCCGGCAAGGGCAAAGTCGTCGTGACGTATAACAGTCTCGATGAGCTCGACGGCATCCTCGCCCACATTCAGTAAAGCGCGCATCGGCCAGAAACCAGTCTCGAACGGCTGAAATCGCCCGATATCCGCATCGTGAAAAATTTCTGCTTCGCGACCCTTCGCGATGTGGAATTTCAAAACGCGCCTCTCTATAATCCCGCGGCTTCGCGTCGCCCTACCTAAGTAGTTGTGCGGCAAAGAGTAAAGCGAAGCCACTTCCCCACTCGCAAGAGTTCGGAAAGTGGCTTTTTTAATGCCTGAGGGGCTGATGACCGGGGTCTCGATCGATGCCGCGCAGGCACGCCGGGTGGGTTTCACCGTCGTGCTCTGGCAGGGCGCAGTGACCATCGTTGTCGCGCTCGTCAGCTTGTTTGTAGCCACTCGCCTCGCTGCCGTTTCGGCGTTGCTGGGCGGGGGGATCAGCACACTCGCGAGCCTCGTGATGGCCGCCCTGAGTTTCAGGCGCTCATCACTTGCGAGTCCGCAGAATGCGGTGCGCGGGTTCTACGTCGGTGAAGCGGCCAAGCTCGCGACCGTCGTGGTGCTGTTCGTGGTGGTTTTGCGAACAATGAAGGTCTCGCCGCTGGCGATGTTCGCAGCCTACGTGGCGACCTTCTTCGTTTACTGGGTTGCGCTGGCCAATGCGCTGCCGACGCTGCGAGGCGCGGCGGTGCCGGGTGCGGCGCCCAAGTGATGCACAAGGTGACTTGAACGACTATGGCTGCCGTAGAACACGCTGCTGAAGAAGCGCCGACCGCTGGCGAGTACATCCTTCATCACCTCACGTTCCTGAAGAACCATGAGCCGAAGGGCATCATCGACTTCAGCGTCGTGCACTGGGACAGCGTGTTCTTCTCGGTGCTGCTCGCCGTGGTGTTCGCAGGCTCGTTCTGGTTTGCCGCGCGCCGCGCCAGCGCCACCGGCGTGCCCAAGGGCTTCCAGAGCTTCGTCGAGCTGCTGATCGACTTCATCGACACCACGGTGAAGGAGAGCTTCAGCCATCACAGCAAGGTGATCGCGCCGCTCGCGCTGACCATCTTCGCCTGGGTGTTCCTGTTCAACTTCATGGACCTGCTGCCCGTCGACCTGCTGCCCAAGGTGGCGCACTGGTTCGGCGTCGAGCACCTGAAGTCCGTGCCGAGCACCGACGTGAACGTGACGTTCGGCATGTCGCTCACGGTGTTCATCCTCATCATCTTCTATAGCATCAAGATGAAGGGGCTCGGCGGCTTCGTCAGCGAGTTCACGATGCAGCCCTTTGCGTCGAAGAATCCGGTGGTGAAGGTGCTGCTGATTCCGGCCAACCTGGTGCTGGAAATCGTGCCGTTCCTGGCGCGCCCGATCTCGCTCAGCCTGCGTCTGTTCGGCAACCTGTTCGCCGGCGAGATGATCTTCCTGCTCATTGCGCTGCTCACGCTCAACGGCCTGTCGGGCCTCACGGGCGTCGGCGGCTGGATCGGCGTGTTCGGCCACGTGCTGCTGGGCCTGGTGTGGGCGATTTTCCACATCCTGGTGATCACGCTGCAGGCCTTCATTTTCATGGTGCTCACCATCATCTATCTGTCGATGGCGCACGAGCATCACTGATGCGCGCGATGGCGCGCGACCTGATTTCGGTTTGAATTGGTTTCGATAGCTGTTTCTTCGTAGGAGGTTTTCGTGGAAAGCATTGCAACAGTCCAGGGCATGACCGTGCTGGCCGTGGGCATCATCTTCGGTCTCGGCGCGCTCGGTACCGCCATCGGCTTCGGTATTCTGGGTGGCCGCTTCCTGGAAGGCGCTGCACGTCAGCCTGAGCTGACCCCGATGCTGCAGACCAAGATGTTCATCGTCGCGGCGCTCGTCGACGCGGTCGCGATGATCGGTATCGGCTTCGCGCTGTTCTTCACGTTTGCGAATCCGTTCCTGGGTGCGCTCCAGACCGCGGGCGGCTGAACGCGCAATGCTGAGCGCGTCGTTCGGCTCAGGCAGCAGGAGAATCGACCGTGAACATTAATTTCACGCTCATCATCCAGATGGTGGTGTTCGCACTGCTGATCTGGTTCACGATGAAGTTCGTGTGGCCGATCATTCTCGGCGCCATGGAAGCGCGCGAGAAGAAGATCGCGGCGGGTCTTGCGGCGGCCGAGAAGGGCCAGCAGGAGCTGACGCACGCGCGCAGCAATTCCGACTCGATCATCCGCGAAGCGCGTGAACGCGCGCAGCAGATCATCGACCAGGCACAGCATCGCGCCAACGAGATCGTCGATCAGGCGAAGACCACCGCGACGAGCGAAGGTCAGCGACTGGTCGCGGCTGCCCAGCAGCAGATCGATCTCGAAGCGAACCGCGCCCGTGAAGCGCTCCGCAAGGAAGTGGCGACGCTCGCCGTGACCACGGCGTCGAAGCTGCTGGAGCGCGAGATCGACGCGCGCGCCCACGCGGACCTGATCAGCAAGCTGGCAACGCAGATCTGAAGCAATGGCAGACCGTAGCACCATCGCAAGGCCGTATGCCCGCGCCGCTTTCCAGGAAGCTCGCGCGGACAAGCGCCTCGGCCCCTGGTTCGATGCGCTCAACACCGCCGCCGCCGTCGTGCAGGACGAGCGCGTGCAGAACCTGCTCGGCGATCCGCGTGTGACGCCGGCGCAGCTCGCACAGCTCGTCATCGACATCGCGGGCCCGGGGCTCGGGCCGCACGGACAGAACTTCGTGCAGACCCTCGCGGAGAACCGTCGTCTCGGCTATTTGCCCGAGATCGCCGGCATCTTCGGTGAGCTGAAAGATGCCGAAGAGGGCATCGTCGACGTCACGGTCACCTCCGCCGCGCCGCTCGACCAGCAACAGCAGCTCACGCTGAGCGAGGCGCTCGCGCGCAAGTTGAAGCGTCAGGTGCGACTGCATTGTGAGACGGACAAGACGCTGATCGGTGGCGCGGTCGTGCGCGCCGGCGACCTGGTAATCGACGGCTCCCTGCGCACGCGGCTCGACCGCATCGCGACCGAGCTCACTGCGTAACGAATACTCTGAGGATGCGATAAATGGCCATCAAGGCAACCGAGATCTCCGATCTCATCAAGCAGCGGATCGAGAACTTCAAGTCGTCCACTGAAGCCCGCAACGTCGGCACCATCGTGTCGCTGACGGACGGCATCACGCGCATCCACGGTCTCGCCGACGCGCGTTACGGTGAGATGCTCGAGTTCCCGGGCGGCATCTACGGTCTGGCGCTCAACCTCGAGCAGGACTCCGTGGGCGCCGTCGTGCTCGGCGAATACAAGAGCCTGGGCGAAGGCGACACCGTCAAGACCACGGGTCGCATTCTGGAAGTACCGGTGGGCCCGGAGCTCCTCGGCCGTGTGGTCGACGCGCTCGGTCAGCCGCTCGACGGCAAGGGCCCGATCAATGCTTCGCGGACCGCGCCGATCGAGCGCGTGGCGCCGGGCGTGATCTATCGCAAGTCGGTGAGCCAGCCGGTGCAGACGGGCTACAAGGCCGTCGACTCGATGGTGCCGATCGGCCGCGGCCAGCGCGAGCTGATCATCGGCGACCGCCAGACCGGCAAGACCGCGCTCGCCGTCGACACGATCATCAACCAGAAGAGCTCGGGCGTTAAGTGCGTGTACGTCGCCATCGGCCAGAAGGCGTCGACCATCGCGAACGTCGTGCGCAAGCTCGAAGAGCACGGCGCGATGAAGCACACGATCATCGTTGCCGCGCCGGCCTCCACGCCGGCCGCCATGCAGTACATCTCGGCGTACTCGGGCGTGACGATGGGCGAGTACTTCATGGACAACGGTGAAGACGCGCTGATCATTTATGACGACCTGTCCAAGCAGGCCGTCGCGTATCGCCAGATCTCGCTGCTGCTGCGTCGTCCGCCGGGCCGCGAAGCGTTCCCTGGCGACGTGTTCTATCTCCATAGCCGCCTGCTCGAGCGCAGCGCGCGTGTGAACGAAGAGTATGTCGAGAAGGCGACCAACGGCCGCGTGAAGGGCAAGACTGGTTCGCTCACGGGCCTGCCGATCATCGAAACCCAGGCGGGTGACGTGACCGCGTTCGTGCCGACCAACGTCATCTCGATCACCGACGGCCAGATCTTCCTCGAGACCGATCTCTTCAACGCCGGCATCCGCCCGGCCATGAACGCCGGCATCTCGGTGTCGCGCGTCGGCGGCTCGGCGCAGACCGACATCATCCGTCGCCTCGGCGGCGGTATCCGTCTCGCACTCGCGCAGTATCGCGAGCTCGCGGCCTTCTCGCAGTTCGCGTCGGACCTGGACGAAGCGACCCGCAAGCAGCTCGAACGCGGCCAGCGCACGATGGAGGTGATGAAGCAGAAGCAGTATCAGCCTCTGTCCGTCGCCGAGATGGCCCTGGTCATCTACGCGGTCAACAATGGCTACTTCGACAAGGTGCCGCTCAACAAGGTGGTGGATTTCGAAACCGCGATGCGCGGCTTCGCGAACTCCAGCCACAAGGCGGCGATCGATGCGATCAACGCGGAGCCGGTGCTGAAGAAGCACGAGGCGACGCTGAAGCAGATCGTCGAAGCGTTCGTGTCCACCGGCACGTACTAAAGAGATCGCAAGCTCATGCCGGGCACAAAGGAAATCCGCACGAAGATCGCGAGTGTGAAGAGCACTCAGAAGATCACGAAGGCCATGCAAATGGTGGCTACGAGCAAGATGCGTCGTGCGCAGGACCGCATGAAGCTGGCTCGTCCGTACGCGGACAAGATCCGCACCGTGATCGGCCATCTGAACGAGGCGAATCCGGACTATCGCCATCCGTTCCTGCAGGAGCGCGAGCCCAAGTCGATCGGCGTCATTGTCGTGTCGACCGATCGCGGTCTCGCCGGTGGCCTGAACGCGAACGTGTTCAAGCAGACGCTGACGCTGCTGCGTGAGTGGCAGGGCAAGGGCGCGAGCGTGAGCCTGTGCCTCATCGGCACGAAGGGCACGGTGTTCTTCCGCCGCCTCGGCCTGCCGATTCTCGCGAACGTGTCGGGCCTTGGCGATCGGCCGCACGTGAAGGACCTGATCGGCACCGTGAAGGTGATGCTCGACGCGTATCGCGAGGGCAAGATCGACCGGCTCTTCATCGTGAATGCGCAGTTCGTGAACACGATGACCCAGCAGCCGACGGCGCAGCAGTTGCTGCCCGTGCTGCCGGCCGACAACAGCGGCCTGCAGGAGCACTGGGACTACATCTACGAGCCCGGCTCGAGGGAGATCCTCGACGGGCTGCTGATGCGCTACATCGAATCGCAGGTGTATCGCGCGGTCGTCGAGAACGTCGCCTCCGAGATGGCGGCGCGCATGGTGGCCATGAAGGCCGCCACCGACAACGCGGGCAAGCTCATCAGCGAATTGCAATTGATCTACAACAAGGCGCGCCAGGCCGCGATCACGAAAGAGCTTTCGGAGATCGTCGGCGGTGCCGCGGCGGTCTGAACGAAATGACACGCCTCTTTAAACTAAATGTCCGGGGTCGCGGCTTTGCGCGATCCCCGTTGGAAGTTGCGGCCGCAGGCCGCTAAAAAGGTACGCAAGCATGGCCACGGGTAAGATCACTCAGATCATCGGCGCAGTTATCGACGTGCAGTTCCCGCGCGAATCGATTCCGAATGTGTACGACGCGCTGAAGCTGAAAGACGCGAACCTCACGCTCGAAGTGCAGCAGCAGCTGGGCGACGGCGTGGTGCGCACCATCGCCATGGGCGCCTCCGAAGGCCTGCGCCGCGGGCTCGAAGTCGAGGCGACGGACCGGCCCATCAACGTGCCGGTCGGTAAGGCCACGCTCGGGCGCATCATGGACGTTCTGGGTGATCCGCAGGACAACCGCGGCCCCGTCAACGCGAAAGAGACACTGCCGATTCACCGTCCCGCGCCGTCGTTCGACGAGCAGGCGGGCGGTGGTGACCTCCTCGTCACGGGCATCAAGGTGATCGACCTGCTGGTGCCGTTCGCGAAGGGCGGTAAGGTCGGTCTGTTCGGCGGCGCCGGCGTCGGCAAGACCGTGAACATGCTCGAGCTCATCAACAACATCGCCAAGCAGTACAGCGGTCTGTCCGTGTTCGCGGGCGTGGGTGAGCGCACTCGCGAAGGCAACGACTTCTATCACGAGATGATCGAGTCGGGCGTTATCGACCCGGTGAACCTCGAGAACTCGAAGGTCGCGATGGTGTACGGCCAGATGAACGAGCCGCCGGGCAACCGCCTGCGCGTCGCGCTCTCGGGTCTGACCATGGCCGAATACTTCCGCGACGAAGTGCGCGAAGACGGCAAGAAGGGCCGCGACGTGCTGTTCTTCGTCGACAACATCTA
>Ga0070665_100008093_pt1 | contig 10642 bp, 7 predicted proteins | sample KBSS13metaG_FD_65862 | JGI IMG/M metagenome (GOLD analysis project Ga0070665, IMG submission 65862) | Switchgrass rhizosphere microbial communities from Kellogg Biological Station, Michigan, USA - KBS S1-3 metaG | ecosystem: Host-associated > Plants > Roots > Rhizosphere > Soil ...
AGGTCCTTCAGGTTTACCGGAATCCGTTCGGTTTGACCGTCACTGGCGGTACGTACGATGTAGGCAACGTCGGCGGCCGACGCGCTGACGCCGCCAGCCTGTGCCAGCAGGTCCACGACCTTGGTCGTGGGGGTTACGGGATATCGGCCGGATACGCCCACCTGGCCGAGCACCGAAACGAACTGGCTGGCGCCCTGTCGCACCAGAATGGTCACCTGAGGATTGACGAAGAAGCCGCCGTCCTTGAGAGCCTTGGCGACTTTCGATGAGGCTTCTACCGCGGACAGCCCGGCGACCTGCACGGGGCCGACCATCGGCACGAGAATGTTGCCGTTGTCATCGACGAGCGCCTCGGTCTTGTCCGGCTGGCCGTAAATATCGATGCCGACCAGATCCCCGGGCCCGAGTTGGCTCAGCGTACGCTGGGTCGGTACGGCCGAGGTGGCGTCTGCGTTGGAAACACTGGCGGCAAAGACCAGCAACACAACAGCCAGCAGCGATGTCAGGGTACGAAGGCTTCTGATGATTGGCAGCATGTGATGTCGAAATGAGGAATGGGCCGGGCGTGGTCGCCCTGTTATCTCCCTGGTGGAATGGTAAAGCATCCGGCCGGCCAAATTCCGCCGATTGGGTCAAAAAGCCTTATAAACGATGTCGGGCGCGGGTGCATTCAGAACGGACACGGTCGTCAGGGCGATCACCAGTAGTGCAGTGCACCAGGCTGTCCGGACATATCGGGACTCCAGCCAGGGCCGGTTCTCGAACTCGAACGACAGCAGCCATTGCCGCGTGCTTTCCCAGGCCGCCAGGGCCACCGAGGCCACCACGAGAATCAGGGCCCAGACGGCGGTCATCTCGCCCGGGCTCAACGCCGCGGCCATGGTGTGCAACTGACTCCAGTTGGACCAGAACCAGAGCATGCAGAATGCGTACCAGGTATAAGTCATACCTCGCGCTACTATGACATACAGCGGGTTACGCGCCAGCTTGTTGTAACCGGCCCGCTTCAGGCGTGCAGTCATGTACATCTGATACAGTTTTGTGACACTCACCCCCAGACCCAACAGGATGCCGTAGAAGGCAAATTCCGAGGTCTGCCCGTGCCACACGCCGATCAGAAAGAATGTGATAAAGAATGCGCTCGCAACGATCGCCGGCTCGGCCCGGGTCGACGGCCAGCGACGCATGCAACTGATGACGATCGGGTTGTAGACATAGGTCTTCAACCAGTTCGACAGCGTCATGTGCCAGCGGTTCCAGAAGATCAGGAAGTTGGGCGATGAGAACGGTCGATTGAAGTTCTCGGGCAACTCGATCCGCATCAACCGGGCAAGCCCGATCACTATGTCGATGTAGCCGGAAAAGTTGGCGTACAGATAGAGAGGATAGATCGCCGCAACGATGGCTCCGCTCACGATCCGCACGCCGCTGGGGCCACCGCTGGTGAGGGACTCCAGCGCGTCCAACTTGGCCATATTCAACAGCAACGACAGGACGTTGACCTTGAAGAAGCCGACGATGATCCGGCGCAAGGCATGTCCAATCACGATGAGGTTCAGCGGCAGGGGAGGCACTGCCAGTTGCGAGCGCGCGAAGTCCGGGTAGGTTTGAATCGGCCCGGATACCAGCGTGGTGAAATTCAACGTGTAGTTGAGATAGCTCACCACACCGATCCGTTCCGGAACATCCGCATCGTGCGCATCAATGATCAGATGCATCACGCGGAAGAAGATATAGGAAAGGCCGAGGGTCACGTAGGGGTGCTGCAGGAACAGCCCGCCCGGTATGAACGTATATTTCTTCAGCCAGACAAACAATGCGATGCCCAGCACGACGGCGGGAACAAACAGCCGGCGGTACTTGCCCTGCACCAGGCGCACGCAGACGTAGCCGAATACCAGGAACCCGGCGAGCGGCAGGTAGGCTGCCGGGTTCAAAGAGAAGAACCCCAGAAAAATCACGCTGGCGGCCAACAGTACGAACTGCCGCCAGGCCAACGAGCGATGCAGGTTGCTCAACACCGCGCAGGCCAGCCCGTAGGCGACGAACTGCAGGGAGGCTGTTCCCATCATGGTTGGCTCCCGGTGGCGCCAGCGCATTGCGCCAGCTCGGGCACGGTCCCATCCAACAGCTTCTTCACGAGATGGTCCGCAATCAGCTTCTGTCCGGCCGGCGCCACGTGGCCGTCCACGACCAGGAACAGGTTCTGGGAATCGGGAGTGTTCTGGAACGGCTCCATCAGATCCACGTAGGCCGCGCCATGATCGGAAGCGATCTTTTCGAGCGCGTGACCGAAAGCGGCCGGGTCGGTTCCCGGCGGACGATGGGGCGCGCTGAGCAGCGCCGCCTCTGCACGTGACGGCACCGGAATCACCACGAAAGGCACACCCGCTGTCTTCATCGCGCCGGCCATGTCGCCGATGATCAGGTTCATGTCATCGAAGCGCTGTTGCCATGCCGGTGTGAAAGGGACACGCAGGAAGTCCGCCTTGTCGCCATAGTTCATGTACAGGCGCAGAAACGTCTCGCGATCCTGCAGCAGGTAGTGCTCGGCGACCAACAAAGTGCGGCTGCCGAGAATCAGTGATTGCAGCTTGCGCATCAGGCTCATTTCGTAATGCACCGCATTGCTGCTGACCGGCTTCTCGGGTTGGTTGCGGTCGGCGAGTGCCTGGGGATCGATGCGCTGCTCGATGTCGAAGGGCGCGAGCAACAGGAGAACGACCTGAGGTTTGAGCTTCAGCGCTTCCTGTACTTTGCGGTAGGCGTAGATGGGGCTCGCGGCGGGTTTACCGAGGTTCTGCACGTCGATGGGCCGCCCGCATCGCCGGCTGAGCTCTTTGGCGGCGATGTCGTAGTAGGTGTCCTCGTAGGGAACATCCAACCCCTGGGCCACGGAGGATCCGAGGATCGCTATGCGCAGCGTGCCCGGGGCTACCGGCCCACACGAAGTGGCGCTGCGATAGCCGCAATCGTTGTAGTTGTATGTCGCCCACGGACCTTCGGCATTCTTGAAGCGGGCGGTGCAGTTCGTCTTGAAGTAATAGCCTTCCGCGTTGCCGGTGGGCACCGCGCAGACGTTCTCTTCATCCATGGGCCAGGCAATTCGCGTCGACACCTCGGTGATGGTGAACATGACGATCACCGTCAGCAGGCTGACGAGCGGCAACAGCCAGTAATCGCGTCGCGAAAGGCGGCCGCCGGCGTCCGGTTCTGGCGTGGCGGGCTCGCTCATGGGCTGACTAGTCGAGCCCGATGACACGCACGGTCATCGGAGCCTCTGCAACGTGAGTTCCCGCGACGGCCAACTCCCAGTGGGTCGTGCCGTCCGGCTCTGTGCCGGTCTGGGCAAACCCGAGATTGGAGTAATGGTTCTCGACGAGTTTGTTGCGATCCGTGGGCCGATAAACGCCGACCAGGCGCTGGATGCCCCGGGCCTCGGCGCGGCTCAGGATCTGTCGCAGCACAGCCTGCTCGACACGGCGGCCGAGCACGCGGCAGCTCATGAGCCAGGTATCGATTTGCCAGTCCGATGCAGCACCGGGCCGGCAGATGATCACGCTGATCATGCCGTTGTCGCCGAACACGTCCGACAGTCGTACTTGCAACGTGAAACAGCTCGGGTCGTGCTCCGCTTCCGCGACCTCGGCTTCGGTGTAGCGGCGCGTCGTCAGGTTGAACTGGTTCGACTTGTTGATGAGCTGGGAGATGCGCGCCCGGCCGGTCTCATCGAACGGCTGGAACGTGATCTCCATGTTGAGTGTCTTCAGGTACGCATCGAGATCGCCCGCGGCCTTCTGCAGCTCGACGCGCTTGGCGTTGTCCTGATAGAAGTCGGCGCGCTTCAGATCCTCGTCGGAGAAGACGATCGCCTCGAAGTAACCGGCGGCCGCCACGGTCCGCGCATACAGAGCCGGGTCCTCCGGCAGCTCCGGTACCGCCACCTCGGGCAACATCCGGCGCACGAGATTGCGCTCGACCGGGTTGTCGTCCACAAACACCATGGAATCGATGCCGAGCGACAGCTCTTTCGCAATCGCCTGGATATTGGTCGCCTTGTCATTCCAGTTGGCCTGGAACACGGCAATGTGGTCCTCCTTCAGCAGCATCTCCGGATGCTCGCGGAAGGGCTTGCGGGCCACATCGTCATTGTTCTTTGACGACACGGCGAGCGCGATGCCTCGGGCACGCAATTCCAGCGCCATGCGCTGGACGCTCAAGTGAGCTTCACCGGTCGGATCGCCCTGGGCTACCTGGATGCCGTCGAGTCCATCGTCGCCGATGACGCCGCCCCAGACCGTATTGTCCAGGTCGAGCACCAACACACGGCGGCTCTTGCCTTTCAGGGCGCCTAGCAGGCGGCCGACGTGATCGGCATACAAGGGCAGATAGCGGTTGGAAAACGGCAGTTTCGCCAGATTCCACTGCATCGGGGAGTGCCAGTTCTCCGTGCCGACCGTGGCCGCGATTCCGGCCACATCGAGCAGCAGGTCGGAAGTGCCGAGCACGTTGGCGGCCAGTCGCGCGTTGATTCGCGAGAGGACGTTCTGCGTAGTGCCCGGGAGCAGGCGGTCCATGCTGCCGAACAAACGTTCAGCGGGCGTGGCGAGGGTTTGAACGATAACCGTGGTGCCGTGGGCTTTGAGGCCGTTACGGACCGTCTCGATATATCCCACCGCGCGCGTGGTCGACTCTTCAGCGGCCTGCTCGCTACCGAGCCTGGTTTGAATGGGCAGGGCGCGATAGTCGATGGCCAGCAGCACGGCATCGGGTTTGGCGGTGTTGACTATCGAGTCGGGCGACAGGGCTTCCTGCATCACCTGGTCGTAGTGGCCGCTGATACATTCCAGGGCGAGGCCGTGGCGCGCCGCCGTGGCTACCAGGGCCGGCTTGATGAAATCCAGGGTGGAGTTGCTGAGCACTCCGAGGCGAAACGGCAGCAGCGGTTTCAGATCGGCCCCGGCCTGTTGCAGCGAACCAATCGTGCGCGCCAGCCGGTTCAGTTGATTCTCATCGAGGGCGTGCGTTGCGAGGAAACGCAAACGCCGGCCGCAGTCGGCACTGTCCTGGAGCAGCGCGCGGCACTGTGCATTGAAATCGGGCGGCGCGGCCGGTAGCCATGCCAGGTCGCGGTATAGATGTTCGCTCATGTCACAGCCACCTGGGGGCCACTAGCGCGCCTTGGCGCTAATCAACTCGGCGAGGCCCGCGACGTTCTTGAGCCGGCCGATCTCGGCTGCAGAGAACTTCACATTGAATTCCTTCTGCACTGTCAGCATCAGCCGGATGTGAGTCAGGCTATCCCATTCGGGCACGTCGTCGGCCGTCATGTCCGGCCGTAGTGTCAGCGAGTCATCGCCGAATACGTCGTGGAAAATGGGAGTGAGGCGTTCGTATATGTCTTTGTTGTCCATCGTTCTGTCATCATGCCCGCATAACACTGTGAATGATCTGCGCCGTCGCACAAAACCGACTGAGCTGGCGCGCGACCCGGCGAGTTTCCCGGAAACGTGACCCAAGCCCTTGATCTTCCTGGGTTGCGCGAGTTTACCTGAGCAAGATTGCATTCGCCTATACTCGATGGATAACAATGAAACCGATCAAGTACGCACTGATAACGCCCAGCTATTGGGCCGACGTGGAACGCTGCAGGTTCCTGGTTGAAAGCGTCAACCGTTGGGTCGACCCGTGTGTGCATCACTATCTGGTCATTGCACGCCTGGACCTGCCGTTGTTCCGGCCGATGGTGGGGCCCCGCACCGATTTGATCGTCGTCGAGGACATCATCCCGAAGTGGCTGTTCCGGTTGCCGCTGGTGCGCCATTTCTGGTTCAGCCTGCGCACGCGGCCCGTCAAGAACTGGATTCTGCAGCAGATCGTCAAACTGTCGGTGCCCACGGTCGTCAGCGAAGATGTGTTGTTGTACGCCGATTCGGACATGTTTTTCATCGCGCCCTTCGATCCGCGCAGCTTTGAGCGGGACGGCCGCGTGCCGTTGTTTGTCGAAAACGGCCAACGCGGCCTGATTCCCGCCAACGATCAATGGCAGTCCACGGCGGCGGGGCTGTTGGGCCTGACGCCGGAAGCCAGCTACGACACCAACTACGTCAACCAGTTGATCTGGTGGCGCCGTGAGAATGCCGTGCGGGCCGTCAACCGGGTGGCCGAAGTCACCGGTAAGCAGTGGCAGCGGGCGATTGCCCCGCTCAGCGGCTTCTCCGAATACATTCTCTACGGCATGTACAACCATCTGGTGCTGACCGAGTCCGCCAGCGGCCACTGGGTCGATGACCAGACCCGGACCTTGAATTACTGGGGTACCACGCCGCTCAACCTCGAGCAGTTGCGCGAGTTCCGCTCCAAGCGCCTGGAATTCCAGCATTCGGCCATGGTCTCCGCCAAGTCCGGCACGGCTATCGAGGACGTGCGCAAGGTCTTCGGCGGCGCCTAAAAGATATCGATCGTCGTCACGCTGTACGCGGGGAGCGTGACGGTCAGCGACGATCCCGAGGCGGCTTGCGTACCGGCCGACACCGGCTTGATGTTGGTTCCCTGAGTCGCCGCCGTTGCGGCCGTGATGTGGTACAGATGGGCGGTGCCGCTCAACGGTTGACCCGTGATCGTTGAGGTCTGTGAAGCGTTGGACCGATTGATCACTACCATCACAACCCGTCCGGCACGGCTGCTGTCGGTGCTCACGTAGGCGACTACGTTCGCCGTGTTGCTCGATGAGGTGCTCACCGACGTATCGCCGAAATTGGCGCCGGCGCCGTCGAAGTTGCGGAAGGCGGCAAATGCGCCCATGGGGTAGGGGGCATCGTTGACCGGCCAGATATAGGCCGAGTGCAGGCCGTACTGGCCGAAGATTCCCAGGTTGTCCGCCTGGGCGATCAGCCCGGCGATGTTGTTGTTGCCGCCGTTGAAGTATTCGGTGAACGACAGTCCCTTCGTGACGCCCGCGGCCGCCAGCTTGTCCTGCAGCCGCGGTATCAGTCGGATCGCATTGATGGCGACTGCCCGGGTGATGTAGGAGCTCTCAACGAAAGTCGAATCCCACAGGCTGCGTGGGCTCTGGACGATCAACTGCATCTGCGCGTCGGTCAGGGACGCCGAGCTGTCGCCGCTGATCTGGGTGCCGCTGACCGGATCGTCGATCTGGGAATACCAGTGCAGCGAAATGATGTCGACGAGCGAGTGCCCGGCACTCGTTTCGGCGGCTTTCACCGCTGCGATGTAACCGTCGATCAGCCAGTTGTTGCCGTTCGGGGTGGGCGTGGGATAGCTGCTGTCCCAGTAGTAGAACTGCGCAAAACCGGAGATGGCCGGACCGTAGATGGTGGCCTGTGGGAACTGGGCCTTGATGGCCGTAGCGGCGGCGGTGGACTTCGAGAAGAAGGCGTTGTAGCCGATCTCGGTGGACGTCTCCATCTCCTCGTGGGTGTGGAACCACAGGTCCGGCTCGTTATCCAACTCGATGAAGATCGGCAGCCCGGAGTTCGGTGTCGATGTAAATACATTTTGACCGCTGTAGAACTGGTTGGTCGCCCAGACCATCTCATCGACGTACACGCTGGCATTGCTGTTGGACGGTGTCGTGGTGAAGGCCGATCCCTTGGCGAACACGACGGTCTTGAACCGCGATGTCTGTATCGGGTTCGTCACGTTGACAGGGCCGTTGGCATCGGCGGCCACGTAACCCAGCAACGGCACGGTCATCAGGCCGGCGATGTTGTTGCCCCGATCCGTCGCGAACGGTCCGGTGATGGCTGCGAGCGGCGTGGTGCTGTTGCTCAGGTACTGGTCGTTCTGGTAATTGAAGTCACTGCCGGCATTGGAGTAATTGTTCTGCCAGTTGTAGCCGGTCCAGCGATTGCCGCCCAGACGGTCGATGGTCAGGGACGCGGTGGGCACGGTGATTCCGGTCACGGCCGGAATGTTGGCGCCGTAGATGTATTTGGAAATGGTCTTCGTGCTCGACGGATTGGCCGTGATCGTCACGCTGCCCGCCGCAGGCGTCGAAGGCGCGACGGGAGTCTCACTCACTTCAGCCGAGTTGGCGCCTTCACCTGCGGAGTTGACAGCCGTCACCACGTAGAAATAGGCAGTTCCGTTGGTTAGTCCGGTATCGGTAAACGACGGCGCTGTGGGAGCTGCAACCTGCGTGTAAGGTCCGCCGGATACCGTGGCTCGTTTCACATGATAGGTGGCGGCACCCGTCGGAGCAGTCCACGTCAACGCAACTTGTGAGTTGCCGGGAGTGCCCATCAAACCTGTCGGAGCTGCAGGCGGTGTGCCCAGATCCGGTACCGGGTCCGGACTCCCGCTGCCGCCACCGCCACATGCGGCCAGCACGAGCACGCACGCGGTGATGAGGAATAGTTGCAGTTGGCGCAGCAATGACGGGCCACGGTGCATGGCGGAATCTCGGCGACGGGTTTGGGTTCAGATCATAATGCGGGCGCCTGGGTCAGATGGTGTGAATTGTGTGATCCGTGTCCAGTTGGGAACAGCTCATGCACGCCGCACCGTCGCAAATTTGCGGCAAAATAGGCTGCAGCGGTAGTGGGTATCGCATGGGCAGCCACCATTTCGAAGCAATCTCGAGTCCTGACCACGTTGGTCGTTGCGGTGTTGGCCGGTTGCGCGTTGCTCGTCTGGCGGCTCGTGAGCCGCGCTGACGAGGCAGGGGGCTATGCGGTCTGTCAGTCCCAGGCCGCCGGCCTGCGGCTCTGGTACCCGGCCGCATCGGCAGCGCCGCTCGCGCAGCTGGCCTCCCGGCTCACCCTGCAACCCGAGTGTGCCGATGCAGCAATTGCCGCGCACCCGCAACCATTTCCGGTGTTGTTGTATTTCGGCGGTTGGCCGGGCGTCGAGGTGAACAACCTCGAGCTCATCAACTCACTGGTCCGGGCCGGTTTTGTGGTTGCAACACCCCTGGAATTCCCCGGCGGTCCCGAGGCGCCGATGAGCTTCGCTTCCGAGAGCGCTTACCGGGACACGTTGTCACGCGCCGACGCGCGGGTGCGCTTGATGGGCGTCGCAGCCCGCAGCGCTGTTGACCGCCTGGTTGCCTTGGCCAACGGCGAGCCGCACACGCAGTTTGCCGGCCGTCTCGACAGTGGCCGGATCGGAATCTGGGGCTATTCCTTCGGTGGCGCGATTGCCGCGCAGGCCGCCTGGCTCGATCCGCGTATCAGGAGCGCGGTCAACATCGACGGATGGTCATTCGGGGATGCGGCGATTCACGGCGTTCACCAGCCTTACCTGATTGTGAGTGACGATTCGCCCGCGCCCGGTCCCGCGGACCTGGCTTCGAGCGACCCGGTCCGCCGCTATACCTCGATGCTGACCCGGGATGACGTGGCGCGGCTGTTACACAATTTTTCCGTGAACGGCGGTTATTTCGTGACGGTGGCGGGCACTGAGCATGCGGACTTCTACGACCGCAGCAGACGCTCGCGGCTGCGGGAAATGCTCGGCGCAGGCAGGGATCGCGCCGGAAGAGTGCAGGAGTTGTTGCGAGCCTATGTCCTGGCCTTCTTTCGCAACACGTTGGAAGGCGTACGATCGCCCCTGTTGGAAGGGTCCGCGGAGGAGTTTCCGGAGGCTCGCCTGCAACGGTGGGAAGGGACGCTGGACGGAAAGCGCTGATGCTCCTCGGCAGCGCGGGGGACACCGGACGGGAGCGCTGCAGCTCCTCGGCATGCGCTCAGTCGAGTGGGAAAGGCAGGTATGCACGGGCCTGCTCCCGGTCGAGTTTGAGCATCCCGCTGCCCGCGTTGGCGCATGCGCTAACGGCGAGCTGACGGGCTCGGTCGAGATTTGCGGGCGCGGAGGTCGCGGTAGCCGGGGCGTCGTCGCCGCCTTCCTCGTCCGTTGCGGCAGGCGCTGCGGATGCGCGCTCGGGCCGCAATTTGCGTTTCAGGTCTCCCAGCGAAGCGCGTACAGCGTGCAGGCTGAAACGCCGAATCAATTGTACGTTCACCACCGCGATCTGCTCGGCCTTCCAGCGATGTTTGTAGTAAGCAAACATCTGCAGCAGGTTGAGGAAGCGGTTGCCGCGCCGGATGCCTTCGGCCACGCCGAGGAGTAACAACACCGCGCCGGGCCCGAGGTCGGCGCGCGCACTGTCGTAGGCCATCTCCAGGCACCATGCGCCGGAGAGGTTGGGCGAGTCGCTCGAATTGTCGCCCACAATCAGTCCTGCCACCAACACGCCATCGAGCATGACCCCGATGAATGAAGGATCCAGGCCACCGCGGCCGGCCACGATCTCACGATAGAACTGCACCCGGCGCGGATGGCGCTGGAGGGAGGAGACCGTCCCGTGTTTCCAACTGCGGTCTTCCAACTCGAGATACGCATCAAACCAGGCACTGGTGGCTTGCGGGCCGTGCGCCAGAATCAACTCAGTCGCGCCCGCGGCAAACAGCTTGCGCGCCTGGCGGCCGATGTTGGATCGCATCTTTTTCGACAGCGACTTGAAATAGCCGGCGACGTCAGCCCAGGCGAGCGGGATCTCGTTGAAGGGCTCGACGGGAATGTCCCGGGCGCGCAGCAAGCCCGTCGCCGCCGCGTGGGTGGCCCGATGCAGGGCGCACCCCGGCCGCTGACCGGCAAACTCCAACATGCCCCAGTTGCG
>Ga0070665_100008094_pt1 | contig 10641 bp, 10 predicted proteins | sample KBSS13metaG_FD_65862 | JGI IMG/M metagenome (GOLD analysis project Ga0070665, IMG submission 65862) | Switchgrass rhizosphere microbial communities from Kellogg Biological Station, Michigan, USA - KBS S1-3 metaG | ecosystem: Host-associated > Plants > Roots > Rhizosphere > Soil ...
TGAGTGCTGCGCAGTTCGGGATTTTCGCTTCGTGCTTTCCGGCATACCGGACATCCGCAATTCCACTGCGGGACACCGCCGCCTGCCGCGGCGCCCAGGACGACGACGCGAAGCATGATCCGTCTCCTGGAGCTTTCAGACTTGAAGACACAGACTTGGATTACAAACGCCGCAAAGTGGACGCCGGCGTCCGACACAGTTCCGCTATCGGGAACGCGTCAGGCCCGGAGGTCCACCTGCGTGAGCTGTGAAATGCGCTACCGCTTACTTGCGGGTAGCACACATATACATGTTGATTTCCATGCCGACCGATACTTCGACGATTTTCGGCGCTTTCCAGGCCATTGGGCTCTCCCTCTGCTACCGGGCGAATTCCGCCCTTGCAGGTTAAGGTACTGCGGATCAAAAAGTTCGCCAGTAAAATCTTTTGCCTGGAACCGACATTTGTTTATGCTGCACCGCAAGGTGATTTCACGGGTTTGTGTGGACGGTCCTAGTCAAAACGGCGTGGGATCAAGCCTTTCCCGGTTGTTCGTGCCATTGCGAATCGCAATTCTGGATGTGACGGGGCGCTACCGGCTCCGGATAGAGAACAGTAAAAAATCGAGACGGCCTCCGGTTGCGGGGCGTCCACCGGAGCCAGGTTTCAGCCGATGCCGAGATATTATTTCAACACCCGTATCGGCGACGAGCTGATCTCCGATCCCGACGGCGAAGTACTTGTCGATCCCGATCGCGCCTGGGAAATGGCACGCGCGATGATTCGGGAGTTGCTCAAGACCGATGGCGCCGATGGCGCGCTGTTGAGCGCGATCATCGAGGTGACCGACGACGACGGAGAGATCGTGCTGGAGTTTCCGTTCTCCGAAGCGATCCTCGACACCCCCGGCGGTCCCATTACAAGACACTGACCGGTCCGGAGGCGCCAAGCGCCTGCACGCGTTCGCGTGCGACGCGTTTGCGCGAAGTTTTCCGATTGCGCACTGGCATACAAATATGGAGAGTGCGCGCCGGGAAAGCCTCTGGCGCCGGCATCATGAGAGCTTGCGCGACGAGAAGGGCTTCCCCCTAGGGAGAACGGCCATGGTGAATTACGTTTCGGTGCCGCGCAGCCTTTTGCTGTCCGGCGCATTCCTGACTGCCTTTACGCTCAGCGCCGCTGCGCAGCAGGCCGCCGATCCGCCGGCTGCCGCCCAGCAGCCGGCGCCCACTGCTGCCCAACCGCCTGCCGCGCCGCCAGCTGCCGCCGCACCTGCGCCTGCCGCTGCCGCGCCACCGGCTGCTGCCGCGCCGGCACCAACCGCTGCCGCTGCGCCGCTTCCCCCCGGCTCGCCGTTGATCGGACGTCCCGCAGGCGAGGCCGCCGCCAAGCTCGCGCCGATCGCGCCGCCGCCGATCCCGGCAGCGCCGGACAAACTGCCGACCGCGAAGCTCAAGGTTCCGGCCGGCTTCAACGTCGAGGTCTATGCCGCCGGCATGGCGAACGCCCGCTCGCTTGCGCTGGGTGACAAGGGCACGGTTTTCGTCGGCAGCCGCCTGGTCGACAAGGTCTACGCCATCATCAACAAGGACGGCAAACGCGAGGTCAAGGTGCTGGCCTCCGGCCTCTACCGGCCGAACGGGCTCGCCTTCAAGGACGGCACGCTCTACATCGCTGAACTGTCGAAGATCTCCAAGATCGAGAAGGTCGAGGATAATCTGGACAACCCGCCGAAGCCGACCGTGATCTTCGACAAGCTGCCGAAGGACGAGGCCCATGGTTGGAAGTTCATCGGCATCGGTCCGGACAACAAGCTCTACGTTCCGGTCGGCCAGCCCGGCAATAACGTGCTCCATGACGACGAGCACGGTGTGATCCACAGGATGAATCTCGACGGTTCGGGCGACGAAGTGATTGTCAGGGGCATGCGCAACACTGTCGGGTTCGACTGGCACCCGGAGACCAAGCAGCTCTACTTCACCGACAACGGTCGCGACTGGATGTCGGAAGACGTGCCGGAGGACGAGCTCAACCGCGTCACCAAGGTCGGCGAACATTTCGGCGCGCCCTACTGCCTGCAGGGCAACATCGTCGATCCCGAATTCGGCTGGGGCAAATCCTGCAGCGATTTCACTGCGCCGGTCGGCCTGCTGGGTCCGCATTCCGCCTCGCTCGGCATGCGCTTCTACACCGCCAATATGTTCCCGAAAGCCTACAAGAACGTGGCCATCATTGCCCGGCACGGCTCATGGAACCGCTCAAGGAAGGTGGGCGGCGACGTCATGGTCGCCAAGCTGAACAAGGACGGCACCATGAAGTCGCTGGAGCCGTTCCTGACCGGCTTTGTGGAAGACAACAAATACATCGGCCGCCCGGTCGACGTGCTGCAGATGAAGGACGGCTCGCTGCTGGTCTCCGACGACTGGAACGGCGCCGTCTACCGCATCACCTACGGCAAGCAGAAGGTGGCGGGGAAGCAATAGCCTCATCGTCATTGCGAGTAGCGGTCATTCCGGTCTGGTGCGTGAGCACCTGGCCGGAATCCCGATATTCCGGGTTCGATGCATAGGCATCGTCCCGGAATAACGGAAGTGTCTGGAGTAAGCCGATGCGTAAAACAATGACGGCGCTGGCGATTGCGTTGATCGCAACATCGGCCGGTGCCGAAACGATCGAACAACGCATCGAGCCGTGTCTCGCCTGTCACGGCGAGAAAGGGCGGTCCGAGACCGAGAACACACCCTCGCTCGGCGGGCAGCAGGCCCCCTACACGCTGATCCAGCTCTTCATGTTTCGTGAAAAGCTTCGCGTCTTCGAGCCGATGAACGATATGGCGAAGCCGCTGACCGACGACGACCTTCGCCTGTTCTCCGACTTCATCGCCAAGATACCGAAGCCCGCACCTCCGGCCGACGCCGGCGAGGCTGGCCGCCTGCAGCGCGGCCAGGCGCTGGTGCAGCAGCACCGCTGCGACACCTGTCACAACCCGGATCTGTCCGGCAAGGAGAACGTCCCGCGCATCGCCAATCAACGCGAGGACTATCTCGCCAAGACCCTTGCCGAGTACAAGGACAACAGCCGGCATGGCTATGATGGCAGCATGGCGGACGTGATGGGCCCGATCACGCCAGAACAGATCACCGATCTCGCCTATTACATCGCCCGGGTGCGGTAGTTTTGGTCAGCCCAATCCTCCCGTGAGCAGCGGGCAGAGGAGACGAGCCGCCGCCACCAATTTCGAGGCGGGGAGGCCGCTGGCATTGCCCTGCGCCCGGCGCTAAAAGGGCGGCAATCGGATGGAGTTTTGCATGCAGGATCTATGGCGCCTTTCGGCCGCGGAAATCGCTTCGCTCATCAGGTCGAAGAAGGTCTCGGCAAAGGAGGCGGCGACCGCGGCGCTGGCGCGGCTGGACGCGGTCAACCCCAAGATCAACGCGGTCGTCGACCACAGGCCCGAGGACGTGCTGGCGCAGGCTTCCGCGGTTGATGCCGCCATCGGGCGCGGTGAAGATGCCGGTCCTCTCGGCGGCGTGCCCGTCACGGTGAAGGTCAATATCGACCAGGAAGGCTTTGCCACGACCAACGGGCTGAAGCTGCAGCGCGACGCCATCGCCAAGAGCAACAACCCGGTGATCGACAATCTGCGCAAATCCGGCGCCGTCATTCTGGGGCGTACCAACTGCCCGGCGTTCTCCTATCGCTGGTTCACCACCAACCTCATTCATGGCGACACCAAAAATCCACGCGATCCCTCCATCACCCCGGGCGGCTCCTCCGGTGGCGCGGGCGCGGCGGTAGCGGCCGGCATCGGCCATATCGCGCACGGCACCGACATCGCGGGATCGATCCGCTATCCGGCCTATGCCTGCGGCGTGCACGGCCTGCGCCCGACCATGGGACGTATCGCGGCGTTCAACGCGGCGCTCCCCGAACGGCCGATCGGGCCGCAGATCAGCGCCGTCTCGGGCCCGCTGGCGCGCACCGTCGGCGATCTCAGGATCGCGCTGGCCGCGATGTCGGCGAAGGATTATCGCGATCCCTGGTGGGTGCCGGCGCCGCTCGAAGGACCAGCAATGCCAAAGCGCGTCGCGATGTGTCTCAACCCGGATGGGCTCGATCCCGTGCCCGAGGTGAAGGCGGCCGTTGCCGATGCCGGCAAGCGTCTCGCGCGCGCGGGCTGGACGGTGGAAGAAATCACCAACACCCCGCCGCTGCGAGAGGCCGCCGACCTACAGACGAAACTCTGGCTCGGCGACGGCTATGAGGCGCAACTGGAAGCGGCCGAGCGCGAAGGCGATCCCGGCGCGCTGGCCTGCCTGCGCGGCAATCGCGCCAAGGTGCATCCGTTCGACCTGTCGAAAGCGCTGACGCGGCGCGCGACGCTGACCCGCGAATGGCTGGCGTTGTTCGAAAGCTATGCCGTGCTGCTGATGCCGGTATCCGGCGAATTGCCGTTCCCTGATCAACTGGACCGCAAGGACGAGGCGTCGTTTGCGCGCGTCTGGCATGCGCAATTGCCGCAAATTGCCATTCCCTTCATGGGGCTTCCCGGGCTAACGGTCTCGACCGGGCTGGTCGGGCGCGTGCCTGTCGGCGTGCAACTGGTTTCCGGGCGTTACCGCGAGGATCTCTGTCTCGCCGCGGGCGAGGCGATCGAGGCGGGTGGAACGCCGTCGGCGGCAATCGATCCCGCCGGCTGACTTCGAGAGAGCAAGATGCCTGGCGTTTATGATTTCACGGCGCAGTCGCTGGCCGGCGAAGATGTTTCGTTGACGCGATTTGAGGGGCAGGTGCTCCTCATCGTCAACACGGCGAGCGCCTGCGGGTTCACGCCGCAGTACAAGGGGCTGGAGCAACTGCATCGCGACTTTGCGCCGCGCGGCTTTGCGGTGCTTGGCTTTCCCTGCAACCAGTTCGGCGGGCAGGAACCGGGCAATGCCACACAAATCGCAGAGTTCTGCGAAAGCAAATACGACGTGACGTTTCCGATGTTCGCCAAGATCGACGTCAATGGCAGCAACGCGCATCCATTGTTCAATCATCTGAAGAATGCGAAGTCGGGACTGCTGGGTTCGTCGATCAAATGGAATTTCACCAAGTTCCTGACCGACCGGTCGGGCGGGGTGGTCGGTCGCTACGCGCCGACCGCGACGCCCGAGGGAATGAGAAGAGAAATCGAGGCACTGCTGTGAGCGAGACCAACAAGGCAATGAGCGACCAATTCCCCGACCGTCTCTCGGTCGATCCGAACAGCCCGTACTACAATGCCGAGATCCTCGCGCGCGATGTCGGCATCCGCTTCAAGGGCGTCGAGAAAACCAATGTCGAGGAGTATTGCATCAGCGAGGGCTGGGTGCGCGTCACCGCCGGCAACGCCAAGGACCGCTACGGCAACCCGCTCACGATCAAGGTGCACGGCCCGGTCGAGCCGTATTTCCGCGACAAGGCGTCGTCCTGACGGAAACGCGCTACGCGCGCTGGATGTCCTGGGCATCGGCGTTCTTGCAACCACCCCTGGAGACCCGCGACCTTGCCCAGCAAACTTTCCGTTCCCCAACTCTCGCTCGCAAAGGACAAGATCCGGGTCTTGTTGCTCGAAGGGGTCAACGACAGCGCCGTGCAACTCATCGAGTCCGCGGGCTATTCCAGCATGACACGCTTGTCCAAGGCGCTGGAGGGCGATGCGCTCAAGGAAGCCATCAAGGGCGTGCACCTGCTGGGCATCCGTTCACGCACGCAGATCACCACGGATGTCCTTGAGGCCGCGGACCGGCTGATCGCGATCGGATGTTTCAGCGTCGGCACCAATCAGGTCGACGTCGATGCCGCCCGCCGCAGCGGGATTCCCGTGTTCAACGCGCCGTTTTCCAATACGCGAAGCGTGGCCGAACTGGTGATCGGCGAGATCGTCATCCTGCTGCGCCGGATCGTCGTGCGCTCCAACGCCGCCCATGAGGGGCGTTGGGACAAGTCGGCCAATGACAGCTACGAGGTGAGGGGAAAGACGCTCGGCATCATCGGCTACGGCAATATCGGCTCACAGCTGTCCAACCTCGCAGAAGCACTGGGCATGCGAGTGATCTTCTATGATCACACCGACAAGCTGCGCCACGGAAATACCGAGCCGACCGCGAGCTTGCGCGAATTGCTGGCACAAAGCGATGTCGTGTCGTTGCACGTGCCGGAGACACCGGCGACGCATGGCATGATCGGGCGCGAGGAAATTGCGGCGATCAAGCCCGGTGCGTACTTCATCAACAACAGCCGCGGCACGGTCGTTGACCTCGAAGCGCTCGCCGATGCGCTGCGCGAAGGCAGGCTTCGCGGCGCCGCGGTCGACGTCTTTCCGGTCGAACCGCGCTCGAACGCGGATCGCTTCGTGTCACCGCTGCAGGGGCTGGAAAACGTCATCCTGACGCCGCACATTGGCGGCTCGACCGAAGAGGCGCAGGAGCGCATCGGCGCCGAAGTGGCCCGCAAGCTGGTTGACTACAGCGATTCCGGTTCGACGATGGGCGCCGTCAACTTTCCGCAGGTCCAGCTGCCGGCGCGCCCGTCGGGCACGCGGTTCATTCAGGTGCAGCGCAATCTGCCGGGCATGCTCGGACGCCTCAACGAAGTGCTGGCGCGCCACTCAGTCAACATTGCCGCGCAATATTACGAGACCGACCACGATGTGGGCTATGTGGTTCTCGATGCCGATGCCTCCGCGGCCGACGGCCAGCGTGTGCTCGCGGACATCCGGGCGTTGGAAGGCACCATCCGCGCCCGCTTGCTCTACGAATACAAGATCTGAGCGGATCAGGGTCAACTCCACGCGCGTTTTTCCGGATCATGCGCTCGCCGGCCTCGGCGTTGACGACAATCTCATCGGCTGCGCCGCGCCATACATCAGCGTGCGCCACAGCCATTCGACCGGGCCGTAGCGGTAGCGGCCGAGCCACCAAGCGCTGAACGGCACCTGTGCGAAATAGACGGCGACGGCGATCGCCAGTGCACTGGTGACGCCGAGTTGGCCGAACAGGCCGAGACCATAGCCGTAGAAGATCCAGCCAAGGATGACGGACTGCGCGAGATAGTTGGTGAAGGCCATGCGTCCGAGCGGCGCGGCCCAGCCCAGTAGCCGCTTTCCGCGCTCGAGGTTGGCGATGCCGATGATAGCCGCGCCATAACCCAGTGCCAGCACGATGGTGCCGAGCGGTTCTGCCAAAAGCTCGATTCGCCCGCCCGCGACAAAGCGGCCGGCATGGGCAAGGATCAATGCCGCGCCAAGGCCGATGCAGGCGGCAGCGATCGCGAATAGCAAGCGGAGCGGCGGATTTCGCAGAATGCCGCTGCGCCAGGCGAATGCGCCGAGAAGAAACAACCCGATCGTACGTGGAAAGATGTAGACGTGCAGGGTCGCGATAAGGGGTATCTCGCGAATCCGGAATGCCAGCACGTCGAGGAAGCCGCCAGTCGGGTAGATTCGATGCGCCTCGGCGACATCTTGCCCCAGCGCGGGCGTGCCGGGCCACAATCCGGGCGGCGGAAAGGCCTGTATCGCCAGGTACACCCCGAGCGATGCCAGCGCGGCGACAGCCAATAGCCAGCGCGGACCGAAAAGGAACGGCAGCACGATGAATCCGGCCAGCGCATATTCGGTCAGAATGTCGCCGTTCCAGATCAGGCAGAGGTGGATGAGCCCGAACGCCAGCAATACGACGAGCCGGCGTATGAGCAGCACGTTGCGGCGCTCGCTCCTGGCCAGCCGCTCGAATTGGATGGCAAGACCTGCGCCGAACAGCAGCGAAAACAGCGCAAGTGCCTTCAAATCGACGGCCAGCATCAGGATCGTTTCGACGGCGCTGTCGATCGGCGATGCAGGAAGCTTGGGGAGAAGAAACCGCTCGAAGATCGAGACGCGAAATATGGTCACGGCGTTCATCGCGACGACGCCGAGCAAGGCCAGGCCCCGCAATACGTCGATGGCGTTGATCCGCTCCGCGGGGCTAATCGGCCGGGGAGGTGCGGCACCGTCGGCCATTGCAACCTCCTTCAGTCGAGCGGCGAACCTATCAGTCGCCGGTCAGCGACAGCCGCATATCCAACAGCCGCCGGCCCTCGGTCTTGAGCATTTTCTTCACCGCGCTGGAGGCGGCGATCTCGCCCTGGTTGGCGTAGGCCTCGTGGTTCTTCTCGATGTCTTCCAGCCGGTAGAGATAGTTGACCATGATGCCTGCGGATTCGCGGACGCCCTTGGGCGAGAGATCGCCGAGCCAGTCGATCTTTTCCAGCCGAGCGCCGTTGCCGATGTGGAAGCGTGCCACCGAATCGATCAGCCGGCCTTTGGACGTGCGCGCTTTAAGGAAATAATGAGCGGCCAGTGGCTCCATCACCGCGCGCAGTTGCGCGGTCAGCTCCGCATCCTCGAACCAGTCCGGCTTGTCGAGGTTCTGCAGCAGCGTCCGCTCCTCGTCGCTGACCGGAACGTCGTCGGCCTGCTTCAGCCATTGCATGAAGCCCGGCACCGGCGACAGCGTGATGAACGTGTCCAGCTTCGGCAATTCGCGCCGCAACTCCTCGACCACCTGCTTGATCAGGAAGCTGCCGAACGAAATGCCGCCTAGTCCTTTTTGCGTATTCGAGATCGAATAGAACACGGCGGTGCGTGCGCGATCGACCGGCACCGGCTGACGCTCGGCGGCGAGCAGCGGCGCAATCGCGGTCGGGATCGTTTCGGTCAGTGCAACCTCGACGAAGATCAGCGGTTCGTCGTTGAGCTGGGGATGGAAGAAGGCGTAGCAGCGCCGGTCGACAGGGTCGATACGGCGTCGCAAATCGTTCCAGTCGCGGATCGCGTGCACCGCCTCATAACGGATGATCTGTTCCAGAATGTTCGCTGGTGTCGACCAGTCGATCCTGCGTAGCACGAGAAATCCCCTGTTGAACCAAGAAGACAGCAAATGCACCACGTCGCGGTCGAGCGCGGCCAGATCCTTGTTGCTCTTCATCAAAGCGAGCAGGTCGGCGCGCATCGCCACCAGGTCGCTGGTGCCGCCGGGCGCGCGGTTGAGCCGGCGGATCAGCTCCTGCCGCTGCGGCTCGGACGCAAAGTGAAGGTCGCTGGCATCGCTGTCGTTCGGCTGGGCGCGCCAGCTCTCGATCGCCTGCGACAGTTTTTCGCGGTCGGGGCCGAACTCCCTCGCCAGCGTTTCGAAGAAGGTCAGCCGGCCGGCAGCGTCGAGGTCGTGGTAGCGATCGAGCACCTCGCGCGCCATCGCGGTGCCGGAGGCTTCGCCTCGGCCGGACAGCAGCGCCCTGCACAGTTCAAGCAGTTCGGAGGCGTCCTGGCGGGCGACAGACGGTTCGCCCCGGCGGAGCAGCGTGCGGCCCCGCTCGGATATCGTCGAGAGAAGGTCGGAAAAAAAGGCGTTGGCCATGCGGTGGGTCGAATCCAGCTGATAATGCGGAATCTTATATGAGATTTAGGACGGTGCCGATCACAATCAAGCGTATCGATTGTTCGGAAGTATGTCATGCCTAACGAGGGCGCAAAAAATCACTCCTTCGCTGCGAACTCCGTCGGCGTTTTCCCGGTAACCTGCCGGAAGGCATGGGAAAACGCAGGTACGCTGGCATAGCCCAAATCCGAGGCAAGTTGCTTGACCGATACCCCGGCGTCGGTCGACAGCTTCTGGATGGCAGCGGCAATCCGGGCGCGCTGGCACCAGCTCTTGAAGCTCAACTGGGTTTCGGACGAGAACAGCCGCGACAGCGTCCGCTCCGAGGTGCCGACCTCGCGCGCCAGCGTCTCGATCTCATGGTCGGCAGTCGGGTCAGCGAGCACGATGTCGGCGGCACGCCGGCAGCGCGGCTCATGCGGCAGCGGGATGAACGTCGTGGAATCCTCAGCCCGGTCCAGCTCCATCATCGCGAGCCGCACCAGTAGTTCGGTTCGCTCGCGTTCGCCACGATCGTCGAACAGCGCGAGTATGGTCTGGTGCAGAAGCGGCGACACCCGCACCACGAATTCCGCCGCGAGACTGTGGCTGCGTGCCTCGCGTTGCAGCCATTCGAGTTCGAAATAGAGCGTTCGCATCTCGATATCAGCCAGCACGTCGATCGCATGCTCAGATAGCGCGGGCACCCAGACCGCGCGGTCCGGCGGCACCAACCAGCGCCCTTTCGGCGTCGTCACCTGCATCGTGCCCTTGGCGGCGTAAACGAGCTGCGCCTCGCGGTGCATGTGGGTGTGGATCCGGTGGCCTTTCCGATAGCCGTTGGCGACCATGTGGATGCCGTCGCCGGTCGAGGTGAGGCGTCCGATAATGGCGGCAATTGGCTTTTCGGCGATATTCATTGGCGACATCCCGTCAGGACATCCCCGTATAACCTATTTTACAGAATTTCGGGATTCGGGAATCGACCATGAACAGCCCCTCCAGGGTGATCACCTTCGTTAACGCCGCCCATTTCATCGACCATTACGCGATGCTGATTTTCGCCGCCGCCGTCATCATCATGGGACCGGCGCTCGGCATGGCCTATTCGGAGCTGCTGCCTTACGCCACCCCGGGCTTCGTCGCGTTCGGCGCGGGCTCGCTGATTACCGGCTGGCTCGGCGACCGCTGGAGCCGCCGCCACATGATGGTGATCTTCTTCATCGGCATCGGCGCGTC
>Ga0070665_100008097_pt1 | contig 10639 bp, 9 predicted proteins | sample KBSS13metaG_FD_65862 | JGI IMG/M metagenome (GOLD analysis project Ga0070665, IMG submission 65862) | Switchgrass rhizosphere microbial communities from Kellogg Biological Station, Michigan, USA - KBS S1-3 metaG | ecosystem: Host-associated > Plants > Roots > Rhizosphere > Soil ...
TGCAAATTCAACCGGTCGCGACCGCACACGTCTATTCAGACCATGCTGTCAAGGACGGGTGGCATTCGACCGCCGGAGCGCCGCCGTGCCCTGATGGCGCTTCTTTGGGCGAGAGGGGAAATCTCCCGCGCGCTGGTGACGGGCGGATCTGTTCGCACAATCGCTGGACGGCTCGGTCGAGCGCCATCGACCGTCAGCCGCGAACTGAAGCGCAACGGCGGCCGAGATGGTTATCGAGCCACTGAGTTCAAGGGCGACGCAGAAACTGTCCGCTGCGTTGATTTGATATCTCGCCGGAGCGATAGGCGATGGCGCCGTTCACCAGCACGCAGTCGATACCGATAGCAACCGCTTTTGGCTGTTCGAAGGTCGCAACGTCCTTGACAGTGGCCTCGTCGAACACGACCACGTCGGCGTATGCGCCTTCGCGGATTTCGCCACGATCCGCGAGCTTGAAGTTGCGCGCGGAGAGGCCGCTCATCTTGTGCACGGCGGTTTCGAGCGAAAACAGTCCCAGCTCGCGGCTGTAATGCCCGAGCACGCGGGGAAAGGTTCCCCATAGCCGCGGATGCGGATGCGTATCGTGCGGGAGGCCGTCGGAGCCGATCATCGTCGCGGGATATTTGAGCACCCGCTGCACGTCCTCTTCGCACATCTGGAAATAGCACGCACCTCCCGGCTGCAGGCGATCGCACGCTTCCTGCTGCGTGCAGTTCCACTTAGCTGCGATGTCCGCAAGCATCCGTGCCGCCATCTCCGGATGTGGTGTCGACCAGGTGATCAAAATGTCAATGACGCCATCGACCATTTCCCGGCGTAACACCGTCGAGCCGGCGATGTACGGATACATGTCGAGCCCAATCGGTTGGCCCTTGCGCGCGGCGTCGAAGTGCGCGAGCGTCTGCACGGTGCGGCCCCAGTTATTCGGCCCCGCGCATTTGTGATGGGAAACCACAACCGGCACGTTGCCACGCCGTCCGGTCGCGAAAGCCTCGTCGAGCGAATCGAGCACCTTTTCATGCTCATCCCGAATATGCGTCGTATATACGCCGCCGGCCTCGCCGGCGATGGCCGCGAGCAGCGATAGTTCATCGACATCGGCGGCGGCACCCGTCGCGTAGAACACACCGGAGCTCAGGCCGGTCGCGCCTGTATCCATGCTTTCGCGCAGGAGTTCGACCATTCGCGCTTGCTCGGCGCGCGTCGCGGGGCGATAGGGATCGTTCATCGTCGCTACGCGCAAGGTCGAATGCCCGACCAGCGCGGCTACGTTGACTGCGGGCCGCGCCCGTTCCACCGCTTCGATATACGCGGCCATCGTCGGATAGAGGTACTTGTCGCTGCCACCCAGCAGGTTGAGCGGGGGCGGCACGTCGGCATGTACCAGGGGCGCCAGGCTGATGCCGCAGTTGCCGATGACGACGGTAGTGACGCCCTGACTGACCTTCGGCAGCATCTGCGGCGCCGCCAGAACGATCTGGTCGTCGTGCGTATGCACGTCGATGAAGCCCGGTGCGACGATCTTGCCAGTGACGTCGACCACCTCGGCGCCGTGCGTCGGTACTTGCGCGCCGATCGCAGAAATCCGCTCACCTTCGATGCGTACATCGGCAACGAAACGCGGCGCGCCCGTGCCGTCGATTACCGTGCCGCCACGCAGGAGCAACATGGGATTGTGCTTGGCGCTCACAACGGTTGCCTTTCGCGCTTCGACCAAGCGGCCTGCAGCGCCGGATGCGTTTCGCTGTCCACGCCCCGTTCTTGCAGCACCTGGCGCACGCGTTTCAACTGGCTCATCGCAGGTGGACCGCGGCGCAGGCCAGCGCCGACCATCAATATTTCGAGGTATGCCAGTTGCGCGAGATACGCCTCGGTGCCGACGCGCATCAGCGGGTCCGCCGGCACGACGATCGGCAGGACGATGTCGGCCATCCCGGCCAATGGCGTACTTGGCTGCGTCATGGTGATGATCGTCGCACCCTGTTCCTTGGCGACGCCGACCGACTCCAGCAGGAACGGCATCCGTCCGACGTGCGAGATCGCCAGCACGACGTCGCGCTTGGTCATCGTGGCCGCCGAGACCAACTGCAGGTACGCGTCGAAATAGAAATTCGACTTCAGGCCGAGGCGCGAGAATCGTGCCTGGGCGTCGCTGGCAATGAATGTCGATGTGTTGCCGACGGCGTAGCAATCGACGCGTCGCGCGTTCGCGATGCGGATGACCGCCCGTTCGATCATCGCCGGCACGATGTGCTGCTCGAGATTGGTTAGCGCGTTCGCCGCGCCCTGCAGAACCTTGTGCGTGACGGTCTGCATGTCGTCGCCGGAAGCAAGTGCCCGATGCAGCGTCGACGTTCCGACAGCAAGCGTCTGCGCCAGGTTGAGCTTGAATTCGCGCAAGCCCGCGAAACCCAGGGCCCGGCAGAAGCGGACAATCGACGGCGGGCTGACCTTGGACCGGCGCGCCATCGCGTCGACATTGGCGCGCAGCGCGAATTGCGGATCGTCGAGAACCGTTGCGGCAATTTGCTGCTGCGCCTTTGACAACGTGGCGGCGCGCTCGCGCATCGTGAGAAGCAGATCGCCTACGAATGCGTGAGTGACGATGGGGCGCCTGGACACTCGGGTCAACTTTGCGGCAGGATCAGAAAAACGTTCGAATCGCGCCCGTCACACGATAGTCGTCGTCGACGGTGAACAGGGCCCGCCATTTGTCGAAGGTCGTGCACGGATGCGAGATGCCGCATCCGACAAGATCGCCGACCTGCGGCGCATCGCCGGCGGCGAAGCTCAGATACGCGTGCTGGTCGTTCATCCCGGTGATTTTCCACGACGCCGGCACGGGTCCCGGCGTGGCGTCGACTCCGGTGCGGCGGCGCTTTGTGGGCACCGGCAGGTCGAGGTCGAACGACGCGTCGCGCTTTCCCATAGTGAGAATGGCGAGCCCCGGCTCGGGGCAGGATTGCACGCGCGACCACACTTCGAGCGCGGGCTGCAACCCTGCACGCGTTTGCCACTCGGCGCCGCTGCGCGCCTTGATCTGCTCGAGCATCCGATTGTAGAAGCCCGAATCGTGCGTGACGTAGCAGCCGCTGCGCAGAATCGTCAGCACCGGTCTGGACAGACGCAGCGGCAACTCGCGGGCGACGATATCGAATGCGGCCGAGCCTCCTGCGGTAAGAATGATCGACGTCCCGGCGAAAAGGTTCTCCGCATCGCAAGCCAGGCTAACGTTCTTCACGCGCTGCATCAGTGCGCACACCGTGGCCGTGTCGTGCGCCGAGTCGCCGTTGATCTGCAGTCCCTCGTAACATTCGAGGCCCGACAACTCGACGATCTTGCTCGTCGCAACCGCTCGTGCGACGGTCATCGCCTCGTCGAATGTCCTGGCGCCGCTGCGACCTCCCGGTACGCCCAGCTCGACCAGCGCCGTGAGCTTGCGCGACATTTGCCGCGATGGGGCGAGGTGTTCGATCGACGCCAGTTGCGCCTGCGAATCGATGAGGAAATGAAACTCGAGGTCGGGATGCTCTTCGCGCAGGCGGATCACCGCGCCGACCTCGACCGCACCGAGGAGTTGATTGGCCATGAGGACGTGGCGCACACCGAAGCGCACGCAAAGGCCGAGTTGCTGCACGTTGGCAACGGTAATCCCCCAGGCGCCGGCGGCAAGCTGCTGGGCGAAGATCTGCGGCGCCATCGTTGTCTTGCCGTGCGGCGCCAGCAGAACGCCGGTTGACGCAGCGAAGTCGCGCATCCACGCATGGTTGTGCGCGAGCGCGGAATCGCGGAGGACAGCCAGCGGCAGCGGCAGATCGCCGCCGAGCAGGCTCCAACGCTGCGCGCCGATAGCGGAGATCGGCAGCGCGGGCGCGGAAAGCGGATAGCCCTTGGTCGCGGGGTCGAGCGTTTCGGCTAGGATTGCGGCCAGGTTCATCTTAACGCCTCACAGGATGTCGTCGCGAATGCAGGCCTTGAGCCGCCCTGGTGCCACTTCGCGCAGCGCAGGTACCTCGGCGGCGCACGCGTCCAGCGCGTACGGGCAACGCGTGCGAAAAACGCAGCCCGACGGCGGATCAACGGGGCTCGGGACATCGCCTTGGAGAAGGCGGCGTTCTCGGCGCGCCTCGGGGTCCGGCCGCGGCGACGCTTCGAGGAGCGCTTCGGTATAGGGGTGCTTGGGTGCCCTGTACAGATCTTTCGCCGGCGCGACTTCCATCACCTTGCCGAGATAGAGCACGACGATCCGATCGCACAAGTATTCGACGACGTCTAGATCGTGCGAGATAAACAGCATGGTCAGGCCGAAGCGCTCGCGCAGGTCGGAGAGCAGATTGATGACTTGCGCCTGGATGGAGACATCGAGCGCGGACACCGGCTCGTCGGCCACGATGAATTGGGGCTCGACGGCAAGCGCTCGGGCGATGCCGATTCGTTGCCGTTGCCCGCCCGAGAATTCGTGCGGAAAACGCTGCGCGTGCTCGGGCGCGAGACCTACGAGCGACAAGAGCTCCGCGATCCGTTTCCCGCGCGCCGCGCCCGGATGCAGGCCGTGCGTCGCCATCGCTTCGTCCAGGGTGTCGCCAACGCGCCGGCGCGGGTTAAGACTCGCGTACGGATCCTGGAAGATGATCTGCAGCCGACGGCGGTAGGGACGCATTTCACGTGAGGACATCGACGCGAGATCGGAGCCCTGGAACCATACTTCACCCGCGGTCGGATCGATCAGCTTCAGCATCGAGCGTCCGATCGTGCTCTTGCCCGAGCCCGATTCGCCGACGAGGCCCAGCACCTCGCCCTTCGCGATCTCGAAGCTGACGTCGTCGACGGCGCGCACCGGGCGCTCGCCGTGGCCGAAGTATTTCTTGAGGCCGCGTACCGCCAGCATCGGCGCGCATGCAGCCCCTGCGGTGCTGATCGGGGCCGCGTTCAAAGCATCTCCCAGCGTATGCAGCGCGAGCGCTGGCCCGCGGGAAGCACTGCAAGCGGTGGCATCGCAGCCGAGCATTCGGGCAGCACGAGCGCGCAGCGCGGAGCAAATGCACATCCTGGAAGCGGGTCGAGCGGGCTTGCGACCTGGCCTGGAATCGCGTTCAGTCGCCGCCGCGCTATCGTGGATTCTTCGTCGAGCGCGCGCCGCGGCAGGCACTCCAGCAGTCCGCGCGTGTATGGATGCCGCGGCTGCTTGAACAACGAGCGCACCTCGGCCTCTTCCACTACGCGGCCGCTGTACATGACGACGACGCGATCGGCGATCTCGGCGACAACGGCAAGGTTGTGCGTGACAAACAGCACCGCCATGCCGATCTCCCGGCGCAGCTTGTTGAGCAAGGCGAGAATCTGCGCCTGGATCGTGACGTCGAGCGCCGTCGTCGGTTCATCGGCGATCAAGAGCGACGGATTGCACGCGAGCGCCAGCGCGATCATTACTCGCTGCCGCATGCCGCCGGACAATTGATGCGGATATTCGTCGATGCGCTGTCTGGCGGCAGGGATTTCCACCAGTTCGAGCATGTCCAGTGCGCGCTTTCTCGCGGCGTGGCGATTCATGCCGAGATGCAGCGCCGCAGCTTCCGCAATCTGAGCGCCGACGGTAAACACCGGGTCCAGACTCGTCATCGGCTCCTGAAAGATCATCGCCATGTCGCGGCCGCGCAATTTGCGCAGGGTATTCGCGGGCAGTTGTACCAGATCGACGACTGGGCCTTCGCGGGTCTGGAACAGGAGCTCGCCGCCGACGATGCGTCCGGGAGGATTCGGAATCAGCCCCATGATCGACAGGCTCGTCACCGATTTGCCTGAGCCGGATTCGCCGACGACGGCGAGCGTTTCCCCGGCGTTTACCGTGAACGAGACGTCCTCGACCGCCTTGACCAACCCGGCATTGGTGAAGAAATGGGTCTGCAGATGCCTGACTCGCAGCAGTGGAGCGCCGGCGCGCGACTGCGTGGTCACGCTCACAGCGCCTTCCGGAGCTTGGGGTCGAGCAAATCACGAAAGCCGTCGCCTACCATCTGCAGCGACAGCGCTGAAAGGATGATCGCCACGCCCGGAAACAGCACGAGCCAGATCGCCTGATGCGCAAATTGCTGGCTGCTGGCGATCATCGTGCCCCACGTTGGCAGCGCCGGCGGCACGCCGACGCCGAGGAAAGACAGCCCCGCTTCGGCGAGCACGGCGTAGGCGAAGATGAACGTCGCCTGCACCAGAATTGGCGAAGCAATGTTGTTCAGGATGTGGATGAACAGGATGCGCCACGTCGAGACGCCGAGCGCGCGCGCGGCCTCGATGAACAGCAACTCGCGAACAACCAGCGTCGAGGCCCGCACGACCCGGGCGACGCGTGGCGTGTAAACGATAGCGAGCGCGAGGATCACGTTGGTCATCGACGCACCCAGCACCGCGACGAGTGCGATCGCCAGCAGGATATCCGGGAACGACATCATCGCGTCGACAAGGCGCATGATCGGACCATCCAGGCGGCGGAAGAATCCGGCAGTGAGGCCAAGCAGCACACCGCCAGTCATCGAGATCAGCACCACCAAGGCGCCGATCATCAGCGAGTAACGCGCCCCGAAAATCACGCGCGAGAACACGTCCCGACCGAGTTCGTCGGTGCCAAACCAGTGTGTGGCGCGCGGACTTTGCAGCCTGTCGAGGATCTTCAACGCCATAGGGTCGTAGGGCGTGATCCACGGTGCAAAGATCGCGAGCGCCGCGACGAACGCCAAGATCGCTGCGCCGACCAATACCAGCCTGCGCCCGAACAACTTGCGCAATATGATCGCCCCGGGGCTGCGTGAAGCAGTGCTGACTGCGATAAGCGTAACCGCGGCGGTCATCACGTTATTGCGTCGATCAATATTTCACGCGCGGATCGACGACCAGGTACAGAAGGTCGATCAGCAGGTTGATGAGCACGTAGAGACCGGCGATCACGAGAAGGGCACCCTGAATGACCGGATAATCGCGGCGCAGGACCGCAGAAACGACGAGATTGCCGATGCCAGGCAGGCCGAAGACCGTTTCGGTCACGATCGCGCCGCCGATCAGCAGCGCGAAGGTGAGGCCGAGGATGGTGATCACCGGAATCAGCGCATTGCGCAGAGCGTGGTGCAGGATGACGCTGGCTTCGGGAAGTCCTTTGGCGCGCGCGGTGCGAATATGGTCCTCGCCGAGCACGTCGAGCATGCTCGCGCGGGTGAAGCGCAGGATGAGCGCGGAGTTGACCACGCCGAGCACGATCGCCGGCAACACCAGGTGATGCAGACGGTCGCTCAACGGCACGCCCGGATCGCCGTAACCCGCCACCGGGAACCAGCCGAGGCTCACCGCGAAAATCTGCATCAGGATCAGCCCGAACCAGAAGCTGGGGATGCTGGCGCCGAGCATGGCGAATCCCGAGAAGAGCTGATCGACGGTCTTGCCGCGCCAGACGGCTGCAATGATGCCGCAGGGAATACCGATCGTTGTGGCGATGACGATTGAGAACAGCGTCAGGAAAAAGGTCGGTTCCGCGCGCTCGGCCAGCGCCTGCGTCACTGGCCGCTGCAGGAAAATCGATTGACCGAGGTTGCCGCGAGCCAGTTCGCCCAGCCAGTAGACGAACTGCAACGGCAGCGGTTGATCGAGTCCATAGGACGCGCGCAACTTCGCGATGTCGGCTGCCGTCGCCTGTTCGCCCAGCATGACCGCGGCGGGATCGCCTGGCGCCAGGCGCGTGATGAAAAAGACGATGGTGGCCACCAGCAGCATCACGATCACCATGCCGGCGAAACGCGAAGCGAGATATCGGGTCATGCCGTGATGCCGCAAATGGTTTTCCCGGTGTGGTGGTGAGGCTAAGGCAATGTTGTGACGCTGACCCTCACCCGCCGACCAAGCGCCTCTCTTCCTTTGGGAGTGCCGCTGGGGGTGAGGGAAACTTGTCGCCGACGATCGTAATGGGCGCGCGATCAATTCAATTGCGCAAGTCTCACTTTTCGAGCCAGGTGTTCCAGAAAAACGGCCACGGCATTGCGACGTAGCCCTCGAGCTTTGGCGACCGTGAAGTCACGCTGTTGAAATAGCCGACCCGGATGTAGGGCACTTCGGTGAACACGACCGACTGTACGTTGCCCCAAAGCGCGCCGCGCTTCTTCGGATCGGCTTCGGCGTTCAGCGCCGCGAGCGCCGCGTCCTTTGCCGGCGAGCTCCACCAACCCGGCGCGCCGTCGCCGAGTTGCGGCGGCGTCAGCGTGGGGTCGGGCAGAACCGCGGAGTGCGTGATGTAGATATCCCACAGCGCGGGATCGTTACGGCGCTGGATCAATGTCGACCAGTCGACCACCTGCATGTCGACTTTGAATCCGGCGGCCTTGAGATTTTCGGCCATCACCAGGGCCATCCGGTAATGGAAGTCGTACTGCTGACTGGTGAGAATCTTGATCGGGGTGCCGTCGTACTTGCCGCTCGCGACCAGTGCGGCCGCCTTCTTGGCATCGCCCTTGCCATAGTTCTCGGTGCCCGCAGCCGAATAGAACGGCGTGTTCCTGGCGTAGTGGCTGGCCTCCGTCGTGTAGAACTTCGGGTCGCCGAAGCCGGCGCCCATCATGTCGGCATTATTGAGTGCCGCCTCCACTGCCTGGCGCAGGGCGAGACTCACGAGCGGTCCTTGCTTGGTGTTCAGCACCAGGTACGGAAAGCCGAACGGCGAAGTCAGCACCGGCTTCACGTTGGCCGCATTCTCGAGGCGCGAGTACGATTCGACCGGTAGAAGGTCCGCGAACTGGTACTGCCCCGACAACGATCCCTCGACCCGCGTGTTGGCGTTGGGCACCGGAACGAAGCGCAACTCGTCGATCCACGCTTCGCGTCTGCCGGCGTAGCCGCTCGGCGGTTCCTTGCGCGAGCTGTAGCCATCGTAGCGCACCAGCTGTACGTACTGGTCGGGCTTGCGCTCCTTGAACATGTAGGGTCCGGTGCCGATGAATTGGGTGAGCGGAGTGGCGATCGAGTCCTTGGCCATGATCGCCGCGAAGCCGTTCGGCAGCGCCAAGTGCGCCAGCAAGGGTGCGTACGGTCGGTTCAGCGTGATGACGATCGAGTTCGGTCCCTTGGCTTCGAGGCTCTTGATCTCCTTCGCCACAGCCTTGCCGCGCGGAGCGGTATCCATCCACCGCTTAAGCGACGCGACGACGTCGTCGGACGTCATGTCCTTCCCGTTGTGGAACTTGACGTCCTTGCGCAGAGGGATGGTATAGACCAGGCCGTCCTTCGAGATCACCGGCATGCTCTCCGCCAACATGGGCGTCACGTTCCAGTTGACGTCGAACGTGTACAGCAGCTCGTACACGTGTTGCGTGATTATGCCGACCAGGTCGGCGGTCGACGCCATTGGATCGAGCGTCTGCGGTTCGCCGATCATGGCGATATTGGCGGCGCCGCCCTTCACGGGCGCGGCGAGAGCGGAACCGGCCACGACGCCTAGCGCCGCCGCCAGCGCGATCGCCGCGAGACCGCGGCGAAACGTCGAAGTTGTGTGAAGGAAACGAGTGTCGCGGATGCCGGTGCGAAGCATGACTCTCCTCCTTGCGAATGGCAAACCTCAGTACTTTCGAGGTACAGCGCGCTGCGGATTGTCGCTAGTGTAATTAAATTACAGCCGCCCGCGAGTCTACGCCCTTCTGGAAAGGCGTCAAGGGTTGGCGAAGATTGACCGTGCCATAGGGTAGGGCTCTCGGTACGAGCCGAGTGACCACATTGGACGACACCGGCAAATCCGATAAACTGTAATTTAATTTCATGAGGGTCGAGTCGAGCCCAGTCGTCGCCGCAGTAGGGGCGCGTGACCAATGTCCCAACAACCGGAGAATTACATGAGCGTAGATTTCCTCGGCGGAACCCACACCGGCGCGGGCGGGCAGCCGCTGCCTTTCTCGTCTGCGGTCAAGGCCGGGCCGTTCGTGTTCGTGTCCGGCCAAATTGCCATGGGCGCCGACGGCGAGATCGTCCCAGGTGGTATCGAGGCGCAGACGCGGCAGACTCTGAAAAACGTAGAGAAGGCGCTTGCTCTCGCTGGATGCGCGCTGAAGGACGTCGTCAAATCCACCATTTGGCTGGACGACGCGCGTGATTTCTGGACGTTCAATCGCGTCTACGCCGAATTCTTTCCGGAGAACAAACCGGCGCGATCGACGACGCAGGCGACGCTGATGATCGACGCTAAGGTCGAGATCGAAGTCGTCGCCTACCGGGCTTAGCGGCTCTCAACACCAGGAGGCGGCGGATTTGAGTCCCGGCCTTGCGTAAATTGCAAAGCGGGGTCTAACAGGTCGACGTATCTGAATGTCGGAGACGCTAAGAGCAATTGAGTGCCCTAAAACCGACGCGGCTGACAAGCACATAGGTACTTGGTTGCCGTCCTTAATGTGGCCTCAGAGTCGACGGACTGTGAATCCACGAACCGCATGTATTTCGCAGAGCGAGCGACGTTGCCCGTCTGATGCGGACCAGTCATCGTTCCATAACGTATGCGTCAAGCGATGACGTGATCGTGGGTGGGCTAATAAGCTACGCATATGATGCGGCTGCGATAAGAGGACTACATGGCGACCTACGATTTCGCTCGTAGAGTGATCCATGTGAATGCGAGCGCGGG
>Ga0070665_100008098_pt1 | contig 10638 bp, 8 predicted proteins | sample KBSS13metaG_FD_65862 | JGI IMG/M metagenome (GOLD analysis project Ga0070665, IMG submission 65862) | Switchgrass rhizosphere microbial communities from Kellogg Biological Station, Michigan, USA - KBS S1-3 metaG | ecosystem: Host-associated > Plants > Roots > Rhizosphere > Soil ...
CGCGCGGGTGGCGGATTTCTTCTGCTCGGCCTTCACGACCTCGGAGCGCGCCTGCTTGCGCTCGCGCCCTTCCGCGACTTCCCGCTTGGTGGCGAGCTTGTCGCGCACGAAGCCGATGGCCGCCCAGAATTTGGCGCCGACCCAGTCAATGATGGTGAGCCACGAAACCCCGAACGCGAGCGACACACCCGCCATCCAGACGGCCAGAAGCAGCAGCGTGGCGCCGAGGAAGTGCAGCCCGTTCGCGAGTCCGTGCCCCGCGAGGCTTCCCACGACACCGCCGGCGGTCTGAGGCATCACGCCCGGCGCCCAATGCAGTGTGGTGAGTCCGCAGCTCGCGATCAGCACCATCGCGAAGCCGGCGGCCTTGACGGCGCTGTTGGCGCGAGTGGAGCGCTCTTCGTTCTTGCGGTTGTGAAAGATGTTCCAGGCCCAGACGCCGAGGATCACCGGCAGCAGGAAGGCGGGCTTCCCGAACACGAAGAACAGGACGTCGGCAAACCACGCCCCGACCGGTCCAATGCTGTTGTGGGTGTCGCCCAGGTTGCTGCCGCTTCGGGAGAACCCTGGGTCTTCCGGGCTGTAGGTGGCGAGCGCGACTAGGACGACGAGCGCCAGCACGCCAATGGCGATGGCTGCGCTCTCGCGCAGGCCACGGGCCACGGCAGCAGTAAATTTAGAGCCATTGCTGAGATCGGCAGCGTTTCGGGCCAATGAATTCAAATCCCCGGTATATGTTCAGCGCGCGAAATTATAGAGGGTCGCGCGTGCCAGCGGTTGCGAGCGGCTTAAACGCCGCCATAGTTGCTACCATTGCGCGCCTGAGCGGGGCTCACGCCCCACCCCATCAATGAGATCAATTAGATAGGCTCCAATGAAGGCACCCCGGCATAGCCGCCTCATCATCCTGGGCTCCGGCCCGGCAGGCTACAGCGCAGCCGTATACGCGGCGCGCGCCAACCGTAACCCGCTGCTCATCACCGGCCTCGAGCAAGGCGGCCAGCTCATGACGACGACTGACGTCGACAACTGGCCCGGCGACGTGCACGGCCTCCAGGGCCCTGCCCTCATGGATCGCATGCGTCAGCACGCTGAGCGCTTCAATACCCAGATCGTCAACGATCACATCAATAAAGTCGATTTCAGCAAACGGCCGCTGGAGCTGCACGGCGACTCCGGCGTTTACACCTGCGACGCGCTGATCATCGCGACGGGTGCTGCGGCCAAGTATCTCGGGCTGCCCTCCGAAGAGGCGTTCCGCGGCAAAGGGGTCTCGGCTTGCGCGACCTGCGACGGGTTCTTCTTCCGCAATCAGCACGTGGCCGTCGTCGGCGGCGGGAACACGGCCGTGGAGGAAGCGCTCTATCTTTCGAACATCGCTGCGCACGTCACGCTCGTGCATCGTCGTGACAAGCTGCGTGCGGAGAAGATCCTGCAGGATCGGCTGTTCGAACGCGTGCACGCGGGCAAGATGAAGGTGATCTGGAACCACACCGTCGACGAAGTGCTGGGAGACGACTCCGGCGTCGCGCAGGTGCGGCTGAAGGACCTGATCGACGGCAAGAAGCACGACGTGACGGTGACCGGCCTGTTCATCGCCATTGGGCACACGCCGAACACCGGCATCTTCAAGGGCCAGCTCTCGATGAGCGACACGGGCTACCTGAAGGTGAAGAGCGGCACCGAAGGCGACGCGACGGCCACCAGCGTCCCGGGCGTGTTCGCGGCGGGCGACGTGGCCGATCACGTGTACCGGCAAGCCATCACCTCGGCAGGTTCGGGTTGCATGGCGGCGCTGGATGCGGACAAATACCTCGAAAGGCTCGATGCAGGGAAATAGGGTTCGTCTCAGGCTGAATGCGTTCCGCGGTTCATAAGAGCATCGATGATGTCGACGCGCGGCAGTGGAATGCACTGAGCGGCACGGATTCGCCGTTCCTGCGCCACGAGTTCCTCGCGGCGCTGGAACACACCCATTGCGTCGGCAAGCGCAAGGGCTGGATCCCCACCTACATCACGCTCACCGACGCCAAAGGCCTCGCGGCCGCGGCGCCCGTGTTCGCGAAAACCCATTCGCGCGGCGAGTTCGTGTTCGACTGGGGTTGGGCGGACGCCTATCACCGCGTCGGGCTCGACTACTATCCCAAGCTCTCTGTTGCTGTGCCGTTCACACCGGCCACCGGCTCTCGCCTGCTCGTACGGCCGGGCCTCGACGCACGGAAGATGTCCGCCGAGCTGCTCTCCGTCATTGAGAGCGTCGCCGCCGAGAACTCACTCTCCTCCGCCCACGCGCTGTTCGTGAACGAGGCCGACCGTGGCGTCTGCGAAGCCGCCGGCTGGCTCTTGCGGCGCGATTGCCAGTTCCATTGGAGCAACCGCGGCTATGCGAGCTTCGATGCCTTTCTGGAGACTTTCACCGCCGAGAAGCGCAAGAAGGCCAAGCGCGAGCGCCGTCGCGTGGCGGAAGCCGGCATCACCTACGACACGAGGCTCGGCGGAGACATGGACTCGCGCCTGCTCGACCGCGTGTATGCCTTCCACCGCGACACCTTCCTGCGGCACGGGCACGAGCCGTACCTGACGCGGGACTTCTTCACAGAGATTTGCCGCACGCTGCCGAAGGCCCTCATGGTGAAAGTGGCCAACCACGCGGGTCATGCGATTGCCTGCGCGATCTTTTTCCAGAGTACCGACACGCTCTACGGCCGCTACTGGGGCTCCGCAGCGGATCAGCACAGCCTGCACTTCGAAACGTGCTATCACCAGGGCGTGGATTACTGCATCGAGCACGGGCTCAAACGATTCGAGCCCGGCACCCAGGGCGAGCACAAGGTGGCCCGCGGCTTCGAGCCGACGCTCACGTGGTCCGCCCACTTCATCACCGACCGGCGCTTCCGCGCAGCGATCGAGGAATACCTCGAGCGTGAAGGACCCTCGGTCGACGCCTACGCGGAAGAGATCCGCGAGCACACCCCGTTCCGGAACCCGGCGTGAAGACGATCACCTGGCTCTCCCCTCAGGATGCGCCGGAGTGGTTTCCGCCTCTGGAGCAGGCGCTCGACGAGCCGGCGGGACTTTTGGCTGCCGGGGGCGACCTGTCGACGGAACGATTACTCGCCGCCTATCGGCGGGGAATCTTCCCGTGGTACTCGCCGGGGCAGCCGGTGCTGTGGTGGTCGCCCGATCCGCGCGCGGTGCTGTTCCCCGAGGAGTTTCGCTGCTCCCGCAGCCTCTCGAAAACGCTGCGCAGCGGCCGCTTCGAGATCGTGCTCGACCGGGATTTTCCGCAGGTGATCTCCGCCTGCGCCGCGCCGCGCCCACAGAGCGTGGGCACCTGGATCACACCAGAGATGATGGACGCCTACGTCGAGCTGCACCGGCGCGGCTACGCCCACAGCATCGAGACGTGGCGCGGCCGGGAGCTCGTCGGCGGGCTGTACGGGGTGCGGCTGGGCGGCGTGTTCTTCGGCGAATCCATGTTCAGCCGCGAAAGCGATGCGTCGAAGGTCGCGCTGGCGCGCCTCGTGGACGGCTGCCGGGCGGCGGGGATCGTGGTGATCGATTGCCAGATGCCCTCGGCGCACCTTGAAAGTCTGGGCAGCCGCCGCATACCCAGGGCCCGGTTCCAGGCCCTCGTGCGCGAGCATGTAGGCGATCGGCCGGTCCCTCTCACACTCCCTGCCTCATAAATTGCGGTCGTAAATTGCAATGGGCGGGTCCTTTATGCATGATTCGCGCCCCTTGGGGCCGCGTAGGGTCTATGGCTAAAGAAGATGCAATCCAGATGGAAGGCGAGGTCGTCGAGACCCTGCCCAACACGACTTTCCGCGTGAAGCTGAAGAACGGCCACGTGGTGAATGCCCATATCTCCGGGAAAATGCGGAAGAACTACATCCGTATCCTCACCGGTGACGCCGTTACGGTGGAGATGACGCCGTACGATCTGACGAAAGGTCGGATTATTTATCGCGGCCGCTGAGGCCCTGCTTCCCCCTCGCCCCCCGTAGCGTGTTCACGATCTGGCGCCAGCGTTGGCGGCCTGCGGCGTGAGCAAAGCCCCCGGCACTGCAAAGAAAAAGGGCCGGTCTCGCGACCGGCCCTTGTCTCTCTGCAGATAACCCGCGTCAGGGGCTAAACCGTCACCTCTGGTTGCGATGCCGGCGTGCAAGCCAGGTCGAGCTTCGACCCGTCCTTGGCCACCGAAATCCGCACCGTGCCACCCGCCGCCAGGCTGCCAAACAGCAGCTCCTCCGCGAGCGGCCGCTTGATGTGCTCCTGGATCACGCGGGCCATCGGCCGCGCACCCATCTTCGGGTCGTAGCCCTTTTCCGCGATCCAGCGGCGAGCGGCATCGTCCAGCGAAATCTGCACGCCCCGCTGCTCGAGCTGCATTTCCACTTCCACGATGAGCTTGTCGACGACCCGCTCAATCGTGACCGCGTCCAGCGTGCCGAACTGAATCACCGCATCCAGGCGGTTGCGGAACTCCGGCGAGAACAGGCGGCGGATCGCCTCCATGCCGTCGCTCGCGTTGTCCGACTGGGTGAAGCCGATCGAAGGCCGCGCCATGTCTGCCGCACCCGCGTTGGTGGTCATCACGATGATCACGTGGCGGAAGTCGGCCTTGCGCCCGTTGTTGTCGGTCAGCGTGCCGTGGTCCATCACCTGCAGCAGCAGGTTGAACACATCCGGATGCGCCTTCTCGATCTCATCGAGCAGCAGCACGCAGTGTGGATGCTTCGTGATGGCTTCCGTCAGCAAGCCACCCTGGTCGAACCCGACGTAGCCCGGAGGCGCACCGATCAGGCGCGACACCGTGTGACGCTCCATGTACTCCGACATGTCGAAGCGCAGGAACTCGACACCCATCACCAGCGCGAGCTGGCGAGTGACTTCCGTCTTGCCGACGCCGGTGGGACCCGCGAACAGGAACGACCCGACCGGCTTGCGCTGGTCGCCCAGGCCCGAGCGCGCCATCTTGATGGACGCCGCGAGGGCTTCGATCGCCTTGTCCTGCCCGAAGATCGAGAGCTTGAGGTTGCGCTCGAGATTCTTCAGCACTTCGCGATCCGAGGTCGACACGCTCTTGGCCGGAATGCGGGCCATGCGCGCGACGACGTCTTCGATGTGACGCACTTCGACCGTGGTCTCGCGCTCGCCGACCGGCTTCAGGCGCAGACGCGCGCCCGCCTCGTCGACCACGTCGATGGCCTTGTCGGGGAGCTGACGCTCGTTGATGTGCCGGTCCGCGAGCTCCGCGGCGGCCTTCAGCGAGTCATCCGCATACTTCACGCCGTGGTGCTCTTCGAAGCGGCTCTTCAGACCCAGCAGGATCTCCACTGTCTCCGACACGCTCGGCGCCACGACATCGATCTTCTGGAAGCGACGCGCGAGCGCGTGATCCTTCTCGAAGATGCCGCGGTATTCCTGATACGTGGTCGAGCCGATGCAGCGGATCTCGCCGTTCGTCAGCACGGGCTTGATGAGGTTCGAGGCGTCCATGACGCCGCCGGACGCCGCACCCGCACCGATGACGGTGTGGATCTCATCTATGAAGAGGATCGCGCCGGGCTGCTTCTTGAGCTCGGTGATCACGCCCTTCAGGCGCTTCTCGAAATCGCCGCGATACTTGGTGCCCGCGATCAGCGAGCCCATGTCGAGCGCGTAGATGGTGCAGTCGGTCAGCACCTCCGGCACCTTGCCCTCGACGATGAGCCGCGCGAGCCCTTCGGCGATCGCGGTCTTGCCCACGCCGGCTTCGCCGACATAGAGCGGATTGTTCTTGCGCCGGCGGCACAGGATCTCGATCGTGCGCTCGACTTCGAGCTTGCGCCCGATGAGCGGATCGATCTTGCCGTCCTGCGCCTGGCGATTCAGGTTGGTGGTGTATTTCTCGAGCGCGTTGCCGCCCCCTTCCGCATCCCGGTCGCCTTCGCCCTGAGCCGATTCTTCCTTCTCCGTAGTCTTTTCCTCCGCAATCTTGGAAAGGCCATGCGAGATGTAGTTGACGACGTCCAGACGCGCGACGTGCTGGCGATTCAGCAGGTACACCGCGTGGCTCTGCTTCTCGCTGAAGATCGCGACGAGCACGTTGGCGACGCCGACTTCCTTCTTGCCGCTCGACTGGACGTGGAACACCGCCCGCTGCAGCACGCGCTGGAAACCGAGCGTCGGCTGCACCTCGCGCTCCTCGGACTCATCGAGCCGCGGGGTGGACTGATCGATGTGTTCCTTGATCTCCTGCTTGAGCTTCGCAAGATCCGCGCCGCAGGCGCGCAGGATTTCCCGAACCTTGGGCGTGTCGAGGATGGCGAGCAGAAGATGCTCAACCGTGAGGTATTCATGACGAGCCTCCCGTGCCTGGTGAAAGGCATCGTTGAGGCAGTATTCAAGCTCGTTGGACAGCACGATTTCGACCTTTGAAGAGCGCTTTCAGGCTTCTTCCAGAGTGCACATTAACGGATGCTGGTTGTCCCGGGCGTAGGTGGTCACCTGCGCTACCTTAGTTTCCGCGATCTCGTATGTGAAGACTCCACAGACGCCCTTACCCTTCGTATGGACTTCCAGCATGATGCGCGTCGCCGTCGGCCGGTTCAGCGCAAAAAATTTCTCCAGCACATCGACGACGAACTCCATTGGAGTGTAATCGTCGTTTAACAAGACCACTTGATAGAGCGGCGGCTGCTTGACCTTGGGGCGCGCCTCCTCGACGACCACTCCGCTATCGGGGTGAGAGGTATCCGGGCGCGAGATCTGCGGGTCATTCGACATGCTGGCCCTTTATAGGGGTCGCCATTCGGCAACACAAGACGTGTAGAGAGTGATGGAGTTTAGCGAACGAAAACAATTGCTTGAGCCCTTAGAGATCACGCTCGTATGATGGCGCCCGCGCACCGGTACCCGCTTTGCTTCCGTACAGAAAGCAATGCCTGTTCCATGACGGTCGGAAAGACCCGATCGAAGACCTGAATCACTCATGATTGCCAACCGATGAACGCAGTGTCCTGGGCCGAGAAACTGCCACCACCCGACCGCTGGCGCGAGTTGTCGCTCGCCCACGGCCCGCGCATCGCGACGTGGGTGCTGGCGCTCGCTCTCGGCGTGCAGGCCGCATTGATCGTGACGGACCTCACAGGAGGCAAGCCCCTCCCCGGTTCGGATGCGGCTCCGCCGCCCCCGGCCGCGCCCCAGCGCCACGTCAACGTCGCCATGATCGCCAATGCCCACCTCATGGGCGAGAGCGCGGCAAAGGCGAAGCCACAGGGTGACGCGCAGAACGCCCAGCCCACGACCATCCCGCTGGTGCTGACCGGGGTCATCGCCGCGGACAAACCCGAAAACGGCCTCGCCATCCTGGGCGAGAGTGCCGCGAACGCAAAAGTCGTCGCCGTCGGGCAGCCGGTGCCCGGTGGCGCGAAGCTGCATTCGGTGTATAGCGACAAGGTCATCCTGGATCGCGGCGGCGTGCTCGAGTCGCTGATGCTGCCCCGCCAGTCCGGTCCGCCGCTCGGCATGACGGCCCAGCCGCCTCCGCCGTTGCCGACGGCCGAGAATCCGATTGTCGATCGGATGCGACAGCTCATTGCCAACGAGCCGAGCGCGATCAGCGAGATCATCCGTCCCCAGCCGGTGTTTGCGCAGGGCAAGCAACGCGGCTTCCGCGTTTACCCCGGTCGCAACCGGCAGGCGTTTACTCGTATCGGCCTGCGGCCGGGGGATCTCGTGCTCGCCATCAACGGCACGCCGCTCGACGATCCGTCACGGGGCCAGGAGGTTTTCAACACCCTGGGCTCCTCAAGCGAGGCGCACGTCACGGTGCTGAGAAACGGCAAGCAGCAGGATCTTACTTTGCAGATGTCCCAGATCGCGCAGGAAGCAGAATCGCTGATCGGCGGTGGTAACGGTGGGGCGACTCAGCCCCCTCCCGAGGCGGCGGCACCGCCCGAGGGAGGGGTCGATCGTGATTGAGGGGAACGTTCTGAAAACGACAGTGACCGACTTTCTGACCCGGCGGATGGGCCTTACGCCGCGCATGGGCCTGACCCGGCGCATGGGCGCCGCTGCGCTTTCCGCGCTGCTCGTCGTGGCGGGCTCGCTGGCGATCGCGCAACAGCCGGCTCCGCCCGCGCAGCCGTCGAATAACAACCAGCGCATCACGCCCAACTTCAAGGATGCGGACATCGTGCAGATCGCCGAGGCGGTCGGCGCGGCCACCGGCAAGAATTTCATCCTGGACCCCCGCGTGCGCGCGCAGGTGACGATGCTCTCGTCCACGCCGCTGTCGCCGGAGGGGTTCTACGAAGCGTTCCTGTCGATCCTTCAGGTGCACAGCTTCGTCGCGATGCCGGCAGGCAACAACATCTACAAGATCGTGCCGGACGCCACGGCGCGCTCCATGCCCGGCGACGACCTGCCGGATCGTGTCAGCCGTACGTCTGACGAGATCGTCACGCAAGTCATTCAGGTCAAGAACGTCAACGCGGCGCAGTTGGTGCCGATCCTGCGTTCGCTGGTGAACCAGAACGGCCACCTCGCGGCCTATCCGCCCTCGAACATCCTGATCATTTCGGATCGGGCGGCGAACGTGAACCGCATCCAGCGCATCATCGGCCGCATCGACCAGGCCGGCGACTCGGATGTCGAGATCGTGCCGCTGCAGAACGCGTCGGCCGCTGACGTAGTTCGTAACATCACGCAGCTCTTCCAGCAGCAGCAGGCGCAGGAAGGTGGCGCCGCCAGCCCGATGAAGATGGTTGCGGACGATCGCTCGAACGCCGTGCTCGTGAGCGGCGACCCGTCGCAGCGTCTGCGCGTGAAGGCGCTGATCGCCCTCCTCGACACCCCGCTGCAGACCGGCGGTGGCACGTATGTACGCTATCTGCGTTACGCCGATGCCGAGAAGCTCGCTCCGAAGCTGAAAGAGCAGATCACCGGCCAGGCGCAGGCCACGCCGGGCGCTCCGGGCGGTGCGGCAGGCAGCACGCCCGCCGCGCAGGCTGATAAAGGCACGATGATCTGGGCCGAGCCCGAGACCAACGCGCTGGTCATCACCGCGGCGCCGAAGCAGATGCGCCAGATCAACGCGATCATCGACAAGATCGACATCCGCCGCATGCAGGTGCTGGTCGAAGCGATCATCGCGGACGTGAACGAAGACAAGTCCGCGGAGCTCGGTGTGAACTGGGCGGCCTGGTCGAACGACAACGACACCCGCATTCCGATCGGCGGATTCATCCAGCCCGTGGCCGGGACGTCAATCGTCGACCTTGCGCGACTCATCCAGAGCCCAACGGACGCCGCGGCCTCGAACATCAGCGCCCCGACCGGCACGACGCTCGGTATCGGCCGCATCGCGGCGACGGGTGTGAACTTCGCGGCCATGCTGCGCGCGATGCGCAGTGACGCGAACACGAACATCATCGCCAAGCCCTCCACCATCACGATGGACAACCAGGAGGCGCAGCTCAAAGTCGCGCAGGAAGTGCCGTTCATCACGGGCTCCTATTCGAGCACGGGTGTCGGCGGCACGAATGGCGCGGTGAATCCGTTCCAGACGGTGCAGCGCGAAGAGGTCGGCACGATCCTCAAGGTCACCCCGCAGCTGAACGGCAGCAACACGGTGATCCTGAAGATCGAGCTGGAGAGCTCGAACCTCGCCGCAAGCGTTGCCGGCGCGGTCGACCTCATCACCAACAAGCGCACCTTCAGCACCAACGTGATGATCGAGGACGGCGGCATCGTCGTGCTCGGCGGCCTGATCCAGGACACCTCGCTGCAGGGCGAGCAGCGCGTGCCGTTCCTCGGGCGCATCCCGATCATCGGGCTCGCCTTCAAGACGCGTAACGCGTCGAAGTCGCGCAACAACCTGATGGTCTTCATCCGGCCGAAGATCCTGCGCGATGGCGTGCAGGCCTCGTTCGAGACGGATGCGAAGTACAACTACATTCGCGACGAGCAGAGGAAGCAGAACAAGACCGAGATCCTGCCGCTGCTTCCGGGCACCAAGAAGCCGATGCTCGATCCGCCGCCGCCGCCTCCGCCGCCGGGCACGGGTGAAGTCGACCCGCGCGTCGAGCAGGAGAAGCTGCGAGGCGGCCAGGGCGATGGCACTTTCAGGGGCCAGCAGCAGCAGGGGCCGGATGGCACGCTGGTGCCGGCGCCGCAGGGAACCGCCCCGGGAACAACGCCCGCTCCGGCGCCTCAAACGCCCTCGGGTCGCGAAGGCGTCGCCCCGCCGCCCGGAGCGCCGCGCTCACAAGGCGCGCCGGCACAGCAGGCTGCGCCGGCCCCGACCCCGGCTCCGCCGCAGGCCCAATAGGAATCCGCCCGAATGGATGACGCTGTCGCCGCCGTAAACGTCCCCGAGCGCCGCCTGTCCTTCGCGTTCGCGAAGCGGCATGGCGTGCTCGTGAAACGTTACGTGGAGGGTGTTGCCGAGTGCGCATACCGCGCCGACACCACGCCCATGGCGCTCGCCGAAGTCCGTCGTTTCCTGCGCACGAGAGTGAAGCTGGAACGCGTGGACGAGCCCGAGTTCGACGCCCTGCTGCGCACCGCCTATGAAGGCGGCAACAGCGCCACGATGCAGGCCGCCGAAGGCCTCGAAGAAAGCACCGACCTCGCCCACCTCGCGCAGGA
>Ga0070665_100008100_pt1 | contig 10637 bp, 11 predicted proteins | sample KBSS13metaG_FD_65862 | JGI IMG/M metagenome (GOLD analysis project Ga0070665, IMG submission 65862) | Switchgrass rhizosphere microbial communities from Kellogg Biological Station, Michigan, USA - KBS S1-3 metaG | ecosystem: Host-associated > Plants > Roots > Rhizosphere > Soil ...
AGCCGCGCCACCGTCGAGCGCGTCCCCGAGACCACCGCGAGCCGCGACCACCGCATGCCCGGAGAGTGCCGGGTGCGGGGGGTGTGTGGGGTGGGGGCGGCGGATCCATCCACAGGTGGCCGAAACGGTGGACAACCCCCGGTCACGCGGGTGGTCCCGGGTGAGCCGCCCGGGGGGCCCGGCGTACACTCGACACCGCACCTCGAGCGATCGAGGTGACTTCGCGCGCTCGCGTGCCCCGCTTCAGGCGGAGCCACGGTGACCGGGCGGTCCCGCTCCTCGATCTCACGTCGGGGGACGGGTCCGGAAGCCGACGCGGCGCCAGGGCGGGACCTCCACCGGCGGTCCCGCGAGAACCGCCCGCGCGGGAGCCCCCCGCGCCCTACGGAGAGGTGTACACCGGCCATGGCCGTCGTCACCATGAAGCAGCTGCTCGACAGCGGCGTGCACTTCGGGCACCAGACCAGGCGCTGGAACCCGAAGATGAAGCGCTACATCCTGACCGAGCGCAACGGCATCTACATCATCGACCTGCAGCAGACGCTGTCGTACATCGACCGCGCCTACGAGTTCGTCCGCGAGACCGTGGCGCACGGCGGCACGATCATGTTCGTCGGCACGAAGAAGCAGGCTCAGGAGGCCATCGCCGAGGAGGCGGGCCGGGTCAACATGCCGTACGTCAACCAGCGCTGGCTGGGCGGCATGCTCACCAACTTCCAGACCGTGCACAAGCGCCTCCAGCGCCTCAAGGAGCTGGAGTCGATGGAGCAGACGGGGGGCTTCGAGGGTCGCACCAAGAAGGAGATCCTCATGCTCACCCGCGAGAAGGACAAGCTCGAGAAGACCCTCGGCGGCATCCGTGACATGTCGAAGGTCCCGAGCGCGGTCTGGATCGTGGACACCAAGAAGGAGCACATCGCCGTCGGCGAGGCCCGGAAGCTCCACATCCCGGTCGTCTCCATCCTGGACACCAACTGCGACCCGGACGAGGTCGACTACCCGATCCCGGGCAACGACGACGCGATCCGCTCCGCCGCGCTGCTCACCAAGGTGATCGCGAAGGCGGCGGCGGACGGCCTGCTGGCCCGCTCCGGTGGCAACCGGAACGACAGCGAGAAGTCGGCCGAGGAGCCGCTGGCCGAGTGGGAGCAGGAGCTCCTGACCGGCGGCGGGTCCGACGGTGCGAGCCTGCCGACCGCGCCCGCCGCGGCCGCCGAGCCCACCGCCGAGGCCACCCCCGAGCCCGCGGCCGCCGAGTCCGCGGCCGCCGCTCCGGCGACCACGAGCAACGGCACCCAGCAGACCGCAGGCTGACCCTCCGAACCCCGGGCGGCCGGGGTGCGCACTCCGCACCCCGGCCGCCGGTTCGGTCCCACTCCGCGAAGGACGAGAAGACACCGAGATGGCGAACTACACCGCCGCCGACGTCAAGCGGCTCCGTGAGCTCACCGGCTCCGGGATGATGGACTGCAAGAAGGCGCTCGAGGAGTCGGACGGCGAGATCGACAAGGCCGTCGAGCTGCTCCGCATCAAGGGCGCCAAGGACGTCGGCAAGCGCGCCGAGCGCGCGACGTCGAACGGCCTGGTCGTCGCCGAGGGCGGCACGATGGTCGAGCTCGACTGCGAGACCGACTTCGTGGCCAAGAGCGACGACTTCATCGACCTGGCCACCAAGATCCTCGGCGTGGCCGTGGACCAGAAGCCCGCGGACGTCGAGGCCCTGGCCAAGGCCCCGCTCGACGGTGCCACCGTGGCCGACGCCATCCAGGCGCTGAGCGCCCGGATCGGCGAGAAGCTCGAGCTCAAGCGCTACATCCACGTCGACGGCCCGGTCGCGGTCTACCTGCACCGTCGCTCGAACGACCTCCCGCCCGCCATCGGCGCGCTCGTCGCGTACGAGGGTGCGGACGAGGAGGCCGCCCGCAGCGTGGCGATGCACATCGCGGCCGCCCGCCCGCAGTTCACCACGCGTGACCAGGTCCCGGCCGAGGTCGTGGAGAACGAGAAGCGCATCGCCGAGGCGACCGCGCGCGAGGAGGGCAAGCCGGAGAAGATCCTCGACCGCATCGTCGAGGGTCGGATCACCGGCTTCTACAAGGACGTCGTCCTGCTGGAGCAGGCGTCCGTGATCGACTCGAAGAAGACCGTCAAGGCCCTGGTCGACGAGGCGGGCCTGACCGTCAAGGACTTCGTCCGTTTCGAGGTCGGCCAGAACTGATGACCGACCACGGGATCGACGCCGAGCGGGCCGATCAGGGCCCCCGGACGGGCTTCCGCCGCGTGCTGCTCAAGCTCGGTGGCGAGATGTTCGGCGGGGGCGGGCTCGGCGTCGATCCCAAGGTCGTGGAGACCGTGTCGCGACAGATCGCCGAGGTCGTCGCGAGCGGTGCCCAGATCGCCGTCGTCATCGGCGGCGGCAACTTCTTCCGTGGCAGCGAGCTGCAGCAGCGTGGGATGGACCGCTCCCGCGCGGACTACATGGGCATGCTCGCCACCGTGATGAACTGCCTCGCGCTGCAGGACTTCCTGGAGCGCGAGCACCACCTGGACACCCGGGTGCAGACGGCGATCACGATGGGGCAGGTCGCCGAGGCGTACATCCCGCGGCGCGCCATCCGGCACCTCGAGAAGGGCCGCGTGGTGATCTTCGGCGCGGGCGTCGGGATGCCGTACTTCTCCACCGACACCGCGGGCGCCCAGCGCGCCCTCGAGATCGGCTGCGAGGCGCTCCTGCTGGCCAAGGGCGTCGACGGGGTCTACACGGCCGACCCGAAGACCGATCCCACGGCCGAGCTGTTCCACGAGATCACCCACCGCGAGGTCCTCGAACGCGGGCTCAAGGTCGCCGACGCGACCGCGTTCAGCCTCTGCATGGACAACAAGATGCCGATCATCGTGTTCAACCTGCTCAGTGAGGGCAACATCGCCCGCGCCGTCCGGGGTGAGAGGATCGGCACGCTGGTCAGCACGCCCGAGAACTGAGTACGAGCCTGGGAGCAGCCGTGATCGACGAAACCCTCTTCGACGCCGAGGAGAAGATGGAGAAGGCCGTCGAGGTGGCCAAGGACGACCTGGCGAGCGTGCGCACCGGGCGGGCCACCCCGTCGATGTTCGCCAAGGTCGTGGTCGAGTACTACGGCGCCTACACCCCGCTCAACCAGCTCGCCTCGGTGAACATCCCCGAGGCGCGGATGGCGGTCATCAAGCCGTACGACGCCGGCTCGCTCAAGGCGATGGAGAAGGCGATCCGGGACTCGGACCTGGGCCTGAACCCGAGCAACGACGGGCAGATCATCCGCTGCATCATCCCGCAGCTGTCCGAGGAGCGGCGCCGCGAGATGGTCAAGGTGGCGCGCAGCAAGGGCGAGGACGCCCGGGTCACCATCCGCAGCCTCCGCCGCAAGGCGATGGACGAGCTGCACCGCATCGTCAAGGAGGGCGAGGCGGGCGAGGACGAGGTGACCCGCGCCGAGAAGGAGCTGCAGGGCACCACCGACAGGTACGTCGCGCAGGTGGACGAGCTCGTCAAGAACAAGGAAGCCGAGCTCCTCGAGGTCTGAATGACCACCTCCCACGACGCCGATCCCGCCGCGGGCACGCCCGACGACCCCCCGGTGACCTCCGACCTCCCCGGGTCGGGGCTGCCCGGCACGCCCTCCGCGCCCCCGGCGCAGCAGGGCAGGCTGGGCCGCAACCTCCTCGCCGCGATCGCCGTCGGGCTGTCGATGGGCGCGATCATCCTGACGTCGCTGCTGATCCAGCGGCAGGCGTTCGTCGCCGTGCTCGCCGTCGCCGCGGCAGTCGCCACCTGGGAGCTGGCGGGCGCCCTGCGCCGCAGCAACCAGAACATCAAGATCCCGCTCCCGGTCCTGCTGGTCGGGGGCCAGGCGATGGTGTGGCTCGCGTGGCCCTTCGGCCTGCAGGGCTCGGCGATCGCGTTCGCCGTCACGGTGCTGGTGTCGTTGCTCTGGCGGATGGGCAGGCCCGCAGGCGCCGGTGGCGCGCACAGCTCGGACGGGTTCGTCCGGGACGTCGGGTCCGGGGTGTTCACCGCCGCCTACGTCCCGTTCTTCGTGTCCTTCGCGGTGCTGCTCGTGATCCCGCCCGACGGTCTCGGCCGGGTCCTCACCTTCATGATCTGCGTCGTGGCGTCGGACGTCGGCGGGTACGCCGCGGGTGTCCTCGCGGGCAGGCACCCGATGGCCCCGCGGATCAGCCCCAAGAAGTCCTGGGAGGGCTTCGGCGGGTCGATCGTCGCCGGGAGCGTCGCGGGGGCGCTGTCGGTCCATCTCCTGCTCGCGGGCCGGTGGTGGCTCGGCGCGATCCTCGGCGTCGTCCTGGTGATCACCGCGACCCTGGGCGACCTCACCGAGTCGATGATCAAGCGGGACCTGGGGATCAAGGACATGGGCACACTGCTGCCCGGCCACGGCGGGCTCATGGACCGGATGGACTCCATGCTCCCGGCCGCGTTCGTCTCCTGGGCGCTGCTCAGCGCCTTCGTCCCGCTGGGATGAGGTACGCAGGCTTCGGCGGGCAGACCAAGTCCGGGCCCGCCATCCCGAGCCCCAACATCTGGCACTGGCCCGAGGTCTACGAGCAGGAGAACCGCGCGCAGGACGCCGACGGTGCCCTGTGGGCGGCGCTGGCCGAGGCCGCGCCGTGGTCCGGGCTCGACGTCGTCGACGTCGGCTGCGGGGACGGGTTCCACCTGCCGCGCTTCGCGGAGGAGGCCCGGTCGGTCGTCGGCGTCGAGCCGCACCCGCCGCTGGTCTCCCGCGCGCAGGCGCGGGGTCTGGACGTGCGGCGCGGGGGAGCCGAGGCCCTCCCGCTGTCGGACGCCTCCGCGGACCTCGTGCACGCCCGCACCGCCTACTTCTTCGGCGCCGGCTGCGAGCCGGGCCTCGCCGAGGCGGACCGGGTGCTGCGGCCGGGCGGGACGCTCGCGATCATCGACCTGGACTTCACCGTCCCGCCCTACGGTGACTGGCTGCGTGCGGACCTGCCGCGCTACGACCCGGCCGCGGTGGAGCGGTTCTTCGCTCGGCAGGGCTTCGACCAGCGGCGGGTCACCTCCACCTGGCGTTTCCCGGACCGCGCGACGCTGGAGTCGGTGCTCCGGATCGAGTTCGCCCCCACCACCGCCGACCGCGCGGTCGCGCAGACGCCCGGGCTGACGATCGCCGTCGGCTACCGCCTCCACACCCGCCGCAGGCCCGCCGGCCTGGTGCTGGGCGGCCGGCGCTCCTGACCCGCGGCGCTCCTGGCCGGCGGGGCTCCTGACCGGCGGGGTTCCTGACCAGCGCCGCTCTCGACCGGCGCCGCTCCTGACCGGGGCGCCGCCGCCGACCGGCGGCGCTCAGCGTGCCCGCGTGTACCTCTCCAGGACCGCGGTGAGCAGCAGGCGGTCGGTCCGGGAGGCGCCGGGGTCCAGGTAGGCCTGCAGCCTGCTGCCCTCGACGAGCGCGAGCACCCCCCGGGCCAGCTCGTCGGCGGGCACGGTGAGCCGCCGCCCCGCCCGCTCCGCCGCCCGGGCGATCAGCTCGCCCACCCGTCGTCGCAGGTCCGCGCGCTGCTCGGCCACCTGCGCGGCGATCGCCGGGGTGCGCAGGGCCTGCAGCGCCAGCTCGGTCTGCAGCACCTGCCACCGCCGGTCCGCGAGGTGCGCGGTGAGCAGGTCGTCCACGACGTCGGTCAGGTCGGCGACGGGAGCGGGCTCGGTCAGCCCGTCCAGCGCGACCGCCAGCCCGGCCACGAGCTCGGCCTGACGGCGGTCGAACAGGGCGAGCAGCAGCTCGTCGAGCGTGGAGAAGTTCGAGTAGAACGCGCCGCGGGTGTACCCCGCGGCCTCGCAGACCTGCTCCACGCTCGCGGCGCCGAACCCGCGGTCGGCGAACACCTCCGCGGCGGCGTCGAGCAGGCGGGCCCGCGTCTCGGCCCGGCGCCTGGTGACCATGTGACCTCCTGAACAGTGACAATACAGGATTGTATCGGATACAGTTCCGTATCAAATACAGATGTGTATCGAGGAGGACGTCGTGGATCGGACCGGCCGGACCCTGGGCCTGGTGCTCGCGGTGCTGGGGCTGCAGCTCGGCTTCGTGCTCAGCTACGTCGGGGCGTTCCACGACCCCGTCCCGCGGGAGATCCCGGTGCAGGTCGTGGCGCCTGCGGCGGTCCTCGACCGGCTCGCGGGCGGGGTGGGCGGGACGCTGGAGATCACCGGCGCGGACGAGCAGGCGGCGCGGGCTGACCTCGCGGCGGACGAGACGTCCGGCGTGCTGGTCGTCGACTCGAGCGGCACGCGGGACACCCTGCTGGTCGCGAGCGCGGCGGGCACGTCGGAGGCGTCCGCGGTCGAGGCCGTCGTCACGCAGGCGGAGGCCGCCCAGGGGCGGACCGTGACGGTGCAGGACGTGGTCACCCCGCAGGCCGGGGACGCCCGCGGGCTGAGCGGGTTCTACCTGGTCACCGGCTGGATCGTGGGCGGTTACCTGCTCGCGGCACTGCTCGGGCTCACCGGCGCGGCGCGACCGGACCTGCCGACGACCGCCCGACGGCTGGGCGTCGCCCTGGGCTTCGCCGTCCTCGGCGGGCTCGGCGGAGCACTGATCGCCGGGCCGATCCTCGGCGCGCTGACCGGGCACACCCTCGCGCTGTGGGCCCTGGGCACCCTGCTGACCTTCGCGGCCGCGGCCGTCACCGTGGCCCTGTCGGCGCTGCTCGGGGTGGTCGGGATCGGTGTGACGATCCTGCTCTTCGTCATCCTGGGCAACCCCAGCGCGGGTGGCGCCTACCAGGACGGGGTGCTGCCCGCGTTCTGGAGCACGATCGGGGGATGGCTGCCCAACGGCGCCGGCGTCGACGCGCTGCGCCGCCTCGTCTACTTCGACGGCGCCGGGACCACGGGACCGCTGCTGGTGGCGGGGGCATGGGCGCTCGGCGGGGTGGTCGTCGCGCTGCTGACCGCGTGGCTCCGCACCCGTCGCGAGATCCCGCAGGGTCGGCACGAGGCGGGGCACGTCCGGGAGCTCGAACCCGTCGCCTGACCCGCTGCACGTTTCGTGCTCTCAGCGCTGCGCCCGCAGCGCTGAGCCTGACCCGGGTGCACGTTTCGTGCTCCCAGCGCTGCGCCCCTAGTGCTGAGCCTGACCCGCTGCACGTTTCGTGCTCTCAGCGCTGCGCCCACAGCGCTGAGAGCACACTTTCGGCGATCATGCCGCTCTGTGAGCACGAAACGTGTCGCGGTGCGGGGCCCGGAACCCCACCGAGTGACGCCCTCGCTACCGTGAACCCCATGAGCCGAACCCTGCGTGCGCCCGCCGGGATCCCGCTGCCCCAGCTCGAGGTGGTGCTGGCCGCGGCCGCCTGGGTGGCCGGGTCGCTCGGGCTCGGGACCGGGGGCGGCACCCTCCTCATGGCCGCCGGGCTGCTGCTCGGCGGGTGGCTGTTCACCGCGGTCCGGCGCCGCCACGGCCGCGGCGCCGCGCTCCCGCGGGACCTGCGGATGCGCACCGTCCGGATCGCGGTGGTCGTCGCGGTGCTGCTCGTCGCGCTCGGGATCGGGCTGCCGATGATCGGGCAGGGCTGGGGCGAGCTGACCGTCCCGCTCGGTGGCGCGGTCCTCGGGGCGGGGCTGGTGGCGCTGGCGTCGGTGCTGGTGGACCGCTCGTTCCTCGCCGTCGGCGGGACGCTGATCGTGCTCGGCGCGGCCGGCGCGTTGCTCGCCCTGGACACGGTGGGCACCGCGGTGCCCTACGGCGTGGTCGGGCTGGGCGGGGCCGCCGTCCTCTGGCTCGCCGCCGCCCGGCGGACCGGCCTGGTCACCGATCTGCGCGAGCGCGTCGGCCGCTGACCGGCCGTCGCCGTCGCCCACGGCGGCGGATGGCACACTGGAGGGGCGATGTCCACACCCCTGCCTCTCGTCTTCGACGCACCCAAGCGCGCCACACCGCCCCGCCACCTCGCCGACCTCGATCCCGCCGAACGCAAGGCGGCCGTCGGCGAGCTCGGTCTGCCCGGGTTCCGCGCCGACCAGCTGGCCCGGCACTACTTCGGCAGGCTGACCGCGGACGTCGCGGAGATGTCCGACCTGCCCGCCGCCGCCCGCGAGCAGGCCGCGACCCTGCTGCCGTCGCTGGTCACGAGCATCTCCGAGCAGGTCTGCGACGACGGGCAGACCCGCAAGACCCTCTGGAAGGGCCACGACGGCACGCTGTCGGAGATGGTCCTGATGGGCTACCCGGACCGCGCCACCGTCTGCATCTCCAGCCAGGCCGGCTGCGGCATGGCCTGCCCCTTCTGCGCGACGGGCCAGGGCGGTCTGCAGCGCAACCTGTCCACCGGCGAGATCGTGGACCAGGTGCGGCAGGCCGCGAAGGCGGCCCAGGACGGCGCCCTCGGGGAGTCCCGGCGCCTGTCCAACATCGTCTTCATGGGGATGGGCGAGCCGCTGGCCAACTACAAGCGCGTGGTCGCGGCGCTGCGCCGGATCACCGAGCCCGCCCCGAACGGCTTCGGCATCTCCCCGCGCGGCATCACCGTGAGCACCGTCGGGCTCGTCCCGGCGATCGACAGGCTCGCCGCGGAGGGCCTGCCCGTCACCCTCGCGATCTCCCTGCACACCCCGGACGACGAGCTGCGGGACACCCTCGTCCCCGTCAACAACCGGTGGAAGGTCGGCGAGGTGCTCGACGCAGGCCGCCGCTACGCCCAGACCACCGGTCGCCGGGTGAGCATCGAGTACGCCCTGATCCGGGACGTCAACGACCAGCCCTGGCGCGCCGACCTGCTCGGCAAGCTCCTGCGGCAGCGGATCGGCACCAAGCGCGTGCACGTCAACCTGATCCCGCTCAACCCCACCCCGGGCAGCGAGTGGGACGCCAGCCCCAAGCCCGTCGAGCGCGAGTTCGTGCGCCGGGTCGAGGCGGCCGGGATCTCCTGCACCGTCCGGGACACCCGCGGCCAGGAGATCGACGCGGCCTGCGGTCAGCTGGCCGCCGCCCACCGCAGCTGACGGCCCCTGCCGAGACGGACCTCGGTGTCGTCCCGACCGTGGTCGATCGACCCCGAGGCCCGTCCCTGCGGGTTCTACAGGCGGTCTCCCGAGTCCGCGTCGAACAGGTGCAGCTCGTCGCTGGTCGGCGTCAGGACGATCTGGTCGCCCCGGCGCGCCCCCGAGCGGCCCGCGGTGCGGACCACGACGGCGGTCTGGGCGTCGTCGTCGAGGTGGGCGTAGAGGTAGGCGTCGCTGCCCAGCTCCTCCACGACGTCGACCTGGGCCTTGACGCCGGACGACACACCGTCGCCGCCCCCGGAGGCACCGTCGGCGACCGACCACTGCTCCGGCCGGATGCCGAGGGTGACGCGCTCGTGCCCGCCGATGCGCGAGTGCACCTCGCGTGGCAGCCGCAGCTCCGACGACCCCATCCGCACGCCCTCCGCGGAGACCGGCAGCGTGAACAGGTTCATCGCGGGCGAGCCGATGAACCCGGCCACGAACGCGTTGGCCGGCTTGTCGTAGAGGTCCGCGGGGGTGTCGAACTGCTGGAGCCTGCCGTCGGCCAGCAGCGCGACCCGGTCGCCCATGGTCATGGCCTCGACCTGGTCGTGCGTGACGTAGACGGTGGTCACCCCGAGCCGCCGTTGCATGGCGGCGATCTCGGTGCGGGTGGACACGCGCATCTTGGCGTCGAGGTTGGACAGCGGCTCGTCCATGAGGAAGACCTGCGGCTCCCGCACGATCGCCCGCCCCATCGCGACGCGCTGCCGCTGCCCGCCGGACAGCGCCTTCGGCTTGCGGTCGAGGTAGTCCGTGAGCCCGAGGATGTCCGCGGCGGCCTTGACCTTCTCCTGCTGGGTCGCCTTGTCCACCCCCCGCATCTTGAGCGGGAACGCCATGTTGTCCCCGACGGTCTTGTTCGGGTACAGCGCGTAGTTCTGGAACACCATCGCGATGTCCCGGTCCCGCGACGGCACCCCGACCATGTTGCGGCCGCCGATCCTGATCTCGCCGTCGTCGATCTCCTCGAGACCGGCGAGCATGCGCAGCGCGGTGGACTTGCCGGACCCGGACGGACCCACCAGGACGACGAACTCGCCCTCGGCGATCTCGAGGTCCAGCCGGTTCACGGCGGGCTTGGCCCCGGCGGTGTACACCCGGGACGCCTGGTCGAACACGACGTCAGCCACGACGGGCCCCCTTCACTTGACGGCCCCGAAGGAGAGGCCCTGGACGAGCTTGTTCTGGGCGATCCAGCCTGCGACGACGACGGGCAGCGCGCACATCGTGGCCGCGGCGCAGAGCTTGGCGAAGTACAGCCCCTCGGAGGTGATGAACCCGACGAGGAACACCGGCACCGTCGCGGCGGTCGCGGCGGTGAGGTTGACGGCGAAGAAGAACTCGTTCCACGCGAAGATCACGCAGATCAGCGAGGTGGCGGCGATGCCGGGGGAGACCACCGGCAGCACGACCTCCCGCATGGAGCGCCACAGCGACGCCCCGTCCATCGACGCGGCCTCCAGGAGCTCCTTGGGGACCTCCTGGAAGAACGAGCGCATCATCCACACCGCGATGGGCAGGTTCATCGCGGTGTACAGGACGACGAGCGTCCAGATGTTGTCCAGCATGCCGATGT
>Ga0070665_100008101_pt1 | contig 10636 bp, 9 predicted proteins | sample KBSS13metaG_FD_65862 | JGI IMG/M metagenome (GOLD analysis project Ga0070665, IMG submission 65862) | Switchgrass rhizosphere microbial communities from Kellogg Biological Station, Michigan, USA - KBS S1-3 metaG | ecosystem: Host-associated > Plants > Roots > Rhizosphere > Soil ...
TACCTCACCAACGAGCAGGACGCCTTCGAAGCGGCGGTCAACGGTGAGCTCTTCAAGGACTCGTGGAAGCCCGGGCCGATCGCGGTGGCGTTCGGTGTCGACTATCGGCACAGCACGCTGCGGCAGAACGTCGTCGATCCGACCAATCCGACCAACAGTCCGACGTTCGTCGCCGTGCCGAAGAACAATCCTGCCCTCGGCATTCAGGGCATCCCGGGTGCGTTTGCCGGCGTAAACAGCGGTGTGCAGTTTTCGATCCAGGCGAATTTCCGCGGCAAGATCGACGTGAAGGAGGCCTTCAGCGAGGTGCAGGTGCCGTTGCTGGCGGATGTTCCGTTCGCGAGAAAACTGAGCGTGAACGTCGCGGGTCGCTGGGCAGATTACACGGGTAGCGGCAGCATCTGGTCGTACAAGTACGGCCTGGACTGGCAGACGGTGGACTGGCTGCGTTTCCGCGGCACTTATTCGCGCGACGTGCGCGCCGCGAACATGTCGGAGCGGTACAACGCGGCGGGTGCCGGCGCGACCGTGACCGATCCGTTCAGGAACAACGTGCAGACGGTCTTCAGCGAAATCCGCGGCGGCAATCCGTCGGTCAATCCGGAGAGAGCGGACACCTTCGCCGCCGGCTTCGTGCTGCAACCGACGTTCGTGCAGGGGCTGTCGTTCTCGGTCGACTGGTACTCGATCACCAACAAGGACGCTATCGCGCTGCTCGGGCCGCAGAACATCGTCAACCTCTGCTTCCAGGGTTCGGCGCAGATCTGCAGCCTGATCACGCGCGATCCGGTGACGAACGCGATCGTCGGAATGGACGATCGCTATCAGAACATCAACGGCCAGAAGGTTGTCGGTACTGACGCGGAAGCGGACTATCAGATGCCGCTCGGAGGGGGCCGCTCACTCGGCTTCCGCCTGATCGGCAGCTATCTCGACCAGTTCTCTCTGCGCAACATCAACGTCCCGGTGCAGCAGCAAGCGGGCACGACGGGCAACCTGCCGTTGCCGCGTCTGCAGCTCAATCTCGGAGCTACGTATGCGCAGGGACCGTTCACGTTGTTTGTGAATGAACGCTACATCAGCGACGGACGGCGCCAGTGGAACGATAACCAGCCGCTGCTCGGCGGCCAGATCATCGATGACGATCACATCGCCGGGGTGACCTACACGGACCTGAACCTCACGTACGCACCCGAAGCGCTGAAGGGCTTCGAGACGTACCTGAACGTGCAAAACGTGTTTGATCGCAATCCGCCGAAAACCCCGATCTTCTCGGGGTTCAACGGCACGAGCGACACCAATCGGGCGCTGTTCGACGTGTTGGGACGACGGTTCGTGCTCGGATTCAAGTACGAGCTGTGATCGAGCGCGGCGCTCGCAGGGTTCCCTGTCCCTGCGAGCGCCGCCTTTTTCAGCCGTGCTTGGCGCGGAAGTCCCGGACCCATTCGGCCGTCGCGCGCAGGCCGCCGAACGGATAGAAGTGCAGCAGCACCTCGCCATGCTTGGCCGGATCGAGGCCGGCGGCGTATTCCTTCACGATCTCATCCGGACCTGCGGTCGAGAGCAGCTTCGTGATCGAGATGCCGTACTTCGACAGCACCTTGGTTGAGGCGCCGACGCCGCAGCGGGCGGCGAAGGCGAGCAGACGCTTCACGCTGGCGGGGCCGGGCACGCCGACGCGCACCGTGGCCTGAACGCCGGCCTTGCGAACTTCCTCGAGCCACGTGAGCACCGGTTCGGCATCGAACGAGAACTGCGTGACCACTGCGAAATCGTGGCCGCGCTCTTCGATTGCGATCTTCTTGTCCCGCATTGCCACCCACAGCTTGTCGTTGCCGATATCCGGGTGGCCTTCCGGATAGCCGGAAATGCCGACGCGGCGGATGCCGTATTTCGCCAGCAGGCCGCTGCGGATGATCGACAGGGCATCCTCATACGGGCCCATGGGCTGCGGCGGGTCGCCGGCGACCACGAATGCGTGATCAGTGCCGACTTCGCGCTGCAGGCTCGAGAGGTAGCCCTCCAGCTCTTCCTGCGAAGAGAGGCGACGCGCGGAGATGTGCGGGATGGGCAGGAATCCGAGCTCCTTGACGCGCTTGGCCGCGGCCGTCCGCATCTCGAACGTCTCGCCCGGCAGGAACGTGACCGGGATCTTCGTGCCCTTGGGAATGACATCCGCTGCCTGCTCCAGATGGCCTACGTCCTTGGCCGTCATTTCGATCGAGTAGTTGTTCAGCAGATTGGCAATCGTCGGCATGGGATCCTCAATAGATGTCAGGGCACCGGATAACTTAGCAAAAACGGCGGTCCGGCGATCAGCGCAGTGTGCCGTGGGCGATGCGGTCGCCCGAAAAGGTGCCGATCCAGAACTGCCGGTCGAACGTGAGCACCATCGTGGCGTTACTGAAAGTCGGGATCGCGGGGCTTTCGGCGACCCGCGTGTCCTTCATCGTTTTCGGGTCGATCGAGAGGGCCATGAAGCCGCGCGGGCAGGTCGAGAGCTTCTCCAGGGAATGCTGGGTGCTCGGCGGCCCGCCGCATTCGGGTACGTCGTTTTTCATACCGGCCGTCAGCAGGCGGCCGTCCTCGCCCATGTGGACGTTGTCGGGGGTGAAAGGCAGCGGGCGGGTCGTCCGCAGCTGTTTGGTCGGATTCGTGTGGGTAAACGCCACAATGGTCTGGAAGCCGGACGAGACGACGAAGATTTCCTTGCCGTCCGCTGACACCTCGATGCCGTTATTGCCCGGCAGCTCGCTGCCGCGGATCTGCTCGAAGCCTTTCTTGCCGGGTGCCCACTCGTAGACCGCGCCGGTCGGCTTCTTCGCGACGGAGTCGGCGAAGGTCTTGCCGGGCATGATCAGCACGGTGGCGACCAGCGAGCCATCCTTGAACGAGGCCACGCTGTTCGCAGCGAGCCCCTCGGGCATCGGGACACAGCCCTTCCACGTGATCGTGGGTTTCGCGCTCGTTGCGTCGACATCGAACACTTCGATCGCTTCGCGTGCGCCATGGCCGACGGCGTAGAGGGTGGAGCGCCCGCTGCTTGCGCCGGCTCGCAGGTGCAGGCCGTGTGTGACCGCCTTGGTGGCGTCCGGCGGTGTCGCGCAGTTGGCGAAGGTCTTGTCGTGTTTCGCTTCGGGGCGCACCGCGCTGTAGGCGCCGTTGCGTGAGTCGATCAGCGTGAGGCTCGCGCCCTCCGTCATGCCGCTGGCGATGATCCAGGGCGTGCCGGGCACGCGCACGAGATCCTCCGCGTTCCTCGGGCCGCAGATGAAATCGAGGCCGCTCGCGGGCGCGCACGTTTGCGCCGGGCCTGCGGGTGGCGGGGTCTCTGCGGCGGTTGCGCCGGCAGACAAGACGAGGGTGACGGCCATTACGGCCAGGAACGTGGGCATACGAATGAATGTCATGGCAGTCCTTCCACGTACGTCAATCCGGATCGCCACCTCGGTCAAATTCCCGCAAGTTTCTCGCCAAGTGGCGGGCGAGGGTCCTATCTTAGGGGCGGCGGAGCTCCGGCATCAGGACAATTCGCGGCAGCATCGAGAGGCGCCCATGAATCGCTGTACGTTTCCGGCAGTGCTTGCCGTGCTGGCAGCCGCGCTGTTGCCGGCTGTCGCTATCGCACAGACTGCGGGTGCATTGACGGTCGAGCAGCGCCTGCGGCGGGTGGAGGATGAGCTGGCGATCCAGCGCGTGCTCGTCGAATACTCCGCGCGGCAGGATGCGCGCGACTATGCCGGCTATGCCGCACTCTTTGCGAAAGAGGGCGAGTGGGTGAACGGCAAGAACTCGTACAAGGGCCGCGACGCGATCCAGAAGATGCTGGTCAATCTCTACGGGCCGCCGCCGCCGGGCTACGTGAACAACGAGAGCTATCACATCAGCTCGAATTTCCAGATCGATGTGAGCGGCGATCGGGCGACGGCGCGGTCGCGACACCTGCTGGTGATGCGCGGGCCCAAGGGCGAGCCGACGCCGGCGCTGGCGGGGCGCTACGAGGACGAGCTGATCCGCGAGGACGGGCAGTGGAAGATCCTGCGCCGGGTCGACTATCCCGTCATGCCGACGGCAGAGGAATGGATGAAGTTTATTCGCGAGAGGCAGAAACAATGAAGCGGACCTTTCTCATCGCACTCGTTTGCGCACTGGCGCCGCTGGCCGCGCAGGCGCAGAAGAGCGTGGACGCGGAAATCGATGCACTGACGGCGCGCGTCGAAAAGCTGGAAGGCACGCGGGCTGTGAAGAAGCTGCAGATGGCGTTCGGCTATTACGTCGATCGCGGGCTGTGGGGTGAGGCGGCGGATCTGTTTGCCGATGACGGCACGGTCGAGATTGGGCTCGATGGTGTGTATGTCGGCAAGGCGCGCGTTCGTGAGTACCTCATGCGGTTGCATGGTGGGAAAGACGGGCTGATTTACGGGCAGCTCAATGAGTGGATGCAGTTTCAGCCGGCGGTATTCATTTCTCGCGACGGGCGCAGTGCCACGGCGCGGTGGCGCGATCACGCGATGCTCGGGCAGTACAAGAAGCATGCGGAATGGCGCGATGGTGTTTACGAGAACACGTATGTGAAGGATGGCGGCGTGTGGAAGATCAAGTCGCTGCATCTGTTCGTGAATTTCGTGGCGCCGTATGAGAAGGGCTGGGCGCGACTGAAGCCGGGTGAGGGGCTGGTGCAGAGTGCTGCGTCGAAGGCGTTTCCGCCGGATCGTGGGCCTTCCGTGAATTACAAACCTTTCCCGGAGACGAATGTGCCGCCGTTTCAGGCGCCGAACCCGGTGACGGGCAAGCCGGTGCGAGGTGCTCCGTGATGCGCACTCGAAAAGCGGTGTTGGCGGGCTGGTTGGCTGTCCTGGCGGTTTCGTCGTTCGGTGTGGCGTTGCCGGTCGTTGCGCAGGACTCGTTGCAGGCTCGCGTTGCTGCGTATCGCGAGCGTGTTGCGCGGCTCGAAGATCAGGATGCGGTGGAGAATCTGCAGGCGACGTTCGGCTTCTATTTCGATAAGGGCTTGTGGAATGAGGCCGCGGATCTGTTCGCGCGCAACGGCTCGTTCGAGTATGGGCAGAGCGGCGTTTACGTTGGGCAGGATCACATTCGTCGCGCGCTGCTGCTGTTTGGGCCGCAGGGGTTGGCGCAGGGGTATCTGAACAATCACATGATGCTTCAGCCGGTGATCACCGTTGCTTCTGATGGCAAGACCGCAACGGGGCGCTGGCAGGGGCCGATGCAGTTGTCCGAGCCGGGCGCGAATGGCGTTTGGGGCGTGGGTATTTACGAGAACGAGTACGTGAAGGATGGCGGCGTGTGGAAGTTTGCGAAGTTCCACTTCTACCCGACCGCATTCACCGATTACGACAAGGGCTGGGCGCGGTCGCTGCTGCCGATGAAGGGGCAGAGCGCGCTGTTTCCGCCCGACAAGCCGCCCACGGTCGTGTATCGCTCGATGCCGGGGCAGTACATCCCGCCGTTCAGCTACAAGCATCCGGTGACGGGGAAGCCGCTGACGGATTTGCCGCAGGCGGTGGATAGCGTGACGGGGAGGAAGTGAGCATGACCCGGATTTTTATTGCTATCGCGCTCTGCGCGGCCGTCGCCGCGCCAGCGTTCGCGCAGTCCGCCGGCGCTTCGGGCGCGCGACCTGCCGCAGCCGAGCGACTGGACGCGCTCGACAAGCGCATTACCCGCCTCGAGGACCTGAACCAGATCGAACGCCTGCAGCGCACCTACGGCTACTTCGTCGACAAGAGCCAGTGGGTGCAGCTCTCGGAGCTCTTCTCCGACGACGCGACCCTCGAAATCGGCGGCAAAGGCCTCTTCACCGGCAAGCCGCGCGTGCTCGAATACATGCAAACCGCCTTCGGCCCCGACGGCGCGAAGGAAGGCTCGCTCGCCAATCACATGCAGTTCCAGTCGATCCCCGACATCTCGGCGGATGGCAAGAGAGGCTGGATCCGCTCCCGCGCCTACGTGATGAGCCTCGGCGGCTGGGGCCTGCCGCTGTACGAAAATGAGTACCGCAAAGAGAACGGCGTCTGGAAGATCAGCCGCCTCACCGGCCCGTTCACCATGTACACGAGCTGGGACGGCTGGGCAAAGAACGCGCTCAACAATACCTGGCCCGACAAGTTCGACCCGCCACCCGATCTGCCGCCGTCGACGGTGTACCTGACCTATCCGGCGTACTACATCATTCCGTTCCACTACCCGAATCCGGTGACGGGCAAGCCGTTCATTCCGGACAAGGGAGAAGTCGGCGCTTACCAAGCCCCGCCGGGAACAAAAGCCCAGGCGGATTCGCTGAAGGTGGGACGGTTGGCGGATGGGACGCAGGCCATCGGGGAGCCGCCGAGGGATTGATGCGCGTACTCTGCTTTCAGACCGGGCGAGATGGCACGTGCGCGAACCGCTCCTTGAGTCGCAGGAAAGGCCGCTCCAGCAAGTGGTAGGACACGGCCGCCGCCGCAATGGTGGCGGCCAACGTCAAAACGATCCGGATCATTCGTTCCACCGGGTCATGCGTGTTGCCGACGTCGAAGAGCATCACGAACGTCAGGTGAAAGACGTACAACCCGTAGCTGATGCGCCCCAGATACACGAGAGGCCGTGGAGCCGGCAGGCCTAGCGTCGCGAGAAACAACGCCGCGCACACCACCGTTACCGCAGGAAACGTGACGAGTGATTTGACGCCGGTGAAGTCTCCGTAGCGCCCCGCGACAGCCAATCCCGCAATCGCGAGCAACACCAGCACAACTCGCGTAACACCCGAAAGCGCGATCTCCCGACGCTTCACGATCACCGCGAGAATCGCGCCACACGCAATCGGATCCAGCCGCGCGAGCGTGTTACACCAGATCTGCGGATGAACAGCCCCATCCATCACAAGGTAAACGCGGACGACGAACGATAAGGCGAGCATCACCACCGCCACAACAACCAGATTCGCGCCGAACCGCCGCATGACCCACGGCCACACCAGATAAAACTGCTCCTCCATCGAAACCGACCAGAGCGGTCCGGCAACGCTGTGCGGATACCCCCAAAGCACGCACGCCCAATTCCCCGCGAGCAGCAGAAACGCAGCCGTGTGCTTCAACGGCATATTCTCATCAGCCAGCACGTAACTCATCAGCGGCGCGACGACGAGCAGGAACACGAAATACAGCGGCCAGATTCGCAGGATCCGCCGCATATAGAACGCAGTGACGTCGACCGTTCCGCCCGCGTCACGCTCACGAAGAAGCAGCGTGGTGATGAGAAACGAGCTCAACGCAAAGAACAGATCGACACCGAATGCGCCGCCCGCCGCGAAACTGACGATCCAGAACGGCGCATCGCCCGGCACCGTGTGGCTGAGAAAAACCAGGAAGAACGCGAAAAACCGCAGGACGTCGAGCTCAGGCCGGTAATAGCGGTGTGCCATGGACGAGACAACTTTTCCAATCTTTGACGCGGGACAGCAATCGATCAACTTGTATTGGAGAACAAGCAAGGCCGGGCGCACAATCCCCGCAACAACAAATCCCGAGGAGCGATCATGCGTATGCACCGGTCTCGCTTCGATTTTGGGCTTTTGTTCTGCGGCGCCGGTCTCCTCGGCGCCACGGGCGCGAGCGCGCAGGCGCCGCCGCCGCCGCAATCCACCGCCCCTCTCGAAACCGTTGTGGTCACCGCGCAGAAGCGCGAAACCGCGTTGCAGGCGGTGCCGTTCTCGGTGGCGGCGACGAGCGACGAGCAGATGCGCAATTCCGGCTCGGAAAGCATCGTCGATCTCGCGCGTAATGTGGCGAGCGTGGCGATTGCCGATCTGGGTCCCGGCCAGAGTCAGGTGGCGATTCGCGGCATCAGCTCAGGTCAGGTCATTCGCGATCAGCCGGGCGTAAAAGAGCAGGTGGGCGTCTATCTCGACGAGTCCCCCATATCCGTGGCGCTGTTCACGCCCGATCTCGAACTGGCCGATCTCGAACGTTTCGAAGTGCTGCGCGGGCCGCAAGGCACGCTCTTCGGCGCGGGCTCGGAAGCCGGCACGCTTCGCTACATCACGCGACAGCCCAAGTTAGAGGGCTACGAAGGGTCCGCCGAGGCGACGTTCCTCGGCGTGCAGGACGGCGATATTGGCGGCAATGTGCGGGGCGCAGTGAATGTGCCACTCGGCGAGACGGTCGCGCTGCGTGTCGTCGGCTACTACAACGAGCTGCCGGGATTCATCGACGCGATTCAGCCCGGCGGCCGCGTAAAGAAGGACGTGAACGATGGCGACCGCAAAGGCGGCCGCGTCGCCATGCTGTTCAAGCCGACCGAGCAGATCTCGATCACGCCGCGCATCGTTTACCAGCGTCTGGAAACCAACGGCTACCCGCGCGAAGACGTCTACAACATCCTCGCGAATCCGGCCACGACCACGCAGCCGCCGGTGACCATCGGCAAGCGGCAGCAGTACACCCAGATCCGCGAAGGCATCGACGACAAGTTCACGCTTGGCGATCTCGACATCGCGTACGACTTCGGGCCCGTGGCACTCACCTCGATCAGCTCTTACACCGATCGCAAAGTCGTGGTCCTCCGCGACGCCACGCAGCTCACCGGCAGCGTCACCTTCGACGTAGGCGGCACGGATGCGGAGGTGCGCATCTCATCCCCGCTGTTCGATCGCACGAAGCTCGAGGTATTCAGTCAGGAGCTGCGACTATCCGGCGGCACGGATCAGTATCAGTGGCTCGTCGGCGGCTTCTATCAGGACGTGGATCGCCACTACGGCCAGAGCCTGCCGACCGCCGGCTATGACGCGATTACGCAGCGGCTCGCCGGTGTGGTGAGCACAGACCTCAACGCGCCACCGAACACGCCGTACTACTCCAACCTCAGCTATTCCCTGAAGCAGCACGCGTTCTTCGGCGAAGGCACGTGGTTCTTTACTCCACAGTGGAGCGCCACCGCGGGCCTGCGTTACTACAACTTCAAGGAAGATCGCGTTTTGAATTTCGGCGGCTTCTTCGCCGATCCCACACCGCCGGGAGGCGTGCCGGGCAAGGTGGATTCCGACGGCGTCTCGCCGCGCGCGATCCTCACCTTCAGTCCGACCGAAGACATCAATCTCAATGCGCAGTTCTCCCGCGGCTTCCGGCTCGGCGGCATCAACGATCCCATCAACATTCCGCTGTGCTCACCGGCGGACATCACGACGTTCGGCGGCCAGGGCAACTGGCGCGACGAGAAAGCGAAGAACTACGAGGTCGGCGCCAAGATGCTGCTGGCGGAACGGCGCGTCACGTTGAACGTCTCGGCGTTCTACAGCGACATCGAGGATCTGCAGGCGACCACCACCGCGGGCACGTGCTCCTCACGCATCGTGTTCAACGTGCCGAAGGCGCGCAGCCGGGGCGCGGAGCTGGAGCTGTTCGTGCGGCCGAACGAGCGCTGGGATTTCGGAATCGCCGCAACCTATCTGGAAGCGGAGCTGCGCTCGTCGGTCGTTTCCGTCACCGGCACCACGACGACGGTGGTGGGCGGGCTCGCGGAAGGTAATCGGCTGCCGACGTCGGCGGATTTCCAGGGCGTCGCGAGCGTCGGGTTCACACAGCCGGTCGGGCCATCGCGCGACCTGTTCGCCAACATCACCGTGCAATACGTCGGGTCGTCGTATTCGCAGTTCGAAAACGAGGTGCCGAACTTCGGCCTGATTGCGACCAACGGCCCGGCGGGCTCGGCCCGGCTCATTCCGTATGGCGCGCCGTCCGTGTCGTCGTTCGCGTTCGATGCGAAGCTGCCGAGCTATTCGTTGGGCAACCTGCGAGTCGGCCTGCGGCAGGATGGGTTCGAGCTCGCAGGCTTCATCAACAACCTCTGGGACGAGGAGGCGCGGCTGGCCCTCGACTACGAGCGCGGCCGGAGCGCCCGCGTCGGTTACCTCACCAACATGCCGCGAACGTACGGGGTGACCGCGCGCTGGGAGTTCTGAAGGGCCGTTTTCTGTCCGTTCTGCGACCACCGCCGCGCGCGGGGTTTGCACCCGCGCGCCGGCTGAGGCTTCCTTCAGACCCAGAACGATAAGGGGGATTCGATGAGCCGTTGGCAGTCGCGTGTCTTCGTGTTTCTGGGGGCGACCCTGGGTTTGACCCTCGTGGCCGGCCTCGTCGTGGCGGCGAGCGTGGCCTTCGATGGAAGCGCGCGGGCGGTCACCGCCGAGCGCCCGGCGGTTCTCAGCCGCGGCTAGCGCGATTGTTCCTGCATGGAAAGACGGATCACCGGCTTCCATCAGGACGAACACGGCGATTGGGTGGCTGAGCTCGAATGCGGCCACCCACAGCACGTTCGACACAACCCGCCCTGGACCAACCGACCCTGGACGCTGACGGCCGAAGGCCGCGCGCAGAAGATCGGCGCAACCCTTTCCTGCAAGCAGTGCGATCAGGCCGCTTCATAGGCTGATCGCCCTCGCTCCTTTTCCACGGGCGCAACGTAGGGCGCCCCCCGACCGGGCGCGTCTTGCCTGGGGATGAAAACTCACACGCTGATTCTGGCGGCAAGCCTCGCGCTCGCGGCCGCATCCATCATCCAGGCCGCGCCGGTCGATCTCACTCAGGCCAGCATCGCCGATCTCGAGCAGGCGATGGATCAGGGGCGCCTGACGTCCGAG
>Ga0070665_100008102_pt1 | contig 10636 bp, 13 predicted proteins | sample KBSS13metaG_FD_65862 | JGI IMG/M metagenome (GOLD analysis project Ga0070665, IMG submission 65862) | Switchgrass rhizosphere microbial communities from Kellogg Biological Station, Michigan, USA - KBS S1-3 metaG | ecosystem: Host-associated > Plants > Roots > Rhizosphere > Soil ...
AGGGCAAGCGCGCGGTCACGCACGTCACACCGCTCGAGGTCCTGCACGGCACGACCGGTCCCGCGACGCTCCTGGCCGTTCGCCTCGAGACCGGCCGCTCGCATCAGATCCGGATCCACCTCGCCGGCATCGGCCATCCCGTGCTCGGCGATCGCCAGCACGGCGGCGAGCTCGAGCGACAGTTTCAGCCGCGGCCCTCGCGGCTCGCGCTCCATGCACTCACGCTCGGGTTCGCACATCCCAGCCCGCCGCATGAAAAGGTCTCCTTTGAGGGACGCTCTCCACTAGCTCAACTAGACGGCATCTAACCCGCCGAGATCACAGATGCGTCGAGGGACGCACTAAACTGAGGCGGTTTCGCGACGCACGCGAGCCGCGCCAGGCGCGGCTGATCGCGCTGGAAACCATGCGCAGATCGGCCGCAAGTTTAGTCCGTCCCTCGGCGCCTCAATGATCTCGCAGGCTTGATCAGGCTCAGGTTGAGCTAGTGGAGAGCGTCCCCGAACGTCCAGGCTTTGACGACGGTGGCGCGGCGCGCGAGCTGCTCGAAGATCGCGACGATGGGGGCGGTGAGGGCGAGTGCGCGCCACGCGTCGTACGACGCCGCAGTGATCGTGATCGCGAGATCCCAGCGCGCGGCGGAGTCATCGGCGGGCAAGCCGACGGTGGCGTCGGCGCCGGCCTCGGCGAGCTCGGCGCGCAGCTCGGCTGCGATCGCAGCGCGAGCGGGCACCTCGGCGTCGGCGAGCTTCACGAAGCAGAAGCGCTGGATCACGAGGTCACCTTCACGGAGCGAGCTTATCGAGCAGCCACGTCGGCGCAACCTCGATCGCGCGCGCACCGTGCTGCGCGTGCTCCCAGCTGGAGACTCCCGCCAGGAGCGCCACGTCGATCCCGGCGGCGCGCGCGCCGGCGACGTCGGTCTCGAGCTGATCGCCGACCATCACGAGCTCGCTAGGTGCGATCCCGAGCCGGCGTGCGCCGTCGGCGAACAAGTGCGGCTCGGGCTTGCCGAGGTGAACGAAGCGCAAGCGGTCGTGCGCCGGAAACCGTCGCGCGAGCGCCGCTTCGATCAAGAGCGCGATCGAGCCGGCCGTGAAGCCGAGCTCGCCACTGCCTTTGGGATAGACCAGATCCGGGTTGGGCAAGATCAGCGCGGGCATGCGGCCGGCCTCGACCGCGCGCACGACCGCCGACAACGCGAGCTCGCAGCCGCGCAGGAAGTCGAAGCCGTCGTCGTCGCACACGGCCAGCGCGTCGAGCTCCATGCCGGGCTCGAGCGCGAGCGGCACGCCGCCGCCTTCGCGCACGTACGCGACCGAATCGGCGGTGCCGAGCACGCACACGCGCGCGCCCGCGAGCCCGCTCGCGCGCAGGTAGCCCGGCAACAGGCTGCCCGACGTCACGAACCGCTCGGGCGCGATCGCGATGCCGTGTCCGGCGAACCGCGCCGCGTAGGTCTGGGCCGAGCGCGACGCATCGTTCGTCACGATCGCGTACGGCAGGTCGCGCCGCGCGAGCTCGGCGATCAGCTCGGCCGCGCCGGGTAGCGGCCCACGCGCGTCGAGGAGCACGCCGTACACGTCGAGCAAGACGCCGGCGTAGCGCCCTAACAGCTCGCGCATCGCGATTCGCGTCGGAGTCATAGCGAGATGCTATATGCCAGATATGCGCGCGTACTTGGATCTGCTTCGCCACGTGCTCGAGCACGGCGAGCGCCGCACCGACCGCACGGGCACCGGCACGCTCTCGGTATTCGGCGCGCAGACCCGGTACGACCTGCGCGACGGCTTCCCGCTCGTCACCACGAAAAAAGTCCTGTTCCCGGCGGTGGTCTACGAGCTGCTGTGGTTCCTGCGCGGCTCGACGAACATCAACGACGACCTCACGCAGCACACGCCGATCTGGGACGCGTGGGCCGATCCGAGCGGCGAGCTGGGGCCCATCTACGGCGCGCAGTGGCGCAGCTGGGGCGGGCGCGGCATCGATCAGATCACGGGCGTGATCGATCAGATCAAGCGCGACCCGACGTCACGCCGGCTGATCGTCAGCGCGTGGAACGCTGAAGATCTGCCGAAGATGAAGCTGCCGCCGTGCCACGCGCTGTTCCAGTTCTACGTGAACGCCGGCTTCCTCGACTGCCAGCTCTACCAGCGCTCGGCCGATCTCGCGCTCGGCATCCCGTTCAACATCGCGAGCTACGCACTGCTGATGTCGATGGTCGCGCAGGAGTGCGGGCTCGCGCCGCGCCACTTCATCCACACGCTCGGCGACGCGCACATTTACCTGAACCACGTCGAGGGCGTGAAGATCCAGCTCGCGCGCGAGCCGTTCCCGCTGCCGAAGCTCGTGCTCGCGTCCAAGCCGACCCTCGAGCTGACGTTCGACGACATCCGGCTCGAGGGCTACCAGCACCACCCGTTCATCAAGTTCCCGGTCGCCGTCTAGAGGCGACGGCCAAGCCGGCTGCTCCAGCCGGCTAGCTCAGAAGCCGTTTCGCTCGTAGATGCCGGCGATGACCTTGTCCGCGGTTCCAGCGGGATAGCCCCACGGGATGCCGCCCGCCGCGTGGAACAGCTTCAGGTCCCTGGTGAGGCCGTTGCGGTCGCCGCCGCCCGTGCAGGCGCGAAGGATCTCGGGGGCGATGGTCTTGAGCTGCTGCGTCATAGCCCGACGAGATTGCAACACGTGATCCAACTAGCGGCGCGCCAGCCGGCGGATCGAATAGCGCACGCCGTTGTCCTCGAGGTCCGCGTCGCCTTCCCACGGCTGGGCGACGAAGTCCTGGTCGAGGCTCGGCACGAGGACGTCGCAGCCGAAGTGCCCGTCGACGCGCGTCAAATAGATCCAGCGCAGCGCCGGGTGCACGAAGGCGAGCCGAAACAACTCGGCGCCCCCGACAACGAAGCTCGCTTCGCACCGGTTCGCCGCCGCCAATGCGGTGTCGAGCGACGGCGCGACGACCACGCCCGCCGGGATGGTCAGCTCCACGTGACGTGTCACGACGATGTTGAGGCGTTTCGGCAGGGGCTGGCCGCGCACCTCTGCCGACTCCCAGGTCCGCCGGCCCATGATCACGGCCGACGGCACCAGCGACGTCACGCGCTTGAAGTGGGCCAGGTCGCCGCGCAGCTTCGGCCAGGGCAAGCCGTTCGACCGTCCGATCCCCCAATCGAGATCCGCCGCGAGGACGCAGTCGAACACGCATGCACGCTACCACATCGTGTGATTCTGCCCTCCCTCGACGAGAATCGCGGCGTGATCGACACTGGATGCAATGCGCGTCGGCCTCGCGTTGTGTTGCGTGCTCGGCTGCTCTGCTCACCACTCCGGCGTCGCGTCGTCTCCCGACGCGGGAGCGCCGTGCAGCGCATCGGCGTGCTCGGGCAGCACGTTCGAAGCGTGCGTCGACGGGATCACCGAGCCCGAGCCATGCACGGCCGCGTGCTCCGCGACGCTCGGCTGCGTCGCGTGCGATCCGTCGATCACGCCGGTCACGTGCAACGGCAGCGACGTCGTCGCGTGCAATTCCGATGGCTCGCTCGGTCAGACGATGGCGACGTGCGGCACCGGCCAGCAGTGCACGGCCGGCGCGTGCAGCAACACGTGCACGGCCGACGGCGTCGATCTCGTGTACGTCGTCGACGAGGCCAACCACTTCATGAGCTTCGATCCGCGGCTCCTGCCGAACGATCCGTTCACGCTGATCGGGACGCTCGCGTGCCCGACCACGAAGCCGTCGATCCTCGTCAACGAATCCATGGTCATGCCGATGTCGATGTCGGTCGATCGCAACGGCGTCGCGTGGGTGCTGTACACGAGCGGCGAGCTGTTCCAGGTCTCGCTGCAGAACGCCGGCTGCCTGCCCGCGAACAACACCGTCGGTGCGAACGGCATGAACCTGTTCGGCATGGGCTTCGTCACCGATGCCGCGATGGGCACGACCGAGAAGCTGTACATGGCCGGCGGCAGCGACAATCCGGCGTCGTCGCCGCGCCAGCTCGCGTACGACGACACGCACGGCGGCAACCTGACGCCGACGATCATGGGCACGATCAGCGCCACGAGCAATTACTCGCCCGAGCTCACCGGCACCAACGAGGCGAAGCTCTACGGGTTCTTTCCGAACACGACCGCGATCCCGTACGTGCAGGAGATCGACAAGGCGTCGGGCTCGGCCGTCGGGAGCGCGTGGAACCTCGGCTCGGCGGGGCTCGGGCAGATCACCGACTGGGCGTTCGCGCAGTGGGGCGGCGTGTTCTACGTGTTCGTCACGACGAAGAGCGGCAACACGCGCGACTCGACCGTGCGCACGATCGACCGCGCGACCGGCGCATACGCGATCGCGCTCGACAACGTGGCGTACTTCATCGACGGCGCCGGCGTGTCGACATGCGCGCCGGCGAGCATCCAGTAGTGTAAAACCGCGTCGTGTCCACCACGGCTGTCGTCACCGGCGCAGGGCGCGGGCTCGGGCGAGCGATCGCCATGCGGCTCGCCGCGCGCGGCCATCACGTGTTTGCCACCGACGTCGACGTCGGCGCCGCCGCCACGACGGCCGCGCTCGTCGGTGGATCGTCGCTGCGCCTCGACGTCCGCGATCCGGACGCTCACCGCGTGACGGCGCGCATCGCGGGCGAGCGCGGCCGGCTCGCCGTATGGGTCAACAACGCCGGCGTGCTCGCGGTCGGCGACACGTGGAAGCTCGCCGATGCCGACGCGCGCCGGCTCGTCGAGATCAACCTGCTCGGCACGATCTGGGGCTGCCACGCGGCGGTGCCCGCGATGGCTGAAGGCGGTCACATCATCAACATCGCGTCGCTGTCGGCGCTGGTGCCGACACCGGGCCTGGCGATCTACGGCGCGACGAAGTGGGGCGTCGCCGGGTTCTCGCTCTCGCTCGCCGGCGAGCTGCGAGCGGCCGGCTCGCCGATCCGCGTCAGCTCGCTCAACCCTGGTGCGATCGCCGGCGACATGACCGGCGCCGTCGCGCACGACGCCGCATCGGCGATCCTGTTCGGCAGCAAGCTGCTCGCGATCGACGAGGTCGCCGACGCGGCCATCGCCCTGCTCGACGAGCCGCGGCTCGAGCGCACGATCCCGGCATCGACCGGCGCCGTGATGCACGCGCTCAGGCCGTTTCCCGGCCTGGGGCTGCGCATCCTCGAGCGCGTCGCGCAGCTCGGCCGTCGCCGCCAGCGCAGCTAGTTGAGCAGCGCTTCGTCGTGCGCCGGGGCCGCGACTTGCTCGGCGGTCGTCGCGCCCGGCTTGACCGCATCGGCGAGCCGCTTGGCGTTCTTCTCCATCATGAACTGCATGATGTACGGGAAGCCGACCTGGATGCCGTTGAGCTTGGGCGCGAGCTGCGTCTGCAAGCCGAACATGATCACGCTCGCGCGCTCGACGTAAAACCAGCCCTCGGGATACGCGATCGACCGCATGAGCTCGCGCAGCTCCTCGCGCTTGATGTCGGGGTCGGCGAGCTGCTCGGCCACCTTCGGATCGATGTGGCTGAAGTCCTGGATGTTGAGGTTCAAGAGCTTCTCGAAGTACTTGCGCGTGGTGCGCTCGAGCAGCTGGCGGTCGCCGGTGGGCGCGATGAAGCCCATCTCGTCGATGCCCTTCACGACGAGGTCGTCCTTGCGGGTCATGAGGCCCTGCAGGATGTCGAACATGCCGTCGGCGAGGTTGGCGCGCAGGTCGGTCGCCGACCCGAGGTCGAGCACGACGATTCGCACCTGACCGTTCGGACCCTTCTGCACGAAGAAGTTTCCGGGATGCGGATCGGCGTGGAAGAACCGATCGATGAACAGCTGCTTGTAGAAGACTTTGATCAGCTTCGTCGCGACCTCGTACGGATCGAGGCCGAGGTTGGTCAGCGCGTCTTTCTTCGAGATCTTCACGCCGTCCATGAACGACATCGTCATCACGGTGCGGCTGCTCCACTCGGGATAGACCGTCGGGAACAGCACGTCCGGATCGCTCGCGAAGTTCTTCGACATCCGCGCGATCATCGACGCTTCGTTCACGAGATCGGTCTCGCGCTCGAGCATGTCGCCGAGCTGCTCGTGCACGCGCTCGATCTGTTGCACCGGGACAAAGTTCTTGTAGACGCGGATCGCCCAGCCGAGCACGCGCAGATCGACCTTGATGATCGTCGCGACGCGCGGATAGAGGATCTTCACCGCGAGCTTGTCGCCGGCGTCGTTGCGCGCTTCGTGGACCTGGCCGAGCGACGCGGCCGCGATCGGCTCGCGCGAGAACGTCTTGAACACCTGATCGGGCGTCTTGCCGAACGCGCGATAGAACGTCTTCTGGATCGTGCGATACGACTGCGCGGGCACGTCGTCCTGCAGCGCCTCGAGCTCCTCGACGATCTCGCGCGGCAAGAACGTGCCCATGATCGACAAGATCTGACCGAGCTTGATGTACACGCCGCGCAGCCGGACGAAGCCCCTGTACATGCGGCGCGCGTTGCGGCGATGGACCTTCTTCCAGTGCAGCTTCGAGTCGAACCGCGTCTTCCACAGCCGCGACCACGCGACGTGCCAGATGTAGCTCAGGAAGATGACCCCGAAGACTCGGGTGGCGCGGACTAGTCTGATCGCGGCCCACATGAGTCGTTCTCGTCGATGGTAGCATGCACGCGTGTCGGACCTCTTCGATCGCGCTGCGAAGTTCTTCCACGAGCTTCAGTCCGACATCTGCGCTGTACTCGCCGAGCTCGACGGCTCGCGCGACTTCGGTGCAGATGCATGGCAGCGGCCAGGCGGAGGTGGCGGCGTTGCGCGTGTGCTCGAGCACGGCGCGCTGTTCGAGAAGGCCGGCGTGAACTGGTCGAACGTCGATGGCGAGCTGCCGGTCGATATGGCCGAGTCGATGCCCGGACTCGGTCGCACGTTCCGGGCGAGCGGTGTGTCGCTGGTGCTCCACCCGCAGTCGCCGATGGTTCCGACCACGCACGCGAACTTTCGCTGCCTGTCGAAAGGCGACACGGTCTGGTTCGGCGGTGGGGCCGATCTCACGCCCTATTACTTCTTCGAGGACGACGCGGTGCACTTTCACCGCACGCTGGCCGACGTGTGCGACCGGTTCCGCCCGATCGGCGACTACGATCGGTTCAAGGCGTGGTGCGACGAGTACTTCTTTCTCCCGCACCGCAACGAGACGCGTGGCATCGGCGGCGTGTTCTTCGATCACCTCGGCGCCAAGGGCGAGCAGCCGATCGAGCGCGTGTTCGAATTCGTGCAGGCGCTCGGCCGTGCGTTCGTCGATGCGTACGTACCGATCGCGAAGCGCCGGCGCACGATGCCGTACGGCGAGACCGAGCGCACGTGGCAGCTCCGCCGACGCGGCCGCTACGTCGAGTTCAACCTGATCTACGACCGCGGCACGTTGTTCGGGCTCAAGACCAACGGTCGGATCGAGTCGATCTTGATGTCGCTGCCGCCGAACGTGCGGTGGGACTACGACGTGATGCCACAGCCGGGATCGCCGGAAGCCGAGCTGGTTTCGCGGCTCCGGCCGACGAACTGGCTAGGCCGATAAGATCCCGGGGGATCTGCTCGTGGGCCTCTGGATGTCAGAGGGCCCGAGTAGGTTCGTGCGCGTCAACGGGAGTCCAAGGCTAGTAGGTACGCCTTGACGGTCCGCTACCTGTAGCGTAAGGAAATATTATGGCCAAGAAGCAGACTCGGCGCAGCATCAGTGTGAGCCGCACGACCTACGAGAAGCTCAAGGCATTCTGCGAGACCAACAACATCTCGATGAGCCAGTTCGTGGAGACGCGGGTGGGTGACTTTTTGGGCGAGAGCGCGCCGGTGACCACGCCGAAACCGATGATTCCGGCCAAGCCTATCGCGACGCCGGTCAAGTCGGAGAGCCGCCCGAGCTTCGCGTCGATCGGGGCGGTCACCGCGCCGGTCGTCGCGGCTCAGCCGCCGCAGCCGGTGCCGATGACGTCGGCCGCTGCCCGCTTCGCCGTCGAGCCGCCGCCGCCGGTGATCAAGAAGCAGGAGCAGGCTGCCCCCAAGCCGGCCGAGAAGCGCCCGGACCAGATCTTCACGTTCTAGATTCCGCTTCCGCTTCGCTACTCACGATTCGTTTCGGAAAGCGTTGGGAGCAGGCCGACTTGTGCCACGGCCGCCGAGCGCCTGACGAAGCAAGCGCCGTCACCAGTTCTCGGTCATCCACGAGACGGTCTGGCCGCAGACGGTGCCTTCGAAGTTCTGGGCCATCTCAACGCTCCCGAAGACGGTTACGTCGATGTCGCAGCTTTCGGGCGATTGAGGCGGCACCCACGTGACCTCGCCCGAAAACTCTACCGGAAGTAAGTCCACGGTTGGTTGGGAGTAGCCCGTGACCTCGAGCGAACCCGGGGTTTCGAGCGAGAGGTAGAACGTCAGGTACGGAGGCATGCAATCGGACAGGTTCTCGGAGAGCGAAAACGTGGCGGTGTCACCATTGAACGGAACGTCGATCGTCCCCGTGATCTGTCCGGATCCCATGGTGCAATCGAGTGCGATCGGGGGCTGTCCTCCTGGACCGAGCGCGATCGCGGCCGCAGCTTGCGCGAGGACGCGCGTCGTCGCATCGCGCAGGCCGGACATCAAGGTCTTCCCCGCGTTCGTCGAGACTTGTGGCGCCGTACACGCCGCGAACGTCAACATCACCGCCACTCCGAGCTCCCGCATCCAAGTAGTATGTTCGTCTTCAAAGCGAGAGGGAGCAGGCCGACTTGTGTCGTTTGCTCCCCGAAAATAGAACGGGCCCGGCGGTATGCGCGGGCCCGTTTGCTCATCTTTCCCGACGGCGCTCAGCGCACTCGGGATCCGGGAGGACTATGACCAGACCTCCACCGAGCGGGTACAGTGATCATTCATGTTTCTTTGTCCTCCCTTGGCATGAGCCAAAACCCGACGCTGCGGCCCGCCAGCAAAATTGCAGCGGCTCCCGGCATCGGGCCTTCGTGATGGGCACTACGGCCCGTCTCGAGGCCAACAGCTCGCAATGTCCTCATGGGCATCACGTGTGTACTCGACGGCCAGAAGTGGCCGCATCTTTAGTGTAGGGCAAGCCGCGATCGAGCGCCAGTGTCCGGAGCGCGAACATGCTACGAAGCCGCTCGTTGCCATGACGACCCGCCCGTCGAAAGCGCTCGACACGTTCCCGAACCCCAAGCGCGACCGCGACTACCACATCGCGTTCGACTGCCCCGAGTTCACGTGCCTGTGCCCGATCACGGGGCAGCCAGATTTCGCCACGATCCTCATCGATTACGTTCCGGAGGCGCTCTGCGTCGAGCTCAAGAGCTTGAAGCTCTACCTGTGGAGCTACCGCGACGAGGGCGCGTTCCACGAGGCGGTCACCAACCGGATCTGCGACGACATCGTGGCCGCGATCGCGCCGCGGTCGGTCACGGTGACCGGTAAATTCTGGGTGCGCGGCGGGATCACGACGACGGTGACCGTCGAGCACGCTGCGCCGGATCGTAATAGAAGCGCTCCTCCGCGATGAGCTCGCCGTCCCAGCGCTGGTAGGCGAGCTCGTCCATCGAGAAGCTGGTGCCGTCCGGCAAGTCGAAGCGGAACTTCCAGTGGATCACCACGCGGTCGCCGCTCACGAACACGGGCCCTTCGATCGCGGAGTGGATCGCCTTCGCGCGCGCCATGAAGCCGCGCTCGCGCTCGGCGTTGGCGTCGCGACCGACGCGCGGCGCATCGGTGTTCTCCTGCATCGTCGAGTCGGGCGTGTAGAACGTCGCGATCGCCTCGTCGTGCTTGTTCGACAAGACCATGGCCACGAACGCGTCGAGCGTCGCTTGGCTAGGCATGCGCGAAGACTAGCTGACGATCCGAGAGCGTGCGCTCGGCGAACGCGGCCTCGCTGAACGCGAGATAGAGCAGCCACGTGCGGACGAACGGCTCGTCGAAGCCCTGCGCGCGCACGGCCGGGAGCGCGGCGATGAAGCGCTCCCGCCACGCGCGCAGCGTCGGCGCATAGTCGGGCCCGATGTCGTGGTCTTCGACGAGCACGAGCGGCGTCTCGGCGATCGCGCCGCGAATCGCGCCGAGCGACGGGATGCACGAGCCCGGGAACACGTAGGTCTGCATCCAGTCGACGCGCTTGCGATACACGTCGTAGCGCTCGTCGGGCATCGCGATCGTCTGGAGCGCGAGCCGGCCGTGCGGTGCGAGCGAACGTGCGCAGGTCGCGAAGAAGCCGGGCAGGTAGTCGTGGCCGACCGCTTCGAGCATCTCGATCGAGACGATCTTGTCGAACGAGCCGGTCAGGTCGCGATAGTCGCGCAGCTCGACGGCGACGCGATCGGCGAGGCCCGCGTCGGCGACGCGCCGTGTGGCCAGCGCGTGCTGCTCGCGCGAGATCGTGATCGCGGTGACGCGACAGCCGCGCGTCTTCGCCGCGTGGATCGCCATGCCGCCCCAGCCGCAGCCGATCTCCAGCAGGTGATCGCGCGGCGACAGCGCGAGCAGCTCGCACAGCCGCTCGTGCTTGCTGTGTTGCGACGCGGCCAAGTCGCCGGTCCACAGCGCGCACGAGTACGACAGGGTCTCCTCGTCGAGAAACAGCCGGTAGAACGCGTTGCCGAGATCGTAGTGCGCGTGGATGTTGCGCA
>Ga0070665_100008104_pt1 | contig 10635 bp, 11 predicted proteins | sample KBSS13metaG_FD_65862 | JGI IMG/M metagenome (GOLD analysis project Ga0070665, IMG submission 65862) | Switchgrass rhizosphere microbial communities from Kellogg Biological Station, Michigan, USA - KBS S1-3 metaG | ecosystem: Host-associated > Plants > Roots > Rhizosphere > Soil ...
CTGATCCGTAGTCCTGGTCTCGCGATCGAGCACGCGCCGGCTGTGCGACGATGGGGACCTGCCGGACATCACCGCGACCCAGGTCAAGTGTCCCGAGTGCGGCGCCCGCCTCGACGTCGACGCCAGCGCCGCGGTTGCCGCCTGCTCGTACTGCGGCACGACCTCGCGCGTTCAGCGCCGCACGCAGATCTTCCAGCTTCCGCTGCGCCTGCCGCCGGCCGCGCATCACGAGCCGCACCGCGTCGCTCGGCAAGTACGTACGACCGGCGGCAAGCTCGTGCTGGCGATCATCCTGTTCGCGGGGCTCGGTATCCCCGTGCTCGTGGTCGTCGCGCTCGTCGCCGGCAAGGCAGGCGCGTTCGACCGCACGAGCTGGGAAGGCGGAGGCATGGCGATCGCCGATGTCGATCGCGACGGCACCGACGACTTCATCGCCTTCGATCGCAACGTTCGCAAAGATCAGATGAAGATGTTCGCGGTCTCCGGCCGCACCGGCAAGACGCTCTGGGAGACCGCGTCGCTCGGCACGTACGACGACATCTACCAGGACAAGCTCGCGGCCGTCGGCGATGCGGTGCTGGCCGCCGACAAGCTCGCCCACGTCACCGGCTACGATCTAAAGACCGGAAAGCAGCGCTGGACCGCGCAGACGAGCGAGGTCGTCGATGCCTATTGCGCGAACCCGCCCGCGGGCCACGGGCTCTTGATCACCAAGGACAAGGCGGTGTGGGCCGTCGATCTCGCCGCCGGCAAGCTCGAGCGATCGACGACGACATGCGATCCGGTCGACACCGGCTTGCGCGAGATCCGCGGCTGCCACCGCGCCGACCGCGTGAACGACAAGATCGTGCGCGCCAAGATCGACGGCATGTACGCGGACACGATCGACGCGTGCGGCGCAGGGCCGATGATCGCAGCTGGCTGGAAGCAGCCGGGCTCGTCGGTTCCGATGATCGCCGCGCTCGCGCCGGTCGACCTCAGCGGCGCGAGCTCGTGGGTCGAGGTGCCAGCCGTGTGGGCCGTCGAGGTCCCCGGCCACGACGCGCTCAAAGCCAAGACCGGCACCAACGATCACGTTGCGGTCAGCGATCGCGACGTGGCCGTCGTCTACGAGCGCGAGAACGACGCGCCGTCTGAAGTGACGGTCTTCGATCGCGCGACCGGCAAGCGCCGGTTCGAAGTCGCGCTCGGCAAGGCGCAGATGAACGTGCTCGACGACATCGCGATCACGCGCGATGCCGTCGCCGTCTCGCGGTGGGGGGCGCTCGACGTGTTCGATCTCGCGACTGGCGCGAAGCGGTTCACGGTCGGGGACTGACCACCACGTCAGGACGCACGACGCGCTCGCGTAGGACGCGGCTGCGCCCGCCGACGAGTGCGCCGATGACCGTCGTGATGAACGCCAGCAACAACGCGACAAACAGGCTCAGCATGATCTTGCCGGTCGCGTCCGCGGTCGCCTGCGCTGCACGAACGGCCTTGTCCTTCGCCGCGCTGGCCTGCGCTTCGAGCTGTTTGCGGGTCTTCTCGTACTGCGCCTGCACGCGATTCGCGATCTCCTCTGCATCGGCCTGCGACAGTGCCGTCTCGTTCGCGATCGATGTCACCAGCGAGTTGCGGTCGAGCGTGCCCGTACGGATCGCGTCGCCGACGATGTCCTTGGTCGCCGCCTGGAGCTGCTGCGCGGTGATGGGCGGCTTGCCCTCCGCTTGCAGTCGCTGGTTCACCGGCTGCAGCGCATCGTTCGCGTTCAGCCCGAGGGACTCGGACTGGCCGGCGATTCCGGTCGCCGCGGTTCCGACGGCCTTCGCAGCGCCGCCCGCGACACTCGTGCCGACCGACGCGGCTCCCTTGACCAGACCGGCGACGATCATCGCCAGGATCAAGACGCCACCGATCGCGGCGACTGCCCACATCACGGCGGCGTTGACGATCTTTCCGGCATGCGTGACGGCTCGACCGCCGCGGCCGACGACGAGCCCGCCGACGAAGAATGCGATGAGCGGCGCGATCACGCCCCAGATTCCAGATCCGATGGCCGAGCCGCGCCACGAGCCGGCCTCGTCGACCTTGACGGCCGCCAATCCGACACCAAAGCCCGCGAGCTGGAGCGCGAGCCAGGTCGCCATCGCGACGAGCGTGCCGCCAAAAATCGCAGGCCAATCGACGTGACCGAGCACTTGTTCTTCGTACGTGTCGGTGGTCACCGGTTCGGCATGCGTACGAACAATGGGGTCGGTTTCCATGGTGGTTCCTCGGTATCTCCGATCGTGCAACCTGCATTCCGTACCGGAGAGCACGCACGTCGCGTCAATGGTGCGAGGCACGCAGTCGCAAGGACGAAGGGCCGAGCACATGAAACGATGACCGAGGCGGCCATTCCGGAGCGACGAGCTCGAGCGAAGCAAACCGCGCGAGCAGATCGGCGAGTGCGATGCGGCCTTCGAGACGCGACAGCGGCGCGCCAAGGCAGTAGTGGATGCCGTGGCCGAATGCGATGTGCGAGCTCGGACTTCGCCCTGGATCGAAGACGTCGGCGTCGCGAAACGCGTCCGTTGCACCGGTGCCGGAGATCGTCCTGCCGAGCCCCACGATCGTCTCGCTCCACCGCGCGAGCGCGTTCCAGTCGCCGAGCGCGAGCCCGAGCATCTCCGCGATCACGATCGACGGCAGCGGCGTCGCGTATTCGGCGACGAGGTCGACCTCACCGCGGTCGGCCACGGCATCGAGGAGCGTCGACGACAGCTCGCGGATCCGCGCCTCGAGCCTCGCGAGCGCGCGCGACGTGAACGCGCGACTCACGATGGCGCGCAGCTTGGTGTGGCGCGGCGGATCCATGAACAACAGCCACGCAAACTCGTGGCCCTGCAGCGCCGACACGTGCGAGCTGAACGCGTCGTGATCCGACCGCGCTCGTGTGCACCGCCGCCGCCACCGCGCACGCCGAGCATGGCACCGTGCTCGTCGTCGGCATCGACGGCGACGTCGAGGTCGGCACGCGGCGCGGGCGCGTCGTGATCGTCCCGCCCGACGAGACGTACGCGCTGCGCAGGCGGGGCCGGCGGTGACGTATGTGTTCGACCCCGAGCTCGGGCCGCGGATCGCAGGCGACGCGCCTCGAGCTGTCGGCGGCGCACTTCCGCGCGCTGTTCGCGCGTGACATCGGCGTGCCGATGGGCCGCTACGTCTTGTGGCGGCGTCTGTTGCACGCGCTCGCGCGGATCGGCCCGGTCGATCTCACGACCGCCGCGCACGCTGCCGGCTTCGCGGACCTCGCGCATTTCTCGCGAACGTGTCGGCGCATGCTCGGCTATGCGCCCACGGCGCTATGGTCGCGCGTCGCGAGCGGTCACTCGGAGCATTCGTAGGTCTGCGCGAACGCGCCGACCACGAGCTTGTTCTTGATCACGAGCAGCACCTGATTCTCGGTGCCATCGCAACCCTCGTCGAGCTGGACGATGACGCCGCCGCCTTTTGCGAGCTGATTGATCGTCGCGGCGTGCGCGACGAGCGGACCGCCGAGCGTGTGGCGCCAGACCGTGGGCTTGCCCTTCGGTGTGACCTTGGTCTGGAAGCAGGGCAGGCCGTGCGCGGCGGAGGCGGCCATCGGGCAGGTGGCGGTCTTGTCGGTGAATGCGATCGAGACGAGCTTGGGCGACGTGAGGCTGCCGGGACCGTCCGCGAGCTTCGCGACCCAGGTGGCCGCGAGATCGAGCGCCGCCTTCTCGGCCTTCGTCAACTGGAGCGGCTTGACCTTCGGCTTCGCGCCGGCGCTGCCTGCGAGCGCGGCGACGAGGAGGAGCGCGCTCCGCATGGCTCGACGATATCAGCTTACAGCGCCCGCCCGACGACGATCAGATCGCGAGCGCGCAAATCCCGTAGCGCCCTTCCTCGAGCGGCGCCAGGGTGTGCCAGGTCTGTGCTGCGAGATCGAACGCCTCCAGCGCGGTCATCGCTTCCGAGGAGCTCGGGTCAAAGCCACCCATGACGTAAACGCGACCGTCCGCGCCGACCGCCGTGGCGCCCTGGCGGGCCGTGGGCATGTCGGGAAGCGCCTGAAGGGAGCGACTCGCGAGATCGAAACGCTCGACGCGCGGGCTCAGCGTTTGCTCCGACTCCTGGTCGCCCACAACGCCGCCACAAAAGTAAAACGCTCCCTGGAAAGCGCAGACAGCCGGCCACATGCGATCGAGCGAAAACGCGGCTTCTCGCGTCCACGGTCCGGCGGGAAGCTCGCCGCTCCACAGCTCCCACTTCGAGTACTCCAGCTCGCCGGCGATCCACACGCGCCCGTCCACGACGGTCGCGATCGCAGGGGCCATGGGCACCGGCAGCTCGCCCGCCCGAACCCAGCGGCTTTCGGACTCGCCGCTCGGCTCGAAGACGTCGATCGACGACTCGCGATCGGTACTGCAGCAACCGCCGAGGACATAGAGCCTTCCGCCGAGGTTTACAGCGGCGTGGTGGTAACGCGGATCCTTGAGCCAGGGATCCTCGACCCACTCCGCGCCCGTGAGATCGCCTTGCTCGACCGACTTGTCGGGGTCGCTCTCGTAGTCCAGTCCCCCGCAGGCATAGATCCGACCCTCAAACACCGCCGCGGCAAGGTTCTGTCGACGGCACCCGAGGCTACCGATGCTCGTCCAGCTGTCGGCCGCCGGGTCGTAACGATCGATCCGTCCGGTGACGGCGTCCGAGCAGCCGCCGATGGCAAGGAGATAGGTCATCCGCGCGAACCGTAACACGGCGCTGAGCGCAACACGGAGCTGGTCAATCGGCGACTCGCTTGCCGATCAGCTTCGCGTGCTCGGCGGTGCATCGAGCGCGCGCGTCGCCGGACTGCGGGTCGTTCATCGGCACCTGGGCGAGCGTCGCCTCGCCGGAGATCGCGTCGCCGCCGAGCGTCACCCGCGCGTGCAGCTTGCTCAGCGACTCGCTGTCGAGCACCAGCTCGAACGTGCAGTCGCCGGTGCGCGTGACCTTGGCGCGATCGGAGCTCTGCGTGTGGTGCTCCGCGTCCACCGGCTCGACCACCAGCTCGTCGCCGAACGGCTCGATGCGCACGACCGCCATCGGCATCTCCTCGGACGTCGCGCAGGTCCAGCCCCGGATCGGGTCGCCGCTCATCTGCCATTTCGCCGTGCGATCGACCACGAGCTCGAATAGCCCCGGGTGGAGGCAGGCAGGCGCCGCGATCGGTCCTGGATCGCGCCGGCCGCGGATCGCCACGGGCGAGTCGTCGTCCGCGATCTTCTTCGTGCGCGTGAGCGTGCCGGTGACCGCGTTGGTCGTGGGATCGAGCGCGAGCTCGACGCGAACGTCCCCGGCATGCTCGCTCTTGCCCGACAGCACGAGCTTGCACGCGAGCGCATCGGCGGCGAGCGCGATCGGCCCGGCCGGAAGCCCGAGCATGTCGACGCCCTCGGGGAGCGTCGCCTTGTCGCCGGCGACCTGCACGCGGAACCACCAGCCATCCGTCGAGCTCGATCGGAATCGCAGGCGATAGTGTCCGTCGAGCTGGCACGCCACGCGCGGTGGTGTCGGAGCGGGCGCCGGCCGGCTCGTTGCAGGCGGGCCAGGGTCCTTGTTGCCGCAAGCGGCGAGTAGCGCGAGCACGACGGCCTTCATGCGCTCCGCAATAGCACGCGCGGTGAGGCGATATCTGACGACACCGGCATACAGGATCGTTGACCACGATTGTGGAACGCTCCTCGTGGCGTCGCATCACGGTGAACGATGCGGACACTCGTCTTGAGCACGCTCGCGCTGGCGTGCGGATGCAATGCTCGACAGCTCGGAGCGAGCGGCTCGCCTGATGCGGCGACCGGCGCGGATGCCACTGCGGCCGACGCGGCCGGCGCCGATGCCGCCGCCGATGCACCGACGAGTGGTGGAGGCCCGCTCCGCCTGATCGCGCCGCTGTCGACCTCGACGGTCACGCAGCAGCGTCCGACGCTACACTGGACCGGCGCGACCACGTCACCGCAGGTCGACCTGTGCCTCGATCGCGGGTGCACGCAGCCGCTCGCGGTCGGAGTCGACCTCGCGCCGACCGGGACGAGCGCCACCGTCGCCGCGGCGCTGCCGCCGGGCTGGATCTACTGGCGCGTGCGCGACGGCGCGCAGACCACGGCGACGTGGCAGTTCTGGGTCGGTCGCGCGAGCGCGAGCACGTCCGTCGACACGAGCAGCGGCACCATGCTCGACATCAACGGCGACGGCTACGGCGACTTCGTGGTCGGCGGCCAGTCGCTCGAGGCGGCGTACGTCTACCTCGGAAGCGCGAACGGAACGATGACGGCGATCGAGCTGGTCGACCCGAAAGGTGCCTACACCTTCGGCAACTTCGTGTCGAACGTCGGTGACCTCAACGGCGATGGCTACGGCGACTTCTGGGTGAACAACTATCTATATCTCGGCGGGCCGAACGTCGACGCGTCGAGCTGGAACGGTGCGACGGCGCCGAATCGGATCGACAGCTTCACATCCATGAGCCCGCCGACGCCGCTGGGCGACGTGAACGGCGACGGCTACGGCGACCTGCTGTTCACGATCGCCAACACCACGTACGTGTACTTCGGCCAGCCCACGCTGGCGCCAGGCACCCGGATCCAGCTCGTCAGCCCCGACGGGGTGGGTTCTGGCGCACCGATCTTCGGCTGGGCGAGCGCCGCCGCGGGTGACGTGAACGGCGACGGCTACGCGGACTTCATCGTCAGCGCGGTGGCGGGCTCGGAGTCGGACGACATGATTGCGTTCGCGCACCTCTATCTCGGCGGCCCGAATCCGAGCGCCGCGGACTGGAATGCCGCGACGTCGCCGCATCGCATCGATCTGCCCGGGCTGGACAGCGCGTTTCCGTACGCGGGCTATTACGGCGACGCGGTCTCGAGCGCCGGCGACCTCAACGGCGACGGCTACAGCGACTTCGTCGTCGGAGCGTTCTACGCGTCCACCGACACCGTGGGCTATGGCGGCATCGCGCACCTGTATCTCGGTTCTCCGACGCCCGCGACCGCCGACTGGACGAGCACGACCCACACGCAGCGGATCGATCTCGCGGGCCCGGCACAGATGAACGAGCTCGGATGGGCGATTACGCCGGTCGGCGACGTCGACGGCGACGGCTATACCGACCTGCTCGTCGGCGAGGTCGATAACCAGGACGTCTCGCAATACGGCGGTGCGCGGCTCTACCTCGGCGACCCCGATCCGAGCGTCACGATCTGGAACGGTGATGCGCCCAGCAAGCGCGTCGACTTGATCACGCCGGAGGGCGCCTACGGTCGCTTCGGGTGGTCGGTCGCGGCCGCAGGTGACACCGACGGCGACGGCTACGCCGACTTCGTGATCGGCGCGTGCGGCGAGGTCCCCGGCGGCGGCGCAGCGTACTTCTACCGCGGCGAGGCGGCGCCCGACGTGATGGACTGGAACGGCATGGCGCCGTCGCTGCGCGGCGAGATGGTCAATCCGCTGACGGTCGGCATGTTCGGCAATCTGCAGTGAGACGCTCGGCTTGACGACGGAAACGCGATCGACTACCCCGGTCGGGTGGAAGCTTGCCCGCTCTGCCTGGCCCCGATCCGGTCGCTCGGCACCGTCACTGCGCAGCGCACCAAGCGGCAGCTTCCCATCCTCGAATGCGTCCGGTGCGGCTCGCTCTTCAATCACTCCGGGTATCGCGAAGACGAGCGGGCTCAGAGAGCCGACGCCACCTTCCTCGACGGATGCTTCGGATCCAGCTTCGGGTATTACAGCGATCTGATCCGCACGACGTTGCGGCTTCGTCCCGAGATCCGGACTCATCTGGACATCGGCTGCGGTAGCGGCGCGCTGCTCGCGGCCGGCGAGAAGAACGGATTGCGGTCGACCGGCCTCGATCTGAATCCCTTCGTCATCCAGGTCGCGCAGCGTCGCCAGCTCGACGCCCGCTGCGCGCCACTCGAGATGAATCGAGGTGGCGCCACCTACGATCTCGTCACGTGCGACCAAGTGCTCGAGCACGTCGAGGAGCCGCGCGGCTTTTTGGAGATGATCGCGTCGCATGTCTCGGACCGCGGCGTCGTGTTCCTGAACGCTCCGTTTCGTCCCGGGACGATGCTTACGAAGGCATATCTGAAGAAGCAGGACGCGTTCGGGTCACCGTTTTTTGATAACGACGTCCACATCAACCATTTCTCTCGCGAGGCGATGAGGACGGTGGTCAAGGATCTCGTGGGCGCCTCGTCCGTGACGCCGTTCTACGGTGCGCGCAACCGTTGGTCGCGAAGGGTGATGTGGGCGGCGTCCTTCCTGTCGCGGACGGCGCGCGGCTTCCTCTACGTCGCGTGACGGTCGCCGTCGAGGTGCCTGGCGTCGAGTGGCATATGGGATGCACCGTAGCTCTCTAATGAGAGTCTTTCTAACGCGATCGATCTTCTTGGTATTGGCCATCTCCGGCTGCTACGCCGACGATCCGCAACCCCAATACGATGGGGCGGGTGAGGCCGATGACAACGCGGACCTCGTCGAGGTCAGCCCCGGCGTCGAAGTCATCGCGGACTACGACGAGCCCATCTTCTTCGCCGACGATTTCTATTGGGTCAATCGCGGCGGCATCTGGTATCGGTCCACGTGGTATCGCGGTGGCTGGGAGCGCGCCGGCGAAGTCCCCGGTCACATCTCGGGCATCGCGCATCCCGAAGGCTACGTGCACTACCGCCCAGCTGGGTTCGTCGCGCACGCATCCATCCGCGGAGGCGCAGCGAGCCACGCGCAGTATCACGCCTCGCACCCAGCTGCAGGCAGCGTGCACGTGCGCGCGGCGGTGCGCGGCGGCCGTCATCGCTAGGCGCAGTCGCGCAGCGTGATCACGCTCCCAGCCTCTTGCCGGCGCGGTTTCCGGCCTTCTTGATCTTCTTCGCGATCTTCGAGGTCGTCTTGCTCGCTCGATTGGCGGAACCGCGAACGGCTCGAGCCGCGCGATCGGCGGCGTGCTTGGCCTTGCTGGCCACTTCGTCGATTTTGTCTTTCGCGTTGGTCATGCAGATGTGTTGTGCAAACGAGTTGCCATTCGCGCCGGGACGCCATCGAAGCAGGCCTTCGCGGTGCCAGGTTGGCATCCTCGGCGCGCACTGCGGCAGCCAAGCGCGCGAACAGGCACGGCGGCGCGTGGCCGTCATGTTGCAACGCCGGCCGCATGCCAATTGTCGAACGTTCGGTCGCGACCACTGTGCTGGTGATCCTCGTCGGGTGCGGGAGCTCGGACTCGCGACCGGTCGTGCCGACGTCACCGATCGCGGCGCCAGCGCCGGCGCCGGCTCCGGTGTTGCTCGCTGCGAAGCAGATCGAGCCGGTGGTCGCGCAGCTGTTCGCGCCGGTAGCTCCCTCGCCGAGGTTCGCCGATCCGGATCGCCGCGCGAAGCTCACCGCGGCCTTCCCCGGACTCGACAAGGCGCTCGAGCAGGAACGCGTCGCGCAGGACGTGCCCGGCATCGCCGTCGGCGTCGTGATCGACGGCGAGCTGGCGTACGCCAAGGGCTTCGGAGTCGTCGATCCGGCGACGAAGGCCGTGCCGGATGCGGACACGGTCTATCGCATCGGCTCGATCAGCAAGTCGTTCACCGGGCTCGCGCTGCTCTCGCTGCGCGACGACGGCGTGCTCGGCCTCGACGATCCGCTCGCACGCTGGCTCCCCGAGGCGAACAAGCTGGTCTATCCGACGCGCGACGATCGGCCGATCACGCTGCGCCAGCTCGCTCAACACACGTCGGGCCTGCCGCGCGACGGCGCGTTCGACATGGAGGCGAACCCAGACGAGGCGACGGTGCTGGGCTCGCTCGCACGGATCACGCTCGACCGCTCGCCGGGACTCCAGTCGGTGTACTCGAACCTCGGCTTCGGCTTGCTCGGCATCGTCGTGAGCCATGCCGCCAAGCAATCGCTGCACGACGTGATCGTGTCGCGAATCTTCAAGCCACTCGGGATGACCTCGAGCGGCTGGGACGTCGCGAGCCTGCCGGCCGGGCACGTCGCGCCCACGTTTGGACCAGACGGCCACCCGAAGCCGCCCGCGCGGCTCGGCGCCGTCGACGGTGCCGGCGGGATCTACTCGAGCGTGCGCGACATGGCGCGCTACGCCGGCTTCTTGCTCGCGGCCTACCCGCCGCGCGACGACGACGATCGCGGCCCGATCCGACGCGCGACGATTCGCGAAGCGCAGCACAGCGGCTTCGCGCTCGAGCCTCACGTGTCGCGCAAGCCCGGCGATCCGAGCATCGATCTCGACGCGTCGTCGTACGGGTTCGGCTGGGTGCGCCAGCAGTCGTGCACGACCGATCAGATCTGGCACAACGGCGCGATCGACAGCTATCGCGCGGAGCTCGCGCTCCGCACGTCGAGCGGCGTCGGCGTGATCGTGTTGACCAACTTCGGGATGGCGGACACGAACGCGTTCGCCCGCCGCGCGCTCGAGGTGCTCGACGCCACCGGCGCGATGAAGCCGCGCGAGCCCGCGCCCCCCGATCCGAGCACGTACACCGCGACGATGACCGCGTTCCTCGGCGTCTATAACGCGTTCGACAAGGACAAGCTCGCGGCCATCCTGGCCCGCCCGGTGGATCCGCGCGAGCCCGCCGAGCTCGCCGGCTACAAGGC
>Ga0070665_100008105_pt1 | contig 10635 bp, 6 predicted proteins | sample KBSS13metaG_FD_65862 | JGI IMG/M metagenome (GOLD analysis project Ga0070665, IMG submission 65862) | Switchgrass rhizosphere microbial communities from Kellogg Biological Station, Michigan, USA - KBS S1-3 metaG | ecosystem: Host-associated > Plants > Roots > Rhizosphere > Soil ...
CCTGGCCATCGTGCGTGAAATCGCCCACACCCACAACGCCAGGATCAGCCTGGACGCCGGTGCTGCCGGCGGCACCATTGTAAAAATCGAATTCAACAAGGCGCCGACCGCCAGCGGCACGTATGCCGAAGTGAACTGACAAATCCCAGGGTTATTCCCGTATTTATCTCTTGGCATCCATCGTATTCTCGACTGGTTCTGGCGTACCAGGAGTTTACCAATGCAAAAAATATTTCTTCCGCTCGCCTATGGCGCTGTTTTGGCTTGTCTACTGGCCTCAGCCTGCGGTTGCGGTCAGGCGGCACTGGCGCAAAATTCAGTCACCCTGCACAAAGGACAGCTGCAACAGGCCAAGTGGTACAACGCCCCGATAAACGTTCAAATCACCGATGATCGGCCGCGGGTCAAAGATTTTCGCCAGCCCGACGAGGCCCCCCAGGACTTTGTCATTCCCGTAGGCCCGGTCGGCAGCGCCGCTCCAAACACTGTCGGCGGCTCAGGCGTAAAAATGGTGCGCAACAATCTTGCACCGGCAGGCTTTGGCGGCCAGAGTAATATTTCGACCAGAAAGCCCTACGACTCAGCTTCACTGCCGCCCACCCGCATGGGCGGCCGCAGTCCCGTCGACAAACCGCAGACCAGGCAGATAGGCATGCCCGCGGGCCCGGCCAGACAGATGGCTGTTTCCGGACATCCCCGGCCACAGGCTGTCGAACCGGCTGTCTACCGCACGACTTATCCCTCCGGCGGAAGCTCGCTCATAAGCGGCGGTGGCGGCGGCAGCCACACGATCTCCAAAGATGTAGTCGGTGCGTTGAGAAACCTTAGATCCGGCAAATAGTAAAATCAAAAAAATTAGATATCATGGCCGGTTGATGGATAAATCAATGGCCAAATCGAAACTGATTATGATGGCTGCCGGCCTCGCCGCAGCACTCACAGCCTGGCACGGGCAGAGCGCCTCTGATTTGGCCTGGGCCGGGACAAAGGCCAAGCAAGAGCCATATGAGCCCAGTGAAACCACACTGGAACAAAACGTCAAAGACGCTCACACCATATATCTGCCGCCGGTAAAAGGCGAAGTCGATATCAAACATCTGGAAGGACAAGGGAACTACACAATTTTTCCCGACACCACGCTCAAAACTCCAACCATCGAACTTCCTTCCCAACCGCTGATCAATCACGCAGCACCGGCCGCCAGACCGGATCCCAACCATGGGGAAAGAGAAAATGAAGCGCTTGCCCGCGGGCACAGCTACCTGGCACTGGGTCCACAGCTACTCATTACAGACAAAGAAAAAGTAGTGGAAACACCCTTCGGCGAAGTGCATGTTGAGCCTTCCTCGATCGTTTTGATCGTATGCAATCCCAGCACCCTGGCAGTGTTCGATTTGCACGACGGCAGCAAAAAAGCTATAACCATCCACCATCACGACACCAAGCCGATTGAACTTCTTCCCGGTCAGGCACTGGTTATTGCCAACGGCACAGAATCAGCCTTTGAAGAGATCAATCCCGCTCCCTGGGTCATGTATCGGCGGCTGTCGATGACAAATAAAGAATTGCCAGAGTTCAATGTTTTCCGCGCACAGTTCAATATGGGTCGCATGATTACAGGCTTTCCGCAACTCAAATCGCTTTCATCCTCCGACGATCCGGCCAAGAAAAAGGCCATGGCCAATTTGCTCAAAACCGCCGCCATCATGGATCAAGTCAGCGGTGGAATAGAGCCTTATCAATACTATCTGTCTAAAGAGCTCAGACGCCATCTCGACCTGGAACGACAGAAGCAGCAGCAATAGCGGTAAAATGTGCGGACTGCCATCAGCAGTCACTTTACAAGCGCTTTTAAATGGTGAATTGAATGTTCAATGGCAAGAAACTCGGCTCGTCTTCACTGGCCCGGCGTAAGGCTTTCAGCCTTTTTCTCGGCCTCTCCTGCACCCTGCCGCTGACGTCGATAGTAGCCCTGGCCAATGCACCGGTTCCGATACCGCCTCCTCAGTCCTGGGCTGCCCATGGCAATAGCTGGGCACTGCACTCGGGGCCAATAGGCAACAGCGTCAACACGCAGGCATTCACATCACCGTTTGGACAGACCTTCAGTCAGCACACCGGTGCTCAGCATGCAGGAGGGCACAGCTTCGCCGCTTCCGGCCTGGGCGCAGGTATGGGCAACTCCGCTTTCCAGAGTCAGTACCAGAATCAGAGCGCCAACGACAATGCCCTGACAAACTCGATTAATCATGGTTTCCACAGTCGCCATGCCCACGCACATCTGAATGCCGCCGCCACAGCCGGCAACGGTGTGGATTTCAATCTTAATTCCACCAAACTGAATTTCCTTGCCGGCAATATCGGCAACTTTGCCAACTTGACCATTGACGTAGGCGGCCGCCAGGAACTGGTCGCCCTCAATACGATGCTCACGGCAGCGGAAGTGGTGGCAGCCCAGCAAGTGCTTTCCACCGGCACCCAAACAATCAAAATCAATGCCCACGGATCTGCGGCCGGCGGATCTATTTTGCTCAATGACAGTCTCTACACCGCGCTGGCTAAAGTCACCGACGGAAACGTCGGCTCAATGACGATATCGCGCGGCCTGCAAGTTGTAGACAGTCTGAGCAATTTCAGCCTGAGCGGCAGGCTGGTCAATTATGGTTCCATCTTTACGGCATCCGATACCGCCGGTAGTGCCGACACCATCGCCGCTCATTCTATTTATAATGCCTACGGCGGCGTCATCGGGTCTTATACGGGTGCTGGTACAGGTTCTGGTCTAGGCAGTGCACTGCCCTCGCTCTTTGCCGCCGACCCTGTTTTGACCGCTCTTACCTCCGTAACCAATAGCGGTTCTATCAACAGCGCCGGCAATCTCACTATAAATGCTCCAATCATAAACAATGTATTTTCAGCGCAGCACAATGCCACAGCTCCATCCATAAGTGCCGTCCAGAACGTCACTCTCAATACCTCGGCACTCAATAACCAGGGGCTGATCTCGGCACTCAGCGGCAATATAAACATAGCCGCTCCGGGCTCAGCGGCGCTCAATGTTAACGGCGCGGGCGGCACGATGCAGGCCGACAACGGCTTGATTCAACTAGCCACAAATAACGCCGACATCAATGCCTTCGGTGGCGACTTTCTCTCCAAACAATTGAGCTTCAACTCCGGTGGAGGCATGGTCAACGCCAACATAGGCAATGTCACCGGTGTGATCACCAACAAAGCATTCGGCGCGCACATCATCACGGCATCAGATCTGATGCAGATCGGTGAATGTACGTTCGAAGGAGACCCGACATTTATCAATACCGCCGGTGATATCGATATCACATCATCCTTTCCAACGACCGAAGCAGTAGCTATTCTCGCCTCAGGAAATATCAAAGCCACCGGCCCCTCAATCTCGATTAGCACATCGGGCGGGGCGATCACACTTGTCGCCGGCGCAAATATTTCGACAACCGATTCGAAGCTTCTACCAAACACGCCATTTCCCAGCAATAAAATTGCCACAGGCACTACCGCCACCGTCAATGGTGCCTCGGCCACTGGCGGCAAAATTGACCTGACCGGCTCCGGCGGCACCATATTAGACTCATCCTCTGCCACCGGCAGCGGCGGAGACATCACCCTTATCGCCTACAAAGGTACAACCGGCGCCGGCACGATAAATATTCCGGGCGATATGAAAACATCAGGAGGGACCGGACCTTCCACCAAGAGCGGCAACATCCTGATTATCGCTGACGGTACAACGGCCAATGCCATAAAGACTGGTGTCCTCACTCTCAGCACAGGCAATAATGTCAATGCCACCAGTGTCACCATTTCAAATTCTACCGCCAGCGGCAAAGTCACCTACGATAGCGTGGGCGTAGCCACCGGTACATACAAAGTCGGTACCACACTGGCGGCAGGTGGGGGAGTGACTGTCAGCGACATCACCAACGGCAACGTAACCAATGTAGTGAGCGGGCCGGTATCTATCTCCACAAATGGCGACGTCACCACCTCTTTCACCAAAGTATATGGCGGCGACTTAACAATCAAGAGCGGCGGCAAAGTAACCACGGGCCCAATCATCACTGACGCTCCTACAGCACTGGCCAAAGGACTTCGCGCAGGCAACATCACTATCAACGCCGTAGACATAACCTTAGGAGGCCCCTTCATCACAGCCGTGGGCGGTCAAGGCGTTGCACCCATAATGGGCTCAGGCGGTGCTTCGGGCGCCGCAGGCGGAGTCGGTGGCCTGGGCGGCAATATCACTTTGAACGGTAGCAATAGTGTCACGGTAAGCGCCACCGTAACGACAACGGGTGGCGTCGGCGGTACGGGTGCCGATGGCGGCACTCCTACAACCGTTGCCGGCAAAGGCGGCTCCGGCGGTAGCGGCGGATTGGGCGGAGCAGGCGGCCTTCTTACAATCTCTTCCAGCGGCAAAATAGACGTACAACAAACTATGAAAACTACTGGTGGCGCCGGTGGTTTTGGCGGCTCCGCCGGCTCAGGCGGTAAAGGTGCGGCTAGCGGAGGATCTGGTGGCGCCGGCGGTGCGGGTGGAAGCGGCGGCAAAGCCGGTAACATCAGCATCTCTTCAACATCAGGCGACATTTCCTTGGCCTCTGTTTTGTCCACCGGTGGCGACGGCGGTACTGCTCGTGACGGTGGAACGGCCACACAGGGTTCGGCGGGTAGCGGCGGCAATGGTGGAGCAGGAGGCAAAGGCGGCAGCGGCGGCGCCTCAGGATCAATCACTATAAAGGACACCTCAACGACTAAGGCCATCACCCTAAATGGCAACGTGCAGTCAATCGGGGGAGCAGGCAAATCAGGCGGTCTGGGTATCGATGGCGAAGTGGGCACCACCACATGTGGTGCAGCAGGTGCCGGCGGAGCAGGCGGCATCGGTGGCAACTCCAACACTATTACGATAACATCGGCCGGCAGCGCCATCACAGCGATAAATCTGAATGGGGCAAGTGTGGAAGCCTCCTCCGGCATTGGCGGAGATGGTGCAAAAGGCGGTGCCGGTGGAGACGGCAGCACCAGCGGTGGAAACGGTGGTGCAGGCGGCGCTGGTGGCCTTGGTGGCGCAAGCGGAGCGGCCGGCAAAGTCATTTTGTCGGCGACCGACAAAAATGTAAACAGCAATATAAGTGGCTCAGCTTCGAGTATCAGAGTCGTCGCCGGACAAAATGGGATAGGCGGCCAGGGTGGCAACGGCGGCGCAAGCGGCACCAACGCCACAGGCGGTGCCGGCGGGGTAGGCGGCGCAGCCGGCGCATTTGGAAAAAGTGGCAGTATTTCCATCACCGCCGCCGGTGGAGCCATTACCTTGCAAACTATCGTAGCCGACGGCACGCAGTTTACCTCAACTAAAACCGGCGGGATAGGAGGCCAGGGCGGCAATCATACCAACGGCAGCAGTGGTCTTTCCGGCAACGGCGGCAATGGTGGAGCGGGCGCTAAAGGCACATCCGGCGGCAGCATCACGATCACAGCGCCGGGCAACATCAACCTCTTTACTATAAGCGCCAACGGTAGCGTCGGCACAGACGGCGGAAAGGGCGGAGACAGCTTTAAGTCTGTGGCATCGGGCAACTTCCAGGGCGGCAAGGGAGGTAATGGTGGCGCCGGCGGAGCAGCTGCTGCGGGCGGAGCGATTACGATCAAAGGTCGCACGCTCTCGGCTTCCGACGTAACGGCCAGTGGTGCGACCAACAGTGGCTACGGCGGTAATGGTGGCGTGGGCGGTGACGCACCCTTTGCCCCTGGCAATGGCGGTAACGGCGGCAATGCCGGTGCAGCAGGAGCGGGCGGAAAAATTGCAATCACAACTACGAGTGATACATTCACCATATCCAACGTCATTCAGGTCAACGCAACCGCCAACACCGGCATAGCCGGACACGGCGGCAAAGCCGGCGTAGGCAACTTCACCGGAGCCGGCGGCAATGGCGGAGCGGGAGCGACCGGGGCCAATGGCGGCAGCATTACGATTTCAGCCACCACGGTGGGCGGCGGCGGCATAAATCTTGCAAAAATCGAGTCCAATGGCAGCGTTATCTCCGATTTTGTAAACACACCTTTTGGTGGCGACGGGCAATACGGTGCCGGTGGTAAAGGCGGGACGGGCAGCTCCGGCGGCAATGGCGGTATTGTTTCGGTCACCAACAAAGTCGGCTCCATCTCGATAACTCAGGCCAATTTGAATGGGGGCCAAAACGGAGCGGGTGGAGCAGGCGGCAAAATTGTCGGCACACCGCCACCGCCTCAACTAGGCTCAGCTGGTGGCGCGGGTGGTGCGGCCGGTAAGGCAGGATCGGCCGGCTCGCTTACAATAACGACTACAGATAAAGGCGCCGGTGCTATATCAGCGACCACTATCAATCTTATCGGTGGTGCCGCCGTCGGTGGCGGCGGTAAGGGCGGTGACGCCGGAGGCGGGGCAAATGGCGGTGCTGGTGGCGCAGGCGGTGCTTCGGCGACATCCGGCGCTGGCGGCAAGCTGACAATAAACTCCGGTACCACTGTTAATCTGGGCAGCACTGTAATCACCGGCGGAGTAGTTGCCTCCGATGGTGGCCAAGGCGGGAACGGAGGCAATGGCACTACATCTACCAAAGGCGGCGTCGGCGGCAAAGGCGGAGCCGGAGGAGTGGGAGGCAAAGGCGGTAGCGCTACAATCAGCGGCAACGGCACGATATCACTGCCGGCCGGAATCTCGGTTGCAGGCGGTAGCGGAGGCTCTGGTGGCGCAGGCGGTACAGGCGGCAGCCTGGCACTGACTGGTGGCGCCGGTGGTGCAGGCGGTGTCGGGGGAGCGAGTGGCAGTGGCGGCTCGATCACCATCAAAAATACTTCCACCCATGACATAACGGCCTCAAATCTGAACGCCAGCGGCGGCAATTCTTCCGGCAGCGGCGGCAAAGGCGGGACCGGGGGAGCCGGCGGAGGTTCGAATTCGGCCACTACCGGCGGAGCAGGAGGCGCCGGAGGCAAGGGCGCAAACACGGGTAATGGTGGAGCAATCACAGTCACCACCAGCAACGCCAATATCACCCTTAACGGCACCATAGCCGACGGCGGCGACAATGTCTCCATCGGCAAAGGTGGCGACGGAGGCACCGGCGGCGCCGGCGGTACAAACGCAGGCGGTGGTAGCGGCGGCGCCGGAGGTGCCAGCGCTATAGCAGGCAACACCGGCAATGGTGGCTCCATAACCGTTACAACGAGCGGCTCGGGTGCAACGGGAACAATTACAGCCGATCAATTTAATGCCAATGGTGGCGATAACACCGGCGGCGGCGGCACCGGGGGCAAGGGCGGCATCGGTGGTGCATTTACATCAAACGGCTCAACAGGCATAAACACTAACGGATCTGCCGGCGGCAACACCGGTACCGGCGGCAAGATAAAACTGACGACCAGTGCGACGGGGACAATAAGTATTACAAATACAGCCAATGTCAACGGCGGCACCCCCGCCGGAAACGGCGGAGCGCCCGGAGGAGCCGGCTCTGTTGGTGGCGTGGGCGGTATCGGCGGCAAAGCCGGAACGGTAACAAGTACCCCACCACTGCTTCCAGCTAAGATCCAGGCCACTAAAGGTGCCGACGGAGCACATGGCTAAAATCCTATCTGAGCCCTACTCAGCGGAGCAACAGGCGTTTTATCTGCTTGCCCGGAAAATGCCATAACCCTGTGCTCTAATGAAATAGAGTCACTCATCGTCCCCGGTACTCTTGATCTGATACCAGCATGCAACGCAGGCAATTAGCGTTACGACAAGACCAAGAAAGCCCAGAATATACGTCCCCGTGGCGTTTTTCCAGTCAACAAAATATGAGACCATGGGCAGATGTGTAATGTCCACTCTCATCATCTCCGTTTTAAGAAGCATTTCAAAAATGGCTTCTTATCAGCGTTGGCGTTGATTCGATTGCAAAAATAGTTGCAAACTTTTGCTCAAATTTTGTCAAATAATCTGAGCCGACCGTATACAAGCAACTATCCCCCCTCCGATTTTACTATGGAGCTTCATCCATGTCATCACACGATGAGGTCCAACCGGCGCTGCCGCCGCATTTGGACAATCAATCGCGATCTAATTTGGACAAAGTTGAACATCTTGGTTTACTGGCCCTGACCGGCTCCTGGGAATACATAAAAAAAGATCCCGGCGAAATAGCAATCAAAGCTGCCGAAGGTCTTGCTATCGGAGTGGCAATCGCGACCGCCCCCGCCTGGCTGGGCGTAGCCGCAGGTGTTGCGGGAGTTGGGCTTCTGGGCAAAGAAATTTACGACAAGGGCAAGGAGATTTTACCTGCTCTGGAAATTGTCTGGCAGGACGGTTCGCAATCGACGGAGGTCAAAAAAGCAGAGGATGTGATCTCCTCACAGCTGGGAGCGACACTGGTCGATTCGGCGGTAATGTTTGGTGTCGGTATGGGCGCGGGGAAATTGGCAGGCACCATCCGCAATGCCACTAAAGGATTGGACAATGAACAGATGGAACGAATAGTTGTCGATGCCGGCAAAAGAATGCGTGAATTAGGCAAGGAATACAAAGCGGAAATGGAAGCGCGTCAGGCCGCCGGAGAATTTGGCGAAGGGGGAAGACGCCCCGGAGGCTTTATGACTCCTACTGAGCCTAAAGGATTGATACGCGGACTGGACGCACTTGATCCCGAAATTGGCAGGCACTTCAATGGACACGGTATAGCAAAAGGATCGTGGACCGAACAAATGGCGACACTGCAGCAGCTTCTGACCAAAGGTGTCGATCCTAATAGGAGATTTTATGAAATGCCGCTTCGCGGCATGGAAGAATATGGGGCGATTTTTGGAGCCGACCGGCCTTTTGATACCGGCAGTTTCATCGTACTGGCCGAAGCCGGCGCCAAAGGCGGTATCAGCAAAAACGGCATCAAATACGTCCTGGTCAATGATCCTTACTATGGTGGCTTACAAGAATTGCAAACGGCTTTTCCCAAAGTGCAATTCATCCGCGCCGATCAAGTCCGCACTACTCTGCCGAAAATATTGCAGGCAAAAGAACCGAAACTCTATGCTGAGGCTGTGGCCAAAAGCGCACAGAATTCAAAAGCGGCGGCTCAATAAGTGGAGCAACACTAGCGCTTCATCACACCATGCATCAATGTTTCAATCGCTTCTTCAATATGCCCCTGCACCATATCCGGAGCCAGGAGATTTGTGCCCGGCGGAAACAAATGAGCCAGATTGTTTCTGGCCAGGACATAAAAGATGCACATGCCGACGGTATTGATCGCCGATTGATAAGGATCGACCTGACGCAGAGTGCCGTCCGCCATGCCGCGCTCAAACAATTTCACCAGCGGATCGTAAATTGCCGCCAGGGCCATTTCCTTATAATATTTGCCGTGATTTTGAATACTTTCAAATAAAAGTATGCTGCAAATATCGACATTGTCGATGCTTTCTTCCATAAAGCCGCGCACGTAGTTTTGCAGAGCCTCCTCCACCGGCGTGTTTACCAGATCAAATTTGGCGATGTTGCGAATGCGCCTTTGAAATGATCGGTCGAGCACGGCCTGATAGAGTTTCTCTTTGCTCTCATAGTAATAATGAATCATGGCCCGAGTGACACCGGTATCTTCGGCGATGTTTTCGGTGCGGGCGCCCAGCAATCCGGCCCGGGCAAACTCACGCTCGGCGGCATCGAGGATGGAAGCCTTGGTCGCCTCCGCATCCCGGGTTTTGCAGTCTTTTCCCTTAACTTTGCTCATCAGGGCATCCTATATATATGAGCCGCCAGATGCAAGCACCGTCCAACTAACTAACACGCTAGTAGATTAATTATACTCCCAACAGTTGCCCAAGTGTTGACGACTCCCAGACTTTTAGCTATCATAACTAACAGAGTTGTTAATTAAAACTCGATGCCCCAAGAGGCAAGGAAGCAGGTGAATTATGGTAGCGTCAATGAATTTCCAGGGTCTTGTCCAGGCACCGCGAGTGGCTGAGGAAAGATTCGGTGTTGCCGCCCCAGTCGCCCCGGGCGAAGATTTCGCTCTCGGCGGTAATGGCTCGAAACCGCCGCGTTTGAGCGGCTTTTCCAAAAAGACATTGCAGCGTCTGGCCGCTGCCCTGGCTGTCATAGCGGTTCTTGCAGTGGGTGGTGGGGGCGTCTACAATTTTGTCCAGCACGCCGCCACCCACCAGGAAACTGATGACGCCTACGTTACAGGCCATCTGCACCAGGTAAGCTCCCGCATACCGGGCACGGTTATGCAGGTGCTGGTCGACGACAACCAGCACGTCAAGGCCGGTCAGCTACTGGCTGTGCTCGATGCCAATGATTATCAAGTCAAGGTCAACCAGGCAAAAGCCTCGTTCAATACGGCTCTTGAGCAGTCGCATGTAGCCAGTACAACTATCACCTATGCCGCCACAAACGCCTCCGGCCAGGTAAAAAGCGCCGAGGGAGCCGTTTCCAACGCAGAGGCCGGAATTGGCCGGGCCCAGGCCGCCGTCACCGAAGCACAGGCAGCCATACTCTCGGCCCGGGCCGACCTCGGTGCCAAAGAAGCGGAACAAGCCCGTGCTCTGGCCGACTTTCAGCGCTATACGACTTTA
>Ga0070665_100008106_pt1 | contig 10634 bp, 9 predicted proteins | sample KBSS13metaG_FD_65862 | JGI IMG/M metagenome (GOLD analysis project Ga0070665, IMG submission 65862) | Switchgrass rhizosphere microbial communities from Kellogg Biological Station, Michigan, USA - KBS S1-3 metaG | ecosystem: Host-associated > Plants > Roots > Rhizosphere > Soil ...
GGATCATGTGCCGCGCAATCCACGGCGGCGAAGCCACTGTCGACGGCGACGACGCGATACCCGTGTCGTCGCAGTACCTCGCTCGTGAGTGTCAGCCCCGTCAGGTCGTCGTCGACCAGGAGAATGGTTTGGCAGTTCGATTCTGCCGTCAGGCTCTGGATTGTCACGCTCTAGCGACCTCGGGCGTTGGATGGATGACCTGCGCCACCCAATTGCTCGAAGAGCGCAATGGCAAGGCTAGTCGCGCGGCTTGACCTTGGTCCTCGGATTAGGCGGAGTTGCGGGGGCCATCTCATGTATTCATCCTTCGCTGCGTCTACGTTCGGAGTTCCTATCAGTTCGTCCCGAAGAGCGTCGGGGACAGTCGGAGCGCGCACGGGTGTCACACCCGGTGGTGCACGACACCGCGTGTTGACGCAGGTCAAGCTCCGTTCCCGGGCGCCCGTCGATCATCGAAAGCCAAACGTCCGAGGAGTCGATGCCTTGCTCTGTGCTTATGTCACCCACGCGGACTGCCTGCGCCATGAGATGGGCGCGGGCCACCCGGAATGCCCCGAACGCCTCGCGGCGGTCCATGACCAGCTGCTGATCAAGGGCCTGCTGGACTACATGCAAGTGGTCGACGCGCCGCTTGCGACCGAGAAGCAGCTCGCGCGCGCGCACTCGCTCGCTCATGTGCGCGACATCATCGGCATGGCGCCGACGGAAGGCCACCGCCAGGTAGACCCGGACACCTCGATGAACCCGTACACCGTGACCGCTGCGTTGCGCGCGGCCGGCGCGGCGGTGCTGGCCACCGATCTCGTGCTGGCGGGCGACGTGCCTGCCGCGTTCTGCTGCGTGCGCCCACCTGGCCACCACGCCGAGCGCGGCGCCGCGATGGGCTTCTGCTTCTTCAACAACGTCGCGGTCGGCATTCGCCATGCGCTCGACGTGCACGGACTGCAGCGGGTCGCGCTGATCGACTTCGACGTGCACCACGGCAACGGCAGCGAAGACATTCTTCGCGGCGACGACCGCGTGCTGATGTGCTCGATCTTCGAACAAGGCCTCTACCCGTTCACCGGCGACGACGCGAAGGGGCGGAACATGGTCAACGTCGGGCTGCCGTCGCGCTCTGGCGGGGAGAAGTTTCGCGAGGCCGTGACGAACCAGTGGATGCCCGCGCTCGAGGCCTTCGCGCCGCAACTCATTTACATCTCGGCCGGCTTCGACGGTCATCGCGAGGACGACATGGGCAACCTCGCGCTCGTCGAAGCCGACTACGCATGGGTCACCACGCAGATCATGGCGATTGCGCACCGGCATTGCGAAGGCCGCGTGATCTCCTGTCTCGAAGGCGGCTACGCGCCGAGCGCGCTCGGGCGGAGTGCGGCAGCACACGTTCGGGTGTTGATCGGCGCCGACTGACTCCGATGGACAAGCACTACCTGACCCCACTCTTCGCCCCCGAGTCGATCGTCGTCTTCGCGGGCCGGCACGACGACGAGCTCGGCCGTACCGCGCTCGGCAAGGCCGTCAGCGAAGGGCTGCGCGCGCAGCGCTACAGCGGCACATTGCAGTTCGTCGACATCAACACGAGCGGCACGCTCGCAGACCTCGCCCAGACCCGCGCAGACCTTGCGATCATCGCACTGCCGCCGCAGGACGTGGCCGCTGCGCTCGAAGTGGCGGGCCGCATGGCGTGCCGCTCCGCACTCGTGATCAGCAGCGGCATCGACGCCGAGCACGCCGCCGAACTGAAGCGGATCGCAAAGCGCGAGGGCGTGCACCTGCTCGGGCCGAATTGCCTGGGCTTCCAGCGCCCGAAGCTGCAGCTCAATGCGAGCGCGGCTGGCCGGCTCGCGAAAGCGGGTTCGCTTGCGCTGGTGTCGCAATCGGGGGCGCTCACCTCGTCGATGCTGGACTGGGCGGACAAGAACGCGGTGGGCTTCTCGTCGGTCGTGTCGCTCGGCCCGAACACCTTTGTCGACATCGCAGGGGTGCTCGACTACCTCGCCAACGACGCACAGACCCAGAGCATCATCGTCTACCTCGAAGGCATCGGCAGCGCTCGCCGCTTCATGAGCGCGCTGCGCTCCGCTGCGAGCGCCAAGCCGGTGGTCGTGCTGAAGGCTGGCCGCAAGCCGGCTGGCAACGAGGCCGCGCAGACCCACAGTGGCGCCACGGTCGGCAGCGACGACGTGTTCGATGCGGCACTGCGCCGCGCCGGGGCGGTGCGCGTGCGCTCCTTCGTCGAGTTGTTCTCGGCGGCGAAGTGTCTTGCTTCGCGCTACCGGCCGGTCGGCAAGCGGCTTGCAATCGTCACGAACGGCGGCGGCCCCGGCGTGCTGGCGGCCGACTGGGTCAACGAGATCGCGCTCGAACTGGGCAAGCTCTCCGCCGAGTCGATCGCGGCGCTCAAGCCGGTGCTGCCGCCGACCGCATCGCTCACGGATCTGATCGACCTGTCCGAAGACGGTGGCCCCGAACACTTCCGAGCGGCCATCGTCACAGCGGGCAACGATGCCCGGATCGACGGCGTGCTCGCGATCTATTCACCCAAGCCCGGCGCCGATGCGAGCGAGGTAGCGAACGCACTCGCCGTACTCCGGCCTTCGTTCGGCAAACCGCTGCTTGCCTGCTGGATGGGCGACGCGTCGGTGGGTCCCGCGCGCAGCGTGCTCAACGACGCGGCGATCCCAAGCTTCCGCACGCCGGAGGCCGCTGTCGGCGCCTTCGCGAACATCGCGACTTTCTATCAAAACCAGCGCCTGCTGCAGCAGACGCCCCCGCCCCTCTCCACGCTCTCGAAGCCCGACATCGAGGGTGCGCGGCTGGTGATCGAGAGCGTGCTCGCCGAGCGGCGCAAGGTGCTGACTGAGATGGAGTCGAAGACGCTGCTGTCGGCGTTCCACATTCCAGTCACGCAGACGATACTCGCGCGCAGCGCCAACGAAGCGATGATGATCGCCACGCAGCTCGGCTTTCCAGTCGCGCTGAAGATCGACTCGGCCGAGATCAGCCACAAGTCCGACGTGCAGGGCGTCGCACTCAACGTCATGAACGGTGCGAGCGCACGCGACATCTACAACGACATGGTCGAGCGCGTCACGCGCGTGATGCCTACCGCCCGCATCAATGGCGTGACCGTCCAGAAAATGGCGCACGCGCGGCGCGGCCGCGAGGTCTCGATCGGCGTCGTGACCGACGACCCATTCGGTCCCGTGATCGTGTTCGGCGCGGGCGGCGTGATGATCGAACTGATCAACGACCGAGCGATGGAGCTGCCGCCGCTGAACCAATTTCTCGCGCGCCATCTGATCGAGCGCTCGCGCGTCGCCGAGACACTGGCCGACTGGCGCGGCGCCAGTGCGGTCGACATGGAGGCGCTCGAGCAGGTGCTGCTTCGCGTCTCCGAGATGGTCTGCGCGCTGCCGCAGCTGCGCGAGATGGACATCAACCCGATCATCGTCGACGAGTCCGGCGCGGTCGCGGTCGATGCACGCATCGTCGTCGACAACCTGCCGCAAGCCTCGACCGGCTCTGCCAACAACTACGGCCACCTGTCGATCCTGCCCTACCCGACCCGCTACGAGCAGGTCTGGCCGCTGCGTGGCGGCGGCTCATACGTGGTGCGCCCCATCCACCCGGACGACGCGCACATGTTGCAGCGCCTGGTGCAGCAGCTCTCTCCCGAGAGCCGGTTCTTTCGATTCGCCTCCGTCTTGAACGAATTGCCGCCTTCGATGCTGGCGCGCTTCACGCTGATCGACTACGACCGCGAGATGGCGCTGGTTGCGGTCCTGAAAGAGCGCAGCGCGGCGGACGACGGCGAGATCGTCGAGACCGAGCGGATCGTCGGCGTCTCGAGGTACATCACGAACCCCGATCAGTCGAGTTGCGAGTTCTCGTTGCTGGTCGCCGACCAATTCAAGGGCATGGGCCTGGGTTCGCGTCTGATGGAGAGCATCATGGACGTGGCGCGTGACAAGGGCCTCACCGAGATCGACGGCCTCGTGCTGACCAATAACGGCGATATGCTCAAGCTGATGAAGAGCCTTGGATTCGTCTCCAAGCGATACGCCGAAGACCCCGATTTCCATCTCGTCACACACGCACTGTGAGCGCCGTGATCAATCGTTCTCGCGCGATGGCCAGCCACGCAATGGCGGCGCGGCCGACCGAGCTACTTCTGCGTGTCTAGCGCGAGGATCCAGCCGACCAGTGTGCGTGCATCGGCCTCCTTGATCGCCACTTCGTTGGGCGGCATCGCCAACCCGCTGACCTTGCCTTTCCAGTGGCTCGCATACGGGTTGGAGCCGGTCATCACGGTGCGGGTGAGCTGGTCGGCCGCGCCCTTGATGCCCTTGTACTTGATGGCGACGTCGCGCCACGCCGGGCCGACAGGCGCCAGGCCATCGGGCCCCTTGGCGCCTGTTTCGATGTGGTGGCAGGTCATGCATCCGCTGGTGCTGGCCAACTTGAGCATCGTGCTGTCGTCGGCACTGGCATTCGTGGCCGGTGCCATCGCGACGACAAGGCCGCCCAATGTACAGATCAGGGACTTCATAGTGGTGCTCTTCCTTTGTTGAACGGGTCCAGTGGCACAGGCTAGAGCGACGGCGGAGGGCCGTGTTGACGCGGATCAAAGTCGCTGGCGAATTGTCAGGATGGAACAGCCGACACGTTGCGGCGTGACCACGAGGACCCGGTGACCGCCCGGCGATTCGGGATCCGCAACAGCATTCCGACGCTGGTGCGGGCCAGGGGCTACGCTCGCTTGTTCAGAGCTCGAAGAATTGCCTGCCCAGAGCCGCGAGCTGCTTGTCGGTCGGATGATCGACGATGTCATAAGCAACGATGCGCGCGGCAGTCTGCGGTCGATGCCTTTCGCAGTAGTGTCGGAAGTCGGCCAAGGCTGTCTTCCCGCCGGTCACCAACACTGCACCGATGCCCTCGAGAGTATCGCAAACCGTCGCAAAGAACTCGTGCTCCGAACGAACCTCAGAGCCGTGCTGAGACGTCGGATGCACATGTGCTTGCCTGTGATGAGACTGCACGGAACTCGCATCGATCTGCAGAACGTTCGCATGATGATGGTCGATCCAGACGACGGCGTGGGTTGTCGCGGCGATGGGGCTGTTCACGAGCGGATCTCCGATGCTTTTGTGAATTCTGCGAATGCGGCCATCGCACTCGCGCTGTACATCAAGGAAGGGCCACCGCCCATGGCGATCAATTCCTTGGTCTTCTCCGAAAGCGCGCCGGGCGCGAGGCTGGCCTTCGACAGGTCGCCGAAGCCTTTCATGAAGCCCGGCAAGTCGCTACGCAGAGCGGTCAGTTGACCGGAGATGCCACGGGTCAGCGTGTCATAGGACGAGACGTTCAATGTCATGAGCCAGAGGATGCACGCGCAATGCCGTTGCCGGCTTGATCCGCGTCAACTCCTCATGCGTCGGGCCCGCAGACTCATCCGCACACAAGCTTGATCCAACGCAAGCGGATACCGCGGCGTCCGCGGCAGGATTCAAAGACACCATCTCACGCGGGACCACACCATGAGCGCTCTTCGATCGATCCTTGTGCATATCGACGCATCGCCACGCAGTGGCAAGCGTCTGGTTCTGGCCCATGAGCTGGCTGCGCGCCATGATGCTCAGGTCACGGCCTTGTATGCCAGCAATCGGATGGCACTCAGCCTGCCGTTCGCGATGGCGCAGGGTGCCGAAGAACTGCTCCCGATGCTTCAGCAACTCGACATCGACTACCGCGACAACGCCAAGACCTTGTTCGATCGCTCCGAATCGACCGCAACACAGCCGTTTCTCTGGCGCGAATTGAGCGATAGCGCAGTGATCCCCGGGGTCGTCCGCCAAGCGCTGTGCACCGACCTGCTCGTCCTCGGGCAGCCCGATGCCTCCGATCCCATGACCGTCGGCGTTCCGGCGGACTTTGTTCCGTCGGTGCTGTTGGCCAGCGGCCGTCCGGCGCTGGTGGTGCCCTACGTCGATACGGGCTCGACGTTTGGTCAACAGGCGTTGATCGCCTGGAAGCCGACGCGCGAATCCGCGCATGCGGTGTCGGCGGCGATACCGTTCCTCCGACATTCGAAGCGCATACATCTGACGATCGCGGACGAGGGCGGTGCGATCGCAGAACAGGCGACTGCGCTGGAGGACTATCTTCGATTGCACGGCGTACAGGCACCGATCCAACGCCATTCGCCGGTGCCTGCCGAGACGCCCGGCGATGGACTGTTGTCGCTTGCTGCCGATGTCGGGGCAGACCTGCTCGTCATGGGGTGCTATGGTCACAGCCGCGCCCGCGAACTGGTGCTCGGCGGGGCCTCGCGCACTGTGCTGAAGTCCATGACACTGCCGGTGTTGATGGCGCACTGAAGCACAGTGCCGATGCGGTCTTGAGGGGAATCAATCCAACCCCACGCCTTCGGCTTGGCTTTGACGCAGCGCAAAGGCGACACACGCGTCGTCAGGTCAACTGGTTTCTCATGAAAACCTGGCTCTTCCGCCGCTTCGCCCTGCCGCTTCTGATCGCCTCGGTGGCGTTGTCACCCGGGCTCCTCGCCGCGCAGGGACAGTCGATCAACGCGGATGGGCGGGCCAGCCCCGACTTCGTCACGTCGATCCAGCGAGAAGAATCGGTAGTGGTCAGCATCGCCACGACGCGCATGGCGCAAAACGGCGATCTCGGCTTCGTGCCCGACAGCTTCGCGATCCACGAGCGCGCATCCCGCGAGCCGGGAGCCAGGGTCCAACGCCCCGACCAGGAACGTGGTCTGGCGTCCGGCGTCATCATCGGCAGCGACGGAGAGATCCTCACCAATGCGCACGTGGTCGCCAATGTCGATCGAGTCATCGTTCGCCTGGTTGACGGGCGCCGGTTCGTCGGCAAGGTGGTCGGCCTCGACCGGACCACCGACATCGCGCTGGTGAAGATAGAGGCGCATGGTCTGGCGACGGCAGCGATCGGCCACAGTAACCAGCTGTCCAGAGGCGAGTGGGTCGTCGCGATCGGCTCACCGTTCGGTCTGGACAGCAGCGCAACGGCCGGGATCGTCAGCGCCTCGCAGCGCTTCGTGCCCGGCAGTGCCGTGCCGCTGGTTCAGACCGATGTCGCGATCAACCCCGGGAGTTCCGGCGGCCCGCTCTTCAACCTGCGCGGCGAGGTGGTCGGGATCAATTCCATGATCTTCTCGCGCACGGGCGGGTACATGGGCGTGTCCTTCTCGGTGCCGATCGACCTGGCCATGAAGATCGCCGACGAACTGCGTTCCTCCGGCCGGGTTTCGCGCGGGCAGCTCGGCGCGAAGATCCAGGAGGTCACCCCCGACCTTGCCCGATCGTTCGGGCTGTCAGCCGCATCCGGCGCGCTGGTCCTACGCGTCCTCCCGGCCAGCCCCGCCGAGCGTGCCGGTCTGCGCAGCGGCGACATCGTGATGGGCGTCGGAACCTGCATCGATGCAGGCTATGTTCAGCTGCAGCAGGAGGTCGCGACCGCGCGTCCGGGCGAGAAACTGACACTGAACGTTTGGCGGCGAGGTTCGATGCAGCGTGTGGCTCTTACCGTCGGTGAGGCGCCCCCGGATTTGCCGGCCTCGCCGGACAGGACCGCGAACGGCCATGACGAGCGCCTTGGACTGAATCTCGGCGAACTGCCCGCATTGCGGCGCGACAAGCTGGGCCTGGACAGCGGCCTGCCGGTCCTCGAAGCACACGGTGCAGCGTCGCAGGCGGGCGTCCGCGCCGACGACGTGATCGTCGCCGTCGGCGATCGGCCCGTCCGCAACGTCGCCGAATTCGACCTGGCGCTCGCTGCCGTCGCACCGCAACGTCCGGTGGCGCTGCTGGTGCTGCGCGACGGCATCCTGGCCTATCTGGCGATCGACCAAGGACAATGACGTGCGGATCGTGTCGAGCAGCTGCGCCCAGACAGGATCACCGATGAATCGTCTCGCTAGGGTGTTGCGCAGGTTCTGAGCGAGCCTGCGGAACCGAAGGTTTCACTCCGCGGTGTGGCTTCGTCGCCTTGCGCCACATCAATTCATGCGCAGGCGAACACCTGAACAATGGCCCGCAACCTCCAGGAGCGTGCCATGACCTATCGCAGCCTTCTCGTCCTGCTTGACCATACGTCGTCTTGCGCCGCTCGCACCTCGTATGCGATGCGCCTGGCCAAGGATCTCGATTGCCATCTCGTCGGCCTCGCACCGACGGATCTCATCGACCTGCCGGCCGCGCCGAAGGCTGCGGCTTCGCTCAGCGAATGCGCGGCTCTGGTCTGGGACGTACTGCGGGACCAGGCCGAACGAGCCACTGACACCTTCCGCGACGCATGTCATGCCGCAAAAGTCAAGTCGTTCGAAGCTGTCATCGATGAGGCCAACAAGATCGAGTCACTGGTGCGTCACGCACGCTGCAGTGACCTGACCGTGCTGACACAAGCCGAGCCAGGCTCCCCCAACTTTTACGCAGCCAAGGACCTGGTGGAGAGCGTCATCCTCAACAGCGCGCGACCCACCCTTGTCCTGCCCTACGCCGGCCATTTCGAAGGCGTCGGAAGCCGCGTCCTGGTCGCCTGGAACGACAGCCGCGAGGCGGCTCGCGCAGTGTCGGACGCCCTTCCGATCCTGCAGCGGGCCAGGCAGGTGGAAGTTGCATCCTGGAGTGAAGATGCATCGACCGAGGAGAAGTCCATGCGCCCGCAACTCGATTCACTGCACAAGTGGTTGATGTGGCACGGCGTTTCTGCGCAGATGCAAGTCGAACCCGTTGGCGCGGGCATTGCCGACGCCATCCTCTCGCATGCCGCGGACACGAACGCGGCCTTGATCGTGATGGGCGCCTACGGGCACTCGCGCTGGGCCGAACGCGTGCTCGGGGGGGCGACGCGAGGCTTGCTGGCGTCGATGACCGTGCCGCTGCTGATGTCGCATTGACGGGTCGTGCACCATCGGCATTCTCGCCGTCCGCCCGAGGCGGACGGCGAGTACCGAGTGCAACTGGTCGCGGTAGCAACCCGGGCATCGCGGCGCGGCGCGGAGCTCACGGCGAAACTGCTCGCGTTCTCACCTCGCAGGCGGCGACCCAGGACCCTCGCGGTCCATCATCATCTGCATGGTCATGTCCTTCATTTCCATGCAGCGCGCCAGCGTGTCCTTCGAATCTGCACCGCCTTGCGCGCGTGCTCTCACGCCCGCACCCATGTCGCACATCATGGACATCCCGCCTCGCATCGCCTTCATGTGCTCGTCCATCAGCGCGGCCCGCTCCTGGGCTGTCCTTGCCGCTTGCACCTTCTGATGCATCTCCCGCATCATCTTCATCTGCTGGTCGACATGCGCCGCAGCCGGCACCGCGGCGGTGCCGGCCGGATGATGGGCGGCGTGATCCTCGTCACTGTCTCGCTTGGGAGGGGCAGCGCAGCCGGAAAGAACCATGACCGTCGCTGCGATCAAGAGAATGCGTTTCAAGTTCGTCTCCATTGCAATGGGCCAAGCATGAAGGCACCCGTCAGCGCTCGGGTTGATTCGTATCAAGTTCGCTGTTGAGGCCGCACCGCCTCACTGACTCCAGCGCCAGTCCCGGACCTCGGGCATGTCGTCGCCGTGTTCGCCGATGTAGAGCTTGTGGCGCTCCATCGTCGACCAATAGCGCGCCGTCGCAGGCGCCACCTGGCCGCTCAGGCGGGGAATGCGCTGGATGGCATCAAGCGCGAGCCGGTAGCGGTCGAGATCGTTCAGCACAACCATGTCGAACGGCGTCGTCGTCGTGCCCTCTTCCTTGTAGCCGCGCACATGGATGTTGTCGTGGTTGCGGCGTCGGTAGGTCAGCTTGTGGATCATCGCCGGGTAGCCGTGAAACGCGAAGATCACCGGCTTGTCGGTGGTGAACAGCGCATCGAAGTCGACGTCGGTCAGCCCATGCGGATGCTCGCCCTGTGGCTGCAGCACCATCAGGTCGACGACGTTGACGACGCGGATGCGGATGTCCGGCACATACTCGCGCAGCAGCGTCACCGCCGCGAGCGTCTCGAGCGTGGGCACATCGCCCGCACACGCCATCACCACATCGGGGGCACCCTCGTCGTTGCTTGCCCACTGCCAGACACCGGCACCCGTGGTGCAGTGGCGCACCGCCGACTCCATGTCGAGCCATTGCCACTGCGGCTGCTTGCCGGCCACGATCACATTGATGTAGTTGCGGCTGCGCAGACAATGGTCCGCGACCGAAAGCAGGCAATTCGCGTCGGGCGGCAAGTAGATCCGGACGATCTCTGCCTTCTTGTTCGCGACGTGGTCGATGAAGCCGGGGTCCTGGTGCGAGAAGCCGTTGTGGTCCTGCCGCCAGACATGCGAGGTGAGCAGGTAGTTCAGTGATGCAATCGGCTCACGCCAGGGAATCTGCTTGCTCACTTTCAGCCATTTCGCGTGCTGGTTCAGCATCGAATCAACGATGTGGATGAAGGCTTCGTAGCACGAGAACAGGCCGTGGCGGCCAGTGAGCAGGTACCCCTCGAGCCAGCCCTGGCACAGGTGTTCGCTCAGCACTTCCATGACACGGCCGTCGGGATCGAGATCGACGTCGACTTCTTCGACGTCCGCCATCCACTGCTTCCCCGTGACGTCGAACACC
>Ga0070665_100008108_pt1 | contig 10633 bp, 7 predicted proteins | sample KBSS13metaG_FD_65862 | JGI IMG/M metagenome (GOLD analysis project Ga0070665, IMG submission 65862) | Switchgrass rhizosphere microbial communities from Kellogg Biological Station, Michigan, USA - KBS S1-3 metaG | ecosystem: Host-associated > Plants > Roots > Rhizosphere > Soil ...
CGATCCTACACCATATACCTACTATAGGTATGATAATGGTTTCCGTATGCAAATCATTTATACCAAGCAGGAATTGGAAGCTGCAGGTTTTTCTGCAGGCTATATTAATAGCATGGCGTTTGAAGTATGTTCTAAAGGAACAGCTGTTTCAGACAGTCTTACTAATTTCAAAATCGGCATGACCTGCGACGGGTTAAGCAATTTCTCCGGTTATCCATTTGCCGGCTTCCCATTCACAACTGTATTTACTGCCAAAAAGCTGGGTACAGTGAAAGGTTTAAATACGTACCAGTTCTCAACACCGTATTACTGGGATGGCTCTACTAACCTGGTAGTGCAGATATGCTATACTGTAAACTGGGGAGATACTAAACTGGAAAGCAACGAAACCGGAGATGTGGTAAAAGTTGCGCCAACAGCAGGCATTCAATGTATGCAAACCTGGTCTAATTATTATACCAGTGCAGGCAGCCCATTTGATGGATGTGCGTATAATAGAAACTACCAGATATTCACGTCCAGCTCCCGTCCTGCTACTACATTTAATGTTTGCCAAAGCTCGAACAACTATACTTACAAATGGTCTCCGGGCACTTATTTAAACAGCACTAATATATACAACCCGGTAGCAAGTAATATACGTACTAACCAGAAATATGTACTGCAGGTATATGCTACCGGCAACCCGTCTTGTACCACCACAGATTCATCAATACAAGTAACTGTAGATACCTCTACGCAGATATCTGTAGTGAACAAAGACCTGGTATATTGCCGCCCGCAGTATAGCTATGATCTAGATGCAAATGCGAGAGGCACCAAACCTATCAGCAACCTGGCATGTGGTACAGCTAACCCACAGAACTGCGCAACACCTAACGTTACCAAGGTATTAAACGGAGGCGAACAAAGCAGCAGCAATAGCGGCCCTTTTTATTACTACTCTAATTTGACGCAATGGATCGTGCCACGTAGCATGATGCTGAAATCAGGTATGACTTCAGGTACAATCAGGGCATTAGATCTGAATATATGGAGTATATACACTTTCACAACTCCTATATTTAAAAATGTTGAGATAAGGATAGGGTGTACACCTAAATCGTCTTATACATCTACTTCTGATACTATAAGTACAAGGAAAATGACATTGGTCTATACTTCGCCGGCACTTACTTTGGGCGTTGGAACACTTCATATTCCATTTACTACTCCTTATAGCTGGGATACTACACAAAATATAGTTATTCAGATATGTTTCGGTTCTTCGACCAGTAACTACGGATATGCCTATACTACAACAACCAGTACTTCCAGCAATAATACAATATCATACTATGGTGGCCAGATGGCTATGTGCGGTGGAACAAACGGAAGCTATACTAATTATTTATACAGGAATATTCCGGTAACTACATTCTACTACTGCCCGGCACCTGATGGCTATTTCCAATATACATGGGCGCCAGGTTTATTCCTGAGTGATTCTACAATAAAGAACCCGGTAGCATATGTAGCTAATTCTATTGACTACCAGGTATCTACGAAAGGAAGGAATAATTGTACGGTAAGTGATACGGTCCATATCTTTATACCTAAGCATAACTTTACGGCTTATCCTAAAGACACAGCTGTATGCGCAGGCCAGAAAGTAACATTCCATGCGAAAGGCGGCTACTCTTACCAATGGTACCAGAATGGCTATAAAAAGGCTACTACCCTGAGCTGTACTACTTGTGCTAATCCTATATCTTCAACACTTGATACTACAACTTACCAGGTAGTAGTAACGGACTCTGTAGCATGTTCTGATACACTGAATGTGAAGATCGACATTAAGCCAATACCTGTAGTGAAGATTATAAATAACGACACTACAATAGATTATGGTTCCAGCGTACAGCTGTATGCGCAAGGTGCTAATTTATTCACATGGTCGCCAACAGCTACACTGAGCAACCCGAACATTGTGAACCCTATAGCTTCACCTACAGAACCGGTAACCTATACCGTGACAGGTATAGCTGCTGACGGTTGCTCTTCGCAGGATACCGTGCATATAAACATCAATTATCGCGGCAAGCTGTTCGTTCCATCTGCCTTTACACCTAACGGTGATGGTAAGAATGACCGCTTTAATGTGTCTAACCTTACTTTCGAAAAAATACTTGAATTCCGCATATACAATCGTTGGGGACAGCAGGTATTTGAAGGTAATGATAACACGGGCTGGGATGGCAAATGGAAAGGTGTTCCGCAAGACCTTGGTGCTTATGAATATCTGATACGCGTAGGCTTCCCTGATGGTTTCGTTGAAACTTTCAAAGGCACATTAACGCTGATACGATAAGTAAATAAGAATGATTTAAATAGAAATGGCCTCCTTTATGGAGGCCATTTTGTTTGCCTAACAAATTGATAACATAAGTTTTTTAACGGCCTATTGACTTTTAATGTATTTCTAGATAGTTTAGTATTAAGTTAGCTATAGAATTATATCCAATTATAGGGAAGGCCACTCACCTTATGAGCAATACAGTTCCTCTAAATAGGTCACTAGTTTTATTTGCCGGCGATTTTTTTCTTAACTATTAATCATTTTATTATGAAAAAGATCTTAAGCATCTTGCTGCTTTTAACATCCAGCTATTACGTACAAGCACAGGGAAGAACCCTGACAATAAATAATACTACCAGTTGTTCAGTCAAATTTCTCATTAATGGCATGACGGGAAGTCCAGCATGCTCAGCTAGTTATTGCGCAACTATTTTGTATTCTCTCGCTGGTGGAAGTAGTGTTTCGTATTCGAGTTTTTCAAGTCTTTCGTGGGTGAGCACTCCACCTACTACAGACTGGTATAGCTTTCAAGTATGTGATTATAATTACCCTACCTGCCACCTTGGTGTTGGAGACTTTGTTCAAGGAACTGTAGAATATTGCCCGCCACTTCCACACAGTAGCAGTTTCTTTTCTTGTACATGTGGAACAACCATTAATTATAGTTGGGTAGACGATCCTAAAACAGGAAATGTAACTTGCACAATATATTAGGGAATATTGATTTTTTGTAGAGAGAGTTTGCATGAACTCTCTCTACAATTTAAAAATATAATATGGGTATCCTTAGCTTAAGTACTTCCCTACTATAGGTACCCGTCTCCCGATGCCAAACGCCTTAGGAGAAACACGTATAATAGGGCAGAACTGATTGCGCTTATACTCATTGGTATTCACCAGTTTTAAGATTCTTACTACCAGTTTTTCATCATAGCCCATAGCAATAATTTCTTTTGGGCCCTGGCGACGCTCTATATATTGGAAAAGGATTGGGTCAAGCACATCATATTCCGGCAGGCTGTCGCTGTCTTTTTGGCCCGGGCGAAGCTCTGCACTGGGCGCTTTATTTATTATATTAGTTGGGATGATCTCTCTATTCCGATTTATGTATCGTGCGAGCGCATATACCTGTCCTTTGTACAGATCGCCTAATACCCCAAGGCCGCCAGCCATGTCGCCATACAGCGTACCATAGCCTGTGGCAAGCTCGCTTTTGTTAGAGGTATTGAGCAGGATAAGATTGAATTTATTTGCAAGGGCCATAACCAAAGCACCACGTATACGGGACTGCAGATTTTCTTCAGCAACACTAAATGGCAGATTATTAAATACGGGTTGCAAACTATGGCTAAAGCTTTCGAAAATGTCTTTTATCGGCACTATATCATAAGCACTGTCAAGGTTTTTAGATAGTTGCTCGGCATCGCTTACTGAATGCCCTGTAGAGAATTGAGAAGGTAATAACAAACCGCGCACATTGTCGGCGCCTAAGGCCTCGCAGGCGAGCGCAAGCACCACTGCACTGTCAATGCCACCCGAGGAGGCCACAATGGCCTTTTTAAAGCCCATCTTGCCAAAATAATCGCGGATGCTAAGTATGATGGCCTGGTGTATTTGGTCAATACCATGGTTGGCTTCAAATTGCTGGGGGAGTAGCTGTACTAAGGGTACTTTATCAGCAGTTAGTGTAACAGGCTCTTCAAATGAACCATCATTTTTAAAAGTAACCATCTGCATGGCCTCCTTAAAGTAGGGCAGCTCTGTAATAATATCCTGCTCTGCATTCATTACCAGCGAGCCTCCGTCAAATACTATTTCAGTTTGTGAGCCTATTGTATTGCAATAGATCATGGGCAGTTTATACTTGGCTACGTTCTGCTTTACAATGCTTTTGCGGCCTGCTGCATGCACATAATCGAATGGGGAAGCACTGAGGTTTATCATGATATCAGGCGACTGCTGTATGAGTACATCCATAGGGCATACACGATATAAAGGATTGTCGCCCAGGTTCCAGATGTCTTCACAGATGGTGACTGCCAGTTTTTTGCCTTTAAAGTGAAGTATGTTCCATTCAAAAGCGGGCTCGAAGTAGCGGTATTCATCAAATATATCGTAGTTAGGCAAAAGCGTTTTATGTACTATGCCCTTTATTTCTTTTTCGTATAGCAGATAGGCACTATTAAAAAGGTCTTTGCCTTCAACTTTAGGATTAACGGATGGTGCCCCTACTAATACACCAATGGTATCTGCTTCTGCACAAATCTCTTTAATACATTCAAGACCACGCTCCACAAAATCACTAAACTCGAGGAAATCGCGTGGCGGGTAGCCACAAACGGCTAATTCTGAAAAGACAATAAGGTCTGCACCTTGCTCCTTAGCTGCGCGAATAGCTGAGATAATTTTAGCGGTGTTAGATTCAAAATTGCCTATATGGTAGTTTTGCTGTGCAAGAACAATCTTCATGTCGAAAAGGAGGTAAAAATTAAGCCCATGCAAAGTTATTGCATGGGCCATAGTTTTGGTTAAATGATGTGCTAATTTAAAAGAATAATCCTACACGAAGCGCAAAATTGTTTAAACGGGTGTTGGCATCTGTGAAACTACCCCTGTAGCCAAGCGTATAATTTTCAGGATTGGTAGCGTCCGGCAAGAAGCCATTGTTGAAAAACAAGCCGGTATAGAAATACATTTTCTCTGTAATGGGATATTCAATACCCGCACCTACATTCAATTGCAGCAAGATGGGCGGTACGGATAATGCACCCTTAAGTATCTGGTTATCTGCAGAAACGTTTTTTTCATTGCCGCTCTGGTCGGTATAATCTACACTATAAGTTGCTTTTTTGCTGATGTTTATGGCAGCTGTGAGCCCTATCTGGCCAAATACCCTAATGCCATTTTTACCCAGTTCATCAGACCGAAGCTTTAGAGCGAACGGGATTTCAAGAAACTGCAACTTATAATCAAAACTTGTGTTTAGAACTGTATTTGGCTGGGTAGGGTCAACAGAGGCGGTATAGCCGGTAACAATTTTACCACCTTCCTGGTCTATATTAAAGCCTGTGGAGATACCGTAATTGGGTGCAAAATAATATTCGGCAACCAGGCCCCAGCAATAGCCGACTTTGCTGCCCTTGCTGGTAACATGATAATGGCCATCGTCGCTGGTAGAGGCAGTGGGATGCATCCAGGTAATAGTAGGAGCAAAATAGGCGCCAAAGCGCACATGGTTTAAATCAAGACTGCTTTTGTTATGTGCAGTTCCCTCAGGTGTATTCGGAACGTCTACATATTCGTATTTCTGGGCCGATACACTTGTTGCTGTAAGTACTGCAAATAGTATCGGAAGAAATATTTTTTTCATATAAGATAGCTTTAAAACAAAAATCTATTTGCAATGTTACGTATTTGATGGCATCTGCATCCTATTTTTGCCAACAAAATAAAGAGAACTATAATGTTGAAGTACATGTCCTTTACCCGGTTTAGGTATATATGCTATGCCGCAATAATATGCATGCTCACATTTACCGCCTGCAATAGCGGGGAAAAGCAACCCGACGTATCGGACATAAAAGTAAACCTGCAGATAAAACGACTGGACAAAGACCTGGCAGCACTTGACACTAATGCATTGGCTGCCGGCTTGCAGAAGCTAAATCAGAAATACCCTGATTTTCTGAACTTCTTCCTTGATACCCTTATGGGCTTTGAGATAAAGGGTAACTATGTGGATAACAGCAATGGCATACAGCATGGTTTGAAGACCTTCCTGACTAATAAAGATTACAAAGGGTTATTAGACAGTGTGAACAGGCATTTCCCTGATACTAAACAGACTGATGAGCAGCTAAGCAAAGGGTTTCAATACATGAAGTATTATTTCCCAAATTATCGTGTACCGCAGGTGATATATATGATCTCCTGGCTAAATAACTGGGGAGCATTTACATTTGGTGATACTACACTGGGTATTGGGCTTGATATGTTTTTGGGAGATAAATATCCGTTTTATAAGTCAGTAGGTTTGCCTGATTATACTTATACGCATCTGCGCCCTGCATATATACCTGTAGCCGCTTTTACAGTAATATATCAAGACATGCATCCTTTTATAAAAGAAGACAGGACACTGCTGGATATGATGATACAAAAAGGTAAAGAACAATACTTCCTGAAAAAAGTAGTGCCTTATGTAGCTGATACTACAAGGCTTGGCTATACAGAAAAACAACTGCAATGGTGCAAGAGTAGCGAGGCCGAAGTGTATAACTTTTTTGTACAGGCAAATTTGTTTCATGAAAAAGAGTTTGAGCGTGTATTGCGTTATGTGATGGACGGGCCGAGCTCAACAGGTATGCCGCCTCAAAGCCCCGGTAATATAGGCTCATGGCTGGGTTTGCAGATAGTAGAGGCATATATGAAGGAACATCCGCAAACTACTTTACCTATGTTGCTGAATGAAAATACAGACCCTTTAAAGTTTTTGCAGGAATCTAAATATAAACCAAGATAAAATTACCTGTCACACAACACTCACACAACCGATAAATAGAGTTTATGAAAAAAGGCATTTACATAATTGCGGCAACACTATTGCTTTCGGCAAATGCTATGGCGCAGATCAATAAAGTAGATGATGTAAAGAAGACACTGGAAACACAAAATAAGGATACTGTGGCCTGGCTATACTCCGGCATATTAAACTTTGGTGCCAATGAAGGTTTCCTGCATAACTGGGCAGCAGGGGGTGAAGTAGCTTCACTCACTTTTAATGGCTTGTTTAGCGGCTCACTGATATACATGAACCATAATAATATCTGGACGAATAACCTGGACCTTGCTTATGGGTTGAACTACGCATACTCAACCGCATTCATACCGCACAAAACAGATGACCGTATAGATTTTACGTCTAAATATGGTTTAAAAAATGATCATACAGATTTTTACTTCACTGGTCTATTCAATTTTAAATCACAGTTTACACGTGCATACGATTATACAGTGCCTAATTGGCAACATTTACCTACTTCTAAATTCATGTCGCCGGGATACTTTACATTGGCTGCAGGTATGGAATATAGAAAGGGCTCTGATGTGAGTTTGTTTCTTTCTCCATTGGCAGCACGCCTTACTGTAGCGGATAAGTATTATACTTCGCAAAAGCCTGAAGGCGCATTTGGGATAGACTATGGCAAAACTACCCGTATGGAATTAGGTGCCTATTTCTCCGGCAGGTATGGCATAAGCATTAATAAGAATATGTCATTCAGGACAAGGCTTGATCTGTATTCAAACTACCTGGCAAAAGATAAAAAGGATAGCCTGGGCAATGTAGTGAAGCATGATAATCCCGGTAACATAGATGTGCTCTGGGACAATATATACTCTTATCGTGTATCTAAATATTTAAGCTTTACTATAGCTGCTACATTTATTTACGATAACGATATACCATATTCTTCTACATATGTAGACCAAAGCGGTAACACAGTGAAGAAAACAGAACCGGGACAGAACCTGGGCTGGCTGCAGCTAAAACAGGTATTTACCCTGGGGCTTGAATATAAATTTTAGTTATGCCAAAGCCCTTAACTGTTAAATGAAAAACTTACCTTTGAAATACCTGCATTAGCAGGTATTTTATTATTATTTTACAGTAGAATGTCATCATCGTACCAGATAAAATTGCCCCAGTTCGAAGGTCCTTTCGACCTGCTCCTGTTCTTTATAGAAAGGGATGAACTGGATATATACAACATACCAATACATACCATTACAAAAGAGTTCCTGGATTATATACATACGCTTGAGTCGTTGAATATAGAACTGGCGAGCGAGTTTATATTATTCATCTCCACGCTTATGCGCATTAAGGCTAAAATGCTGCTACCGCGCAGGGAAGTGGATGCCCAGGGTAATGAGGTGGATCCAAGACAGGAACTGGTAGACAAAATACTGGAATACAAACGCTTTAAAGAAGCCTCTGAGGAAATGGTGATGATGGAAGCTGAAAGGCTGCTGCAACAAAAGAGAGGCAACATACGCAAAGAGCTTGAAACACTGGGTGAAGAATACTCGGAGGGCACAGAAATACAAACGGTGACCATGTATAAGCTAATGCAGGCTTATGAGCGCGTGATGAATAAATTCAAATACCGCATAACCAAGCCACAGCACGTAGTAGTAAAATACAACTACACTATGGAAGGGCAGCGCGCTTACCTGCTGGACTATGTGCAAAAGGAAAGACGTGTAGCATTTGAAGCCATCTTCATGCAATGCGAAAACAGGATACATGCCATATTCAATTTCCTGGGCATGCTGGAGCTGATACAACAGAAATATCTGAGCATACTGATAGGTACAGGAAGGAATAACTTCATAATAGAATGGAACGACGACAGAGAAGAGGAAGGGACGCTGGATATTAACAAACCTTTACCAGGCGATGATGTGGCAGATAATAGCGAGCTGGCATAGAAATTGATATACTATAGATGTAGGTTAGCCTACACGAAAAGATTCCCCAAGACACTGTCGGACAGAGGTTTGCGGGGGCTTTTTAGTTTATATACCTACCTTATTGCTCCCTGCCGTATATATGTACATCAGAAGTGATGGTAGTAGGTGCAGACATGCCCATCATATCCATATTACCGTCCATGTGGCGGCTTAGTTTATAATCAACTATTAGGCCTGTATTTATTTCCATATCCAGCGTACCTGTTTGTGTACCGCGCATATTCAGTCCTTTTATTTCAGGGTTATCTTCAGGCGAGCTTATTAGATTTGAATTGACTTCAATGTGCGCTATTCCATTATTGATTGATACCAATTTAAATGTATTGTCAGCAGAGGCATTTAAGAAGCTTATTGCGCTTTCTCCTTTTGTGGTCCAGGTATCGCCAATTTTTACAGGCTTGCCCGGATAGACGTTGAATAACTGTTGCAGCATATTGTGCAATGCAGTATCACTAAACTGGTTCAGCTCACTGGCTGTAGCATTAGAGGTGTCCAGGCTGGTTGGTTTTTTTATACTAACAATATTGCCGTTTGCAGTGATTGTGGCGGTATAAGGTTTATGCAATACATCAGTAATGCTTTGAAACATTTTTTGAGATTGTTTGGCAGTATCTTTAGAGTCAAACTCCACAGACATCATACTATTACCTGACTTCAACGCAATACGTTCGTAAGAGAATACTATGTTTTTGTCTTTGCCATTTGGCGTTATCTGGTATATGGCCTCGGTAGTCATATTCTGGGTAATAGCAATTGAAGCGCCCTTTATTTGTGGCTCTATAGATTCTTTGCTTTCCTTTACATACTTATATTTCGCGCCTGGCTTAAAATTGAGTTTTAACTCTACTGGTCCATTGCCGGCATTACTATTGTCGTTGTTACAGCTTTGTAAAGTGTAGGAAAATGACAAAGCGCAAATGCCTAAAAGCAATGAAGATATTTTCATATGAGAGATTGAACGCTACAAAAATAAAAATGAATAACTGCAATCATAGTCATGTGAAAGAAATTTAATGAAATAAATCATTTTTGATTTTTGAGCTATGAAATCGGATTTTTGCAGTCACAATGAATGCGCAGAATGTAAATATATTAGCCATTGAGTCGTCGTGCGATGAAACCAGTGCGGCAATAGTACGCAATGGTGTGGTGCTAAGTAACCTGATAGCTACACAAAAAGTACATGAGCTGTATGGCGGCGTAGTACCTGAACTGGCCTCGCGTGCACATATGCAAAATATAGTACCGGTAGTAGATGTGGCACTAAAACAAGCCGGTATTGATAAACAGGATATACAGGCAGTAGCATTTACACAAGCTCCAGGCCTTATAGGCTCTTTGCTGGTGGGGGCAAGTTTTGCCAAGGCTTATGCACAGGCGCTGAATGTGCCGCTAATAGCAGTGCATCATATGCAGGCGCATGTATTGGCGCATTTTATAGAAGAGCCCAAACCTGAATTTCCTTTTCTATGCCTAACCGTATCCGGTGGGCATACGCAGATAGTGCTATGTCGTGATTACCTGGATATGGAGGTGTTGGGCGAAACAGTAGACGATGCAGCTGGTGAAGCATTTGACAAAGTTGCCAAAATGCTGGGACTGCCATACCCCGGCGGACCAATGGTAGATAAAAATGCAAAGCTCGGTGATGCCAAACGCTTTACCTTCCCTGTAACTGATATGAATGGGTATGATTTCAGCTTTAGCGGTATAAAGACTGCTGTACTATACTTTTTGCAAAAGGAGCGTAAAGCAGACCCT
>Ga0070665_100008114_pt1 | contig 10630 bp, 4 predicted proteins | sample KBSS13metaG_FD_65862 | JGI IMG/M metagenome (GOLD analysis project Ga0070665, IMG submission 65862) | Switchgrass rhizosphere microbial communities from Kellogg Biological Station, Michigan, USA - KBS S1-3 metaG | ecosystem: Host-associated > Plants > Roots > Rhizosphere > Soil ...
CGGCTCGCCGTGCCGCGCGACACGTCGCTCATGCTCGCGATCGGCACCGGCATCTGCGGCGGCAGCGCGATCGCCGCGATCGCGAGCGTGATCCGGCCCAAGGATCACGAGATCTCGGTCGCGCTCGCGGTCGTCTTCGTGCTGAACGCGGTGGGCTTGCTCGTGTTCCCGCTGCTCGGCCACGCGTTCGGCATGGATCAGGTCGTGTTCGGCCGATGGGCCGCGCTCGCGATCCACGACACCAGCTCGGTCGTCGGCGCCGGCCTCGCGTACGGCAAGATCGCGCTCGTGATCGCGACCACGACCAAGCTCGCACGCGCGCTGTGGATCGTCCCGATCACGCTGGCCACCGCGATCATGCGCGGCGGCGAGGACGGCCGGCTGCGCGACGTGAGCTGGCCGTGGTTCATCCTCGGCTTCGTCGCGGTGGCCGCACTCGCGTCCTGGGTGCCTGCCCTCGCGCCCTATGCGGCGCCGACCGCGGCGCTCGGCCGCCGCCTGCTCGTGCTCGCGCTGTTCCTGATCGGGCTCGCGCTGTCGCCGCGCGCGATCGCCAAGGTCGGCCCGCGGCCGTTCGTGGCCGGCGTGATCTTGTGGGGCATCGTCGCGTCGGCGGCCGTGCCGCTCGCGTTCATGTCGACGTAGGCGTCGCGAAGATCCGCTCGACCTCGGCCACGAGGTGCCGGAGCCCCTTGGTCTTCACGATGTAGCCGTCGACCTTCGCGTCGAGCGCGCGCTGGCGGAGCTCGTCCTCGTCGAGCGTCGAGTACAGGACGATGCGGCCGCGCACGCCGCGCTCGTGGCGCAGGATCGCCGCGACGTCGTCGCCGAACAGCTCGGGCATCACGACGTCCATCAAGATCAGGTCGAAGCCGTCGGCGCCGTGCGCGTCGACCTCGGCCACCGAGCCGCGCGTCTCGACCTCATACCCCGCGTGAATCAGCACGCGCTTGGCCGCGCCGATCACGACCGGGTTGTCGTCGACGAGCAGGATCCGCTTCCCTGGGCCGCCGGTCATCGCGCTCCGAGCTTATCAAATAGGCCGACCGGCGGCGGCCGGTAGGAACCGAGGAAGTAACCCGACCGGCGGCGGCCGGTAGGAACCGAGGAAGTAGGATGTCGCGTCGGTGATGGCTTGCTGCAGGTCGGCAAATTTGCGCGGCTGCGTGTCGGTGAGGACATACGTACCGTCGTCGAACGCCTCGAGCCACTGCCGCGACGACGGGACCCGGATCGCCATCGCCAGCCCGTGATCGATCTCGGTCGTGGGGGCCGCCTCGGTCGACCAGCGCACGCCGATGCCGGTGCGCGTCACGGCACGGACCGTTCCGTCGTCATCGACTCCCACGACGTTCGCGGCGGTCGACAGGCGGGTGGTCTCGGCGGGCGCGATCTGCTGGCCGTGGACCCGCGCCCGCGCCAGCAGCGAATCGCGGCCGGCCGTCGCGATCTCGGTCGCGGTGACGTCGAGCGCGGTCACTGCACCGACGTGCTGGAACACGAGCGAGCGGCTGGCGGCGTCGACGGACTCGCCGCGCCGCGGCCACGCGAGCACGGTGCCGCCGTTGGAGCCCGCGACGATCAACGCATCGCTGATCGCGACCAGGTGCGTGTCGCCGACGGGGCCGGTCAGCTCCGCGAGCTGCGCGCCGCCGCGCACGCGCCACACGCGTACCGAGCGATCCTGGCCGCCCGACACCGCGACCGTGCCGGTGCGATCGAGCGCGACGCACTCGGTGCCGCCCGGGTTGCCCGCGAGCGCCGGCAGCTCGTTGCCGTCGGCGGTGAACAGCGCGATCGGCCCGCCCGAGGTCGCGACGGCGACGACGTCGTCGGTGGCCGCGATCATCTTGACGATGCTGCCGATCGCGTGGCGCTGCGGCGCGCCGGGCGTCCACCACACGACCTCGCCCTCGGCGCTGCCCGTGATCACGACGCCGCGCGAGATCGCGAGCGCCGTCGCCCTGCCCTTCACCGTGCCCAGCACGGCGAGCTTGTGCGCCGCGAACGTCCACGTCGCGACCGTGCCAGCCTCGTCGACCCACGCCGCAAATGTGCCGTCCGACGCGACCGCGATCTTCTCCGCAGGCGCACCGCCGCTGTCGACCACGGTCGCCGGCATCTTCGCCAGCTCCCAGCGCCGCACGATGCCGTCGCTATCCGACGACAGCAGCACCTGATCGTGCTCGGCGAACGTGACGTGGCGGATCCGGCCCGTGTGACCGTGCAGCACGACGCGTTGCTCGCTCGCGGCATCGAACACGACGAGCGCGCCGTCGTCGGTGCCGGCCGCGATCTTCTTGCCGTCGTTCGACACCGCGAGCGCACGCACCTGCGCGTGAAACGCGGCGAGCGGCGTCGCGCGATCGCCATCGACCTTGGTCAGCGCACCGCCGACGCCGCCGACGACCACGAACGCGGCATCGGGCGCGAACGCCGCGCGCTTGGCGTGCAGGCCCGTCGCGGTCGCGCGATCGGTGACGAGGCTGGCGCCGTCGCGATGCAGCCAGCTCACCGTGCCCGCCGCATCCGCCGCGACCACGTGCGTCTCGTCGGTCCACACGTCGGTGACGTCGCCGCCGGGCAGCCGGGCGTGCGCGACCTCGCCGGTCGCCATGTTCCATTGCCAGACGTCGCCGTCGTGATCGCTCGCGACGGCGACCTGACCTGTCGCCGCGAACGCGACGCTGCCGATCGCGGAGCCCGCGCTCTCGAGCGGCTTGCCCGGCGGGCGCGCGTGCGGCCACGCGATCACGTTGCCGTGATCGTCGGCCGTGACGAGCCACGCACCGTCGGGCGACCACGCCATGTGCTGGACGTCGCCCGCGTGGCCCGGCAGATCGGCGAGCACGCGGCCGTCGTGCGCGACGATCGTGAGCGCGCCGTCGTCGCCGCCGATCGCGAACTCCTGGGCATCCGGCGACGGCCTCGCGAGGTGCGCGCGGCCGTGGATCGTCGTGAACAAGAGGCGCCGGTGCGGCTCCCACAGGTTGACCGTACCGTCGTACGCGGCGCTCACGAACCCGCCGGCGTACGGCTCGATCCAGTGAACCTCGTCGACATGACCGCGCAGCACGTCTTTGGCGACGCCGCGCGCGATCGCTTCTTCCGCGAGCGACCACGCGAGCTGCGCGTCGACGCCGCGCTCGGTGAGCTCGCGCAGCCACGCGATCGCCTGCGTCGGATCGCGTGCGAGCACCGAGCGCGCCTGGCGCAGCACGAGCTGGTTGCGTTGCAGCTCGAGATCGTTGCGCGCGATCTCGGCGCGCGCGCGTGCGTCCTCGGCAGCGCGCCACAGGTACGTCACGATCACGGCGAACGCGATCGCGGCGAGCGTGCCGCCCGCGATCCCGGCGGCGACAAACGGACGGCGCTTGACGAACCGGCGCGTCCGCTCGAGCACGCCCGGCGTGCGCACGGTGACCGGCAGTCCGTCGAGGTGGCGGCGCACGTCGTCGCCGAGCGCGGCGACCGATTGATAGCGATCGCGCGGATCTTTTTGCAGCGCCTTCCCGGTGATCGCGTCGAGATCGCCGCGCAGCGCCGGATCGTGCGACGCCAGCGGCCGCGGTGGATCCTCGCTGATCATCCCGGTCAACACGCTGATCGGCGCGTCGCGCGGCCCGAACGGCAGGTCGCCGCACGCCAGCTCGTACAGCATCACGCCGAGCGTGTACACGTCGGTGCGCGCGTCGACCTCGTCGGCGTGCAGCCGCGCTTGCTCCGGGCTCATGTAGAGCGGCGTGCCGATCAGCTCGCCCGCGCGCGTGGTGCCTGGCGTCTTGCCGTCGTCGGCGGCGAGCCGCGCGACGCCGAAATCGAGCACGATCACGCGGCCGTCGCTCTTGACCATGACGTTCGTCGGCTTGAGGTCGCGATGGATCACGCCCTTCAAGTGCGCGTGGTGCACCGCATCGCACAGCGACGCGAACAGCTCGACGCGCCGGCGCAGCGCGATCGATGCCGCGTACTTCTCGAGCGTGGTGCCGTCGACGTGCTCCATCACGAGGAACGGATGGCCGTCGGCGTCGCCTGCTTCGAGCACGCGCGCGATGCCGGGGTGATCGAGGCGCGCCATGATCTCGGCCTCGGCCGCGAACCGCGCGAGCGCGCTCGCCGAGCGGCTCTGCAGGACCTTGATCGCGACGCGGCGGCGCGGCGCTTCCTGCTCGGCCGCATAGACGGTGCCCATCCCGCCCTCGCCGAGCACGGCCGTGATGCGATAGCCGGGAATCTTCGGCGCGTTGATCAGGTCGCCCCGTTCGCGCGCGGGTTTCGCGTCGACCGTCTTCGCTCCTCGCGCGTCACCGATCTCGGTGCGAGCGAGCGCTTCCGGCTCGAACGTTCCCACGCGGGAAGTATCGCCCGAAACCGCTAGCGCTGCGTGGGGCGTTCGACCCAACGCTCGACGTTGATCTTCGTCAGGTCGGGCATCGAGCAATCGCGATAGACCGGGTGCAGCGAGCTCAGGTTCAGCGGGCCCGAGCCTTTGCACGGCACGAACATCGCCGGCGACACGTTGGCCTCGTTCCGCAGGCTGATCCGCTTCTGCGGCTCGGGCCAGCGCTGCACGCTGTGGAACAGGTCGGTCAGCCACCCGTACGACGGCCACTCGATGCGCCACACCACGAGCGTCTCGGTCGGCTGGTTACGATTGTCTCGCGCCGGCTGGAACGACAGCCTCCACGCCTCGTCGGCCGCGATCGGCTCGAGCCCGTAGCCCGGTCGGTTAAGAAACTTGAACCGCGTGACGTGACCCTGCGCATCGATGTCGAGGAGGAGCCACGCGCGCACCCACACGTCGTCGAGCGCGGCCTCGTCGCTGTACTTCGGCAGCGCCATCGGGTCCCAGTGCGCCGATGGTTTCGGCATGACCTTCGGCGGAACGTAGTCGTGAATGTCGATGACCTCGCCGGCGTGCGCCGTCGCCGAGATCGTAATGAACATGAAGACGGAGATGAGTGCTCGCATGATGCGCAGCACAGCAAGCCGGATGCCTCGGCGCGCACGCGCGGAAGCCGTGTGTTTAGGCGCGCGTCGTGAACGCGCCGTCACGCGCTGTACCCGGCTTCAAAGAACTTCAAGCGTCGACGAGACGCAGAGTTTGCAGCTGCGACCTAGTTGCGCGTGCGCACTTCGAGCACGCGCCTGCTCTTGCGCCCCGCGTCGTCGCTGACGACGACCTCGTGCTTGCCGATCGTCGGCGTCCAGAACACGCGCTCGCCCGCGGGCGAGGTCGCGACGAACCCGCCGTCGACGAACCACGACAGCTGCGCGGCGCGCGTGGTCGCGGCGAGCGCGACGGCCTGGCGCTCGGCCGGCACGCCGGGAATCAGCGTGATGATCTGCCCCTCGCCGGGCGTGACGATCGTCGGTGGGCCGGCACCGGTGTCACCTTCGCAGCCGGGCGCGAACACCGGCGCGTCGGGAATCTCGCGCTCGCGCTCGCCGAGCCAGGCGCGCACCGCGCTCGGCAGCACGACGAACGACTTGCGGCCGTACGCGACGCCCGGCTGCTTGCATGCGGGCAGCACGGCGCGGCCGGCGTCGTCGACGTCGAACTCCTCGTGATACGGGCACGGCGCGGTCGGGACTGCATGCACCGGCGCGAGGACCTTGATGCGGTGATGACACGCCTCGGTCGGGATGTGACCGGAGAACGCGCAGACCTCGACCTCCGCGAGATCGCCGGGCGCGCCGGCCGGCAGGTGCGCGACCTCGTGGTTCGCGAGCGCCTCGAGCACGTCGAACAACAGCGGCCCGGCCGCTTCGGAGCCGACGAGCTCGGTGCTGGGCTTGTCGTCGACGTTGCCGGTCCACACGACGGCCGTGTACGCCGGGCCCGAGCCAACGGCCCACGCGTCGCGGAAGCCGAAGCTCGTGCCGGTCTTCCAGTGGATCTCGGCGGGCACGCCGCTGATCGCCGCGCGGCGCGGGAAGTCGGGGCGATCTTTGAGCGCGAGCGCCTGGCGCGTCAGATACGCCGCGCCGGCGCCGAAGATCGGCTGCAGCGTGCCGAGCGCATCGTCGGCAGTGAGCCGGAGCGGCCGGTACAGGCCATCCTCGGCGAGCGTGGCGTAGAGCCCGGCGAGCTCGAGCGGCGTCAGCTCGATGCTGCCGGCGATCAGCGACAGGCCGTACGTGCCGGGCGCGGCTCGTGCGGCAGCGACGTTCATGCGCGCGAGCTCGGCGACGAACGTCTCGACGCCGAGCGCGTTCAACAGATCGACGAACGGCAGGTTGAGCGATCGCGACAGCGCATCGCGCAGCGTGACGAGGCCCGAATAGTCGCCGTCGAAGTTGCGCGGCCGGTACGTGCCGTACTGGCTCGGCACGTCGGGCACCAGATACTCGGGCAGCGCGAGCCCGCGATCGATCGCGAGCGCGTAGAGCAACGGCTTGAGCGTCGAGCCCGGCGAGCGCGGCCGGCCGAACATCGCGATCTGGCCGCCGTGCACCGCGTCGCTGAAGTCGAGGTTGCCGACGAGCGCGACGACCTCGCGGCTCCTGTGATCGACGACGACCAGCGCCGCGCCGTGGATCTGCTTGCCGCGCAGCTCCGCCGTGCGCAGCGCGACCTGGTGCTCGGCGATCGCCTGCGCGCCGGCGTCGAGCGTCGACCGGATGCGCGGCTCGCCGGGATGACGCGCGCGCAGATAGATCGCGGCGTGCTTGGCCTCGCGCGGCATCGCGCGCAGATGGTCGGGCGCGTCGCCCTGCTCGTCGGCGATCGCCGAGGCCGCATCGACGGGCGAGAACACGCCGGCGGCGATCAGCTTGGCGAGGATCGCGTCGCGGCGCGCGCGCAGCCGCGGCTCGTTCGCGGGCGACGGTGCGTAACGCGCGGGACCTTGCGGCACCGCGAGCAGCGTCGCGATCTCGAGCGGCGTGAGGTGCTGCGGGCCATGGCCGAAATAGCTCCACGCGGCGCTCTCGATGCCCTCGACGTTGCCGCCGTACGGCGTGCGCGACAGGTATTCCTCGAGGATCTCGCGCTTGCTGAGCCGCAGATCGAGCTGGACCGCGCGGAACATGTCGACGAGCTTGCTCGGAATCGTCCGCCGCCGCGGCTCGTACAGGCGCGCCAGCTGCATCGACAGCGTCGAGCCGCCCGACACGCGGCGCGCGTGGATCACGTCGCTCCACGCGGCGCGGACGATCGCGATCGGATCGACGCCGTGGTGATCGTAGAACCGCTTGTCCTCGAGCGCGATCAGCGCGCGGACGAAGCTCGGATCGACGCGCGGCAGCTCGACGCGCAGCCGCCACTTGTCGTCGGGCGACAGGAACACGTACGCCGGCCGGCCGTCGCGATACTCGACGACGGTCGACCAGCCCGGCGCGCGCGCCGGCAGCGGCACGAGATACGCGGCCGCGACGAGCACGAGCCACGCGACGTTGATCGCGAGGATCGCGCGGATCAGCCTTACAAGAGCTTTGTGCCCCACGGGCCACCGATCACCGCAGTATCGGCCTTGTCGCGCGCCCACAGCGTCGGGTCGTACATCGCGCCCGCTTCGATCGGCGGGATCGTGAACTTGCCGGCGGTCACCGCGCGCACCGTGTAGACGATCTTGACCGACTGGTGCGGGCCGAGCGCGCCGAACGCTTCGATTCGATCGTCGCGCATGTTCATGAAGTCGACGCTCCACAGCTCCTGGTCCTTGACCCAGTCGGGCTTGGTGTCGCGACCCAGCCGCGGGTTCTCGATCTCGAAGCCGGCCGGCAGCCGATCGACGAGCGCGATGTTGCGGATCGGCTCGCTGCTGGTGTTCTCGAGATCGATCTCGACGAACACCAGGTCGCCCAGCTTCAACGTGCCGGCGCTCGGCGCGACCTCGGTCGAGTCGAGCTTGTGATACGAGCGCGACACGGCCAGGCCGTTGCCGCCGGTCTTGTACGTCGCGTTGGGCCGCACGCCCTCGCTCGAGATCACGAGCCACATGCCGTTCGCGCCGTCGGGCACGTCGAGCGTGAGCGACTTGTACTCGCTCGCGCGCTGCAGGGCCCACGTCTTGTCGTTCGATTTCGTCTTGTTCGCGCGCGGTGCGATCAACGCACCGTCGGCGGTGAGCTTGCCGCCGGCCGTGCCCTTGCCGCCGGTCGCCATCACCCACTTGCCGAGGCCGGTGACGCCCCACACCAGCTCTTGCGTCGTGTAGTAGTACGCGGGGTTGTTCGACAGCGTCTCGGCGACGCGGCTCGCGAGCGGCTCGCCGGCCGGATCGGCGCCGAACAGGTCGAAGAACACCGACAGCATCTCGCCGCGACGGCGGCGGTCCGAGTAGAAGCTCCAGCTGTTGACGCGGATGTCCTGGATCGGCGAGCTATCGACCGCCTTGAGGTCCGCCATGTAGCGGCGATCGCCGGCGAGATACAGCGCCGCCTTCAGGAGATAGAGGTCCTCGGCCTGCTCGCCGACCGCGTGCGCCGGGATGTCGCCGATGAGCTTGAGGATGCGCGCCTTCTTGCCGCGGCCCGCGCGCGCGAGCACGTAGTGCAAGTAGGCCTCGGCCTGCTCGTCGTAGTGGTTCCACGCCTCGTGGATGATCTTCTCGCCGCGCTCGTAGGCGGCGACGCGGCCGTCGATCCAGTCGACGACTTGCTTCATGCGATCGTCGGGCACCGCGTAGCCAGCCTTCTTGGCATCGAGCAGCATGTCCGTCGCGTACGCGGTCGCCCACTCGAGCGGATCCGTCGCGCCCGGCCAGTAGCCGAAGCCGCCCGACGGCGTCTCCATCGCGAAGATCCGGTTGATGCCGCCGAGCACCATGTCCTCGACCTTGAGCTCGGCGAGCTGCGGATCGACCTGCTCGGCCAGGCTCGTGATGTAGAGCAGCGGCCGCGTCGCCGACACGGTCTGCTCGATGCAGCCGTACGGATAGTGAATGAGGTAGTCCATGTTCTGGAACGACTCGCCGTACGGGTTGTTCGTGATCCAGAACTGCGTCGACTCGCTCGTCGGCACCCAGTTCTTGAGCGCCGGCTGCGCGGCGAGATCGAGCGCGCCGGGGGCGAGCTTCACCTTCTGGACGACGCGCTCTTTCGGGCCCGCCGGCAGGAACGGCACGTCGAGCGTGTCGGTCTCCTTCAGGTTGCCCGCGGTCGCGACCACGCGCAGCGTCGCGCCGCCGGCCGGCAGCGTCGCCTTGGCCTGGAAGACTAATGTCTCGGACTTGCCGTTCTGGATCTGCACGCTGCCCGTGTCCTTGCCGAGCAGCTGGATCGGCGGCGGCCCACCCTTGTGCGGCGCGAGGCCGGCGATCGCCAGCTCCACGCTGTCGAGCTTGACGTTGACCGACAGCGGCCCGCCCGACATGTTCGTGAGGAACACCGGGATCTGGATCTCGTCGTTCTGCGTGACGAACCGCGGGAACGTCGCCTGCACGACCAGCGGATCGCGAACGGTGACGTCGGTCTCGGCGCGACCGATCTTCATCGGTCCCGCGACGACGGCCATCACGCGGACCTGGCCGCGATACGACGGGATCTGGAACGGCACGGTGACCTTGCCGTCGGGCCCGACCTGCACGACACCGGAGAACAGCGCGACCGGCTTGACCGGCTGCACGCGGCCGCCGGCGAGCGCGCCCTCGCCGCCTTCGGCGCCAGGCCCATCGTCACCGCCGCCGGTACGCGACGATGCGCCCGACGGGTTGTGCAGCATCGTCCAGCCGATCGTCTCGTACGTGTCGACGCCGAGCGCGCGCCGCGCGAACAGGTCGTTCAGCGGATCGGGCGTCTTGAACTTGGTGAGCGACAGGATGCCTTCGTCGACGACCGCGATCGTCGCGAACGCGCCGGGCGCGCCGGTATCGAGCGTGATCGACAACGGGCTCGACGAGCGGACTTCTTTGGGCGCGACGATCGTCACCGGTTGCGTGAACTCCGTCGGGATCACGCGCACCGACGTGATGCCGTACGCGCGGTCCGGCAAGAACGCATCCTTGGACTCGGCGTGCGGATCCTTGACGAGGAACGCGCTCACGTAGACGTTGGGCGCGAACTTGTCCAGCGTGAAGCTCCACGCGGCGTTGCCGGCCTTGACGTCCTGCCACGCGAACGTCACGACGTGGTCGGTCTCGACCGTCCACAGCACGCGGCCGCGATACGGCGTGACCGTCGTGACCTCGACCGGCTTGCCGGTCACGATCTCCTTGGGCAGCTTGAGCTGCAGTGCCGTCGGCTTCGCCGGGCGCGGCGTACGATCGACGCGATCGCCCTGGTCGTAGCCGTAGTAGTAGTCGTACGGATAGCTGCCGGGCAGCTCGAGCTCGGTCTTGGCCTTGCCCGCCGTCGCGCGCACGACGTAGCCGATGTCGGCCGAGCTCGGCGTGACGTCGAAGTGGAAGTGGCCGGTGCCGTCGACCTGCGCGGTGAGCTTGCCCTCGGGCACGCGGCGCAGCCAGCGGTCGTACGTATCCTCGCCGCTGTCGTCGTTGTAGCCATAGCCGTAGTCGGCCTCGAGGTGCACCAGCTGCACTTCGATCGCGCGCGCGCCGGCGACCGGCTTGCCCTGCCAGTCGACGACGATGCCGTCGACGCCGAACCGCGTGCCGGCCTCCGCCATCACCGCGGTCGTCTTGAGCCCGATGTAGAACTTCTCGGGATGGACCGTGACGACGGACGA
>Ga0070665_100008118_pt1 | contig 10628 bp, 10 predicted proteins | sample KBSS13metaG_FD_65862 | JGI IMG/M metagenome (GOLD analysis project Ga0070665, IMG submission 65862) | Switchgrass rhizosphere microbial communities from Kellogg Biological Station, Michigan, USA - KBS S1-3 metaG | ecosystem: Host-associated > Plants > Roots > Rhizosphere > Soil ...
ACGGGCGAGATGTTCGGGCCCATGCAGAATGAACGCTATCTGGAATATGCCAAGATCATTCACCAGAGCGGCGGCCATGTCCTTTCGCTGATCAACGACCTTCTCGACCTGTCCAAGCTGGATGCGGGCAAGCTCGAATTGTGCGTCGAACCGGTGCAGATCCTGAAAGTCATCATCGATTGCGTGCGCTGCGTCGAGCCGCAGGCGACCCACGCCCAGGTGGGAATATCGGTGCAAGTCTATGACGGCGTCGATCAGCTGAGCGTCGACAACAAGCGCCTGCACCAGATGCTTCTCAACCTGCTGTCCAATGCGCTGAAATTCACGCCCTCCGGCGGCGAGATCACCATCGAGGTCTTCCGCCGCGGCCCCGACATCGCCATCTCGGTATCCGATACCGGCATCGGCATCCGGGCGGAGGATATTCCCAAGGTGCTGGAACCGTTCGGCCAGGTGCACAGCATGCAGAGCCAGAAACACAAGGGTACCGGCTTGGGCCTGCCGCTGACCAAGGAACTGGCGGAGTTGCATGGCGGCTCGCTGACCATGGAAAGCAGCGTCGATGTCGGCACCACCGTGACCATCACCCTGCCGCCCGATGCGGCCGCCGCGTCCGGCGCGCACTGAACCCTGCTTCCGGCATTTCGCGCCTGCAACCGGGCGCGAAATCCTCTCATTTCGGCGGCCTTGCCAGTTGCCCCAAGCGGGCGGCTGGATGAAACTGGCCAAAAGCGGCGCGCCAAGGACCGCTCGCCAGGGGATCTGCAATGCTGAAGCCGATGCGATCGGTCGTGACCGGGATGTTGCTCTGCGCCGCCATGGGCGCCCTGCCCGCGCGCGCCGAAATGCTGCAATTCTCCACCCCGGACGGCATCAAGTCCTGGCCCAAACTGGAGACCATTACCGACTGGCACCAGGACCAGGAATCCAGCCTGAAACAATCCGCCAATATCATCATCCCCGATGGTGTGGACCCCGCCACGGCGGAAATGCGGATCGAGGCCCGCGGCTTCCCCCGCACCGGCAACAGCTTGGCGCAGATGCTGGACACGGACCGAGCCGCCGAGGCCGGTGCAATCGTCGCGAAACAGCCGGACCTGTACGACAAGGATGCAACCGTCTTCACGGTATATTCCTTCGCACCGGCACCCGGAAGCAATGCAAGCTGGCGCGCGGTGGCCTATTCCGAGGAAGGCGATACCTTGCTGGCGTTCACCTTGCGCGCGCGCTCCAAAGCCGCCTATGACCAAGGCCTGCCGGTGTTCGCCGAAACAATCCATAAATATGCGCGGGAAATTCCTTGGTGACTTGCCGCGCACCGCGCCGAATGGATAACGTCGCGGGCACTGACAACAACCAAACAAAAGACTTTGCAAAACAGGGGACGAAATATGACACGCATCAAGCAATTTTCCCGCCGCAGCATGCTTCAGGCATCGGGCGGCGCCATGCTGGCCGGCGCCGCGGCCCTGCCGGCCTGGGCACAACAGGGACCGAACGCGCCCTATAACCCCACGCCCAACAAGCGCATCGGCCAGCCGCAGGAAGGCCCGGATACGCCCAAGCTCACCATCTACATGAACGACCTGCTGGATGAGGCCGAGGCGCGCCGCATCAAGCAGCTTGGCATCAACTGGATCGACGCCCAGGCCGTGCCGGCACAGCCCTGGGGCATGGACTATCTGCAGCCGCGGGTGGACGCGCTGAAGAAACAGGACATGCATATCGGCATCATGATGATCCGCTGGTCCTATCAGGGCGGCATGGATCCCGAAATGAACAAGATCGTGCGTGGCCTGCCGGGCCGCGACGACGAGATCGCCAAGATCAAGCAGACCATCGTCAATATGGGAAAGCTGGGCATTCCGGTTCTGGAATGGAATTTCTACAACCATCGCGCCACCGACGGGTACAAGCAGGTGCCGGGCCGCGGCGGCGCCGGTTACACGGAATTCAATTATGACCGCATGAAGGACCTGCCTCCGCTTGCCGCGGACGGCGCCGTCCAAAACTATGAAGATACCTGGAAGAACATGGAATACTTCCTCAAGGAAGTGATCCCGGTGGCGGAAAAGAACAATGTGGTGATGTCGGTGCACCCCAACGATCCGCCGGCGCCGATGAGCCGCGGCTCGGCCCAGGTGCTGAACAGCTTCTCGGACTGGAAGCGCCTGGTTCAGACGGTGAACTCGCCGTCCAACTGCATGACCTGGGATTGCGGCGTCACCCGCGAGTTGGGCGAGGACCCGATCGTGGTGGGCAACTGGCTGGCCTCGCGCAACCGCATCGGCCAGGTGCATTTCCGCAATGTCGTGATGCGCAAGCCGCGCCTGGATTATACCGAAGTCAATCCGGATGACGGCGACAACGACATGTATGAAGTGATGAAGCTGCTGGTGCGCAACAGGTACAAGCGCCTGATCTTCCCCGAGCATCCGCGCGGCATGGATACCGACAAGATGCTTCCCAAGGAAGCTCAGACCACCACTGCCGGTTGGGCTTACGATGTCGGCCACTGCAAAGCGATGCTGCAGATCGCCCTGCGTGAACTCCGCGGCATGTAAAAGCCGCCGCATCGGCAAAAGAAAAGGCCCCGCATCGAAAGATGCGGGGCCTTTGTCTTTAGCGGCTTTATTGTTTGACGATCTGGCCGTCCGGCAGGCGGACTTCGCCCCAGCCGCCATTCATCGGATCGGTGCGGTTGAAGGGATGCTTGGCCGCGGCGGCTTCGTCGATCTCGATCCCCCAGCCCGGCTTGTCGTTGGCATAGAGATAGCCGTTCTTCATCTCCGGCACGCCGTGGAAGATATCGCGCGCAGCGTCGTTGAATTCGGAATATTCCTGGATGCCGAAATTGGTGATGTTGAGATCCAGATGCACCATCGCCATATGGCCGATCGGCGAGACGTCGCCGGGGCCGTGCCAGGCGGTGCGGACATTGAAGATCTCGCCGAACGCCGCCACTTTGCGCGCCGGAGTCAGACCGCCCATCTGCGAGATGTGCATGCGCATATAGTCGATCAGCCGGTCCTTGATCAGCGGCGTCCATTCATGCGGCGAATTGAACAGCTCGCCCATCGCCAGCGGCGTGGTGGTCTGGTTGCGGATGTTGGGGAACCACATGATGTCTTCCGGCGACAGGGGGTCTTCCAGGAAGAAAAGGCGATACTGTTCCAGGTCCTTGCACAGCTGAACCGCCTCGCTCGGGGTATAGCGCTCATGAGCGTCATGCAGCAGCTCAATGTCGGGGCCCAGACCCTTGCGCGCCGCTTCAAACAGCGCCAAAGCGCGCCGCTTTGCGCCTTCGCGCTCGAACACCGGCGCGGTGTGCAGGGAATCGATGCGCCCGCCGCCGGCGCGGGAGCCATAGCCGGCCATGCCGGGCACGCCGACCTGGATGCGGACATGGCGGAATCCCTGCGCGATATATTTCTTGGCGCTGTCCAGGCATTCCGAAATCTCGCTGCCCGAAGCGTGGCCATAGGTATCCACCGCCTCACGGGCCTTGCCGCCCAGCAGCTGGTAGACCGGCAGTCCGGCCATGCGGCCCTTGATGTCCCACAATGCCTGGTCGACGCCGCTGATGGCGTTGTTGAGAACCGGCCCATTGCGCCAGTAAGACGAATTGTAAAGCATCTGCCAGGTGTCTTCGATCCGGTCCGCGGGCTTACCGATCAGGAACGGCCTGACGTATTTCTCCACCGCCGGCTTCACCAGGTCGGCGCGCTGGGTGAAGGTGGCGCAGCCATAGCCATACAGGCCGGGCTGATCGGTGGTGATCTTGACCACGGTCAGGCGCACGCCCTGCGGCGCGCATTCGATGACCGACACATCGCGGATCTTGGGCGACGGCATGCCGCGCGCGGCGCGGGCGGAGGCCTCCTGCGCCGTGGCTTCCTTGGTCGACAGTATCGTGGCGGCGGCGCTGCTCGCCATGGCGGCAGCAAAAAATTGACGTCTACGCATTGTTACTCCCCTGATGTCTTCTGGCTGGTGTTATGGTTGGCGCGACCGTAAGTGGCGCGCGAACCGACGGCAAGCTCTCCCTGTTTTCACACTCTCATAACCCTGCTGCGACGCAATAAAGTGGTTCAGCGGCAGGTTCCGGCGGTGGGCGTGTGCGGCAACGGCCGCCCCGCCACGGCGCCCGTGGGTTTGCCATTGTCGACAGCGGCAACACCGTTGACGAACAGTTCCTGCACGCCTTGCGACAAGATGGCGGGATGGATGTAGTCCGCCTTGGGCACATAGCGGGCAGGATCAAACACCAGCACATCGGCAAAATAGCCATTCCTGAGGTAGCCGCGCCGGTCCAGCTTGAAGATATCGGCCGTCAATCCGCTGGAATTGCGGATGAAGAAGCCGGTATCGATCACATGCTTCTGTTTCACATAGACGGCATATTTGGTCTGGAAGGTTGCATATTCGCGCGGATGGCCGGGCCCGCCATCCGAACTGGTGACGGTCCAGGGCTGCTTCATGAAATTTTCCAGGTCGGGCTCGGAGATATTGAAAGAGACCACCGAGGCCTTGCCGCCGGTTTCGCGCAGGATGCGGATGGCGGCGTCCAGCGGATCGACTTTCCACTCCTTGGCGATGGCGGACAGATACTTGCCGGTCCAGGGTTTGTCCGGCGCCGCATTCGCCTTGCCGGAATCGGACTCGCCGCTGGTGAGAAGGATGGTCTGGGCACCGCCACGCCGGTCCAGATTCTGCGCCATCTCGCCCTTGATCTTTTTCATCAGTGCCGGGTCGTCGAAGCGCTTGAGCATGGCGGCGTCTCCACCGTCCGAGGCCCAGCGCGGAACGAGCGCGGCATCCAGTCCGGTATGCGAAGCCAGCCAGGGGTAATTGTTGGCGGTGACATTCTGCCCGGCGGCGCGGGCATCGTTGATCAGCTTGATGACGTCGCCGGATTTGCCCCACACGTCATGGCCCAGCGCCTTGATATGGGAAAAATGCACCGGCAGGCCGCCTTCGCGGCCGATCTGCAGCACTTCCTTGGTGGAATTGATCAGCCCGATCGAATAGGTGGTTTCGTCGCGCTGATGGGTATCGTAGATGCCGCCGCGCTTGCCCGCTTCCTTGGCCAGGGCGATCACTTCGTCGGTCTTGGCGAAATTTTGCGGGGCATAGAACAGTCCCGCCGACAGGCCGATGGCGCCTTCGCACATGCCCTTGACCACCAGCGCCTGCTCCTTGGCCAGCTCTTGCGGGGTGGGTGCCCGCGCCGCATCGCCGACCACGGCCTGGCGAATGGCGCCGAAGCCCACATAAGAGACGACATTGGTGCCGATGCCCTGGGCGCTGTATTTGGCGAACTTGGCCTTGAGGTCGGGCGTGCCGTTGCCGTCGATCCCCAGGAAAACGGTGGAGACCCCCTGCATGGTCCAGGCCGCATTGGACCGCTGCGCCTTGTCGGGCGAATCCAGGAAATGGTCGGAATGGGTATGGGCATCGATCAGTCCCGGCGACACGATCATGCCATGGGCATCGATGGTGCGCTTGGCGGTCACGGCCGCCTTGGGGCCGACATAAATGATCTTGTCGCCGGCGATCGCGACGTCGCCGGTAAAGGGCTTGGCGATGGAACCGTCATAGATGGTGCCGCCGGTGATCAGCACATCGGCCTGTTGGCCCTGGCCCGATGCCGCGCCCGCCAGTGCCGACGACATCAGCAGCGTCACCGCAAGCCGCGACTTCATTCCCAACCGCATGATCATTCCCCTAGTCGGTTACCGGCGTTTGCCGCCGTTTTATCTTGGGCGAAAGTGTAGGCTGGCTTGGCGGTGCGTCAAGCGATGGCGCGAAGGGCCGGCCATCGCTAAGCTCGCGGAAAATAGCCGCGCGGGGAACTGCCATCGCGGCATGGGGAAACCCGCAAGGGTCTGATTTTACGTCAAGAACACAAAAGGTGTGCCATGAAGCTCGATTCCACCGCCTCCGGCGTCTATTCCATCGCCCCCACGCCGTTCCTGGAGGATGGCAGCATCGACTGGACGTCGGTCGACCGCATGACCGACTTCTATTTCGAGTCCGGATGCAACGGCTTCACCATCCTGGGCGTGCTGGGCGAAGCCCCCAAGCTGGACGCGGAAGAGGCGCTGGCCCTGGCCGCGCGGGTGATCAAGCGCGCGGGCGGCAAGCCGATCATTGTCGGTGTCTCTTCGCCCGGCTTTGCCGCCATGCGGTCGCTATCGCGCAAGGTGATGGATATGGGCGCGGCGGGCGTGATGATCGCACCGGGCGCGGGCCTCAAGACCGACGATCAGATCGCCGCCTATTTCCGCAACGCGATGGAGGCCATCGGCAGCGACATTCCCTGGGTGCTGCAGGACTATCCCCATTCCACCGGCGTGACCATGTCCAACGGGCTGGTGCGGCGGGTGGTGATGGAAAATCCTTCGCTGGCGATCCTCAAGCATGAGGACTGGCCGGGTCTGGACAAGATCACCACCCTGCGCGGCTGGGAGAAAGACGGTTCGATGCGCAAGATCTCCATCCTGATCGGCAACAACGGCCTGTTCCTGGATTTTGAGCTGGACCGGGGCGTGGACGGCGCCAATACCGGCTATGCCTTCCCCGACATGCTGGTGGAAGCGGTCAAGCTCAGCAAGGACGGCAAGCGCGATGCGGCGCATGATTTGTTCGACGTCCATCTGCCGCTGCTGCGTTACGACCACCAGCCCGGCGTGGGGCTGGCGGTGCGCAAATATGTGCTGCAGCGGCGCGGCGTGCTGAGCACCGCGGCAATGCGCAAGCCCGCTCCCAGCTTCACGGCCGAGACCCGCGCCGAGGTGGATTATCTTCTGGCACGGCTGGCCAAGCACGACCCCCGCGCCAGGGTCTGATCCCGCTAGGGCTTGACGGGCTCGGTGGACTTGCCGGGCTTGTCCTTGACCACATCGAACTTGCCCAACACGCAGACCTGACCCGAGCGCAGCACCTTCAGGCTTTGCTGGTTCTCGCAAATATCGTCCGTGCCGCGCAGCACCCAGACAAAGCCTTCGAATTTCAGGTCCGAGCAGGTGCCCTGAAGATGGTTCACCAGCACGCGCCCGTCGCGCATCTTGAACGTCATCAACTTGCCGTCCTTGGAATTGGTGCTGAGAATGTCGCGCGATTGCACGCACATGGCGGCGGCGGCAGGCGACACGGCGGCAGTCGTCAATGCCAGGGTTGCGGTCAGGGTTGCGGCAAGCGTTGCAATATTCACTTTCATAAGACTCTCCAGGCGATGCCCTCGCATCGGGCATTGTCCGCCAAAATCCGTCCTATGACAAGTGTCATAGAAATGTTTGCGCCCGCCCGTCTGGCGAAAAGCCCGCGGAGGCGCTAGGGTTTCCCGGTAATATTTTGAGCCGGGACCATGGCTGACGGGCTTCAGGAACAGGTTGCCGCCATTTGGGGGCGGGCGCTGGGCGTCAAAAAAGTCCAACGGGACGACAATTTCTTCGCGCTGGGCGGCCATTCCCTGTTGGGGGTCAAGTTGATCGCCGAGATTCAGGCAAAGACCGGCTTGGACGACGAACTGAAGCTTTCCGATCTGCTGGAATTTCCCACCCTTGGCGCCTTCACCGGGCATCTGGAAAGCCTGATGGCGCCCAGCGAAGAATCCGGAAGCATCTGAGCTAAAACCAGGTTGCCGCCAGCAACAGGTCGCCCTCCACCGCAAACCGCCCCTTGAGAGACGCGTCCGACCGGGCGGCGGTAAAGCCGCCGTCCGTCCGGGTTACGTGAATTTCGCGAAAGGACAGAGCGGTTTTCATTCCCCAGGCTTTATAGCTGGCCTCCTTGGCGCTGAAGAAAAGCGTCGCCGCAAGTTTGCGGTCTTCCTCGTCCAGACTTTCCAGAACATCGCATTCCCCCGCATCGAACAGCCTGGGCCAGAGATTGGCGGTAACCCCACCCACCCGCTCCGCATCCAAGCCGACGCCGGAAAAACGCGCGCCTTGCGCCACCAGCGCCGCCGCATAGCCGGAGGTGTGGGTGATGCTGCCCACGACCGCGTCCGGCCAATGCGGCGCGCCATTCTCGCGCCGCCCGATCACGGCCTGGTCCTGTCCCAGCTGGGATAAAGCGGCATGCGCGCAAGTGCGGCCCAGCGCGAACTCGCGGCGGCGCTTGGGCGCCGCTTTCGCCACCAAACCTTCTTCCTGGGCCGCGAGAAAAAGCGGCTGATCCGCATCCTCCATCTCTGCCCCAAAAAGTCCCGGCGCAAGGATGCGGGATATCAAATCCATCAGGCCGGAACCGTTTCCGCAAAGACCTGGAACAGCTGGGCGGTGAAACTGTCCTGATCCGGCGGGCTGACGCAGCCTTGATAGAAATGCAGGGACACAAAGGCTTCGTTCCCCTTGTCCATCACATGCAGGAATAAGGGCGAGGAGCGGCGGGGCCATTGCTGGGGCGGCAACGTCACCACCTCGGGCGGCCAGGGCAGCGCGGCGGTGGCGTCGGGCCCCGCCTTCTTCTCTGCCCGCTCGCGCGCCGTGCCCATGGAATAATAGTTGAAGACGGCGGGAATCTTGTTGGAATGGTCCGGCGCCTCGATGCCCGGCCGCACGCAATGCGGCGCCCAGAAATGCAAGGTGGGAATGCGCAAGGCCAGCGCCGTGTCATATTCCGCCTGGATACCGCGCATCACGCGCTCGAAATCGGCGCCCGCGGGCGCGGCGATGTCCACCGCATCGGCACAGAACATCAGGCCGACCATGTTCGACAATTCCAGCGACGTCCGCTTGTCTCCCAGCACGCGAATGGGAAAATGCTCGCTCTTGGACCAGCGCGCCAACGCGACGGAAAAGATGGTCAGATAGATCAGGAAAGGCGTCACTTTCCATTCCTCGGCGCGGCTGTGAACCTTGTCCAGCACGCGGCCGGGAATGGTGAAGTTGCGCACCATGCGGATGCCGTTGCCCCACAGCAGGGGGGCGCCATCGGAAGGCGCCCGGAGGGTCGGCTGGGCCTGATACCAGCTCCGCCAATGTCCGATCAGCTGCTGGCCTTGCGGACCGGCGAGAAATTCCCGCTCCGCCAGGGAATAGTCATTATAGGACGATGCCGGAACGGCGCGCGGCGCGCCATATTCCAGGATATCGTGGATTTCGTCGATGACGATATTGCGGCTGCCCGCGTCGGCGATCATGTGCGCGGAAGATATCGCTCCGATGCTTTCTCCGCCGGGCAAGGCGAACACCTTGGCGCGGGTCAGCCATTCTCCCTCGATCAAATTCACCTGGGCGCAGAATTCCTGGGCGCGACGGAACGCGGTTTCGATCGCGTCTTGCGGTGCCAGGTGGCGCAGATCCTCCTGCTCGATCGCGAAAGAGCCGGCGGAATTCAGCAATGCCCGCAGTCCTCCCTCGCCCGCCTCGAACCGGACGCGCAGGGCATCGTAGCGGGCGATCACCTGGGAGATGGCGGCGGTGACGGAAGACGCGTCATGGCGGAACCTGTCGACCATGGGGATGTTCAGGGCGACGGGATGGCCTTCCTGGGCGCCGCCCGCGAAAGCCCGCCACATTTCCTGTCCCACCGACGGGGTCAGCGGCCCTGCCAGGGGCGCGACGCCGCGCAACGCCTTGGCGGCGTTGCGGGTGCGCAGGTGATCGAGGATCTCCGCGCGCCGGGCGCGCAATTGCGCCTTGTCGGCCTCGGTCAGCGCGTCCTTGGGCGAGCGATAGCGAATCTCATCATCCGCCAGGGACAGGATAATCCCCCGGCTTTCCAGCGCCGCTATCAGCATACCGATGGTCATGGGCGTTGATACCATCCGGCAAGGGCGGGCGCGCGGACATTTTGGCGAAGACGCGAAGAACGGAGGATCGATGAACCGCGCATGGCAGAATCGCCTGAATGCCCCGGGAGTTATGCCATTATCGCGTTTACCGGGGAAATAGGCGGGTCAGACCAGTGCTTCAGCGAGGGAGGCAATCTGGCTTTCCCAGCTTTCGTCATCGGCAAACCTGCGCGGCGTGTAGCGGCACAATCCCATGATGTAGGTCGGCTCGCCGCCATCATTGGCCAACGGCGCATAAAGATGCTCGGCATCCAAATATTCTCGGCCTTGAAGGTGAACGCGACCGAGAAAGCGCAGCGGCTGACCACCATCCAACACCAAGTCGCCGCACTCCACCCAGCGCGATAGCAGCGAGGGCGGGACGCTTTCCTCCACGGTCTTGCCGGTGTTGTGGCCGAGTATTTCCGTCAGCGCGGTTCCGATTACGCGCCAGCTGTAACGCGACGGATTGGCGCTGTCTCTCTGGAACACAACGATGTTGCGCAAGAAATCCTTGAGATCGCGGGGGGTCATTTCGGAGCGGGTTGGCATCGGCCTTGTACCCGCCTTCGCCCGCCAAAGTTCTAAAAATCGGATGTAAAATGGATCGGTAAATGCGAGTGTGGGATCGCAAAAGTAGTGCCACTTTTGCTCGCTATACTTCCGGTTAAGTGCTGTGGCCGCAGCCTGGATATTCATGCCGAAATAATCGGCCAGAATCATAAACAGCGGGTAAAGCATTCTTTATCGGCTACGCGGCGATTTGGTGCGCGCCCAGGGCAATTCGCCCGCAATCTGCTGTTGAAATATGGGCGCTTTCCAGCCTTCGACCGGCCAATCCGCCAAT
>Ga0070665_100008119_pt1 | contig 10627 bp, 10 predicted proteins | sample KBSS13metaG_FD_65862 | JGI IMG/M metagenome (GOLD analysis project Ga0070665, IMG submission 65862) | Switchgrass rhizosphere microbial communities from Kellogg Biological Station, Michigan, USA - KBS S1-3 metaG | ecosystem: Host-associated > Plants > Roots > Rhizosphere > Soil ...
TCATCAAAAGCAGCACCAACGCAGAGCCCACTGGAAAGCTTCTGATCTGACACTCGATACATGCAGCAACTGTGGCGCCGCTACCCGCCGTCATACCGCTTGCCCTACTTGCCATTTTTATCGTGGCAGACTGGCCAGTCGTAAAGACACCAACCTTACTCAATAGGTTGCTCTGCTACTTTTCTGTAGATGGTCGCATTAGGTCTCGGTTTTCACACGGCGTGAGTTTACTTACTTTGCCAATTGGTCAAATCTGGAGTATGGCATGATCCGAATTGCCATTGACGCGATGGGCGGTGACTTCGCACCTCGCGAGGTAGTGCACGGCGCCGTTCTGGCCGCGCGCGAGTATGGCATTTCGGTGCAACTCGTGGGCATTCCCGATGCCGTTCAAGCCGAGCTCAAGCGTCATGAAATCCAGGGTTTAAACATTTCGATCATCCCCGCCTCCGAAGTTGTGGCTATGGATGAAAAGCCCAGCAAAGCCGTGCTGCGCAAAAAAGACAGTTCAATCGTCCGGGCCATGTATCAGGTGGCCGACGGTCTGGCCGACGGCGTAGTCGCCTGTGGTTCCACCGGAGCAGCCGCCGTCGCGGCGCAATTCATCATCGGTCGCATTCCCAATGTCATGCGCTGCGCTATCGCCTGCGAAATGCCGACCATTCATCCCAAGCGCTGCATCGTCGTTGACGCCGGAGCCAATGTCGATTGTGACGCGCAGATGCTTTTCCAGTTCGGCATCATGGGTTCGATTTTGTACTCGGGCATTCACAACATCAAGCGGCCCCGGGTCGGCGTTCTCAATATCGGCGCCGAAGAAACGAAGGGCAATCAGCTGGTGCAGGATGCCTACAAACTTTTGAAAGAAGCCGATTTGAATTTCCTTGGCTTTGTTGAAGGCCGCGACTTCCCCATGGGTAAAGTCGATGTCGTCGTCACCGACGGTTTCACCGGTAATGTCTCGCTCAAAACCGCCGAAGGCATCGCCAAAATGGTTAATCACATGTTGCGTCAGGAGCTGCTCAGCTCGATGCGCGGCAAGTTTGGAGCGATGGTGGCCAAGCCGGCATTCAAAGCTCTCAAAGCCCGCGTCGACCCAGATGAATTTGGCGGCGCGCTGCTGGTCGGTTTGAAGGGCGTCTGTGTCATCGCCCATGGTGGCTCCAAACACACGGCCGTAAAGAACGCTATCAGGGTAGCGGTTGATATGGTCAAAGCCGATGTCGTCAAAAATATTGAGGCTTCTTTTTTTTTGACGCCTAAAGAAAAGGCAGAAAAGTCAGTAGTAAATAATTAGAACCGATAAAAGAGGCGCTAATGGGTAAGCTTGCTTTTGTTTTCCCCGGTCAGGGCTCGCAGAGCGTAGGCATGGGGCATGATCTGGCCAACGGTTTTGCCGAGGCCAGAGAAACTTTTGAAAAAATAGATCAGATTGCCGCCGTCTCCAGTGGTCGGACGGGCAAGAATGTTCTCAGCACGTTGTGCTTCGAAGGGCCGGAAGAAGAACTGAAGCGCACGGTCAATACGCAGCCCACTATCATGGCCGTCTCACTGGCTGCCTATGCGGCTCTTACCTCATCGGCCAAAGGCGGCGGCAAAATGCCCCGACCTGATTTTGTCGCCGGTCACAGCCTTGGTGAAATCACCGCTCTTTGTGTGGCTTCGGTACTCAGTATGGAAGACGCCGTCAAACTGGTTGAGAAACGCGCTTCGCTCATGGAAAGCTGCCCCAAGGGCGCCATGGCCGCCGTGCTCAAAATGAAGGCCGAGGCTCTGGAAGCGCTTTGCGCCGAAGTGCAGGAAGCGCTCAAAGCCGAGGGCGCTCAGGGCACCGACTCTTGTGTCTTAATTGCCAACTACAATACGCCCGAGCAACTTGTAATATCGGGCAATCCCAACGCCATCACCAGAGCCTGCGCCCTGGTCAAAGAACGCGGCGGCAAAGCCATTCCCTTGCCTGTCGGCGGGGCTTTCCACTCGCCTCTGATGTCGGGCGCGGCGGCGGAATTTTCGCAGGTCTTGCAGTCGGTGGCCTTCGCCGATGCCAAAATTGAAGTGGTGCAAAATTACGACGCCCAGGCTTCAAAGCAAGCCGACGTGCTCAAAGGCAAGCTGGCTAAGCAGATGGAAAGCGCTGTGCGCTGGACGGCCACGGTGGAATATATGAGTGCTGCCGGCGTGGACACTATTGTCGAAATCGGACCGGGCAAAGTCCTGACCGGTCTCGTCAAAAAGATAAACGAAAATATCCGCGTCTATAACGTCTTCGACGGCGAGTCTTTGAAAGCGGCCGCCGAGGCTATTTCGTCGCTTTCGACAGTGCCATAGATTTAGAAGCGCAGTTGACCAGTTCTTCTTCGCTGATTTGACGCATCACAATTTGTCGTTTGGCCAGCTCTTCAAAAAACGGCTGTGGCTCGACTGCCACCTCGGGTGGTAGCACACCCCGAAGGCTGATCTGGCCGGACAAAATCATCTGTGCCACTATGGACGGTGGGACGCCGGTATCCAGCGCGCCGCAGCTGAGTTGCCAGCGTTTGTGGCTGTAGACCGTTGTTTCCAGGCGCACTAATGTTTTGCGTCCGCCCTTTGTGCCGGCCACGTCGACGCGCACGACTTCGCAATCGTCCGGTTCGACTTCAGGCATGGGAAATTTTGCCAGCATCGCCGCCAGCATTTTGCGCGGGCTCACCGCACCATCTGCGGTGCTGACTTTTTCTTTGTCGCCAAACCCCAGCGACATCAAAAACTTGAGCTTCTCATGAAATTCCATGGGCAGACCCAATCTGAAGGTCGCGCGCTTGCAACCTTTAGCGGCGTAGGTCATAGGTAGAGTCAGGACTTCGGAGTGCAGTGTGTAAATTGCTTCCTGCGTGCCGACCGGTTGCGGGAAGTCCACTTTGACCGCGCCCGAAAGCGGCGGCACACTCTTGTAGTCGTCGCCCTCAAATACCATGGGACTGAGTGTGTATTCGTCGATCAAAGTTTCAATCGAATAAGGCACGGCAAAAGGATGCTCAAAGACGGTGTTGTCGATTGAGCCGACATAGATATCGATAGACTCGACGGTGTCCAGATCTTTTTGACCGGCGGCGGCCATGATATTGGTCATACCAGGGGCGGCGCCCATGCCCAGCACGGCAAGAATGCCAGCCTCTTCAAAACGTTGGCCCAGTTTGAGCTGCTCTTTGCTCACGTGGAAAAGGCCGCCCAGGTCGATATAGTGGCAGCCGGCAGCCAGGCAGGCTTCCATCACGGTGACGTTGTGATAGTAGGGAGTGGAATTGATGACGAGATCGATGCCGGTCATCGATTTGACCAGAACATCGTGTTTGGTGATGTCGGTGAAGACGCCTGTGACGTCGGCATTGCTCATCGTGCCGTCGGGTCCGGTGACCGTGCTCAGACTGTCGGCCATTTTGACCGCTTTAGCTTCGTCAAAGTCTGCAATGACAACGGCCAGGTCCGCTGCGTCGGCCATGCCCGACTCTATCAAGTCGCGGACAATAACCTGGCCCATGGCGCCTGCGCCACCGATTACAAGTACTTTTTTCATGGCGCCATTTTAGCATCATTGCCGCTTTTCATAGCCGGCTCTGTTGCCGGACCCTGGCGCCTGGTTGCGTTTCAGCGGCGATTGCCGATTTAGTAGCCTTTGTAGGCTCCGCCGCCGCCGCTTGCGCCATAGCTGCTGGTTGCTGCCGCGCCGGTCGACTGCGTTGTGCCGCCGGCCTGGGGTGCGGGGCTCTGAGCCTGAGGTGCCGTGGACATTATCGGTATCTGGGTAGCCTGGCGACCGGTGTGATTGCTGCTGTTGCGAGCGTAAGGCTGGCCGTAGGTGGCCACCTGGTTAGGATTTTGCTGCTGATAGTTGCTGCGCTGCTGTCTGTACTGGACCTGCTGGCGCGGCTGCTGCTGGTAGGAAAAGTTGGGATTGAGGTCGGAGCGCATATAATCGCCCGGCATGCCCACTGTGGAACCCATTCGAGCCATCGGCAGGCCGTTGCTGCCCTGCGAGCCCGGTGTGATGCCGGCCGTAGAGGCGCCCGGTTGCAGTCCGCCGTAAGTGACGAGACCCGCGCCCGCCTGGGCCGATCTGCTCATCGTGCCCCCGGTTATATAAGATGATGAGGGATTGGGCAGTCCGCCCGCGCCCATTACTACCCGAGCGTTGCCGGAGCGATAGTTGTAACTCTGACACTGGGCAGCTTGCGCGCTGAGACCCAGACAAAGGCCGGCCATCATTATTGATTTAAGAAAAGAGTGAGCCACTTGAGCACACCTCGATAGTAAGTTTTGGGGCGAAATTGTGGTAATCGAACTTGAGTTGGTTCCTGGGGTTACTGCGAAGCTTATTCCTATTAAACACCCTGGACAAGTTGCTGCACAACAAGAATGGCCGTTTAGCCCACATTTTAGATAGATGACACAAACTTTCACGTGTTTAGCCCTGGCTTTTCACGCGCATTTCACGAGTTTTGCAAAAATCGGCTTTTGGCCTGCTTGAGACTTCAGTCGCTGAAGCGAAAACGCACAAGGGCGAGAATCGCCCAGATTCCGTCTTTCCAGGTGATTTTCTTGCCTTCGGAATAATCGCGACCGTAATAGGAGATGGGCAGTTCATAGAGCCGCACTCCCTGCTTCAATACTTTGGCCGTGATCTCAGGCTCGAAGTCGAAGCGGTTGGACTTGATCACAACCTTCTTAAAGATGTCGGCGCGGAAGACTTTGTAACAGGTTTCCATATCGGTGAGAGTGGCGTTGTAGAGCAGGTTTGTCGTCATGCTCAAAAATTTATTGCCGAGCAAGTGCCAGATTTTAAAGGCTCTTGTCACTTTACCGCCACAAAGACGAGATCCGTAAACTACATCGGCGCGATTTTGCAAAATCGGTCGCAGTAATTCGGGATATTCTTTGGGGTCATACTCCAGATCGGCATCCTGGATCAAAATTACATCGCCGGTAGCGTGACCCTGAGCCGTTCTCAGCGCCGCACCCTTGCCCTGATTTTTTTCGTGATAATAGATCTTCAGTTGCACATCGGGGCCATAACGATCTTCTTTCAGACCGGCCATGATTTCTCTGGTTTTGTCGATCGAGCCGTCGTCGACCAGGATAAGCTCCTTGGTCAGGCCCTGCGTGTCGGATTGCGCCACCATATCCAGCACTTCGACCAGAGTTTTCTCTTCGTTATATACAGGTATGAGAATCGATATTGTTTTCACGAAATGAACTTTCTTCTTTGGATCAGGCCGGTAGTACAAGTGCGCGTTTGTGAGCTTGATGCTCCAGTGTATCGTCCAGTGCCGCCAGGCTCACCTGGCCGTAGCGTCTTTGCAGGGCCTGGCTTAGTAGCCGATCGGCAAAGTTGGGATTTTTGGGCAAAAGCGATCCATGCAGGTAGGTACCATATATGGTGCCGCTGGCCGCGCCCTCGGTTTTGTCTTCACCATTGTTGCCGTTGCCGACGACAATAGTGCCCAGTGGCGGCACCCCATGACCGAGGAAAGTTTTGCCGCTGTGGTTTTCAAAGCCTACCAGGGTGGAACCATCCGCCGCTTTGATTGTGACATTGCCTATCATGCGCCTGTTGCCGGCCACAGTGTAAGCGTCTAAAAGTGATATCCCTTTCAGCTCGGGGCCATCGTGCGGCTTATAGTAATGTCCCAGTAGCTGATAACCACCGCAAACCGAGAGAATCACCGCTCCATTGGCAGTGGCGGTCTTGAGATCACCGGCGCGTTTGACCAGATCTTCGGCGATTACGATTTGCTGCTTGTCCTGTCCGCCGCCGACAAAATACAGGTCGTAATAATCGGGATCGGTTTTTTGATTGAGATCGATGGCATCTACCTTGACTTCTATGCCTCGCCAGGTGGCTCTCTGTGAAAGGGCGATGATATTGCCACGATCGCCGTATATATTGAGAAAGTGCGCGTAAAGGTGCGCGATTCTAAGTTGCATGGTCGACATTGATCTGATGTTTCCCCGGTCTCTCGGGCAGCGGCGACACGAATCTTCACCCGAGTAGCTATATGATCGCACTGAACATTGCACTACATATGGTGCAGTTGCTTAATTATAGGAACCTTTTGCCGGCTCTTTAGTCTGATAAAAATAGTGGCCGAAATAGCACCTGAATTCTTGACGAGTGGTTGCCATGAAGCCAGTCGCTGCGAGGGTTCCCGGTACTTCGACTGGATATATTTTCGACTCTATTGTGTAAAATATTAACGTTATTTAAGAATCCTGATTCTACCGCGCCTGTGAGCTTTTCGTACATGTTGGGTTAGTGCATCAATTTTTCTAGGTTTTACTACTACTACTGCCTGGAATATTTAAGTTATGATGGCGAACGTTAGATTCAGGTCATTGGCTGAAGGAGTGATTACTATATGAAAAAGGGGTTTGCGACCTTGCTTACCGCAGCAGTTGCTGTAAGTGCGAGCACCTTGATCAACGCAAATATTGCAAATGCTCAAGGGGCTACTAATGTCAGTGAGCTGACAGACGTAGTTGGTAACGAGTGGGCGTATAACGCGCTCAAGGAACTTGTGAATAACGACTGCCACGTGCTAGTTGGTTATCCAGACAGAACGTATCGTGGACAAAAATCCACAACACGTTTTGAATTGGCAGCCGCGCTCTATAAATATGAGCAATGCATTCAGCAGCGTCTCGCTTTGAAGGCTGATAAAGCCGACCTTGAGAAGTTTGCCGCCCTGTTAGAAGAGTTTCGTGGCGAGTTGAACCAACTGAAAGCACGCGTTGACAGTTTGGAAGCTCGTATGAAAGCTGTTGAGGAAAAGAATGCTGAGCAGGATATGCGCTTGGCATACGCCGAAAGACAGAAAGGATTCATTTGGGAGCGCTTGGTCAAAGGCACATTTATTGATGTCCGCGACATAGGTGTAGGTGTTGGACGTGGCGCAAGAGCCATTTACGAATACCTGTTCTAAAGACAAAATCTCCCAGCGCGGGCTTGACCTAACCTGATCTACGCGAAACTCCCGACGGCCGAAAGGTCGGCGGGAGTTCTCGTTATTTGAAAGTATCAAAGAGGTTCTTTCTTTACGCTCAAACGATATCGCTTGAGTGTTTTCTGCAACTGAGTAGCAGTAGGGGTACTGAGTGGCTTCGATATACGCGGACGAATTGTCATTTGCTCTTTCCATCAGCGCCGAAGTGGCGGGGAAGTCGCTCGATTACTTTGCCAAAGGCGTCGACGTTGTAACCAAGGATGATGGCAGTCCGGTTACAAAGGCTGATAAAGAAGTTGAGGCGCTGATCCGAGAAGCAATTGCCAAGCGCTTTCCCGAGGACAACATCCTGGGGGAAGAAGAAGGCGTGACTACCGGTGCCGCTTCCAGCGAAGCAACAAAAGATCAGGTCAAGCGCAACCGTAAATGGATTATCGATCCTATAGATGGGACCTACAACTACGCTCGTGGCATCCCAATCTGGTCCACTCTCATCGCTCTCGAAGTGCAATCACAGGTGGTGCTCGGCGTTGTTGCCGCCCCGGCAATGTCAGAGCTCTTTTATGCCACGCTGGGAGGGGGCGCTTTTAAAAACGATAAAGCGATTCATGTCTCAGAGACCGATAAATTGGAGCATGCTCTTTTCAATTTCGGCGGCCCCAATCGCATTGAAGCGGCCGGCCTCTGGCCCAATATGCAGGATGTTGTCAGACGCACCGAAAGGCAACGTGGTTTCGGTGATTTCCTGGGATTTTCTCTTGTTTTCGAAGGCAAAGCGGAAGCGATGTTGGAAGTAGGCGTCAAACCCTGGGATCTGGCGCCGATGAAAATTATTGTTGAAGAAGCGGGTGGCTGCTTCAGCGACCTTTCCGGCGGCCAGTCCATTTACACTGGCTCCTGTCTGGTAACAAACCGGCATCTAATGCCAGAATTCAAGAGAATATTCGTAAAATAGAGTGGTTCAAGTTGATAGAGTCAGTTTGAACGGGAGCCCTGAGCAATAAAGCGGGAGACTTGGGTGGAGAAGTCCGAGTGGACTCAGTCGATGAAAGTGCGGGCAGCCGTGGTCATGACCATGGCTGGTATTTTGCCCATCATCATCTGCCATGTGATCGTCTTTACATCAAGCGGCCAGACAATCGATGATCTTTTCCACTGGGTGCCTCTATATGTGCCCCTGTTAATTGTCCTGCTCCTGGTCTACTGGTGGTTGGCCGATTTTATTTTGCGCCCCATCACCCAGCTGCTTTCGGCAACTACAAAACTGATGACCATGGACATCAGACAGAGACTGGAAGTCGGTGCCCATGAACCGATTGAAACACGCGAACTGCGCAAGTCATTCAATAAATTGCTCAATAACCTGGAAGAGTCGCTCAATATCCAGTGTCAGTTTGTCGCCGACGCTTCGCATGAACTGCGCACTCCGCTTACTTCCATTCAGGGCTATACAAAATTGTTGCTGCGGCGCGGCTCCAATATCGACGCCAATCTTTTGGGCGAAGCTCTGCAGACTATTTCCGATGAGTCCGGACGCTTGATACGACTGGTTTCCGACCTTTTGCAATTGGCCCGGGCCGACGCCGGTCAGGCTATTATTTCGCAACTGGAAGTAGTCGATCTGCGTGACGTATTGATGAGCGTGGAAGACACTGTGATGGTGATAGCGCCTGAACAGATCGAAGTGAAATTTATCGTGCCGCAGACATCTATGTATGTGAATGCTGATGCCGACAGACTGAAACAAGTTTTTCTCAACTTGACCAACAACGCCATCAAGGCCACGCAGGCCGGCGGCAAGGTCACCGTTACCTTACGGGCAACGAGCGGCCAGGCCATTATCCGTGTGATTGATACCGGTATAGGTATCGCTCCCGCCGACCAGCAGCGCATATTTGATCGCTTCTACAGAGTCGAGCGCTCAAGGACAAGATCGCGTTTGTATGGTGGCGGCACCGGTCTGGGACTGGCTATAGCACTGACTATTATCAAAGCGCATGGTGGCACTATCGAACTGGAAAGCGAGCTGAATAAAGGTTCGACCTTCACGGTTAAACTCCCAGTCACCGACACACCGGTCAAAGCTCAGGTAGCAGGACAGAGTGGTGGCAGCGGCAGCGGCGGCCCAACATCAACGGGAAACCACCCTTCAATCGGTCCTAGCTGAAAATAGACCGGCGCTTTTTTCAATTTGATTTTTCAATTTGGCTTTTCGATTTTGTTTTCTGTCCGCACCATCTGTGGTGGCGGCGCTTAATTGTCTCATTAATAAAAAAGCGACTGCCGGGCAGTCGCTTTTTTCATGAGCTTTTTGAACTGAATAATCGCCGGCTTTTTCCCGATTAGATTATCTTGTCCGGCTGGATTATTTAGCTGCCGGTGCTGCTGCAGCTTCCTTAGCTTCCTTCGGTGTAGGAGCGGCCTTCGGAGCAACAACCTTGACGATGATTTCATCATGCGGATTGAGGATCTTCACGTCGGAGGCAATCTTGATCTGACCGAAGTGGATTGAATCTTCCATGTTCACGAGCAGTGAGAGGTCGACTTCTACGTACTCGGGGATTGAACCGGGCAAGCATTCCAGTTCGGCTTCCTGATAGTTTTCTACCAGTACGGCGCCCAGTTTGACGGCAGGCGATTCGCCAACCAACTTGAGGGGCACTGTCACGGTCAGCTTACGGTCGAGGGCTACTTTGTAGAGTTCGACGTTGTAGATGAAGTCTTTGGTCGAATGTCTCTGAATGCCGCGGATGATGGCGTTAACTTTCTTGCCTTCCATGTCCAGTTCAATCATGTGCGAGTGAGCTCCGGCCGGCAGGCGGCTGAATTCACGAGCGTTGATTTGAATGCTTTCGGATTCGGTGGCGCGTCCATAAAGTGTTGCCGGCAAAAAGCCTTCGCGACGCAGCAGGTTGGGTTTCTTAGCCTCACGTTTCGAGACTGCTAACTTAAATTTCTCCATTGCCCGTTTCTATCCTTCTTGTTTTTGCTTTTTGCTTGTTTTTGCTTTTTGACAAACAACTTATGACGTACAAACTATCGATTATTTACTACGAATTGGTCTCTGGGGTGCAAGGATTTGAACCTCGGAATGGCTGGACCAAAACCAGCTGCCTTACCACTTGGCGACACCCCAATGGAAGCTAGCGCCCGGATCAAATCCTGGCCAGCAGGGGGCATTCTATTGAACTATATGCCTTTATGTCAATCTGGATTGACCTTCTATGCCTCAATGTTAATATCCGAAGCAATATTGAAGGGCCAATTTAGAGGCTTCTCACAACTCCGGCCTGGTCCATCAGAGCCTGGGCGAAGCTGAGCGAGGCTGCCCCATCGGCGTTTCCGGAAGCCATGGCGGCCAGCGACCTTAGGCGCATCTCATTATCGAGGCTTTTTACACTTACAACCGTCGAGTCTTTCTTGTGCTCTTTGCTCACTTCCAGATAGTTGTCGGCCACTGAAGCCACAATCGGCTGGTGAGTGATGCACAAAATCTGGTAGCTGCGGCTCAAAATGGCCAGTTTGTCGCGTACGGCATTGAGCACCCGGCCCGAAAGACCGGTATCTATCTCGTCAAAAATGACCGTGGCCACTTCATCGGCCGAGGCAAAAATGCTCTTGATTGCCAGCATTATGCGCGATAGCTC
>Ga0070665_100008120_pt1 | contig 10626 bp, 8 predicted proteins | sample KBSS13metaG_FD_65862 | JGI IMG/M metagenome (GOLD analysis project Ga0070665, IMG submission 65862) | Switchgrass rhizosphere microbial communities from Kellogg Biological Station, Michigan, USA - KBS S1-3 metaG | ecosystem: Host-associated > Plants > Roots > Rhizosphere > Soil ...
TGGATGACCGCTGGCAGCGGCATCCTCCATCAGGAGATGCCTAAAGGTGACGCCAACGGGCGCATGCACGGATTCCAGCTCTGGGCCAATCTGCCGGCCTCTCTCAAGATGACCGACCCGCGCTATCAGGACATACCTTCAGCCGAGATCCCCGAGGTCACCGAGGACGACGGAACTAAGGCCCGCATCATCGTTGGCGAATTCTGGGGCAAGCGCGGTCCGGTCGAAGGAGTAGCTGCTGATCCCAACTATGTTGATATTTCGGTGCCGCCCAACAAACTGCGCCGCATCAAGGTCGACGTCACTCGCAACGCCTTCGCCTACGTCTTCGCAGGCAGCGGCGCCTTCCGCGATGCTTCTGATCCGCAAGCCGTCCTCACCGAGTCGGCCGTTGATCCAAACGCACCGGCAAAGTACGACGCGAAAAACCACTCGCTCGTTCTCTTCGACCGCGGCGACGAAATCGCAGTCCAGGCCGGCCCGGAAGGGATTCGTTTCCTGCTCGTCTCCGGCAAGCCGCTCGAAGAACCCGTCGCGTGGTACGGCCCCATCGTGATGAACACCCAGGCCGAACTGCAGACCGCCATGCGCGAACTCCAGACCGGCAAATTCATCAAGCACCAATAACGAAGGAGGGAACAGCGGCCTTCAGGCCGCTGAATCCAAGGCCGGAAATAAAGCGCTTCAGCCCCGAATCGAAAGCTGTGCCCCACTCATGTCGACAGCCTTACCGTCGACATGAATGGGCCAAGATAACCTAAAATCACCACCTAAAAACCTACATCATCTCTCTGGGTGCCCCCGAGCCTGTCCTGAGCGAAGCCGAAGGATCCCTCGCATTTTGGGGACCGGGGGTACTCAGCTTCACTTCGCCGCCAGCGCCCGTTCCACAATCTCCCGAGCCTGCGGCGACTTCATCCACGCCCCCGCCACCTGTTTCGTCGCCACATTCAAACGATTCCACATGTTCGTAGTGGTGATGCTGAGCAGCAACGCCGATAGCTGCTTCTCGTCGAAATGCCGCGCCGCCTCATCCCACACCACATCCGGAACCGGATCCTCGCGATCGCTTAGCCGTGTCACCGCTTCCGTCAGCGCGAGAGCAGCACGCTCCGCATCTGTAAAGTACGGCGCATCCCGCCACGCTGCCACTGCAAACGCCCGCTCATCAATTCCGCCATTCCTCTTCAATCCGTGCCAATCCATGTCAACGCACACGCTGCATCCGTTGATCTGGCTCGCACGAAGGTGCACGATCTCGCGCACCTCCTTTGACAGTCCGCAGCACTCCGCCAGCTTACTCACGGCCTGTAGTGCCTCCATGGCTCCTGGAACAATCATGGCTGGATGATTCATTCTCGGTTGCATTGCTCTCTCCTTCTCATGTTGTTGGTTTTCGTTCATTCGCCACCATGACGAACCCAATCCGAAAAATGTGACAGTGTCGGAGACAATCTCAATCAACGTCGACCCTGATTACTGTGGCGGCGGCCCATAAGGCAATGTCACAAACGCAACTGCCACCATCGCCGCGACGATCAGCAACGAAATGCACAGCGCGATCGGTTTCACGTCTCCGCGTTGCCCACTGCCAACCATCTTGCGAGTTCCCGGCCGAAACGCCCACGACCCGATCGTGAGTACCGCAAACACGAGCGGCGCAATCCACTCTCCAATCGGCCTTCCGCTCAGAAGCAGTGAGGCACTTGCGCCTAGATAGTTGATCACCGACCCCGAATAGGCCCACTCCTTTAGCCGCGTGAATCGCGGCGTGAGCAGAGCAATCGCACAAAGAATCTTCGGTGGCCCAAGTATGTACAGAGGTAAAGTGGATACCCAAGCCGCGCCAGCGACACCCGCACAAACTCGATGCGCAAAAGATCCCATATTCCGCCCGCAACCATCTCAAAGGAGACAGCGATCGTAAGGGTCCAGTACGCAATCGTCCGAGCCCACTCCGTTCGCGTCTTCGGCGCACATTCGCCCTCCGCTCGCACGGCCAGCACACCGGCGAGGGTCGCGACAACCATCAAAATTCCCGCCAGCATCGGAAATCCACCTCCGGCTTGTCACACCTGTCCCGTCTCGCTCGTCATTCCCATGACGCCTCGCATCGAAGGAATGTGACTGATGACCGAATCCCAATTCCTGGCAGAACGCTTCGAACAGAACCGCGACCACCTCCGCGCTGTCGCCTATCGCATTCTCGGCTCCCTTACCGAAGCCGATGACGCGGTTCAGGAAGCCTGGCTCCGCTTCAATCGCACAGAAGCCAACTCCATCGACAACTTTGGCGGCTGGCTCACGACCGTCGTCTCTCGCGTCTGCCTTGACATGCTCCGCGCTCGCAACTCGCGTCGTGAAGATGAGTTAGACGAGCAGGGACCTGGTCAGCCGCTGAAGATCCAAAGCAGCCCCAATCCCGAACAGGAAGCACTCCTCGCAGACTCTGTCGGCCTTGCAGTCATGGTGGTTCTTGATCGCCTCGCCCCGGCCGAACGCCTGGCTTTCGTTCTCCACGACATGTTCGACCTGTCCTTCGACGAGATCTCCGCCATCATCGGCCGCTCTGCAGTCGCCACACGACAACTCGCGAGCCGTGCTCGCAAGCGCGTACGCGGTGGCGCCCCGGCAACCCCGGCATTGTCCAAACAAAAAAGAGTGGTCGACGCTTTCCTCAGCGCACTTCGCGCAGGAGACTTCAACGCGCTCGTCTCGGTGCTCGATCCGAATCTTGTTGTCCGCACCGATCCCGCTGCCGCTACGCCTGCATTGCCCACAGAGATCCGAGGTGCGGAGTTCTGGGCACACCACGCCATCAAGACTGCTCAGGGTGCCAGAGCAGCCCGGGCGACCGTCATCAATGGCTCCGTGGGTCTGGTAATCGCGCCACGCGGACAGCTCTTCCGCGTCCTGCGCTTCACTTTTGCAGACGAAAGAATCAGCGAGATCGCCGTGATCGGCGACCACACAACTCTCGCCAACCTCGATCTGGCATTGATAGACAAATGACTCGGGTGCCGGGTGCCCCCGAGCCTGTCTTGCGAAGCCGAAGGATCCCTCGCTATTGGAGACCGGGCATTGTTCGCGATGTCTACTTCAGCGACCTCGGATCCGACCGATTCACCGGCGACTTGCTGTTCAATAGCGACACCAATTCCCGCGCGCCGCCCGGAACCCCGACCTTACCCTCACGAATAATCTCTTTAGCGCTCAATTTCTTCCCGTACAGATTCTCGTTCGCGCCGCCATCCGAGCGCAGTGTCGAGCCCTCCAGCGAAACGCCCGCGAACAGGCCCTTGTTGCGCGAGTACGACAGAATCTCCGCGTTCATCACGATGTCCGTCGCGCCCTCAGCTGTCCGTCCCTTCGGACCCGCCGCCGCCGAAGCATCCGCGCCCAGCTTTACCTTGCTCGACAGCAGCGACTCCGCGCCCTTCTGATTCATCACCAGTAGCACGAAGTCCGTCGCCTGCCCGCCCAGTTGAAATCCGATGCTCAGTCCCTCCAGCGCAAACATCGCCGGAGCGCCCCACCGACCAGTGAAATGCGCGCCACCCCGGCACACCATTACGCCGCGTCCGTAGCTTCCGCCAACTCCGAACGCTGCCTTCTTCACCGAGGGCAGGATGACCACGCACTCTGCCTTGTTCAGAAGATCCCGGGGAATGTCATCGGGAACATTCAGAATCTCCTTGAGCACCGTTCCTGCTTCCTTCACGCGATCTTCCTCACGCTCATCTTTCGCGGCAAAAGCAGGCGCCGCCATCAACAACACCACCGCACACACCATCAACTTCTTCATGGAGAAACCTCCTCGAAAACCAGAATCAAAGCAGCGTCTGGACAGCGCTAGGGAATCGTCTCCATTGTAAGCTCTCGAACGAATCGCATCCCGATCCGTAAGCGTCCTGCAATTTCCGGCAATTCCAACCGTCTTCAACCTTATGCGCCTCGAAGCCTCCGTCTACATCTGCCGCTCCCCTCAGGATGTGTGGGCCTATCTCGGCGACGTGTCCAACGTCGCCGCATGGGACCGCGGCGTCTCCCGCACCCTGCCTTCCCCCAGTACTCCGCCGGGCGTCGGCTTCGAGTTCGACACCTACGCCCACCCTCGCCCCAACTCCCCTGACGGCACATGGGGCAAGATGTCCTACCGCATCACCGAAATCGATCCCGTCCGTGGCTGCGCCATCCAACTCATCAGCACCCTCGGCAACGCGCGCTACTTTAAATTCGCCGAGTGGCGCTTTCGCGTCGTTGCCGAACAGGAAGGCAGCCGCGTCTTCTGCGCTGCAGTTTTCCAGCTCAAGCGGCGCTTCCTTGTACTCGCCCCAATCTTCCTTGCCATGAAGAAAGCCATCCGCAAGGACCTCGAACAACTCAAGGCGAAGATGGTATCTGTCGCTTCGTGACCGTGCTCCGTTTGCATTCGGCTTTTCCATGCATCACGGTCTCGTCTATCCGCATGTGCTAATCTCACCGCGATCTCAGAAAGGCGCTTCCGGCCATGACAAAACGGATCCTCTTCGCTTTTCCACTTGTTACTGCCCTCTTCTGTTCTTCCTTCGCGCCGGCCCAGTTTCTGGGAATGTCCGCGCCCAAGCACTATGCCTGGTCCGACAAGTCCCTCTCCCCGGACGCACGCGCCGACATGGTCATTAAGGAAATGACCCTCGATGAGAAAATTCAGCTCCTCCACGGCCCCGGTTGGAACGCCATCTTCTCCGCGCCGGAATCCGGACCGCTCACTCGCGCCATCTCCGTTCTCGGCTTCATTCCCGGCATTCCCCGTCTCGGCGTTCCCGATCTCCAGATGACCGACTGTGTCGTCGGCGTCTCAGGAGCTGGAGCCAAAGGCCGCTATGCCACTGCTCTGCCATCCGCTGAAGCCATGGCAGCCGCATGGGATCCCGCCCTCTCGTACGAGATCGGCACCATGATCGGCCATGAAGTCCGCGCCCTGGGCTTCAACATGTCCCTCGGGTCTGGAGTCAATCTCATCCGCGAGCCGCGCAATGGCCGCACCTTCGAGTACAAAGGCGAAGACCCGCTACTCGCCGGCACTCTCGCCGGCCAGGAACTGAAAGCCGAAAAAGCGCTTCACATCATCACCGATATCAAGCACTACGCCGTCAACGATCAGGACGCGGGCCGCATCGTCGCCAACTCCATCATCAGCAAACGCGCGATGCGTGAGAGCGACCTCCTCGCCTTCCAGATCGCACTTCGCGACTCCGGTGCCGGCGCCATCATGTGCTCCTACAATCGCATCAACGGCGCTTACGGCTGCGAAAATCCCTACACCCTCACCGACGTTCTCAAAAAGGACTTCGGCTTCAAAGGCTTCGTCGTCTCCGACTGGGGTGGTACTCAGAGCACCGTCAACGCCGCCAAGGCCGGACTCGATATCGAAATGCCCGGCAATGACTCCTTCGGCGCCCCGCTCAAGAAGGCCGTCGAATCAGGAGAAGTCCCCATGGACCGCCTCAACGACATGGTTCACCGCATTCTGCGCACCGAGTTCGACTCCGGTATCTTTGACGATCCGCCGCAACAAGAATCTCCCGATGTCCTGAAGGGTCTCGAGGTCGCGCAGAAGACCGAGGAGCGAGGCATCGTACTGCTTAAAAACTCCAGCAGTCAGCTTCCACTCAATGCTGCCTCCATTAAATCCATCGCCGTCATCGGTGGCCACGCCGACGCAGGTGTCCTCTCCGGTGGAGGTTCCTCGCAGGTCTCTCCTGCTGGCGGCAACGCCGTGCCTCCATCACCCGAGGCCACCCGCAATCCGCTTGCATTCTTTCTGGTGCCCACCTGGCAGCGGTCCATGCCGCTCAAAGGAATCGAAGCCAAAGCGTCGCATGCAACCGTCAAATTCGACCCCGGCACCGACACCGCAGCCGCAGCCGCACTCGCCAAATCCTCGCAAGTTGCCATCGTTTTCGTGACCCAGCATGAGTCCGAAGGAATGGACCTCAAGACTCTCGCTCTGCCCGACAATCAGGATGCCCTCATTGAAGCCGTCGCAGCTGCGAATCCTCGCACCATCGTCGTGATCGAATCCGGCGGCGCCGTCCTCATGCCGTGGCTCGACAAAGTCGCCGCCGTCGTCGAATCCTGGTTCCCTGGCATCCGTGGTTCCGAAGCCATCGCAAATGTTCTCTTCGGCGACGTGAATCCATCCGGCAGGCTCCCCATCACCTTCCCAAAGAGTGAAGCAGACCTGCCTCATCCCACCCACGTCGATCCGCCCAAAGCCGACGCAACTCATATCGTGCCGAAGCTTCCCGGAGCACCCGGCCCGATCGGCATGGCCATGGGAATCGCCCCGCCCTTCGACGTGAACTACGACGAAGGCCTGAAAGTTGGCTACAAGTGGTACGACGCCGAGAAGAAACCCGTCCTATTCCCCTTCGGCTACGGTCTCTCCTACACCACCTTCGCCTACTCAGGACTCAAGGTCACGCCCGGCGACTCCACCGAAGTCTCCTTCAGCGTCAAGAACACCGGAAAACGCGCCGGCAGCGAAACCGCCCAGGTCTACGTCTCGATGCCCGACTCCGCCGGCGAACCGCCCAACCGCCTCGTCGGCTGGACCAAAATTGATCTCGCTCCCGGCGAATCGAAACAGGTCTCCGTCCCAGTCAGCCGCGAACGTCTCCAGATCTTCGACGAGTCCTCCGACTCATGGAAGCTGGTCCCCGGCCAGTATGTCCTCCGCGTAGGAGCATCCTCAAGAGATCTACCGCTTCAACAATCCGTCACTTTCTGACGTCTCGGAAAAGGGGTGCCCATTTCTAGATCGTACGTCAGGGTGATTTAGGGCGGGACTTATAAATGCTGCCTGTGCCCCATTCATCCCGGCTTCATCGGGATGAGTGGGCATGACAGACGCATCAAATTCACTCCCCAACCCACGGACAGGCTGTAACCTCCTCTCAGAGGTCCCCATGCCCCTTCTGCTCCTCGCCATCCTCATCGGCATCATCGCCGGTCTTCGCTCCATGACCGCTCCTGCCGTCGTCAGCTGGGCCGCACGCCTCGGCTGGATCCACCTCGACTCCAGCTGGCTCGCCTTCCTCGGCTACTCCTGGACCCCATGGATTCTAAGCATCGCCGCCATCGGTGAACTCATCGCCGACAAGCTTCCCTCCACGCCCAGCCGGAAGATGCCTCCATCTTTCGCGTTCCGCATAATCTCCGGCTCCTTCTCAGGCGCGGCCATCGGCATCTCTCGTGGCTCCCTTATCCTGGGCCTGCTTGGCGGAGCAATCGGCGCGGTCATCGGAACCCTCGGCGGAGCAGCAGTGCGCTCGGCGCTTGCAAAAATGTTCGGCAAAGATCTGCCCGCCGCGCTCCTCGAAGACGCCGTCGCGATCATCGGCGCGATCCTCATCCTCAAAGCCGCCGCATAATCAGAGGCCAATCTCCACCACGACTGACATCCTCCTCGTATTCGGAGAACTTATGACTACCAACTTCGACGCGATCATCATCGGTTCCGGCCAGGCAGGCCCCTTCCTCGCCGTTCGTCTCGCCTCTGCAGGTAAGAAAGTTGCGCTCATCGAACGCAAGGTCCTCGGCGGCACCTGCGTGAACACCGGCTGCACTCCCACCAAGGCGATGGTCGCCTGCGCCAAGGTTGCTCAAATGGCGCGCGAAGCCGCGAAATACGGCGTTCACCTTTCAAGCGACATCACCATCAATCTCGCTGAGATCAAGGCGCGCAACGACCAGATCGTGCAGAACTCCCGCGACAGCCTGCGCAAGATGCTCGATGGCGCGAAAGGCTGCACCGTCATCTATGGTCAGGCGAAATTCCTCTCGCCGAACGAAGTTCAGGTTGGCAACGACACTCTCCGTGCCGACCAGATCTTCATCAATGTCGGCGGCCGCGCCGCAACTCCAGATCTCCCCGGCCTGAAGGACATCCCTTTTCTCACCAACTCGACGCTTCTCCAGCTCACTGAAGTTCCACGCCATCTCATCGTCGTCGGAGGAGGCGCCGTCGGCGTCGAGTTCGCGCAGATCTTCCGCCGTCTCGGCAGTCAAGTAACGCTCGTCGAAATGAAATCCGCCCTTGTCCATCGCGAAGACGCCGCAGCCGCAAAGCTCATGAGCGAACTTCTCCAGCAGGAAGGCATCAACCTTCGGCTCGATTCCGAATGTGTTTCATTCTCTCCGCTCCCCGACGGCGTCTGCGTCCATGTGAGCTGCAAATCCGACGAGCCCGAGGTCCACGGCTCCCACGTTCTCCTCGCCATGGGACGAACACCGAACACCAGCGACCTCGGTCTGCAAGCAGCCGGAGTGCAAACAGACAAGCAAGGCTTCATCCCCGTTGACGATCAGCTCCGCACCAACGTTCCCCATATCTGGGCACTAGGCGACTGCAACCGCCGCGGCGCATTCACCCACACTTCCTACAATGATTTCGAGATCGTCGCCGCCAACCTGCTCGACGGCGAATCACGCCGCGTCACCGACCGAATCCCCGTCCGCGCCACCTACAGCGATCCGCCCCTCGCCCAGGTCGGCATGACCGAAGAAGAGGCTCGTGCCAGCGGCCGCAAGCTTCTCATCGCCACCCGGCCCATGCGCTCCGTCTCTCGCGCCATCGAGAAAGGAGAAACATTCGGCTTTATGAAAGCGATGGTCGACGCTGAATCAAAGCGCATCCTCGGCGCCACCATCTTCGGCGTCGGCGGAGACGAAGCCATTCACTGCATCCTCTCCACGATGTACGCCGACCAGCCCTACACCACGCTGACCCACGCCGTTCACATCCACCCAACGGTAGCGGAACTGGTTCCAACTTTGCTCGGTTCACTCAAACCGGCCGACTAACCCTACACGGCTTAGCCAGGCAAACTCGACTTACTCATTCCGCAGCGCCACCATCGGCTCCACGCCAACCGCGCGTCGCACCGGGACCAGCGATGCAATCATCGCTGCCGCCGCAAGCATTCCTGCCGCCGCCAGCAACATCGCGGGATTCCACGGCTGCACCCCGAATAGCTGATCCTTCATCAGCTTCCCTGCCAGAATCGCCAGCGGAATCCCGATTCCCAATCCGATCCCGATCTGCCAGAATGCGCCGCGCAGCACCATCGAGACCACATCCTTCCGAGCAGCTCCGAGCGCCATCCGCAACCCGATCTCATTCGTGCGCTGCTCCACCGTGTAAGCCATCACTCCATACAGCCCCACCGCCGCCAGCACCAGCCCCAGCAACCCGAACAGCGAAGTCAGCGTCGCAATCATGTTCTCCTGCTGAAAATCAGCACTGACTACCTCTTTGTATGGATCGACTCCATAAAGCACCAGGTTCGGATCAACACTCGCAATCGCCTTGCGCACCTTCTCCTCCATACCCGGAGGATCTCCCGGCGCCCAGATCACAATGTTGTAAAGGTAGAGCGAATGCTTTTGACCTTCGGTAACCTCGGCATCGTCGTATTGAGGATTCTGCAATTCAGAAATCCACATCATGGGCCCAACCGGCTCCTTGTAGTCGTAGGTCATGTACCGGATATCTTTCACCACGCCGACAATCTCGAATGTCGATGCATACCTGATCCGATTGAATCCGAAATGCTGCCCGATCGGGTTCTTGTCTTTGAGGAACCTCTTGGCAAACGCCTCGTTCACTACTGCAACGGTCCGCGTCGCCGCCGTATCGTCCTCATTCAGGGGTCGGCCCATCAACATCTTCGCGCCAATCGCATCGAAAAATCCCGGCATCACGCGCGACCAACCCGCGCTCGAATTATCCTTCGGGCCCGGCTCCGGCTGGCCCTGAACGCGAACTCCGAAGTTCCAGCTGTCTCCCGTCATCGGTGCATACAGCGCAGGCGCAACCATCCTCACTCCCGGAATCTTCATCAGGCCCTCATCGACCCGCCGGAATACTTGCTCCATCTGCTCCGCCTTGTAGTTGCCGAGCGTCGGATTGATCCAGGCAATGTAGCGCCCTTGCATTTCAAAACCAAAATCCTGATGCTTCAAATTCCGCAAGCTTTGGATCAGCAACGCCGCCGCCGACAGCAGAACCAGCGACATCGCCGCCTGCGCAATCACCAGCGTCTTCTGCGCCCACGCTCGCCCTTGACCTACAGAGCGATTGGCCCCGCGGAGTGCCTCCACGGGATCCGCATGTGAGGCTATCCACGCCGGAGCAGTTCCGAAAATCACTCCAGTTAGTATCGAAAGCCCCAGCGTAAACAGAAGCACTGTCCACGATGGCTCGGCGCTCACCGGTACGTAGTTGTTCGGGCCGCCAATCTGGAAAGCCAGGCGCAGAATCAGTCGCGTCCCCCCATAAGCCACTCCCACTCCAAACGCGCCGCCAATCACCGCCAGCAATACGCTCTCCACCAGCGCCCTTCGCACCAGCCTTAACCTCGAAGCCCCCATAGCCACGCGAACCGACACCTGTCCTCGATTCTTCAATCCACGCGCCAGCATCAGGTTCGCTAGGTTTCCGCAAGCCACCAGAAGCACGCATCCCGCCGCAATCAACAGCAGCTTCAAGCCATCCTGATATTGATCGCGCATCACCGCGACGCCGCCGCCTCCCGGAGCGAGATGGAGAGTCTGCTTCTGCCAGATCTGCTTCTCAAC
>Ga0070665_100008121_pt1 | contig 10625 bp, 3 predicted proteins | sample KBSS13metaG_FD_65862 | JGI IMG/M metagenome (GOLD analysis project Ga0070665, IMG submission 65862) | Switchgrass rhizosphere microbial communities from Kellogg Biological Station, Michigan, USA - KBS S1-3 metaG | ecosystem: Host-associated > Plants > Roots > Rhizosphere > Soil ...
GGATTCGAGGATTCGAGCATATTGACTGCGGAGTTCTCATCCACAACGCGCTCAGGCATACGACCGCTCATGGAAAGCGGTAGGGGAGCAGGGAAATCGCTGCTCTGGTATTGAACGATCATCGTGCCGCCACTGCGAACGAATTCATCGAGCCGCGGCTGCGCCTTGGCCAGCTCGGGCCGCACTGCATATGCGCGGATGCCGACAACAATCACGTTGTAGGCGCTGAGATCGCCGGACAGGAGATCGCTATTCGACAGCAGATGTGGTGCGAGGCCCATTCCTTCCATGGCTTGCGGCACTAGATCACCCGGCCCCATTACATAGCCGACGCGAAGACCTGGGGCGAGCTTTACGTCCACCTTGCGCGTTTTCAACTCTGCCGGCAGGTATTGGTTGTATGGGCGCAGGCCCTGATATCCGATACTGTGCCACCCCGATTTGTAGGTGTGTCCGCCCGACTGGGCCTCCGCTTTGATTGAATATGCGCCCGTGTGTGTGGCGGACGGAGTAACGGAGAAGAGAATCGGGTCGGTATCGCCGGCAACCTTGCGATGGAACTCAGCCTGAGCGGGCTGCGACTGCCAACCCTCCGGCAGTTTCAGCGAGACGATTCCGTTCGCTTGTCCTTGGGTATGAACTGTCACGCGTACAGGTAGCGTGCGTCCGTCGAGCGGGAGAAGGCGAGCGGTCGGATCAACGCTGACACCGATGGAGGGGGTTACGACGAGCGGCTCATAGAATCCACCTGGTCCGGTCATCCGTTGCAGAGTCTGGACCACCATGCCGATGCGAATTGGTAGACGATCGAATGAGAACTCTGCCCATGCGTCGAGCGGGTATGGAGCGAACGGGCGGTCGCGCCATTGCGGATTCGAAACGTCATAGTAAGGCTGCTCGATGTTGGGCCGAGTGAAATATGGCGCTGTTGGTTGGGCGTTCGCTGAAACGTGAACGGTGAAAACAGGATCGGACACGGGTGCAGCCGGGTTGATCGCGCCACTTGTAATTGAGTTCTTCCACGCATCGCCGGTGCGGCTGTCAAGCCAAACCTTCTCGAGTTTCGTTTCAGAGGTTGCCTGTGAGGCATGAACCTGGACATAGAGCTGGTGGTCGGGTGAGACGCTGGTTGAGCTCTCGTCTGCGGATGCTCCCCGGAATCCGGATCCCTGGGAATGCGGCTCGTTGTTCCGAAAGGCGATCATGTCAAGTCCAAGGGCGTTGGCCAGCGCCGATTGGAATTGGTTGTTCTTGGCATCAAGTTCGAACAGCAGACCGGCCTTGTCACGGGGATCGAGTGCGCTGCTGGCGACCTTTTCGCGAAGAGCAAGCGTCTCGCGATAAATCGGGGCAAGTTGCTGGGCGACAGGAAGGCCTGAATTGCATGGGCACTTCGATTCGAGCTGATGAATGTCGTTGTCGATTGTCTTGAGCCCGGTTGCGAGCCATCCAGGCGTGGACTCTTTGGTGAGCTGAGCTAAACCAGAGACGGAAGTGTCGATCTGCACCTTCGAGTTCAGATACAAGCTGGCATTGGTCTTGATCTCGCGCCCTTTGGCGGGCTGGGCGCTCGGCGCCACCGCCCACAAGTGATAGCTGCCGGTTGCGGGTCCGCTCAGGAGCGGACTTGCACCGCCGTATTGGGATTTCTGCTCGCCCCAGCCTTCATGTGCGATCTGCCCGTAAGTACGGCCGAGTGTGAAATCAAAACTTCCGACCGGGAGTTGAACGTCGCTGCTGGGAGAAGTCGTGGACCACTCGCCTGTTATGTAGTTGCGGAATCGAGCTGGCGACCACTTGCCGGTCGCGTAGTCAAACATGCCTTTGCTCGTCACCGGCGCGAAGGGCGTTCTGGAATACACGGCGCGAGGCTGCCAGGGTTGGAGGCCGAGCCCGCCTTCGGAAATCGGCTTCAGCTGATCCGGGAAGACGTTCGGATCGGGCGCAGCTTTGAAGACCTCCTGCGCAATCTCTCCGGAAACCTGATGCTGTCCGTGTCCGTCGGTGATGCCGCCGATGAAAGTGGACACGATCACCTGCGGGCGCTCGCGACGCACCGCGAGGACAGCGTCGTAGAGCACGCGATCGTGGCCCCACTTCTGAAATGCTTCTTCTTGAGTCTTCGAGAAGCCGAAGTCGACTTCCGTTCCCCAGAGCTGTTTGGCGCCGTAGTGCTCATCGGCCTTGAGCAGTTCGTTGGTACGGATGATGCCGAGCGCGTCGTACGAGTCGACCGACATGGCGTTCTGGCCACCTTCGCCTCGGGTCAGGGTGAAGGATGTGACGCGCACGCCGAGGCCGCGCGAGAGGTAGGTCAGCAGAGCACCATCTTCATCGTCTGGGTGCGCGACGATGAACATCATGCTGGCCGTAGTCCCTAGTTGCTTTAGAGTCTGCTCAAGCTTTGCCTCGCCGCGATCTTCGGGCAATGGAAGCGCGACCAGCTGCGGCTCCGAGGGAGGCAGTTGCACAGACGGCGCAGCCTGCTGGGCTGGGAGCAACGGCTGAAGCCCAGCGATGATTACTGCCAATATTGATGTTGCACAGGCATATTTGGCGGACGCGCGAGAGACTCCTGAGACGAAGAACATGGTTGTCGTCAGTGTACAATCCGTGCAGCACCGCGGTCCGCAAACCCACCTGTGTCCACATCCAGCGATTCATCTCAAAAGCAATCCGGAGATCTTGAACGGCGGATCGGGCTGCGCTCTGCGGTCCTTTTCAACATGCTTGAGATGATCGGCGTTGGACCGTTCATCACGCTTCCTCTCATCATTGCTGCGGCCGGATACAGGCTCTCAGTCTGGGCTTGGATTCTCGGCGCGGTTATTGCTGTTGCTGACGGCTTGGTCTGGGCTGAACTCGGCGCGGCCTTCCCGCGCGCCGGAGGATCGTATGCATTTCTGCGCGAGATATATGGCCCCGAGCGCGCAGGAAACTGGCTGAGTTTCCTCTATGTATGGCAGCTCAGCTTCTCTGCGCCCCTTTCCATAGCCTCTGGTTGCATTGGCCTCTCCAGCTTTCTGGGATGGTTCTGGCCGGGAATCAATCAGGCGCCAATCGCTGCATTGCCGGGACTGCACTATGCCAACGTTGCTGCCGCCGCTGCCTGCCTGCTCGTCGTGTTGTTGCTTTATCGCAGGCTCAGCGTGGTCACCGGCACCGCTTGGGTATTGTTCATAGGCGTCATGGCTGCAATGGCCGGCGTAATTGTTTCCGGCTTCGCGCACGCAGCGGCAACCGGCGGATGGCACATGCCACCCTCGCCCGCGATGGCGGCAGGCGCGGCCATCGGCGGTCTGGCGCAGGCCACGCTGATCGCCACCTACGATTACTGGGGCTACTACAACATCACGTTCCTAGGCAGCGAGGTGCGCCAGCCGGAGAAGACTATCCCGCGGTCCATCCTGCTTTCGGTTCTGTTCGTCGCAACGATGTACGTCATTATGAATCTCTCGGCGCTGCCTTCAATGCACGATGCCGCCGTCCATGTGAAAGAAAGTGCAATCCTGAGGTTGCAGTTGGTGGCGGAGATTGCCCGATCCGCTTTCGGCCAATGGGCTGGGTACACTGTCGCGGCACTCGTGATGTGGACTGCCTTTGCATCGGTATTTTCACTCTTACTCGGATATTCCCGCGTCCCGTTTGCGGCCGCCCAGAGCGGGAACTATTTCCGCTTCCTCGCTGCTGTACATCCAAAGCATGGCATCCCGCACCGCTCGCTGGTAGCTCTCGGGCTGGTTGCGTCAGTCTTTTGCTTTTTCAGTCTTCAGCAGGTGATTACGATGCTGGTGATCACCCGCATTCTGCTGCAGTTCTTCTTGCAGCACGTAGGCGTGATGGTTCTGCGCGTGCGGCGGCCTGAACTGGACCGGCCTTTCCGAATCCCGCTGTATCCTTTGCCTCCCCTGTTGGCAATGGCCGGATTTGTTTTCATCCTTATCAAGCGGAGCGAGGCGATCGGCGGCTTGGCAGTCGCGATCGGGATAGGCGTGACGGGCAGCATAATCTACTTTGTGCGAGCAAAGAGGCTCGCACAGTGGCCATTCGTCGGCGATCGAGAACCGCGGACCAACTGATTCGAGAAACACGGATCCGTTATTCGTTTACGAATGTTTTTTACTCAAGTTAAATGCTCTTCGTCGCAGGCGCGTTCGGTCGCGCCGTGGTCTTCCAGTCAACGCTGTGAGCACCGTCAGCATCCGTGAGCACGAGCTTCTCGATGGGCAACTCACCTTCGATCACCTTGACCGTGAGATTGCGCCCGTCAAGCGAGATGGTTCCGTAACCGAATGCGGTCGAGAAAAGACTCACGAATGGCCGCACTTTCAGCTTCGGTCCAAAATGCAGCGTGCGGTCGACTGCGGAATAGCGGAAACCCGAAAGCGCCCCCACCAGCGCGTAACTGGACATTGCTCTCGCATACCAGTTTCCACATTCGTATTCATTCCATGGATTTCGCGTCTTCCCTTCGTACCGGCCGCGTAGCGCGCGCACTATCGTCAAGCCTTCTTCTACAAACCCCTCATGAATCAGATGCGAAGCCACCTGGTATTCGATTCCGGTCCACACCTCGTCTGAATAGACAAATGGCAGAGTTGGTTTGTCCCCGCGCGGCCAGCTGCAAAGAAGAAGACCGGGCTCGTGTCCCATGGCGTAACCGGGCCTCTGAGCGTTTGCGTGCTGGCTGAGATCGGTCTTGAAGTTATTGCGGAAAATTGCCTGCAGTGTGGAGTGCACATTCTTCTGCGCGAGTGGCGTCTCGATGCCGTAAATCGTCGCCATCCATGCGCCAATCACCCCATCTGAGAGGCAGCCCGATCCGTACTGATATTTCGGCCCCTCGCGCTTGAGCAGTTGCTGCATCTCGCTGCTCTTCTCATCCACACGCGCGATGGATTGCGCGAACGACTGATCATGCAGATCCTGGAACTCGACTTTCTGCTGGTAGTAGTCGCCGTTGAACAACGTCTCGTCCATGAACTTGGCGCATTTTTGGGCCAGTTCCGAATAAAGAGACGCATCCGCGGACTCTCCAACCGCAGTTGCCATAGCCGCCATCGCGGAGAGAGCACCCAGATAGATGCTCGTGCACATTCCATCTGGGCCCCAGAACTCGATATCGTACGTGTTGTGGTGCGGCTCAAAGAGTCCGCCGCGATGGTCCGGATCCCAGGTGGCGATTCCGTAATCAATCGACTTCTTCGCCAGCGGATACATTCGCTTGAGCCACGCGGCGTCACCCGAGATCTGCCAGTCGCGGTACACCTTCATGATGCCGCCGAGCTGACCATCAGATGCCGCATGGAAGGTGTGGTCGACGGGACCGTCCGGAATGGCTCCCCGGAAGGTTACATGGCCGCGTTCATCCATCGATCGTGACAGTTCCAGGTCCCGCAGTGTGCGCTCGAGAGCTGGAAACAGGTGTGGCAATGCCTGTGCGTAGTTCCATACGTGAGTGCACGACCCGTGGCAGCAGCCAGCGTCGGGAAAACATCCCTCCCATCCCCACACGTTTCCGTTCGCTTGCCGCAGGATCGTCGGCGACTTCAGGATCCCCAGGTTTGCCGACACCGCATCCACCACGTAGGCCGGGAACGTGGAGTTGAAGAGAGCATTCTTGAATTGAATTGTCCTCGTGCGCAACGATGCGTAGTTCTGCTCAACGTGGGCGGCCACGTCCCGGGCATCCTTCCAGAGCGTGGAGTAGAACGGCCGCCATGGCGCTGAGGCATCAGCAGGAACCGTCCTGCAGCCCGGCTCACCCGTAACTGCAGAAGTCTTCGCCGACTCCGCTCCGCCTTCCTGCAGATAGCAGTTGGGGAAATGCCACGTGATGAGTATCGGGTACGTATGCGACTGCCCCGGATCCAGATGCCCATCCAGCAGGATCGACGCGCCATTTCGTCCTGCGTTGTCGACGGTGTTTGAGCCATCGTTCGTAGTAAAAGTCCCGGTCGATACCTCGCGCCACAGCGCCGACAGTGAATCGAACTCCCATCCCGGGCTTCGCAGCCACATCGCCTTGATCCGCGGCTTCGCGCCGATCACGGTCAGTGCGGCGCTGCCATATCCCTCGGCATTCGCCGCCTCATGGTTGAAGAGATAGGCGCCCTTTTCTTTGATCACGGCGTTTGCGCTCGCTGCCTGGTCCGGCTTGCATCCGGGCGCAAGGTGCGACAGGTGATACGAGAACTCGTAGTCAACCGCTTTGGAAGAAGTATTGTGCAGCGTGTACTCGAGAATTGCGCAAGGAATGCCGGAATTCTTGTCGTCAAGTGGAATGAAAGGGTTCCAGGCGATCAGTGACACGTCCAGCGGAATCGCCTGGTCCGCAAAGCGAACTTCCGCGAAAGGAAACTCCCCACGGAAATTGCACTTCTCGAAACGCGGGAAGCCTTCAGAACCGCTGCGCCGCAAGCCCTGGCCTTGGAGCCCCTGGTCGAAGATCTTGAAGGGCGGAAACGGTCCCTCAATCATCTTCGTTGTCTGTGCAGGCCCTTTTATATGCAGGATGGCGAAGGCCGCTTCGGGCGAATTGGAAGTGAATCCTGCCGGAAGCGCTGTAGTTTCAGGATGCGTTCGAATCGAGAAATCCTGCAGGCCGCCGACGCCGTTGACGCATATGCACCCCGCACCAAGCCCTCCAACCGGCATGGCAACCTGTGTGGCCCGATCGCCGCTGAATGTACGCTGCTGACCTGTCTGGAGAAGTTCATTCGTAGGAAAGGGAAGTGTCTCTCCCGACGCTGGCGCCATGCTCGAGCCTGAGTTCGGCTCAGCGGCGTTCGCTGGTACTGTGGCGGCCAGGGCAGCGGTTGAACCCGCAACCAGAAATTCGCGGCGCGATGGCTTTTTCAGCGACATATGCAATGTGTGATTACGGCTGTGGAAAGGTTAACACCAGCGGATTAGAGCCTGCAGCGCCGTCGAGAAGTTCTGCAGGCCCGCACTTCAACACCCTCATTTCGGCGCCATCATGGTTCTTCGCAATTTGGCGTCGCGAATGCCGAATTGCTATACTAACCAAGTCGTTGCAGGACACTGTTCGGGTAACCCACCCTCCACCGGCCCAGCCGGATTTCCGCACAGGATTCGCAACTGAAAGTCTTCACTGAGGCCAGGTAGCTCAGTGGTAGAGCGCGGCCCTGAAAAGGCCGGCGTCGGCGGTTCAATCCCGTCCCTGGCCACCATCAGATCTCATTTAAATCAGCGATTTGTAGTGAGCGCAAAACGTGCGCGTGTACTGCGTGTGTTGATCGTGCCAGGCTGCGATCATGCTCACGATTTTTCGAAGGCATTTAACGAAATGTAAGTTCTCCGATCGAGGGAGATCCCACCGCCATTGCAACTGTCCAATTGCCGTCGAAGGGCGAGTACACCCCGAGGAGCCCATGACGGGATTTGTCCGGCACTCCGACGTACTAACGTTCAAAGAACGAACCAGAAAAAGAAAAACCCTTTGTCGAGGGGCGTCGCCAGCTTGGGAACTGGGAAGGAGCTTTCGCTCACGCGCACCCGACAAAAGGTTCTTCGGGCGACTCGGACATCCTTCAATGAAGGACACGTGAATTATGAGGCTTCTGTGAAATCGCGCAAGGGTGTATGCTGTGGACAATTTTTTGGAGTGGATTCGTGTGAGAAAAACGAGATTGAGCGTTTTTGCGTTCTTGCTATTATTCGGAGTGTTCGCGCTGTTGAACAGCCTGAATAATCCCCGCATCCAAGGGCTGCATGGTTCAGACGTCGTCAGGCTCATCGCCGTGGGACTGTGCTTCGGCGTGGGATTTGGCTTGCTGATGGGTGGCCGCAAGTTTCGAGGAGAAGTGTGACTCGGCTGGATTAGGCCCTGATCGTTCGACGACTGTTTACTTCGTCGTCTGCCTGGCCGTTTGTATCACTGTCACTGGTCCCAGCAGGCCGGACGCCTGCAGCGCAGAAGTTGCTTTGTACGGCTTGATCGTCGCGAATGTGTATTTCACCTTTGCGTCTGGCTGCTGATCGCCTATCAACCGGTTCACCCAGGCGTTCACCACCTTCACAGACAACTCGTTCGCTCCTGGCTTGAGAACCCCCGTTACGTCGATGCGGAACGGCGAGTGCCAGACAATTCCGAGCGCCTTGCCGTTGACCGTGACCTCAGCTAGGTTCTTGACCTCGCCTAGATCGATCCAAAGCTTGCTCCCGTTCGCAAACCAGCTCGCCGGTGCATCGATCTTCCTGGAGTAGGTTCCGGTTCCAGAGAAATACTTCACGCCCATATCAGTGCTGTCGCTCCACGAGATGAGCTTCTCCATCTTGATGGATGCGGGCGCTCCCCGGTCAGGCTGGAAGCTCAGACCCCAGGTTCCGTCTAAAGTAGCCAGCTTCACATCGGCAGCTTTTGGAAGCGCCTTCGATGCCGCTCGCGTGGGAGTTCGGAAGACCACAAACACGGTTCCCCAGGGTTCCAGATGCAACGGCACCGTCGTGTGTCCATTCGCAATCGTGTAGGACGCGGGTGCTACGTTACCGTTCTCCGAGTACCAAAGCTCCGGCGCCTTTCCGCTCACACGAAACTGGGCATCAATGTCCGTTTCGTGATCGCTGCGATTGTCGACAAAATAAATGTCTCCGGCCGAAAGCTTGCGGTGAACGAACAGCACCTCCGATTCACCCGCCGGCCTGTTATAGGAGAAGTCGGGAGCAACATTGACTGCCTTTAGAGCCGCCTCCGCAGTCTGCCCCGCATAGACCTTCCCTTTTCCAACGACCTTTACGCCTGTGCCGTCGCCGAAGAGCTCATCACTCAGTTTCTGAAATTCGTCCTGGCTATCTGCGCGGCTTGGATCATCAGTCGGCTTGGAGCCCGCGACTACAGCTCCTTGACGAATCAAAGCAGACAGAGCTTTCAGCACTGGCAACGACATATGCTGACTGTTCGGGTCCAGTGCCAGCACCTGATATTCCATGCCGCTTTTCGTTGTGATTCGCCCGTTCGACACACTCAACTCGTGAATCAAACCATCGGCATTGATGTAGTCGAAGTTGTACCCCGCGGGCAATGCCGGCGCTTTTTTCTCGAACATGATCGTGACATTCGAATCTTCGCCGTAGAAGTACAGTATGTCCGCTGCGAAACGTCCCTGCTGAAGAAGGAAGCTGTTTCGGGCCAGATAATTGGTCCACGCTTTGGATTGCTCCGCCCAGGTATCGTTGCGATTGAACCACTGCCCGCACGGGCCGAGCGTGATTCCGGGAGCCTTCCCAACCAGGGGCTGATGTGCCGACTCGTGGATCACAAAGCGATTGATACCATTCAGAAATTCCTGATCGGCCGTAGGCTTCAAAGTAGCCGGTGACCAGGCCCATGCCGTTGACGTATCGCACGTCGTCATCGACTCCGCCGCAGCGATATTCTGGCCGTAGATATGCGCCACCGACGCAGACTCCCGGTCGTCAGCGTTGTAACCGTACGTCGGTTTGTTCACGCCCGGCTTTTGAACCCACATTGCGCTCATCGGAATGTCATTGAGCTTCTTCGCTTCCATGCCGTCCGCGACCATCACTCGTCCTGATTCGTGTGATTCGCCGTAGTGCCTCATCCCTCTCTCGCGAAGCGAAGTCTGAATCTGTCCGTAATGCTCGTCGGCAATCAGGTCAGCGATCGTCTTTCGAAAATCCCAGAGAAATTGATCGCTCGCCTTGGAACTCTCCACCACGCGCCCCGCCAGCACCGGAAGCCATGGATGCGGATCGTATCCACGCCGCTTTTGGAACTGCGCCAGCATGTCATCCGTCCAGTTCTGCGATCCGGCCTCCCAGCTGTCGGTAATCACGTATTGAATGCCGCGTTTGCCCATCAACTCCGCGCCCACGGTCTCCTTGTAGCTGTCCAGGTAGCCATCCATGTATTTCTTCACGTATTGCCCGTTCAGCTTATCCACCTCGAGCCCTGTTGCTTCCTTGGTGGCAGGATGATTGGTCACGCCAAGCAGCGAGTAGCCGATCCTCAGCACCATCCACTTGCCGGCAGGCGGCGTCCAGTCCAGCTTTCCATCCGTGCTCATCTTCGCGGTCAGATCGATCACGTCAGAACTCGGAATAGCATCCGTTGGTGCGAACTCCGGCGTCGCAAACCCATATAGATCCGGAACAGCGTCGACTCCAGCCTTCTCCTCAAAGTGGTTGACCCGTGCACCGGGATGAAGAACCAACTCCGAGACTGACGCTTTTGTGCCCGCCTTGAAGCTCATCCGGAAAAACCTGGCCGTAACCGGGGCAAAGGAATACGTGTGCTCCGTCGTGCCCCCCTTCGGCATTGCAAAAACTACGTGATAGTTCTTTCCGTCATCGCTCGCTTCCAGGGAGTTTCCGCTATCGCCAGATAGCGGCATCCACATTTCAAATGGCGCTCTCGGAGCCGCGACAATCGTCATTCCCCTAATCGCCTGGGGTTGAGAATATTCAAATTGAATCCATGCCTTTTCCCCGTCCTTGGCCGGAGGTGTCGTGACACGCTTTACCAGGTCGCCATCGCTCAGCAACGCGGAGTCGATTGTGCCGCTGCTGACTGTAATCGTCGGCTTCACCTCAACTGCCGCCGCTTCTCCGCTCGGCACTTTGAAGGCAACCACTGCGCTGTC